>Ga0172376_10005226_pt1 | contig 14570 bp, 11 predicted proteins | sample Lak35m_FD_121114 | JGI IMG/M metagenome (GOLD analysis project Ga0172376, IMG submission 121114) | Freshwater microbial communities from Kabuno Bay, South-Kivu, Congo - kab_092012_35m | ecosystem: Environmental > Aquatic > Freshwater > Lake | place: Democratic Republic of the Congo: South-Kivu...
AAGTTGAGCCATTGGCATCACTTGTGGCAGCAATGTTGGGATAACAGGAGCCGTATGACGCGAGAGTGTCACGTACGGATCTGTGGGAGCCTCGGGGGGAAGTTCCCCGGGGCCACCCGGCGCCCGCAACCTGCTGCAGTGCGTCCCCAAGGCCCACCAGGGCATGGTCACCGCCGCCCTGCGATCGGTGTTCGCCCAGGAAACCGCTGCGGAGATCGAGTCCCGCTGGGACGATCTGGCCGCCTCGCTGGCGGAGCGCTTCCCCAGGGCTGCCGCACTGATGCACGAAGCCAAGGAGAACGTGCTGGCCTTCTGCCACTTCCCCAAGGACCACTGGAAAAAGGTCTGGAGCACCAACCTGCTCGAGCGGGTCAACGTCGCACCGCGAGGTGCGCTTGGCAGCGCAGTGATCAAGCGCCGCACACGCGTGGTGGGGATCTTCCCCAACGATTCCTCGATCATCCGACTGGTGGCGGCGGTGCTGCTGGAGCAGCACGAGCACTGGCAGCTGGAGGGCCGCCGCATGTTCTCCGCTGAGAGCATGGCCGCCATCCCGGAGCTGGATGGCGGCCCCGCCCTGAAGGCCCTCAGCGCCTGAGAAGGGCAGCACGCAAGCCCCAGGTGATCGAGGCTGCAGCGCCCTCACAGGGCGCAGCGGCCTCGGTCGCCGCCCGGGGCCGGCCGCAGCAACCCCAAGCCTGCACAGACCACTCCAGCTCACAACACATCCGCGATCGGACGAAAGACTTGACAAGCCAATCGTCTCGATTCATCGTAGAATTACGAGGTGCATCTGCACCTCCGGAATGACAGCCCGTCATTCCACCCTGTTCACCCTCTGATCAGGGCATTCGGGCCTCGAGTTCTACACCACGCAAAGGGACGCGGCCACGCCACCACCAACAGCCAGCCAGTGCACAACCAACAGCCCAAGGCGCGTAGCCACATGGCTTCCGCACAGCGGTAGGGACAAAGGGCTCAAGAACGAGGAAGGGAACCCGGGAAAGAGGGACAGCACGGGCGCAGACCGTAGAAGTTGAAGTCGAAACTCGGGCTGTCGGCACCCCGGAAGGCGGCGCGGCAGGTGGGCGGGCCGTGGAACCACGAGCCGCCGCGAATCAGTGTCCAGCCCCTCTGGCCACTCTCACGTCGTACCAACTCCCCATCTTCCCCGCGCCAGGGCTCGCCATCCTCCGAACACCCTTCCTGCACAGGATTGGGATGCCAGCCGTCTTCACACCACTCATACAACTCCCCGAGCAGCTCGGCCAGCCCCCAGCGGTTCACCAGCCCGCTGCCCGTTCACCCACGGCTGCTTGGGTTTCGCTCCCTTGCGGCCCCTGCCATCGGTAGAGGCCGTGGCGTCATACCTCGCCCAGCTGCCATCCAGGGTGTCGCCGAAATGGAACGGCGTACGCGCCCCCGGCCGGCAGGCCCCCTCCCACTGGTTCTCGCTCGGCAGGGCCAGCTGGGGGGCCTCCCCATTGCCGCCCAGCTCCCGCCACTGCTCCCTCAGCCAGCGGTTCAACCGCCCCAGCCATTCCCGCCCCTGGTTCCAGCTCACGCTGTCCTACGCGAGCTCGCCGGGCTGGCCGTGGCGGTCCCAGAGGCTCTCCGGATTGGCCTTGCCCGGTGCCGCATCCAATTCCAGCTCGATCGTTCCTGTCGCCTCAACAACACAGCGCCACTGGCCCTGGCTGATCGGCTGGCGCGCCAGCGCAAAATCCTTCAGCCGCACCGGCCGCAGCGCTTCCACATCCACGCCTGTACCGCAGCCATCGCGGTTGGCGGCGAACCAATCCATCACCGCCTGGCGGTCATGCTCCGTGGCAAGTGAGCCCAGCAGGGTCGCCCCCCCCGACACCATCACCATCTCCAACTGCTCACCGCCCGGCAGCGGCAGCTGCCACACCGGCACAACTACCACCTCGGTATGGATCCGCAGGCCGCTGCCCTCCTCCAGGGCCGTCAGTGTGAGCATCGGCACCAGTCGCCCACCGCCGCTGCCCAAGATCGGCAGATCGGCTGATGCCGTCAGTTGCAGGCCCCGTGAGGCGCCCTGCAGAAGCGGCAGGCGGGCGTCATGCTCCGCCCACCCCTCGCTATCCACCACCAGCAGGTTGAGGGCATCGCTACGCAGCCAACCCTCAAGCTCATCGGCAATCCGCTGGCGCTGCTGGATCGCTTGTGGGTCTCTCTGGCCGCAGCGCCGGGCGAGCAGGCCCAGGCTCTCCGCAGCACGCCGTCGCAAAGCCACCGGCGCCGTGGTGTCTTCCAAGCACTGCCGCAAGGGCTTCTCGACACCGATCAGCGCCAGTACCAGGGTCGTGTCCCCGCGGTCGGCGTCAGGGCACGCCTGGTCGGCCAGTAGCTGGCAGAGGGGTTTGGTGGCTTCCTTCTGCACCGCCCGTTCGTCGCTGCAACCGGCCGCTGCCAGCGCCGCCAACTGCTCGAGCGCCTGTCGACGCTGGCGCTCCGGTGCTTCGAACTTGAGGTCTTCCGCCAGACGCTTGACGCGGAGGCCCTGGAGCCGTTCGACCTTGCTCTCCTCGAGCCACTGCACGAGCGGCTTCCAGGTGCGCAGCAGCGCCTCATGGGCAATCTCGACTGTTCCCTCCTTCAACACCAGCAAGCGGTCGTCCACCATCCGCTGCACGATCTCCCGGCTGGTGGGGCGCAGATCCGCCAGCGGCGCGGCCCGCTTGGACTCCCGGTCGTCGCTGCTCACGGTCAGTAGGTGATTGAGAAACGCCTCCCGCAGCGCCGCTCGCACCTCCTCGCTGCTGGTCTGCGGATCCCAGCACCCCCTGGCCCGGGTGCTCACCGCCCCCGCCACTCCGCCCAGGTCCTCGTAGTCCTTGTCCGTCAGGTCCCACCCCTCACCAGCGCGGGTGCCGGCGAGGGCGACGCCGCGCGTCTTCCGGGCCTGCCACAGCTTCTCCAGCGTGAACGCCAGCAGCGGCAATGCATCATTGCCGCCGCTCTCCTGCACCAGAGGCTCCTTCAAGCCGGGCTGCAGAGTGAGCTTGGTGCGATCCGCCGGGCTGGTGATCAGCTCACCGAAGTCCACGGGTTGGATGGGCTCGAGGGTGAAGCTGCTCGCCAGACCCGTCAGCGCCGGCCAGCGTGTCTGCAGCGGCGCCAGACAATCGGTGCGCATCGTGGCCAGCAGCAGCAGGCCTGCCTTGGGAGCACGTATCAGCGCTTGCAGAAACGCCTGAAAACGCTCACCCTCGTCCGCCTTGCCGTCGGCCCTGGGGCCAGCGCTCAACAGTTGCTCGAACTGATGGATCACCAGTACCACCGGCGCCTGGCCCTGGCGCCGCAGCTCCTGCATGCTGCTGAGGGGATCCGAGACGTCGAACACACCGCCGGCGGCCACGACCGCGGCCTTCAGTTCCTGAAAGGGCTGATCGCCCGGAGTGAACGGCGGCAGCACCGTCCAGCGGCGTTCGCGGTCGCCCCTGAGGCGCGGCACCACCCCCGCCCGCACCAAGGACGACTTGCCGTAACCCGATGCCCCCAGCAGCAGCAGAAACGCTTTCGGGCGAAGGGCAAGGGTGCGTAGGCGTTCGATTACGGCCTCGATCGCGACATCGCGGCCAAAGAACACCGGCGCCTGGTGTTCCTCGAAGGCCGGCAGACCGGGATAGGGCGGCTGGTGGCTGTCCCAGAGCTGCAGATCCCGCCAGTTCAGCTTCTGGTGCAGCGTGGTCTGCAGGCGCTGCCGCACCTCCGACAGCTGCCCGGCGGTGGGGTTGATGGCATCAGGCACCTTGATCGCCTGATTGACCTGCAGCAGCAGCGGCAATGGCGCGCTCTGGAGCTCCTCGGCTGTCTTGGCCAGCTGGATCGGGATCACGGTCTTGCCCAGGGCTGATTTAATGTCTTGGCCCATCTTGGGCTGTGGCTGACGCATCGCCATCGCCAGCAGCGCCGTGATGTCGTGCATCACCGCCTGCATCCCAGCGCGGATCAACTGAAAACCAGCCAGCCGCAACAGGTTGAATGCTGATCGCAGGCTGGCCAACGCACCAGCGCCATTGCCCCGGTAGCGGTGGGCATCCTCGTGGAGCTGGGTGTCACGGACCCAATGCCAGAACTCAATGCTCCAGCGGTCCCGCACCAGTTGCAGCAGGGCTTCTGGGGTGGTGCGCAGGCTGGTAAGAAACAGGTGGGTGGCCTGAAACGGTCTGCCGTCTCTGGTGCCGGTAGCGGTCATCTCCACGATCCAGCTGGTGCCAACCCAGCTCTTGAGGATGTGCTGCGGTGCCTCCTACCGCTTCGCGGAAGCCTTCGGCTAGGGCCCGCAGCGTCCAGGTGATGTCGCGGCCATGGCTGATCTCCTGATCCCTTGCCACAAAAGGAATCGTGCGCGTTCCCTGGAACTGGCTGGCAATCTGGCGATGCAACGTCTTCTGGTTGGCTCACTCCTTCGGAGAAGCCTTCGGCTACACCGTCAGGATGAAGTCGGCCCCCTGCTCCTGGAGGAGTTGAAAAACGGCCGCTGGGTGTGGAGCGCATCAGCCTGGATCACCACGCCCTCGAGATTCAGCTCTCCGAGCAGCTTTTTGAGCACAGACCGCTCGTGGTTCTCGCCGGTGGCGTAGCAGGCCTGGCCGATCGCCACGCCCAGGGCTGCCGAATACAGCGTCACTTGGGCAATGAATGCCGAACCGCCACCGGCGGTGGGCTCGATCGAGCCTCTCAAGGTCTTGCCGTCACACACCAGCTGATCGAAATCCGCTGCACCATCTGGGATCTGGGCGATCGTCCAGTCACGGATCGCAGCGCAGAGGGCTGCCACGTCCACCTGGTGGAAGAAGTAGCGGAAAGCGGAATCGGAGGGCGGACGCCTGAGATCGATGCCCAGCGCCTCGGTAAGGACGCTGTGGTGGCGGATGGCAAAACGCTCCAGATCCCGCAGGCTCTGGCAACGGCTCAGGATCCCCAGCACCGCCACCAGCAGCAGAGTCCAGGCCGGAATGCGGATCCCGCGCCGCATCCGCGTATCAGGGATCGCCCTGAGATAGCTAATCAGGTCGAGATCGGTTTAAGGAAGTGCGGTTTCGGGCACGGGACTGGCGCGATTCCGCCGACCTCAACCCATGCTGACAGCCCCGGCCAGGGCGCTTGTGACACACTTTGAATCAGCCCTGGCAACAGCGCAGGGTAAGCTGTGTGTCGATGAGACCAAAGATCGAGAAGCCTTGCTGACAACCATGAACCGCATCTTCATCAGCCACAGCAGCAAAGATGCGTTGCAAGCTGAACAGATTTTGGGATGGCTCAAGGCAGAGAAGATTGGGGCATTCCTAGATTCAGATCTTGAATTTGGTATCAAAGCGGGGGCAGATTGGAACGAAGAGCTAAGAAAGCGTCTTGATGATTGTATCATATTAATTCCAGTTTGTAGCCACAATTTTCGCGCTTCAGACTGGTGTCGCTACGAAGTCGACGTTGCTTATCACAGAAGCATTGACATCATTCCGATTCTCATTGATGAGAGCGATCCCATCACCATCCTCCAGCGGTTTCAGACCATTACGCTAGGAAAGAATAACGAGGAAGGACGCCAGCGGTTACTGGCAGGAATCAAACGTATTCTTGATTCTGAAGACCCGGTGCATTGGGATCCCCAGCGCAGGCCCTATCCCGGACTGGATCCCTTCCTTGAGGCCGATGAGGCCATCTTTTTTGGACGTCAGCGGGAAATCAATGAGAGCATTCAAATGTTACGTAGCCTGCGTAGGGAAAAGGAGGCAGCTTTGCTGATGGTAATTGGCGCCTCAGGCAGTGGCAAATCGTCACTCGTAAGGGCCGGCATTCTTCCGCGAATCAAGCGGGATCCAGAAGAATGGATTGTGCTGGATCCCTTTCGACCCGGGCAAGAACCTTTTCGTGAACTTGCCACCTGTTTTGCCAGCCTCTTCGAGTCTCTGGGCAAAACGCTTAACTGGTCTGATGTCATGGCCAAGCTCCAGGCCTCCCCCTTGGAGACGCTCTCCGAAATGAGCACTGATCTCCGCATGCTGACCAAGAAAAAAGAGGCCACACTCCTCATTTGTATCGACCAGTTTGAAGAAGCACTGGAAATCAGCACATCAGAGGCCTACTCAACCACAACCGACCAAAGGAAAGAATTTATCAACGCTCTCAAGACAGTCATTAATAGTCAAGCTTATCGTGATAGATTGTTAATAGTTGGTACATTGCGATCTGACTTTCTGGATGTATTCCAGATCCAGGGGATGAAATACAAAGAGTATATTTTGCGCCCATTGGAAGAGGAGAACTTTCGGCAAGTCATTGTTGAGCCAGCTCGAATTATTGGACTCAAGATTGAACCAGAATTGGTTGACACGATGATTAACGACACCAAAACTGGCGATGCTTTGCCACTCTTAGCATTTACACTGCGGGAGTTATGGGAAAGGAAAAGAGAGAACAAACCTGTTGGGCTGGAGTCGGCGATCCTCAAACAAAGAGATTATATTGAAATCGGTCGTCTTGAGGGTGCGATTCAAAAGCGGGCCGAAGATCAATTTCCCCAGAACTGCTCTATCTCTGAAGAAGGCATATACAGGGATGCATTCCTTAGAATGATCCGCAGCAATGCGGACATGGACCATTTTGGCTGGGTCAGACAAGCGGCGACCTGGGAGGAAATGCCCCCGGAGAGCCTGGGGACCCTGGATCGCTTTGTCACAGCGCGGCTACTTGTCAAAAAAACATACGATGAACAGATATTGATCGAGCCCGCCCATGAAGCTCTTTTACGGAATTGGGCTCGCCTACGGCAGTGGATCAAAGAAGAAAATGACTTTTTGCTTTGGCGCGATCGCTTTTATTCGGACTTTCTGCAGTGGCGCGATAGCACAGCTCGCAGCAAGGAATATCTTTCAGGCGCAAAGTTAATCGAAGCAGAAAGATGGAAGGACAAGTATTCTTTGGCATCCCAGGAAAGAATCTTCATCGAAAAAAGCATTCTTCATCGCAGACGCAACAAGCAGCTCAGGATCAGTGCTGTCTTGACATTGATTGCGTTCCTCTTGGCATCCTTAAATCTCTGGCAAAATGCGGAAGAGGCACAGGCGGAACAGTTAAAGATTCGCCAACTCACCACGATTGATACCGATCCCTACGAGAGCGGCATTGCGGGGTTAGCGGCCATGGGCCGCTTTTTCCTGCGACCAGGATTGAATTACCAAATCGCTAGGGGACTAGATAGAGCCTTGACAAGAAATCTGGCCAGAGCAGAAAAGCTAGGTACATCATTAAGCAGGATTGATGCCATAACTCAGTTGTCCGACAATCGACTCATTGTTGCTGGCATTCAAGGGGCTGAAGCCTATCTTCTAGAGATTACTATTAATTCGGAGGGTGTCATGTCAGAGGCCTCCAAGCCCAAAGCGTCTAAGCAAACAACAATTCGCCAACTACTGCCGACTAATGATGGCAAGGCAACCCTCAGCTTGGGATATTCAGATAGCCAGGCTCTTCTCACAACATGGCCGAAGCAAGAGCAACAAGAGATCTTCAAATCGTTGCAGATCGATCGCCAAACATTGGCATTCATTCCAGGTCCGGATCTGGTTATTGCCGCCTATGGGGAATCTGATGGGATGCTCTATCTCTGGAGCGCTGGCACAGATGTAGAAAAAGTCTCAGGCTCACCACGAACCAAGGCATTCACAACACTTGCGGATGGAACCATTGTCAGCGCCCATGAGAGCGGGCCTCTGCGAAAATGGCAGATCATCCGTCGGGACGGCAAAATCCAGCTCAACTCACTTGGAACTCTGAATCCCTCTGGAAGCGATAGCGCCATCATCAGTCTGGCATCATTTGCCAGTAAGGGCAAAACAGTCATTATCGCTGGTGGAGAGGATGGTTCTATGCGTCTATGGATGGATGACAAAGAGATTCAACGCATCGAGCCACAAGTCACTGGACACAATCAAATTCACAGCCTGGCCGCCCTCCCCGGTGGGGATGTGGTATCCGGAGACAACCAATCCATGGTGCGGTGGTGGAAATGGGATCAGACTGAAGGGAAGGGAGGCATGCTGCGGCCCCTTACGGATCAGCCTTTTGCGACGGGGCAAGAAGCCATTAATCGATTGACCGTGTTGGCGGGAACAAAACAGGCCAACCTTGGCGTGATTAGCACAGGCGCGGATGGATCCTTGCGCCTTCTTTTCCCGCCGCCCCGAAACTTCACCAACCCCTGGCCCCATTCAACAGAGGCTCCCAAGGCGACCTTCACAGCACTCACTGAACTGGAGAGCGAAAATTTGGTGGCCAGTGCCCATGAGAATGGCACGATCTGCTGGTGGTCCATCCCGACCAGCTGGCAAAACCTGGACGATCCTGAATGCAAAAGGCTGCCGGGCTCTTCCCGGGCCAAGGGATTGGTGGGCCTCCCACGAAAGGGACAACTCATCTCAGCGGGTTCTGATGGGAACCACGGCATGCTCTTTTCCTGGAACAAAGGGCGAAAAGATAGCCTTCTCACCACAACAGAGGGGACAGCCCCAGTCAGTCCCATCAACGCGATGATCGCAGCAAAGAATGGGGTGCTCATCACTGGTCATCAAGACGGAACATTGCGGTGGTGGACTCTTCAGGACGAGGGAAGCAGTGAAGGATTGGGCCCGGCCGGGTTCCAACATTCAGGGCTGCAGCCCGTGAATCAGCTCTTATCTTTAGCTGGAAATCGGTTTGTGAGTGCCGGCGGTCCTGCTGGCGAGGAGCGACTGCGTTGGTGGAAAGGATCCACCCCCCTTTCTCCCCAGGTGGTGACCATCCCCCACGATCGCTTGACAAGCATGGTGAGATGGAAAGGAAACCAAGTCATCACCGGAGGGTACGAAGGATCGCTGCAACTTTGGTCCAATGGAAAACGGGAAGGACCCGCCGTAAAAACAAGCCATAACACCCAGGTTTGGTCATTATTAAAGCTACGCGGCAATCTTCTCCATGGTCCAGTGCTGTTAACGGGTGGCGAACAGGGAAATATCCGTATTTGGACGTCCGAGATTCGTAACGCGGGTCCCGACTCCCAAGCGGATCATGAGTCCCTTAACACGGGACAAAGTCGTATCGTCGCAATGTTAGAGAATAAGGCTGGCGACTTGATCAGCGCAGCGGATGACGGAAGTTTAAAGGTGATATCTCCCCGTAATGTCGTACAGGCGGCTTGTCAACAGTATCAACCCCAGCTCAAAAGACCCACCAACATCTCTGAGCGAGAGGCGGCTCAACTCTGCTCCTGTCAAATTCCGCAACATTGGTGGAATCTTTTTGGCTGGTTTTGTTTCGGCTGGAATCTGATTGGCTAGAAAGCAGACAGCACGATTGATGTCTATTGAATAACAACAGTTCTCACAGGGTTGTTCGGCCCATCGTACTTTCTATCATTTTCGACTATTGAATTGATCTTGGCACATGTGCCTCTATTGCCAAAACGGTAGGCTCTGGAGGAAGAGGTGGTAACCTCCCAGCCATTATAAATTTTATCCCCAGGACCAAGGTAGACCTTATCTGCGGCCTCGACCCTTCGGGCGATGTCAGTCTTGCCATCTTTGATCAGTTCATCGACAGCGTAGGCTTGGCCCTCTTCCGAGGCGACGCAAGCGTAGGGAGCCGTTGGGAAATCAGAAATATCAAAGGGTTGCTGGGCGGTCTCACTAGCGGCAATACTGGCAGACTGTAGGTAATTAATCCCAAGAAATCCTGCCACTCTTGTCGTGAGAGCATTATTTTTGTCTGCCACCTTGGCGACACGATGGCTTTCCGCCAGCGGACGGGTCCCCTCAAGATATTCAGAAATGAAACTGATCATTTCTTCGGGAGTTAGCTTCTCCGTCTCTCCAATCTGCTGGCCTGATGATGTAAAGCTAGCCTTAAAAGCTTCCTTGATGATTGCTGCTCCAGCTGGGGAGTTGTCTGCCGATACGGGAGATGACTCCCCGGGGGCCCCAGCGACCTGCGATGGGGTTGGCGCAGTGATATTGGGATCACGAATGAAAGCTCCGCCTGCCGGAAAGCGGAGCTCAAACATTCCCCCAACAGACGCACCTCTCACGACATCAATGGTGCCAAATGCAGATAAACTGATTGATTCGGAGGCCGGAACGGAGACAGAAAGTCTTAAACCCGGAGAATAAGATGCACCAGAATCATCATAGTAATTTGCGAGTGAAGGCACATTATCTCCCCACAAGAGATAGGGAGTCACATTTAAATAAACGGAGCGAACATTGTCAATTTTTGCGACAGGAATTGAGACGTTTAATGCTCCAAAGCTGAAGGACGAATCACAGCCTCCCGTATTGAAACCTGAACTGACACCAAGGCGCCAGCGGTCTTTCTCCCAGCCCGCACCGACATTGATCAGATTGCTGAAGCAGCTCAAGGAATTAAAACCCGAATAGCCGGCATAAACACTGGACGTGGATCGGTTGGATGGCATGAACCATCGATATCCCAATTCAGTCGTGGCTCCCCAATAACTATCAAAATTTGAACCAGCTGTAGAGTAGGAATACAGAACAGAACTGGATCGATGCTGGACAAGAGGAACAAAGGTATTTAGATTTCCAAGAATTAATCCAGCAGAAGTTGGATAGGCATTTGAGAAGCCGCTTCCACCAACACCAAAGGTGGTGCTGACCTTTGGAAAGCGATTTCGAATATCAAAGTCACTGTCGACCGTCGCTTCCGCATCGGCAACTTCGAGCTGCCCTGCCAACACGGCGACCAAGTAATTGCCAGATTCCTCCTGCTCCACGATCACGGTGGAATTAAAGTTCCCAAACTTGAGATCGCCAAGACAAACACTTCCTGCTCCACTAACCAGCACGCGAGGTCGCTGGCCTGGCGCATCTTTGACAAGCTGAATGCATTTTTCGCCCAGCAACAGGGTGGTGCCAGCAAGCATAATGCCTTGGGCGGAATTGTGGAAGAAAACCTCAGCCTTGGTTTTGACAGTTTTCACTTCTTCTCGTAGATATCCGATCGCTCCAGCCTTAACAGGCACACCCTTAATCAATACCGTCCCCCCCGGTACGATTCTTTCAACTCTTAGCTTACTAGGCTTCCAAGACAAAGGAGCCGCTATAACTGATGAACCCATCGCGAACACACACAGACCGGCAAAGATAATTTTTCGGCTTGTATACATTCTTAGTTTTGGAAGAGATACTGCTTATAATGCGAGGATCTCGTCAATTGTCATCTTAGGCTGTGACAGCTGTGGGATCGTCTATCAGCTCGATTCTCTGGATGTTGCGCCTACGTGAAAAGCTCCTTTCCCTCCCCAGGGCTGACTAGAGTATGTCCCAAGGGCTCTGGCCTGAGAACTCCGGAGGCAGAGCAGACAGACGCGATTGTGGGCATCGGGTCACTTCCCACTGGCATAACACTCCCCAGTCTGTACGACCTGCTCAATTCGTTGTTCCCCCCGGCAGCACCGGACGAACCGGTAACGGATCCAGAGCCAGAGCCAGAGCCAGAGCTGGTTGTGCTGGAGAAACGGAAGCGATCGATGAGCCTGAGCCAGAGGCGGTGACTGGCTCGGACCCTCAATCAGAAGCGTCGGAGTCGGGCACTGGAACCGATCCCAATCCGGAGACAACGCCGACAGAACCAGTTGCGGAGGAGGGAGCTCTGGAGGTGGAACCGGCTGCGCCGGATGAGGCTGCGGAATCGCCGTCTGAACCCACCAACTCCATCAGCTCCAGCACCACCACAACCAGCACGTCAACCTCCACCAGCACCAGCGGGGGCTCGTCGTCGATGGTGACCACGTCATCGGTGAACAGTTCAGAGGTGACGCAGCAGGGGAGTGCGGTGGTGGCGATCGCGGCGGGCATCGAGCTGCGCGCTTGCGGCAAGCAGGGCCGCAACACCTTCAGCTTCACGCTGACCCGCAGCGGCGACAGCACAGGCGAGAGCAGTGTGGCCTGGGCCGTGAAGGGGCGGGCCGACAACCCTGCGGCGGCGCAGGACTTCCGCGGCCAGCAGCTGCCACGCGGCTCGGTGACGTTCGCCGCCGGTGAAACCAGCCGCAGCGTGAGTGTCCGCGTGCGGCCCACCGATCGGCAGAAGGGCTTTGCGCTCAGTCTCGAAAATGTCAGGGGTGCCGTGCTCGGCCGCAGCACCGCCCGAGCCACGATCGCCCCCCGCGACACCCTGATCGGCAGCAACAGCGACGACCGCATCCAGGGCTCCAATCGCCAGCAGTTCATCGAGGGCCGGGCCGGCCGCGACCTGCTCACCGGCGGTAGCAAGGCTGACCAGTTCGGCTTCCGCTTCGGCGATTCCCTGATCGCCAGCCCCGACCGGATCACCGATCACCGTTTCGGTGAGGACAGGATCGCCGTGATCAATGGCAAGGGCCAGCCCCAGGGACTGCCACGACGCCACAGCCGCGCCGCCGACAACAGCTCGGCCAGCAGCCTGGAGGATCTGGCGGCAGCGGTGTTCGCCGATGTTAACGGCGGCCGCGCGGGCAACCAGGCCCTGGGGCGCCGCGAGGCGGCGGCGGTGGTGTCCACCAACGCCCAGATCGCCGGCACCTACCTGCTGATCAACAACGGCAAGGCGGGCCTCAACCTCCGCAACGACCTGCTGATCGATGTCAGCGGCTTCAGCGGTGACCTGCCCGGGTTGGGGCGGATCGATCCTGCACTGGTGTTCGGCTGAAGGCCTGGGGTCCCTGCTGTGGCCAGGGGGTGGCAACCCTGAGGTCGTTGCTGCCCTCTGGCCATGGCGGTTGCCCACCAAGCCAACCAAGCCCACAAAGCCCACCCAGTCCCCCGAGCGCTCGCCGGCACCGGCCCCGCCCCCAGTGCCGGCTTCAGCCTTGTGGAGCTGCTGCTGGCGGTGGCGCTGCTGGCGATCCTGGCGGTGATCGCCCTGCCCATCGGCCAGGGGGCGCTGGCGCGGATGCGGGTGGAGGCGGCCAGCCGGGAGGTGGTGCTGGCGATCGAGCGCCAGCGCGACCGGGCCCTGCGCCAGGGCCGATCGGCCACGTTGGCGGTGGAGGGGGCCGGCGGGCTGGTGGAGCAGCTGGCGGTTGAGCACGGCCAGGTGGAGCTGCGCCACAACCTGCCGGCCCAGCTGCGCTTCAGTGCCAACGGCCTGCTGATCGACGGTGGCACGGTGGTGCTGGCGGCGGCGGGCACGCCCTTGCGCCGCTGCGTGGTGTGGTCGCTGCCGCTGGGGGTGCTGCGGCTGGGGCAGTACGGCGCCGACCCCGCGGCCTCGCCCCAGGCGGGCCAGTGCCGGCCCGACCCAACGCTGTGAGAGCGATGGGAACCCGGCGATGGCGGCCCCACGGCGGCCAGCGGCGCAGCCTCCGCCAGGCCGGCTTCAGCCTGGTGGAACTGCTGGTGAGCCTGCTGCTGGCGGGGGTGGTGAGTGGGGCGCTGCTGCAGGCGCTGCTGCTCGACAGCCAGGCCTCCCAGCGGCTGGGCCGGCACCTGCGCGAGCGCCAGCAGGGGCAGCGGGCCCTGGAGCTGCTGCGCCAGGAACTGCAGCAGGCCGAATGGGTGCGCCGGGGCGACCAGGGGGTGCTGCCGCCGGGGCCCGCGTGCTCGCTCACGGGCCGAAAGGTGGTGCTGCAGCTGGGCACCGCCAGCGGCCTGATCACCTATGCAGAGGGGCCGGCGCCAGACCCGATCTGGCGGGCGCGGGTGCTGCTGCGCTGCGGGCCGGCCTACGGGCTGGATGGGGGTCTGGCCGGGGGCCAGCCCCAGCAGCGGGTGCTGCTCGATGCCCTGGCGGCGGAGGGTTTCACCACCCAATCAGGGCCCAGACCGGGGTTGCTGGAGATCAGCCTGCGCCGGGATCTGGCGCCGGGGCAACAGCTGGAGCAGCGCCTTCTTGTGGTGTTCGCCATAGAGTGAGGTGCGCTTCGCGACGAACGGTTGACGGCCCTGCAGCTGGCGGCTGAGCTGGCCCATGCCGCGGCGTGCATGCGGGTTGCTGCCACCGGCAGCCACCTGGAGCGGGTGAACCGGATCACCCGGTTGATCGCCAACGAGGTGGCGCCCCACTACGGGCTCAGCGAGGCCTTTGTGGAGCAGGTGAGCAGCATCGCCCGCCTGCATGACATCGGCAAGATCGGCATACCGGACGCGATCCTGCTCAAGCCGGGCCGCCTGGACGAGGCGGAGATGGCGGTGATGCGCACCCATGTGGAAAAGGGGCTGGAGATTCTCGAGCGGGTGCTGGCGGCCCAGGGGGTGGCCGACCAGGAGGCCGTGCGGGTGATGACCAACCTGGTGGCCACCCACCACGAACGGCTCGATGGCACGGGCTACCCGGCGGGGCTGATGGGCGAGCAGATCCCGGTGGAGGGGCGAATCGTGGCGGTGGCCGATGTGTTCGATGCCCTCACCCACACCCGTCCCTACCGCTAGAACCTGAGCCTGGAGGAGGGCCTGGCGATCGTGCGCCAGCAGGCCGATGCCGGCCAGCTCGATCCGCTGTGCGTGGCCGCCCTGGAGGCGCAGCGGCCTGCGCTGGAGCGGATCGTGGCGGAGTTCAGGGATCAGCCT
>Ga0172376_10005227_pt1 | contig 14568 bp, 7 predicted proteins | sample Lak35m_FD_121114 | JGI IMG/M metagenome (GOLD analysis project Ga0172376, IMG submission 121114) | Freshwater microbial communities from Kabuno Bay, South-Kivu, Congo - kab_092012_35m | ecosystem: Environmental > Aquatic > Freshwater > Lake | place: Democratic Republic of the Congo: South-Kivu...
GGGCCTGCTGGACGACACCCTGGTCCTCTGGGGCGGCGAGTTCGGCCGCACGCCCGACAGCCGCCAGCAGGACGGCCGGGACCACAACCACCGCGGCTTCACCGTCTGGATGGCCGGGGGCGGGGTGCGGGGCGGCATGACCCACGGGCGCACCGACGAGTACGGCGCCCAGGCCGTCGAGGATCCCGTGCACATCCACGACCTCCACGCCACCCTGCTCCACACCCTCGGCCTCGACCACGAGCGCCTGACCTACCGGTACGGGGGCCGTGACCACCGCCTGACCGACGTGCACGGCACGGTCGTCCGCGCCGTCCTCGGGTGATCCGGCAGGGCTGGCCGGAAGGAGCTTCAAGCGGGTTGTCTCGCCGGAAAAACCTTCCAGGTGAAACCGCTCGGCGGCCAGGCAACGCCCCGTCGCCGTCACGTTGCGGAATCATTTTCCCTTCTCGCCGCACCAGGATCGGTGGCACCCGACCTGCTGGAACGAGGACTTGCCACGGGTCACTCGTCCGGTCCGTTCCGACGACGACTCCATCGTGGCTCCCTCTCCGGGATTCATTGGGTACCGAAATCTCGCAATGCAGACACTGGCAGGCTGGTGGATGTCGATCGGGGCCTTGATTGCCGGGGCCTTGGTTGCCGGGGCCATGGTGGTCCGGGGCGCGGCACCTCCGGCGGTGCTGCTGCAAAGCCATTTGGACGACCTGCCCTCCGTCCTCCGTCCGACCATCGGTGCTGGCGGCACCACCTCACTTGGCGCAGAAGCCTTCGGCACCTCCGGCAGCTCCGACGGAGCCCGGTTCACCCGGGACGGCGACACCCTCTCCTTTCCGGTCGCGATACCGGGCGGCACGTTCCCGTCAGCCGGGGAGGTCGAGTTCTGGTTCCAGCCGGACTTCGCGGTCGAGGACGACGACACCCACCACATCCTGTTCTCCATCGGCGACATTTACGGGGCCCCGAGGATTGAACTGCGAGAGAGCGGATCGCTCACGCTCTCGATCGTCGTACCCCGGGACGGACAATGGGTCACCCATTCCGTCGCCAGCGACTACCGCCGATCTCTTTGGCGTCCCGGGCAGTGGGTGCACCTACGGGCCGGATGGAATCCGGCCGATCCCGCCGACAGCCTCCGGCTGCATGTGGACTCGCGCCGGGTGCATGGATCGAGGGAGCCAGGGGGATGGGGACCGCAGACATGGCCGATCAACCCGCTCCATCTCGGTTCAGGCCGCGTCGACCTGGCGCCCGGGGTCACCACCGGTCAGTTTCCGGCGGGCGGCCGGATCCGGGATGTCACCGTTCGCGCCGGATTCAGCTCGTTCGATGAACTGCCCTACGTGCCGGACGGCGGTGGCGGCGGTGGCGGCGGTGGCGGCGGCGGAATCGACATCGATCCTGCGGACCCCACTCCAATCCCGGATCCCGTCCCGATCACCACCCGCGTCCCTGATAATCTCGGGTGGAGGGTCCCCTCGATGGGTTCTCCCACGCCCAGTCCGGTCGGGGCCAGGCTCGACCTGCCGCTGACCGTCAAGGAGATCGCCGGCGACGGCGTTGCCGATTGCCCGGTTTCCGTGGTTGTGCCACTGCCCTATGGCCAGCATCAGGACACCGGAAGCTTCCGAGTCTTGGATCCGGGGGGTAGGGAGGTTCCCGCCCAGTTCAGGGTGATCAACCGGCACTGGAACAAAGATCGTTCGATCCGCCATGTCCTCGTGGTGTTCGAAGCCTCTGTCGGCGCCTTTGTCGGCCCGGGAACCGGGCAAGCCGTCTACCGCCTGGTCAATGGCCGGGACGGACCGCCTCCGGTGCCGGCCGGAGGTTCGATCGAACTGTCGGACACCGACGGGGTGATCGAATTGAGGACGGCCGGGCAACGCTTCCGCATCCGGCGGTCCCCGTTTGCGATCGAGACGCCGCTGGGTGAACTCGAGGCGAGGATGCTGGTGAGGTCCGGAGCGGATGTGGTCGTCCAGGATTCCTTCCGCCGCGATCCGGCCGAAATCCGGGTGACGATCGAGGAGTCGGGACCTCTGCGAGCGGTGGTTCGAGTCTCTGCACCCACGGTCTACCTCTCGCCCACCAACCACACGCACGGATGGGCGATCCGGCTTCACCTGCATGCGGGGAAACCGGACCTGAAAATCGATGTTCAGGCCCAGAACAGCGCCATCAACCAAACCTACTCCCGGCCCCTGTATTTCGAATCCTACGAGGTGCGCCTGATGCTGCCGCAGCCCCAAGAGCCCCGAGCGATCCGATCGCGGGCCGATGCCGATGATCCTGCCGGATTGGGACCCCTGCTGGGTGCCGGGCTTCTGACGAGCGGCCAGGTCCAGGTCATCTACAGGAACTTTGAACAGCAGTGGCCCAGCGGTATGGCGTTGGATGGCGACGGCAGGTTGCGGGTCGAATTGTGGCCGGAGTGGAGCAGCCAGCGTCAGGGCAACCGGATGAGCCCTTCCGGGCTCCACTGGCTCGATGACATGCAACACACGCTGAAGGAGTTCGTCCTGCACTTCGGACCGATGACTGGTGAAGAGGCGTCGGCCATCGCCCGACGGTTCCAATTCCCTCCGGTGACCACCCTGCCGTTCTCCTGGTACGCCGACACCCGGGTGACTTGCGACCTCGGCGGAGCCCTTCCCCCGCCTCCCGCCGGGTTCCAACCCACCGACCGAAGACTCCCCGACTACAGGACCTACGGCGGGCTCTACGAGCCGGTGGATCCTCAGACGCCGCTGTCCGAACTGCTCGGTGTCAATCGCTTCGGACTGGACGAACCGCGTCGCATCGGCACGTCGATGGCGGGAGGATGGCCCTACAGTGTGAATCGGTTCCTGCTGACCGGTGATCCGGCCGACTACCACTACGGCGTGGATTTCGCGATGGCCGAGTTGAACATCCGGCCCCAGTGGCTTGCCGGTTACCGTTTTTCCCGCGACTTCAACCGCATCCGCCCCTCCGAAAACCCCTACCTCCCCGATGCCAACCGCCCGGACCTCGTCCGGAACTGGCGTCGATTCGTCGCGAACGGCCGGCCGAAGCTCGACGCGGGCGGCGGACCGGATTCCACGGCATACCTTCCTGGAACAGGTCCCAACGCCTACGCCCGCGGGGACCAGCATGGATGGTCCTACCAGGTCGATGAGGCCTATCAGTACTCCGGGAATCCCTGGATGCGGGACTGGCTGGAGTTCCTCGGGGAGTTCCGCAAGACGCGCTTGAACCAACTGGATCCGTTTCCGGACATGGCCGCACGCGCCCTGGGACACTCCCTGGCCCAGGCGGTGGCCTCGTACAAGGCCACCGGGGACGACTCCCTGCGGATCTCGATTCGCAATTTCATCCATCGGCATTTCCAGTTCGTTGAGGAACCGTCTCCCCCGGCGAATCCATTCCGGGGCGACATCACCTTCCTTCATCGGGATTCAGGCGGCCGAGCCTACTACCTTGGCGGGGCGGGCCCCACGGGCCTCGAGGCCCCCTTCCAGCTTGGGTACCTTTCCCGGGCGATCATCAACTACCTCGAGGAACTGGGTGAACCTGACCCGTATGCGCTGGCGATCGTCGCCGGCTTCGCCCATTGGAACCTCAACTACGCACATTTCGGCTACTACCAGCAGGCGCTCACCGTCAACCGGGACTCGGACGGATCCGCAATGACCCTGGTCGATCCGGTGCTTTGGGTCCATTCGAAGACCGGCGATGCAACCTTGCGCGATCACGCCTTCAGGTTCGTGGACGAGGGGTGGGGAACGCCCCGTGAGTTCGCCAGCCTGCGGCCATACATCGACCTGCGTCGTTGGACCGGTGACTTCAACGGTCGTCTGGCAAGCCTGATGGGCACCACCCCGAATCGCCCTCCGGTGCTTGCTGGGGCGACCAACGCCACGATCAACGTGCTGGTGGCCCACACCCAGAACCTGAATCCGATGGACCCCGACCTGCCGGCCCAATCCCTGACCGTGGCCCTGATCTCTGGTCCGCCGGGACTGGTGGTGACCAACGGCGTGCTGGCATGGACGCCGACCGAGGACCAAGGTCCGTCGAACCATCTGGTGACGGTGACGGTGACCGACGGGGCCTTGGTCACGACCAACCGGTTCACCCTCACCGTGAGCGGGCAGGCAGGGCCCTCCCGGATCTCGGGAAGGGTCGAATACTACCGGGCTGGCGGTGGCGGGGTGCCCGGAGTTCGCGTCACGGCCGAAGGACCCGGCGGCGGTTCGATGACGACGGGGCCCGACGGCGGGTACTCGATGGAGGTGAATGGGACAGAGTTCACCATAACACCGACACTCACGACCGACCAACCGCCTGCTGCGGGCGTCACCACCGGGGACATCGCCCTCATTCGAAGGCATGTCCTCGGTGTCGCACCGCTGGATTGGCCCCACCCACTGATCGCTGGCGACGTCAACGGGTCGGACTCGGTGACCACGGCCGACATCACGCTGATCCGCCGACTCATCCTCGGTCTGTCCACCAACTACCCGGTGGACCTATGGCGGTTTGTCCCGTCGGACGAGAGCATCGACGATCCGGCAAGACCGTGGACTGCGGCTCGGATGCGCCGGCTCGCCCTGATCGCCGCCGGCAACCTCGAAGGCCAGGACTTCAGGGCGATCAAGCTCGGCGATGTCAACGGATCGTGGACCGCTCCGGCAGCCGCCGCCGGATCGGCCAACAGCCCCAAGGATCGGCCCCTCGGCCGACTGATGGTGGGCGGAGCATCCGCATCGACGGGGGAGACGGTGGTGCTGCCGGTCCAGGCCTTCGGACTCACCTCGTTGACCTCCCTGCAATTCTCACTGCGTTGGGATCCGAAACTCCTCGAATTGGCCGCGGTCGAAGGCTTCCGTCTGCCCGGCTTGGAGGCGGAAAACTTCAACATCGAAGGGTTCCGGGACGGGCTCCTCTCAGTTTCATGGGATCCCCGGACTGGTCTGGACGTTGGACTGGCCGGATTGGCCGATCTGTTCCGGTTGCGGTTCAAGGTGACGGCTCCGGCCGGCACCACCATCGAGGTTGCGTTCAGCGAGACGCCGACACCCGTGGAAGCGGGTGTCGCCTTCAGGACGGTATCTGTCGGTCGCGAACCCGGCGTGCTGACGGTGACCCGAGGAGCGCTGGTGATGCCAGGGTCGCTTGAGCTCAAGGTTGCCGGAATCTCCGTCGACGACCGACTGGAACTCGAGGTCCGGGCACCCTTGGGTGTGACGGTCTCGGTGGAAGGCTCCGACCTGATACGCCCTTGGTCTCCGGTGGGAAGGGTGGTGGGATTGGGCGCGCAGGATGCGGTCCGGGTCTTTTTGGCGAGGGACCCCGAGTCGGGATCGCAATTCTGGCGATTGCGGCTGCCGGCCGGGCCATGACGGCAGCCGTCGGGGATGGAAATCCCTCTCCGGGTTCCCGCGACTTCCTCCAGGCCAGCAAGGTTGTCACACCGCCGATGCACCCATTTCTCGGGACGCGAGGTCCCGACTGCGAACGCGCCGAAACCTTGTTGAGGGGGCGAAAAAACCTGTTGCTGGAGCCCCCCCGACCGGTAGGCTCTCCTTTCCTGCCGGTGGACTCCATCGGTGGGCAACGGCCTTGAATCGGCCCGGCGCATGTGCGTCGGGTGGCCACCATCGTACCCAACCAAGAATAATCCGGTCCTTCCGCCGGATGGGAACGGAGGCTCACCCCCAGGGTGCCAGCCCCGTCGCCCGACACCAGGAAGCAGCGCAGACATCCATGAGCACCATCGGAATCAAGGAACTCCTCGAGGCAGGCGTCCACTTCGGCCACCAGACCCGTCGCTGGAACCCCAAGATGAAGCGGTTCATCTTCGAGGCCCGCAACGGCATCCACGTCATCGACCTGTCCAAGACGGTCGTGCAGCTCGAGGAGGCCTGCAAGTTCCTCGCCGGCACCGCGGCCAAGGGCGGCAACATCCTCTTCGTCGGCACCAAGAAGCAGGCCCAGGAGGCCGTCAAGGAGTCGGCCAAGGCCTGCGGGCAGCCCTTCGTCACCGAGCGCTGGCTCGGCGGCACCCTGACCAACCTCAAGACCGTCAAGCGCTCCATGAAGCGCATGAAGGAGATCGAGCGCATGGAGCAGGACGGCTCGATCAACCAGTACGTCAAGCAGGAGCAGTCCATGATCCGCCGCGAGCACCAGAGGCTCTTCAAGAACCTCGACGGTCTCCGCGCCATCGACGCCGCCCCCGACGTGATGTTCGTCATCGACCTCAAGCGCGAGCACAACGCCGTGGCCGAGGCCCGCCGCCTGCGCATCCCGCTGGTCGCCATCGTCGACACCAACGCCGATCCCGATCTCGTCGACTACCCGATCGCCGGCAACGACGACGCCATCCGGTCCATCAAGATCCTCCTGCAGGCCGTCACCGAGGCCGTCACCCAGGGCAAGGCCGAGGCCGACGCCCGGAAGAGCCGCCGCATCAACCGCGACGAGCCTGCCGCGGCCGCCGCCGCCGCCGCCCCCGCCGCTCCTGCGGAGTCCGCCCCGGCCGAGTCCGCCCCGGCCGCCGCCTGATCAGGAATCCCTCTCCAGAACGCGCCGGAGCGGGAAACGCTCCGGCGCGTTTTCACGAACCACACCACCCCCAAAACGATACTCTTCATGCCTGAGATCACCCCAGCCCTCGTCGGGCAACTGCGCGCCATGACCGGCGCCGGACTGATGAACTGCAAGAAGGCCCTGGACGAGACCCAGGGCGACCTCAACGCCGCCGTCGACCTCCTGCGCAAGCAGGGCGCCGCCGCCGCCGTGAAGAAGGCCGACCGCGCCGCCAACGAGGGCCTCATCGGCCAGGCCGTGCTCGGAGGCGGCCAGGTGGGCGCCCTCATCGAGGTCAACTGCGAGACCGACTTCGTCGCGCGCAACGATTCCTTCAAGGCCTTCGTCGGCGAGCTGGCCACCAAGGCCGCGTCGCAGGCCGGCGTCGACCTCGAGTCCGACCGTGTCGCGGCCGTCGCCCGGATCGGTGAGAACATCCAGGTCCGCCGCGTCACCCGCCTCGAGGTCCAGGGCACGGGCGCGCTGGCCGCCTACATCCACACCGGCGGCAAGGTCGGCGTGATGGTCGAGGTGGGAGCCACGAACCCGGCCACGATCCAGACCGAGGAGTTCAAGCAGCTGCTGCGCGACGTGACCCTGCAGATCGCCGCCGCCAGCCCGATTGCCGTCAGCCGGGCCGAGGTGCCCCAGGAGATCGTCGACAAGGAGCGCGAGATCGCTTCCCAGTCCGACGCCCTCAAGGGCAAGCCGGCCGCCGCGATGGAGGGCATCCTCAAGGGCAAGCTCAACAAGTACTTCGAGACCAACTGCCTGCTCGAGCAGGGCTTCGTCAAGAACCCCGACCTCAAGGTCGAGGCCCACTTGGGCGCGGTCGGCAAGCAGCTGGGCGACACCCTGTCCATCCGCCGCTTCCTGCGCTACCAGGTCGGCGAATAAGCCCTCCGACGACGTCCAGGCGGGATCCTCGGACCCGGCCAACGACGCGTGCAACAGGCACCCCCACCGGGGTGCCTTTTTTCGTGCCTTCAGTTGCGCACGCTCGTGCGCTCGGCCAGCCAGATCATGTCCACGTTGTTCGGCGACGCCACGTTCAGGGGCATGTCGTAGAACTTCACCGGCTGGACGGTGCGCGGGTCGAGCCACCGTTTGATCTCCGTGTGGCCGTCGGCGAAGCTGATGCCCGCGGCGCGGTTGTGGTAGCTGGCGGGGTAGTCGATGATGCGGGCCGAACCCGGGCTCTCGACCATCTGGTTGGCGTAGCCACCGGCGTTGATGCTGTCGGGGTGCTCGTCGAGCAGCACGTACATCTGCGACGCGCCCACGGCGGCGATGTCCGAGGCCTTCTTGAAGATGCGGTAGCGCTGCTGGCCATCCTGATAGCCGGAGCCCGGGGGCAGCCACCCGCCCGGACCGCCCATCGCCTGGCTCATGCCCATGCTCCGGACCCGGGCGTATTTGCGCCCGCCCAGGGTCACCATGCTCAGGTCGGCCGGGCACTTGTAGATCGCGGCCGACTGCAGGTAGGGCGAGAACCAGGAGTTGGCCGGGTTGAGCAGCATCTGCTGGTTGGTGTTGTCGCCCGGGAACGGCCCGGGCCATCCCATCCATCCGCCGACCCACTGGAACCGCTCGTCCCGGGAGTTGCCCGGCTGCGTGATGCGATCCTCGTTGTCCAGCGGGTACATCATGTGCGCCAGCTGGAGCTGCTTGAGGTTGTTCATGCAGCCGGTGCCCATGGCCTTGGCCTTGGCCTTGGCGAGGGCGGGCAGGAGCATTCCGGCCAGGATCGCGATGATGGCGATCACCACCAGGAGTTCGATCAGGGTGAACGCGGCGGAGTGCCGGCGCGGAACAGGAGTCATGCCCCTTCGTTACGCAGTCGGCACCCTGCCGGCAAGCGGCGATTTCCGAGGAGTACCCGCCCCGATCCGGGAACATGGCCGGGGTGGGGGATTCCCGCCCGGCACAGAAGCGCATTCAGGCCGGATGACCCGAAGGATCGGCCCGCGGGGGCCCGGATGGCGCTACTCGAGGAAGGCCTTGTGCAGCGCGCGCATGGCCTTCTCGCCGCCCGCCAGGTCGATCACCACGCTGATCTTGATCTCGCTGGTGGAGATGAGGCCGATGTTCACGCCTTCGGCCGCCAGCACGGTGAACATCCGGGCCGCCACGCCGCTGTGGCTGCGCATGCCCACGCCCACGATGGACACCTTGCCGATGGACTCGTCGGTGGACACCTCGCGGAAGCCCAGCTCGGAACGCAGCCCCTCGAGCACCTTGCCCGCCTTGGTGAGGTCGGGCTTGTCGACGGTGAAGGTCAGGTCGGTGGCCGGATTGCCGCCCGCGTGGCTGGCGTTCTGGACGATCATGTCCACGTTGATGGCGGCCTCGGACAGGGCGTTGAAGATGCGGGCGGCGCGGCCGGGCTGGTCGGGCAGGCCCCAGACGGTGACCTTGGCCTGGTTCTTGTCGAGCGAGACGCCGCGGACGACGACGTCCTCCATGCTGGAGGTTTCTTCTTTCACGAGGGTGCCGGGATTGTCGTTGAGGCTGGAACGGACTTCGAAGACCACGTTGAACTTCTTGGCGAACTCGACCGAGCGGAGCTGCATCACCTTGGAGCCGGCGCCGGCCATCTCGAGCATCTCGTCGTAGGAGATCTCGGGGATCTTGCGCGCCGCCGGGACGAGCCTCGGGTCGGCGGTGTAGACGCCGTCGACGTCGGTGTAGATCTGGCAGAGGTCGGCCTTGAGGGCCGCGGCCAGGGCGATGGCCGACAGGTCGGAACCGCCACGGCCCAGCGTGGTGATGTCGCCGTCGCGGGTGCGCCCCTGGAAGCCGGCCACGATCACCACGTTGCCGTCGTCGAGGGCCTTGTGCACCTCGTCGGGCGTGATGTTCTGGATGCGGGCCTTGGTGTGGGTGCCGTCGGTGACGATGCCCGCCTGGGCCCCGGTGAAGGACACGGCCTTCTGGCCCTGGGCCTGGAGGGCGATGGCCGTCAGCGCGATGGTCTGCTGCTCGCCGGTGGCCAGGAGCATGTCCATTTCGCGCTCGTCGGGCAGCGGCGTGATCTCCTTGGCCAGCCCGATGAGCCGGTCGGTGACCCCGCTCATGGCGGAGACCACGACGACCACCTGGTCGCCCTTGGCCCGGTACTGGGCCACGCGTCGGGCGACATTCTGGATGCGCTCGGTGTTGCCGACGGAGGTGCCGCCGAATTTTTGCACGATCAGGGCCATGGCCGGGTCAAAGAACGCTGTTTCTGGCGAAAACCAGGCCGACACTCAAAGAAAAAATCCGGGGGGCCCGTGCGCTCGGGTGCGGGCAGACACGGTCCGGCGCGCACGCCATGGCGCGGAGGCGGGCCAGGGAGCGTGCCCGTCACCCGTCCCGCGAGGCCTTCGGAGGGAGGCCTTCCCGCAGCTCGAGTTCCGGACAGGGCCAACGCTTGAGGAAGGCCATCTGGGCCTCGCGGTCGGGCACGGCTCGCCAGGCCTCCATCAGGAAACGCACCGGGAAGGACGGCTGCAGGCGGAGGATCTCCACGCGGGCACCCTCCACGCGGAAGAGCGCCTTCCATCCGCCGCAGCCGATCCAGAAACCACCCCCGGCCTGACGGCGGATCCTGCGGGAACGATGGGGCCCAGGATCCCGGGCGAGGAGGTCGGACAACCTCGGGCGGAAGTCGACCGACCACGCCGAGGCGAGCCAATCGGCCTGCTCCCGGGCGAGGTCGGCCCAGGCCACCTCGAAGCGCGGTGGGCCCGCCTGCAGGGATTCGACCTCGTCGATCCAGCCGGCGGAGGACCCGGGAAAGGCGTCGTAGGCGGGAACGTAGGGCTTGATGTCGAGGATCGGGGTGCCCTCCAGCAGGTCGCAGGGCCCCAGCAGCAGGCGCAGGCCCTCGATGCCCAGCAGGCGGGCCGGCGTCATGCCGATGGGGTTCGGTCGATGCGGCGAGCGGGTGGCGAAGACCCCGCGCCGTCGGGCGGGACCGCGCGGCGGGAGCACCAGGGGCCGCCACGACTCCGCGCGATGGAACCACCACAGCAGCCAGATCCGCTCGATGCCGGCCAGGTCGCGCAGCGCCTCGCGGAGGCCGGGCCCCGGGGTCAGCTCCAGCACGTTGGTCTCCGGTGCCGACTCGTCCGGCTGATGGAGGGTCTTGAAACGCACCCCCTTCCCGGAGCGCAGGAAGCCGATGGGTCGGAGGGTCAGGGTCTCTTCCACGGTGGGCCTGAAGGTGGACCGGAACCGGGCCCGCGGGCAACGACCGAGGCCGGCGGGGCGAGGGCCCCAGCCATCCAGAATCGCCGGCAGGCCCCGGCACCGGAACCTGCCGGCGGGTTCGGGACGACGGGATCCCAAGGGCACGGGATCACCACACCCCGAGGGTCTCCAGCACGGCCCGGGTGCGGGGCACCTCGTGGGTGCGCAGGAGGTCGGTCTTCCCCAAGGCGGCCAAGACGGCGAAGAAGGGCTCGGCCGAACGCACCTCGTCCTCGAAGCACTCGAAGGCGTGCGGCAGGGCATGGCAGGTGGGGAAGCCGAGCGAGCGCAGGCGGAAGGTGTTGAGGAACACCCGCATCTGGTGGCGGATGCGCGTCTTCGAGTCGCCGAGGTTGCGGTAGTAGAACCCCAGGCCCGGGTCGATCCACAGGCGGCTCACCCCGTTCCGCTGGGCCGCCTCGATCTGGCGGGCGAAGTGGTCGTGCAGGCGGGCCGCGGGATCGCCCGAGAGGTCGAGGTCGCCCACCTCGCGGACATTGCTCCCCTGCACGTGGCAGAGGATCACGGCCGCGTCGTGGTCGGCGACCATGCGGAAGAGTTCGTCGCTGCGGTCGTTGCCGGTGAGGTTGAGCACCTTGGCCCCGGCCTCGAGGCAGGCCCGGGTGACCGACGGGTGGTACGTCTCGACGGAGACCACATGCCCGGAGGCCGCCAGTTCGCGGACGACCGGCAGGAGCTGCGAGGTCTGGGCCGCGTCGTCGACGCGCGCGGCATGGGCGAGGGTGGACTCGGCGCCGATGTCGAGGATGGCCGCCCCCTGCGCCGCCAGGACATGGCCCCTCCGGATGGCGGCCTCGGCGGTGAGCACCACGCTCTCGCGGTACCAGGAGGCGGCCGAGAGGTTGATGACCCCCATGAGGTCGCTGCGGACGTTGCCATCGAACCGGCGACCCCCGAGGTCGAAGGCGGCAACCCGAACAGGCAGGGCTTCGGCGTGGCGGGCGGCCAGTTCGGCGAGATCCTCGAGGCGGAGCATTGCGGGCGCAACGTGGTGGGACTTGGGTGCGCGTCAACCCGCCTTCGGCCGTTGCCCGGGCATCGGCTTCTGGCGCAGCACCCGCGTGAGGTACCGACCGGTATGGCTGCCCGGCGTGGCGGCCACGGTCTCTGGCGTGCCCTGCGCGATGATCCGCCCGCCGCCCGAGCCGCCCTCGGGCCCCAGGTCGATCACCCAGTCGGCCGTCTTGATCACGTCGAGGTTGTGCTCGATGACCACCAGGGTGTTGCCCCCGTCACGCAGCCGGAAGAGCACCTCGAGCAGCTTGGCGATGTCCTGGAAGTGCAACCCGGTGGTCGGTTCGTCGAGCAGGTAGAGCACCCGCCCGGTCTGCCGGCGCGACAACTCGGCCGCCAGCTTGAGCCGCTGGGCCTCGCCGCCCGACAGGGTGGTGGCCGACTGCCCCAGACGCAGGTAGCCCAGGCCCACCTCGGCCAGCGTGAGGCACGGGGCGTGCAGCTTGGGCACGGCGCGGAAGAAGGCCACGGCCTCATCCACGGTGAGCTGCAGCACGTCGGCGATGTTCAGGCCCTTGTAGGTGATCTCCAGGGTCTCGCGGTTGTAGCGCCGGCCGCCACAGGCCTCGCAGGTGACGTAGACCGGCGGCAGGAAGTGCATCTCGATCTTGAGCACGCCGTCGCCCTCGCACTTCTCGCACCGCCCGCCCTGGACGTTGAAGCTGAAGCGGCCGGCGTCGTAGCCGCGCACCCGCGCCGTGGCCACCGAGGCGAAGAGGTCGCGGATCTCGTTGAACATCCCGGTGTAGGTGGCCGGGTTCGACCTCGGCGTGCGCCCGATGGCGGCCTGGTCGATGACAATGCACTTCTCGAGCCGCTCCAGGTTGCGGATCTCCCGGTGCGCCCCGGGACGCTCCTTGGACCCGTACCACTGCCGGAAGAGCGTGCGCCGCAGGATGTCGTCGACGAGGGTGGACTTGCCGCTGCCGCTGACGCCGGTGACGCAGGTGAGCGTGCCCAGGGGGATGCGGGCGTCGACGTCGCGCAGGTTGTTCTCGGTGGCCCCGAGGATCTCGATCCAGCCCTTGTCCTCGCGGGGATCGATGCGATGGCGCGGCACGGGGATGCACAGGTCGCCCGACAGGTAGCGGCCGGTGACCGAGCGCGGGCTGGCCATGATCGCGTCGGGCGTGCCATGGGCGACCAGTTCGCCCCCGTGGACGCCGGCACCCGGACCGAGGTCGAGCACGTGGTCGGCCGCACGGATCGTGTCCTCGTCGTGCTCCACCACGAGCACCGAGTTGCCCGCATCGCGGAGACGGCGAAGGGTCTCCAGCAGGCGGTCGTTGTCACGCTGGTGGAGGCCGATGCTCGGCTCGTCGAGGATGTACAGGACCCCGACCAGCCCGGCCCCGATCTGGGTGGCCAGGCGGATGCGCTGGGCCTCGCCGCCGCTGAGCGAACCGCTCTCGCGGTCGAGGGTCAGGTAGCCCAGCCCCACCTCGACCATGAACCCGAGCCGCTTGCGGATCTCGAGCACGACCTCGCCGGCGATGCGACGCTGGAGCTCCCCCAGGACGAGTGCGCCCAGGAAGGCGTGGGCCTCGGCGATGGAGAGGGCACAGAAGTCGGCGATGCTCCGGCCGGGCACCGGCGAGCCGGGCAGGCGCTCCTGGCCGAGGGTGATCGCCAGCATCTCCGGACGCAGCCGTCGGCCCAGGCAGGCGTCGCAGGGCTGGAGGGTCATGTAGGCCTTGAGACGGTTGCGGGTGAACTCGCTCTCGCTCTCGGCATAGAGCCGCTCGAGGTTGGGCAGGACCCCCTCGAAGGGCTTGCGCGTCTTCTTGGGCACGCCGCCGGACAGGAACCAGAAGTCCACCTCCTCGGTGCCGGTCCCGTGCATCAGCGCCCGCCGTGCCGCCTCGGGCAGTTCCTTCCAGGGTCGGTCCATCGGGGCGGCGCAATGCTGGGCGACGCCCTTGAGCAGCCCCTTGTAGTAGCCGGCCATCTTCTTGCCGCCCATCCTCCGGTAGGGCTGAACGGCCCCATCCTCGAGCGACTTGCCCTCGTCGGGGACGATCAGCGCCGGGTCGAAGACCATCTTCTGGCCCAGCCCGTGGCAGACCGGACAGGCCCCCTTGGGCGAATTGAACGAGAAATGCTGCGGCGTGGGCGTGTCGAAGGACCGGCCGGTGGCCGGCGAGAACATGCGCGTGGAGTGCAGCGTCTCGGTCCACGGGTCGGCGGGGCGGTCCGGGGCCTGGTGCAGCACCTTGAGCCGGCCCTCGCCCCAGCGCAGCGCCGTCTCCACCGAGTCGGCCAAGCGCACCCGGACGCCTTCGGCGATGACGATGCGGTCCACCACCACGTCGACATGGTGCGAGGCCTTCGGGTCGAGCCGGATGGGCTCCTTGGGGTTCAATTCGAGGATCCGGCCATCCACGCGCACCCGCACGAATCCCTCGCGCTGCAGGCGCTCGAGCACGTCGCGGAACTCGCCGCGCTGATCCTCGACGACGGGCGCCAGCACCATGAGTCGCGTCTTGGCGGGCATCTGTGCGATGCGGTCGGTGATCTCCGAGGCCGACTGGCAGGACATGGGCGTGCCGGTCTCGGGATCGTGGGGCTGCCCCAGGTGCGCGTAGAGGAGGCGCAGGTAGTCGAAGATCTCGGTGGTGGTGGCGATGGTGGAACGCGGGTTGGCCCCGCTGGTGCGCTGCTCGATGGCGATGGCCGGCGAGAGGCCCTCGATGTGGTCCACCTCGGGCTTCTGAAGCTGGTCGAGGA
>Ga0172376_10005229_pt1 | contig 14567 bp, 8 predicted proteins | sample Lak35m_FD_121114 | JGI IMG/M metagenome (GOLD analysis project Ga0172376, IMG submission 121114) | Freshwater microbial communities from Kabuno Bay, South-Kivu, Congo - kab_092012_35m | ecosystem: Environmental > Aquatic > Freshwater > Lake | place: Democratic Republic of the Congo: South-Kivu...
GTTTCCCAGTTGCCCTTCTTGCTCTCGCGCTTTCCGAGGCGGATGAAGAGAGGCTGGCCGGTGTTATGCATTTCGAGGTCCTCGACAACGATGTTTTTCACATGCGAGCCGTCCACCGACGCGATGTTGAGACCGGCATATTTCGCGTAGGTGATTTTGTTTTTTCGTATGGTGACGTCCGAGACAGGGCCGACGGTCCAGGAGCCGAGCTTGATGGCGTTGGCCATGTAGCAATGGACGGTGTTGTTCTCGACGAGGATGTTCTTAAGCCCGCGCGGGAGGAAGGTCTTGAAGCAGATACCATCATCCTCGGCGCGCACATCGCAATTGCGCACGATGACATTGTGGGAGTCGCTGATCTCGAATCCGCTGAGGTTGGCGACAATCGGCGGGGCATCGACCGTGACGCCGTCAATGAGGAGGTTGTCGCACTCGTTGAAGAGCGTGGTCCACATGCACGGGTCGCGCAGAGTGATGTCCTTGACCGAGACATTTGGGCTGCGGAAAACGCGTAGGAGCGAGGGCCGATGGGGCTCGTTGCCGACCTTGCGGATGTCGGGGCCGATATTCATCGTCTTACTGGCGCCGTTGATTTCCCCCTGGCCGGTGATGTTCAAGCCGCCCGCATTTTCGGCGTAGAGAAGGCTGCGGCAGAGGTCTTCAATCGGGAAACCGGCGGGAATTTTTGCGGGGTAGTCGGCGATGTCGGAGCTGCCGAGAAGGATGGCACCCTTCTCCACATGGAGGGTCATGTTGCCGCGCAAATCGAGCGGCTTGGTGAGAAAAGTGCCGCCTGCGAGAACCACGCTGCCCCCGGTGCCCGCGCAGGCGTCAATGGCTTTTTGCAGCGCCTCGGTGTCGAAGGTGGTGCCATCTCCTTTCGCGCCGTAGGTGCGCGGGTCTAAGTGCGGCTTCGGCGGTTCGCTGGCGGGCTTGGCTCCCGGTTGTGCCGAGGCTGGGAGAGAAAGAAGCGAAAGTGCGCTGGCACCATAGCCAACTTCGCCAGTGCCATAGGCATATTCCTTGCAACGGGTCGTCTCGACGGCCGCGTCCTCGGTGCACAGCCAAGGGCGCTTGTCCGGCGCGAGTTTCGAGACGGTGACATTTTCGAGAACGACCCCGTCGGCGTGGCGCACGAAAAACGCGTAGCCTGGGGTGTGCCAGAACATGTTCGATTGAGGATGGCCGTCCTCCTTTTCCGGCGGCATACGGGGGATACCGCGCAGGCCGCCTGGCATTTCAAACGAGGAATCCTTGATGCGGACATTCTTGATGCGGGCCCCGGGGATACCGGAGATGACGCAGGCGGGCCCGTTTTCGTGGTTGGTGGAGATGGCGCGCACGTTGGAAATCGTAATGTCTTCGAGCGATCCGGGCGGCTTGCCGCCGCGGTTGCCGGCTGCAAACCCCATGCCGAGCATGTTGCCGAGGCGTATGAAAACCGGTTGGCCCACATTCCGCATTTCGAGGCCATCAACGGTGATGCTCCGCACGGGTGCGCCGTGGACGGAGGCCAGGCTGAGCCCGGCGTATTTCGCGTAGGTGATCCTGTTGTTGAGGAAGGTGATATCGGAGACAGGTCCGTAGGTCCAAAATCCGAGCTTGATGGCATTGGCCTTGTAGCTGCAGACGGTATTGTTCTCAACGAGCACCTTTTTCAGTCCGCGCCCGTTCGGGAAAGTCTTGAAGCAGATGCCGTCGTCCTCGGCGCGCACATCGCAATTGCGAACGATGACATTGTGGGAGTCGCTGATTTCGAAGCCGCTGAGGTTCGCGCAATCGGGCGGGGCGTCCACCGTGACGCCGTCGATGAGCAGATTGTCGCACTCGTTGAAGATTGTGGTCCACATACAGGGGTCGCGGAGAGTGATGTTATTGGCTGTGACATTCGAGCTGCGGAAGACGCGTAGGAGCGAGGGTCGGTCCTTTTCGTTGCCAACCTTCCGGATGTCCTCCCCGATGTTCATGGCCTGGCAGTTTCCGTTGATTTCGCCGCCGCCCGTGATCGTGAGTCCGTCGGCCTTCTCCGCGTAGAGCAGGCTGCGGCAGAGGGATTTGACCGGGAAATACGCTGGCAGCTTCACTGGGTAGTCAGCGATGTCGGGGCTGCCAAGCAGGACGGCGCCCTTTTCCACATGGAGGGTCATGTTTCCACGGAGTTCCAGCGGCTTGGTGAGAAATTTGCCACCGGAGAGCACCACGCTGCCACCCGTGCCCGCACAGGCGTCGATCGTTTTCTGAAGAGCCTCGGTGTCGAACGAGGTGCCATCGGCTTTCGCGCCGTAAGTGCGGGGATCGAAGTGTGGCTGAGGGGGAGCGGTTGCGGGTTCCGGGGTTGTGGACGCGTTCGCCAATGCCGGCGCCAGAAGAGCGGCCGTGAGGACAAGTATGTAGGGTATGGTTTTCATGAAAATAAAAAATCGTGTTTGTCAGAGGTCCCACCTCGTGCCATCTGCCGCGGTTCCCTTGGCGCTGGTTACGACCCCGGCATCGCGGCAGTTGATCTGCTCGAGTGCGGCATTCTCTTCGCCCAACCAAGGCCGCACATCCGGGGCCAGCTTGGAGACGGTCACATTTTCCAAAACCACACCGTCGGCATGACGAACAAAGAGGGCGTAGCCCGGTGTATTTCCCAACATGTCCGATTGGGGATAGTGTGCGGGCTTTTCCACAGGCAAAGCGGGGACGGTTTTCAGTCCACCGGGGGCTTCGAAATAGCAATCCTTCACCACCACATTGCGCACCCGCGCGGAGGGAATTCCTGTGATCGAGGATTCGCCAATGATTCCCGTTTTGTAATTTTTGCCGTGGGTTTTGTAGGCGTGCACGCGTTCGATCCTCACCCCGTCGATCGAGCCAACGGGTCGTCCGTTGGAGCGATGCCCGAGGCGGACAAAAATTGGCTGACCGACTTCGTGGAGTTCTAGATCCTGCACCAGCACATCACGAACGACCGAGCCGTCCACGGAGGCAATGGTCAGACCGCCGAGCTTCGCGTAGTCCACCTGATTGTTCCGAATCACAATATTCGACATCGGCCCGACAGTCGCCGTGCCCAGCTTGATCGCATTGGCACGGTAGCAAGTGATGCGGTTGTTCTCGACCAGGATGTTTTGCAGACCGCGGGAGGAGAGGCTTTTGAGGCATACGCTGTCGTCCTCGGAGCGGATGTTGCAATTGCGGATGATCACATCCTTCGAGTCGCAAATATCGATACCATCGAGATTCGGACAATCGGGAGGCGCATCCACAGTCACGCTGTCAACAAGGAGATTGTCACACTCGCTGTAAATCTGGGTCCACATGCAGGGATTGCGCAGGGTGATGTTGCGGACGGTGACATTTTTACTCCGGAAGACGCGCAGTAGCGAAGGACGTTTGGCTTCGGTGCCCCACTTCCTCAAGTCCGGGGGCATGTCCATTTCCTTGCAACGGCCATCAATTACGCCCTCGCCGTCAATCGTCAGGCCGTCGGCATGGCACGCATAAAGCAGACTGCGGCACAAATCTTTCGAGGTGGGTTTGTCGGGAAGCTTAACGGGATAGTCTGCCAGACTGGCGGAGCCGAGGAGGACGCTGCCCTTTTCCAGATAAAACGTCATGTTGCCGCCGAGCTCGAGCGGCTTTGTTAAGAAGGTGCCGCCGGTGAGCACCACGCTGCCGCCGGTGCCCGCGCAGGCGTAAATGGCTTTTTGAAGAGCCTCGGTGTCAAACGAGGTGCCGTCGCCTTTCGCGCCGTAGCTGCGCGGGTCGAAATGCGGCAGGGGAACCTTTGTTGAGGATTCTTTCACTACGGGCTTGGGGGCATCCTGTTTGGATGGTTCGCGAGAGCATCCCGAAAAAAGGATTCCAAAGGGCGCAATGAACAGAATGAGAACTATAAAGTTTTTCATGGGGCAGGAGGCTTGTGGCGGAGAGAGCGACGGAAAAATCAAGCAGCGGGGAAAAAATCCGGTAGTCGCTAAAACTAACTAGTCACCCGGCAAGGGGTGGAAAAGAGGCGCTGTTCACAATTTGCCGGCTGTGCGGGGGTGTTCCGCTTGAAACCCGCGACCTTCGAGTGGAGGCCTACAAACCAGGGTGTCTCCAACTACCGGGAGAAAAACCAAAGTGCTTTTGATAAGCCCTGCTGAAATCATTGGCCTGCATGTAGCCAAGCGAGAGCGCGACCTCTTTGACAGAGCAGACCCCTGTCGCCAGAAGACTCCGCGCTTTTTCCATCCGCAATCGTCGAAAATGGCTGAGAGGACTTTTGCCTGTTGCCGAGCTGAAAATGCGGTGCAGTGTGGGTTGGGAAACACCCAAAAAATCCGTGAGCCGGGCGATGGGTTCCGTGCTGTCCAGATGGGCCTCCATCCAAGCCAGCGCCTCATCGACAATTCGCGTGGAGGTGGCCGGGCAAGCCGGGTGCGCTTCGGTCAGGAGATTTCGCAGGAGTAGAACTTCCACCTGCATTTGGACGCCGTGTTGCCATGCGCCGGAGAAGCGGTCCGGATGCAGCACATCATCGCGGCAGGCATCGTGCAGGCTCTGGGGTCTTGCGATTGCGGGCGCCGGCAATTTGCCGGTGCTGGAAAAATCGTCGGCCCGCGCGGTGAGTTCGGGATGGATGGTCCGGCGCCACATCCAAACAAGAATGCGTGATTCACCATCGTGTTTCTGGGTCCACCCGATCGGGCAATTCTCCCGCGCCAACGCAAAAAATCCGCGACCAAGGCGGATCGGACGATTGTTGAGAAGCACAGTGGGGGTGCCTTCAAGGACGACGACGCAAACCCACCCCTCATGCGTGCTGGCAGGAATTTCCTGTCGCCTGAAATCTCGGCGGCCCCAGGCGAGGTAGCGCAGGGGATCATCAGTGCCAGGGGCCGCCTGCCAATAGGAACGGTCCGGGTCTGGCAGATAAAGATGTCTGGGCGGGCGCGCCATGTTCGCACCAACCTAGTGTGTATTTTCAGAGCCGGTGTCAAACCTCTCTTGAGCCCGGGACCCCGGCAGCAGCATTCAGCGAAATGATGGTGCGCCTTCCTTTGACTGGCTGGTCATGCAGAACGGATGCGAGTTTTACTTCATGACAACCACCGCCATTTCCTCCGTTCCGGACAGCCGATTGAAAGACTACAGCCTCGTTGGTGAAGAATCGCGGAGGGCCGTGGAGAGCGGTTTGGCAGAGGCGGACTGGTATACCTCGCCGGTTCCCAAGGATAAGATGCGCATGCTTCTCGAGAGGAAGGACGGGCCGGCGCTGCGGGACACTGCCCTTTATTTTGGATTGTTGGCAGCAACGGGTCTGTGGGCCTACGTATGGTTTCCCGGCTGGTGGTCGATTGTTCCGTTTATGATCTACGGAGTGCTCTACGCCTCGGCCTCGGATGCGCGGTGGCACGAGTCGGGCCATGGGACGGCGTTCAAGACGGATTGGATGAACAACCTGCTTTATGAGGTTTCGTCGTTCCTGGTCATGCGGGAGTCGGTGCCTTGGCGTTGGAGCCACACGCGGCATCACAGCGATACGATCATCGTCGGCCGCGATCCCGAGATAGCCGTTCCCCGGCCGCCGAGCTTGAGGCAAATGCTTTTAAAATGTGTGAATTTTCAAGCCTTACGGCGCTATGTGAGAAACATCGCCCTGCACTGTCTTGGACGGGTCACCGCCGAGGAGGCGACCTTCCTTCCCGAGTCGGAGCATCCCAAGGTTTTTTTCCGCGCAAGGATTTACGCGCTCATCTATGCCGCGATGGGCGGACTCTGCGTTTACTACGGAACCTGGCTGCCGTTCTTGTTCATCCTTGGGCCGAACCTCTACGGGGCATGGCTCATGCCGATCTACGGCTGGACGCAACACGCGGGCCTCGCCGAGGACGTGCTGGACCATAGGCTGAACTGCCGGACGATCCGGATGAATCCCATAAACCGGTTTTTATATTGGAACATGAATTTCCACTTGGAGCACCACATGTTCCCTCTGGTTCCCTACCATGCGCTGCCCAAGCTGCACGAATTGGTAAAGACCGATTGTCCGGAGCCCTATCCGAGCCTTTGGGCAGCCTACCGCGAGATTCTCCCGACCGTGTTGCGTCAAAGACGCGACCCGGGTTTTTTTGTGCGCCGCAAACTTCCTTCCAGCGCACGCGCGGTGGGCTCGGAGCCCATGGCAGCCGCACTGACAGCCTCGGGGCGCGAAGCTGTGAAAGGTTGGATCGATGTCTGCGACGCCGATCTGCTCGACCGCAACGATGTTGTGAGGTTCGACCACGGTGGATGCACCTACGCGATCTATCGAACGGAAGACGACACCTGGCACGCCACCGATGGGATTTGCACCCATGGCAACACACATCTGGCCGATGGATTAGTGAAAGGAAAACTCATCGAATGTCCCAAGCACAATGGACGATTCAATCTCCTTGACGGAAGTCCCGCCCGGCCGCCTGTGTGCGTGGCCCTGCGCACCTGGCCCGTGAAGGTCGAAAACGGCCGCGTGCATTTGAATATCGAAGCCAACAAGGGATCTGATACGGCCACCAGATTAAAATTCCGCGTGGTCTCGAACCGCCATGTGGCCACTTTTATCAAGGAACTCGTCCTCGAACCGGCGGATGGAACAACGCTTCCTGCCTACCGACCCGGGCAATACATGCAACTCGACATCCCGGCCTACGGCGAGATCGCCTTTTCGACATTTGATGTGCCCGCGCCGTTTGCCACTGCCTGGCGGGGACACCATGTCTTCGACTTCAAGGCAACGAACACCACTGAGTGCCGACGCAACTACTCGCTGGCGACACATCCGGGCGATCCCGCGGGCCACCTTCGGTTCAATGTGCGGATTGCCAACCCGCCGCGCGGCTTGGACGCCTCGGCGGGAATCGGCTCGAGTTACATTCACAGCCTGAAGGCGGGCGACACGATCACAGGCACCGGCCCCTTCGGCGAATTCCTCATCAAAGAAACCGAAAAGGAAATGGTTTATCTCGGCGGGGGGGCGGGAATGGCACCGCTTCGCTCCCACATCGCGCACCTTTTCGAGACCATGCAAACAAAACGCAAAGTCACTTTCTGGTATGGTGCGCGCTCAAGGCAAGAGGTTTTTTATGAGGATTACTTCCGTTCGCTCGAGCGGCGTTTTTCCAACTTCCGGTTCCACCTCGCGCTTTCCGAGCCCTTGCTGGAAGATCAGTGGACCGGTCAGTCGGGGTTCATTCACGAAGTCCTCAAACGCGAGCACCTTGACCTGCACCCCGACGCCAAGGCAGTGGAATACTACCTCTGTGGACCGCCGGTGATGATCCAAGCCGCCCGGAAAATGCTCATGGGCGACTTCGGAATCGAGGCCGGTTCGATTGCGCTCGACGAGTTCTGATCCTTCCTATGCAAACAAAAACACCTCTCTTTTCAAAATCGGGGCGGCGCTGGATCTGGCATGAAGGCTGGGCCGCCCTGCCCGAGCCGATGCTCGGAGTTCGCAACTTGCGCACTCATGGAGTCAAAGTTTTGGCAGATGGACGCATCGTGGTTTTTCACCAAGCCACGCCGTCTGTTTTGATTTACGACCGCGACGGCCGGCTACAGTCAAGGTTCGGCGCGTATCCGGGGGCCCATGGCCTTACCCTAGTGCGTCGCGCGGGAGCCGATTTGCTGTGGCTCACCGATGAAATACTCGGCGCGGTCGATTTGGTCGATCTGGAGGGGAGGGTTCACATGCGGTTGGAAAAACCGTCACACCCCGCATGTCGCGACTCCACTTTCGCACCGACCTGGGTGGCTGAACAAGCCGACGCCTCCGGGAATCCACTGCGCCTGTGGGTCGCCGACGGCTACGGTGCCATGCTGGTGCACGCCTTCGACTCCCACGGCCGCTACGAATTCACGCTCGACGGAACCACTGGAGCCGGCCGTTTCCACCATCCCCACGGGCTGGCCGTGGACCCTCGCGAGGGAAAAGACCAGCGCCTCCTGGTGGCGGATCGCGGCAACCGCCGCGTGCAGGAATTTGCGGGCGACGGACGATTTCTCGGGAGTTGGGGCGAGGAATTTCTCATTCATCCCAACGGCTTTGATTTTCGCAACGGGCATTGCGTCATCAGCGAACTCCACGGCCGCCTGACTGTGCTCGACGAACGCAACCAGCCTGTCGATTTTATCGGGGATCAGCCGAATGCCCGCTTCCTCACAGGTTGGCCGGATGTGAATCGCGCCCAACTCCTCCAACCCGGATTCTTCAACAGCCCGCACCACGCATGCTGGGGCCCCGATGGCGAGATCTACGCCGTGGAGTGGGTCAAAGGCGGGCGGCTCATCCGGTTGGAGCCCGCCGGGTAGCCTACACAACAGAATCCGCAGGCCGTTGGATTGTGTAGTGTCCGGCAGGCAGGGTGATCGTGCGGATTCCGTTGATTGGTGGTGTGGAGTCTGTGATACCGTTGACAGTGAGGAGCACTGTGGCCGGAAGTTCGAAGATGGCGGTGGTTTGAAAAGGCACGGTGAGCGAGATTTTACCTTCGCAATCGGCTTCGATGCCAACCGGGCCGTGCGGTGTGGGCACGATGCCTTTGATCCAACGCAGCAGGCCCAGGCGCGGGGAGACAAGAAATTTTGAAAAGCCGGGGTCTATCGGACGCACACCAAGCACAAACCGGGGAAGGATATTTGCAGGAGCGGCTCCCCATGCGTGGTTCCATGTGAGGTTGGGCTTGAATTCGGGGCCCCAGGCCTCCCAGGTCATGGTGGAACCGTCTTCGAGCATTCGGAGCCAGGATCTCGGACCGCGTGCCGCCATGAGGGCGATCGCTTCATCCGAGCGCCCGGCGGCGAAGAGGGCCTCCAGCAGGTATTGAGCCCCATAGACACTGCAGGCCATGGCTTTTGAAAGGATGAAATCGGCGACATTTTCGATGTGCGTTTCTGGCACAAGGCCGAATGCCAACGGGAAAAAATTCGCATGCTGCGAGGTGTGGTCACTCCCCTCCCCGTCGGTGTAGAGGCCCTGCGCGGAATCGAAGAACACGCTTTGAAAGGCGGCATGGACTTTTTCGGCCTCATGGCGGAAGAAAACCGCGTCATCCGTCTTTCCAAGCGCCTCGGCGAGCAATGCCATCCGCCCGAGGGCGTGGAAATAAAAGGCATTCGCGACCGTGTTGACCATCGGTCCGACTTGTTTGGAGTTGTGCGGGTCGGTGACACCATGGTTGTAGTTGTCCCGCTCGACGGCAGGCCAATCCACAATCGCCGAAGCAACGAGCAAACCATCCGGGCGGCATTTTTCCATGAGGAGCTTCGCCTTCAGGCTTTCGTAGTGACGCGCCGCAACATCGGTTTCACCCGTGTAAAGATAATCCATCGCGGCCATCATGGGCATGTGATGGCTCCACTCAGTCGGCCAGGTCGGATGCGCAAGAAGGTGGTCCACCGTGGCGCGGGCGACTCGAGGGTCCACATCACAAGCAAAGTGGGAAAGCATGTTGATGTAGGCATCGGCCTCGTAGGGAATGCGCTCGCGCTCACCGTCGATATAGACGCCAAAGGCCGTGGTGGCCTTCATCGTGTGCTTGCAGAGATTCCAAACGGCGTTCAAGCCGTCATCGGAACAGGTGAAATCGGCTGCGCTGTCGTCGAACGGCGCATGGACAAACAGGCGGGTGAGGGCGATAGACTCCGGCTCCAGGCCCTCGACCTCCACATAACGGAAGGGTGTGACTTCGCCGAGATTCCTGGGCATTTTCACCGGCTCGGGCTGAAGGTGGAAATCCTTCGGAGGGATGACAGGCACAATGGTCTGTTGGCCAGGGAAGACGGCAACAAGCAGCTCGCGAAAGTTAACGCTTCCCGGCGGCGTGCGGTCGATGCGACCGGCGGCATCAAGCTTTTCGCCAAGGCGAATGGTGAGGGATGGAGGGAGGCAGGCGCCATGCGATTGGATGCGCACATTTCCAAAAACAGCTTGGCCAAAATCTGCTAACAGGACGCCATCTTGAAATCGCGACAGCAAGGGCTTTTCGACCAATTTAAGGAGAGGAACTATAGGTTTGTTGATCATGGCTTGAGACGAGGGCTTTACCACCATCGCCAAATGTTGGGTTTTCCGGCTGCCGTAAGGGCACTTATGCTCTGGTCGCCGGTCAACTGCTCGACATGATAATCGCAGAACATATAGAGCGCCGAAGGCCCAGGCCGACTGATACGATAGTAGCTTATCCTATCCGAGACGAAGATAGGGACAAATTCATAGAGAGCTGATGTGTCATTGATCTCTCCCACGGCCACGATTTTTGAGGGTTGCGGAATGCGCGCAATATAACCCGCCCATTTGGAATCATATATCAAAGCGTTACAACCCCATGCCGTAGGTCCTGTTGGGGAGCCGCAGTTGGGATTGCTTGTCCAGCCGGGGTGGGGTTTCGCGAACTTGCTGCACCAGACTTCTGAGCGCCTTAAAAAATTGTACGCACTGCCCGACCCATACCCTGGCTTTGGAGGCATGTAGCGATCCACGGCTTCCTGCCACACAAACCGGTCCGGCTGATCCGAGGCCAACTTGGTGCCAAGAATCGGAATTTCCGGGTTTGGAAGCCGTCCGTTGTTATCCTGCACATAGAGGTTGAGAGCTGTGCCGATCTGGCGGAGTTTGTTGATGTCTTGGGCATTCGCACTGCGATTGAGCATGGCCTTATAGCTTAATAAGCCAATGCCAGCCAATACCGCAGTAATCGACACGACAACAAGGATTTCGATGAGCGTGAATGCCCTCAAAGAGGATGGGGGGGGGGTCATGGTCAAGGTTTACGGGAAGATAATTTATCCATCGACTGCAAAATGACCACTGTTTGATTTGGGGGAGCGGAAAACTCGGTTGATAAGCCCGACTGTCCGAAGTAGAGCGCTGGCGTTGTGGGAAGCACTTTTCCGTCGGCAGCAATGTTGACTCCGCGGTCCGCCGGGAGGTGGAGGCGGACCGTCACGGCCTTGTCGGTCTCGTTCTTAATGGTCGCCAAGCGGGAATTTTCCCTGGTTTCGTATTTGACGCTGAACTTTTCGTTTCCAAAGGGGAAATTCTGCCATTCAAAATCGCCGAGTGCTGGAAGAGGCTGCCAAGTCAGAACCCGGCTCGGCGCATCGTAATCAAGGCCGGCCAACCGGGTGCGAAACAAAACGGCAAAAACTCCGGAAAACCAGCCGGCCTTCCCAGGGCCTCGGTCCGGCTCGACTTTTTCCGCTTCCTGAGAGGATTCTTTGCTTTCGTTCAGTTTACCAATGTCGGCCTGTGCGGCTTGTTTTTTCAGCTTTACAGGCCACCACCAGACCGAGCCATCGGCATCGGTAACCCGGCGGATTTCGGTGAGATAGCCCTCCGGCCCAAAGATGTCCTTTTTCTCGGCCGTGGCACAGAGGCCCTTGTTGTAGCCTGGAGCGGTCGATGGGACCTTGGGGCCCCAGTTGATCGAGCGTGTTTGCGGAGTGTATTGCTTGTTCTCCGGGGACATTGAGAATCGCATGTAATTGCGGTAGGTCGCGTCGTCGTTCGGCAGGAGTCCGTAGAAGGGGATGAGCGTGGTTTCCGACTCCTCGCCATCGCTGGCCATGTGGGGCACGGAACCATCGCGATCGATGCCCTCTATGAATTGCGGGCCGAACTTGCCGTTGATCACGGTGTGCTTCAGAATGTCTGCCTTGACGAGGTCGGCGCGCTCGGCATAGTGCTGTGCCGCAACGGGATCGCCGTAAACCTCAGCCAGCAATCGCGAGAAGGATTTCAAAGCGTGCCAGACGGCTATATTCGAGCCGCAATGAAAATCGCCCTCCAAAAGGCCGTCCGAGATGAAACGAGTCGGGTAGAGATGGATGTCCGGAAACTTGCGCGACGCTTCCAGAGCCTCGAGGCGCTCTTCCCACTCTTTACGGAGGGCGGGCCGGTTTCGGAAGAACTCCGCGTCGCCCGTGTGGTCGTAGTAAACTCCTGCTAGCATCAGGCTTGAAACGGTGAGGCTGATCGAATGATTGAGCCCTCCCTCAACGATCGCACCAGAATGGCGAATGCCATTTTCATGAAACCAGTCAATAATAGGAGCGGCCAAGCGCGGATCAATCGAGACGATGGGAAGCGCCGAGTAAAAGCAATCCTTGGCCCAAATTTGCCGGTTCGCGGGGTAAGTGCCCCAGTTCGATCCGGCAAGCTTGCCGGTCGGGCCCATTGCAAGGCTCCCCAAGGCCCCCAAGACCTGCCGCTCCAGAAACTCGGCCATCCAGGGATTCTCCGTGATCTGTAGCCTTCCGAGAAGCCCGCGGTTGTATCGCCATGTGTCATTGAACCAGGCGAGTTCCCCTTTCTTTTGAATTTCTTCCAGGGCTGGGGTGCCTGGCATGTAGAGAACCAGCGGGACAGAAAGCGTTTCGCCGGGTTTCAGCGAAAATGCGAGCCCGTTTTTTAACATTTCAGGTGTCACCTTGCGCCCGTCGGCGAAACCAACCTCGAATTCATACGGCTCCTTCCACGCCCATTCGCCCTCGGGGCGTTTACCGAATAACTCGGGAAGTTTGAGGGAGCCTGACAGCGGTTCCTTGGAAGTGTTCTCCAACCACAGATGATAAATCAAACCGGACGGCCGCAGCAATCCGTCTTCAGAGAGCGGCGCAAAGGCCAGCAAACGCGCGTTGAGCCGCCCGGCTGGATCTTTCAATTCAGCGAGCGGGAAGATGTTGTCGAGCAGAGTAATTCGCGAATTCCAAGGAAGCTTTTCATTTAACGCCAACTCCTCTGTTTTGCCGCCAGCGCCTTTGAGTTCGATCTTAAAATAATACGGTCCGTAGCTGGCTAGATCTTTCGCCGTCCAGACGCCGCACCATCCAGGCGGCTTGGAGCAATGGCGGTAGGAGTCGCGGTAGATGGTCAAGGCCTTCAGTTGTCCCGCCTCACCCATGTTGCCCAGCACGCGAAGGTTCGACACATCGAAGGTGAGTTCGCCGGTCTTTGCACAAGCCGGGAAAATGCTCTCGCTGTCGCCGAAAGTCGTTTTCTCACCGGTGCGCTCCATTCGGAAAAATTTTCCGGCTGGAATCTCCGTGATATCGTCCATGTGGGAAAGTTGCTCGGGGACTGTGATTGCGGAGATGGCCGATGGCGCAAAGGGAAGAGTGGCCAGAAAAGCCTGCAACAAAAAAAGGCGGAGTTTTTTCATAGGGTGTTGGGAGGTGAGGGAGGAAGGAGTGCGGAAATTTGGCCGTCAAGCTCGCGTGCCTTGGATTCGGCCTCCGGCACCGGGAGACCGGGCTGGGATTGCGGACCTCCGGCCACACCGGGCCGTGTGTGGCCAGTGTGGGTGAGCCATGCCGCAGCGAGGAGCATCATGCGTCGGCGGACGAGGTCGCGAATCTGCGCGCCACTTTTTGGAAAGAACTGCTCGGAATTTGACGCAGGATCTATCGATGCGCCAAACGCGTGCTCGAGGAGTTGGCGTGCCAGCACCCAGTGGCCCTCACGATTCGGATGCACATTGTCTTCGGCAAAGGTGAATGAAGGATTCTGCAAACGCGCCGCATCCAAGGCAGCCTGCATGGGGGTGTGAAAATCAATGACCTGCCACCCTTCTTTGCGTTGGCTGATCAGCCATGTGCTGTAAGCGGATAGCTTGCGGTCTGCGGGATTTGCCGCTGGCTCTTTTTTGTTATCGTGAATGGGCGGAGTGCAGAGGACTACCTTCTTGACGCCTGCATCCAGCGCCTGCTGGCGGAGGCGGGTGATGGCCTCTGCAAAACGACGGGTGCCAACCTCGCCCTCGGGCATAGCGGCATCGTTCATCCCGTAACACACAAAAAGCAGATCTGGCTTCGTTTCAGCCAGCACCCGGGCCAAGCGCTCGCCCACTGGAGGCTTCCCGAAGCCATATTTTTCAACATGGCCCTTGTTTTCCTCAACCGTCAGTTCGCTGGCCGTTTCACTTCCAAGACCGAGGTTGAGGGTTTCCACCGAAAGGCCATTGGAGAGCAGCCAGCATTCGACATCCACGACAAAATCGCCCTTTTGCGTGATACTGTCGCCGAGGAAGACAACCCGTTTGACATCCTGCAACAACTCAAAAGTCTTGGCGGGCGGGGCTCCAGAAACCTGAATCGGCATTGCGGAAACCAAAAGAGTGAAGACGGCTGTTTTGCAAAAATCGAGCTTGAGGCTGGGGAAATTCATGGAAACAATAAGACCAAGCTGACAAATTGACATCACTGGATGAGTAGGGGCAGTCGTTAGAATTAACCACACTGTTTCAGGTTGACAAGAGGCTTGTCCGCTCCCGTGCGAGGCAGATGCACCTGATTTCACGGGAATCCTGGCTATTCGAAATTCAGCTTTTCTGCCGTTGGTCTGGAACAATCCCTTCGATTGGCATCGAACTCGGCTGCTGACGCTTTTTCCGATCGCAAAGACCTTTCCTGACGGAAGGAAATTCCGAGTCGATCCATAGCTCCCAACTTCTAGGAGCCGAGCTGGCGGGGTGCCAGCGGAATTTCGAAGAGATTCAAAGCTGCGACTTCAGTTCAATCGCCGGATTCGGGTTGAAAGCGTTTTCGAGAGACAGAAA
>Ga0172376_10005232_pt1 | contig 14557 bp, 16 predicted proteins | sample Lak35m_FD_121114 | JGI IMG/M metagenome (GOLD analysis project Ga0172376, IMG submission 121114) | Freshwater microbial communities from Kabuno Bay, South-Kivu, Congo - kab_092012_35m | ecosystem: Environmental > Aquatic > Freshwater > Lake | place: Democratic Republic of the Congo: South-Kivu...
CTCGGCCCGGCGCGACGAGGAGTCGCACGATCGGGTGCTTGAGGAAGCGGGCGAGCCGCTCGGGCGACTCGAGGAAGTCGAGCGCGTTTCGCGACGGCGGCGTGTCGACGACCACGACGTCGAATCGTGGATCAGCGGACAACTCGAACAGGCGCTCGGCTGCCATGTAGTCGCGCGTTCCCGAGATCGACTGCGAGAGGCTCTTGTAGAACGAGTTGTCCAGGACCTCGGCGGCCCGATCGGGGGTGGTCGCGGTGTCGCGCACGAGTCCGTCGAAGGTCTCACGGACATCGAGCATCGAGATCCACATCTCTCCGGTGACATCGAGCGGGACTCTCACCGGTTCGTTCCCGATCGTGTCGCTCACGCCGATCGCATCCGTGAGTCGGCGTGCCGGGTCGATCGTGAGGACCACGGCCCTGCGACCCTGTCGCGCCGCCACGAGTCCCATCGCGGCTGCGACCGACGTCTTGCCGACCCCGCCCGTTCCGCAGGCCACGATGATGCGCGCAGTCGCGCACACGTCGCCGAGCGTCGTCATCGTTGCGCGGCCCCGTTCTGTCATCGTGATGCTCCCGCGGAGAACGACTCGATCGCCGTGGCCACATCGACCGCGAGCGCCTCGACCAGGTCGGGCCCGGAGAGTCGGTGTCGACGCAGGAGGAGTCGTCCGGTGTCGAGGGAGCGCTCGAGGAGCGACACGGCGTCTGCCTGGGCCCGGGACCTCGACTCGGCCCATTCCCACGCCCGACGAAGGTGATCCTCGAGGAGCGTTGCATCCACTGGCGGTGGTCGTTCATCGACCATGTTGACCACCACCGGTCCGAGCGCGAGGCCGAGAGTCCCGGTGAGCTCGCGCGCGACATCGAGGGCCTCTTGCACCGGTGTCATCGCCGGGGTCGCGACGAGCATCGTGCGGCACCGCGAGGCATCGGCCATCATCGCGAGCACGTCGTCTGCCTGTTGGCCGATCGGTCCACCGGGCACCGCCCGACGGAGCACCCCGGGTGCGCGCAACAGATCGATCGCGTGACCCGATGCGGGTCCGTCCACCACGATGAGATCGGCGCGCAGGTCCCGTTCGAGGGACTTGATCTTCCCGAGCACGAGGAGGTCGTCGATTCCGGGTGCGGTCTGGGCCACGAGCTCGACGAGACCCGAGGTGGCGAGTCGTCTCGTGAGTCGACCGAGACCGTGCGACGACAGATAGTCGGCGAGGGCACGACCGGGACTCACCGACATCGTCTCGAGTCGTTCGTGCGGCGGAGGCACGACGCCGGGAGGGTCAAGTGTCACCAACAGCGAAGTCATCCCCTGGTGCGCCGCCGTCAACGCGAGAGAGGCAGCAACGGCGGACTTTCCGACGCCGCCCTTGCCGGCGACGATCAGGATCCGAGAGGAGGTGAGGAATTGGCGGACGTCCATGGATCCCCCAAACTTGGGGGGTGACTCGAAGGGTAGGGGCTGGACGCCGCAGGCGATGGGTACTCGCGTCGATGGCCGTCGCATGTGGTCTCGGCATCCTCGCCGCGGGTGAGGTTCGCGCCGCAGACGGCGCCGATCTCGCACCCGTGGATGTCGTCGAAGTCAGTGGCTTGGTCGATGAGATCGTCGCCGACTCGATCGAGGATGCACTCGTGCGCGCCGAGTCCAATGGTGCACAGGCAGTGATCCTGCAGGTCAACACCAAGGGGGCCGTCGTGGGTCGCGACCGGATGGCGTCGCTGCTCGGCCGGATCCGTGACGCCGAGGTTCCCGTCGCGGTGTGGGTGGGACCGAGCGGTTCGAGGGCCCTCGGTTTGCCCGCGCAGATGATGGCTGTCGCCGACGTCACCGCGATGGCGCCCGGAACCCGGATGGGTCGCACCGGAACCATGCTCGAGGTCGGCGGTGAGCGCGCGAGTTTCGGGTCGGCCGACGATGCGCTGCGCGCGGGGACCTTCGGCTTCCTCGAGGCGCGCGAGAGGGGCGTGCTGAAGTTCTCCACCGATGACCGCGGTGTCCCGGTGCTGCGCAACATGTTGTACGCACTCGATGGTGTCGAGGCGCGCGGTCGCACGCTCGACACCGTCACGGACGCCCTCGACGACTCGGGTCAGGTGGTGCGCGAGGCGACGACCGTGCGGTTCTTCAAGCTCGGTTTCATGCCGCGGTTGTTGCACACCGTCTCGAGCCCGGCGAGTGCCTATCTGCTCCTGTCGATCGGTCTCGCCCTGCTGGTCTTCGAGTTCTTCACCGCCGGTATCGGCGTGGCCGGTCTCGTGGGAGCGGGGAGTCTCGTGCTCGGGTCGCTCGGGTCGGCCGCGCTCTCCACCAACGGGTTGGGCACGGCTCTGTTGCTCCTGGCGATGGTCGCCTTCGCCGTCGATGTCCAGGTGGGGATTCCCCGGTTCTGGACGGGCGCCGGGATGGCGATGTACACGGTGTCGTCGTTCATCTTGTTCCGACCAGTCGACGGTCTGTCGATGCGGCCGAGTTGGTTGACGCTCGCGGTGGGGATCGCGGGAATCGCGCTCACCTTCGTCGTCGGGATGCCCTCGATGGTGCGCACCCGCTTCGGCACACCCACGATCGGTCGCGACGGACTCGTCGGTGCGACGGGGACCGCAGTGGGCGCGATCGATCCGGTCGGGGTGGCACTCGTGGACGGCGCCCAGTGGCGCGCCCGCACCAACCGTGCGACGCCGCTGGCCGATCTCGCCGACCTGCGTGTCGTCGCGATCGACGGGGTCACGCTCGAGGTGGAGCCGATCGAGGGTGGCGCCCGCGACTACCGCGAGAAGCGCGAAAAGAGCTGATCGGTGTTCGTGCTGGTGATCACCGCGATCGTGGTGGTGCCACTGGCCGAGTTGTGGGTGATCCTGCGCGTCGGTGAGCAGTTCGGCCTCGTTCCCACGATCGCAAGTCTCGTGGTCGTCTCGGCTCTCGGCACCGCGCTCGTGAAGCGCGAGGGAACGAGGGTCTGGCGCGACTTCACCGCGGCGGTCGCGCGGGGTGAGGAACCCTCGCGCCAGATCATCCAGGGCGCGTGCCTGCTGGTGGCCGGGGTCTTGCTGTTGTCGCCCGGTTTCGTGACCGACATCGTCGGGATCGTGCTCTTGTTGCCGCCGACCCGTGCGGTCGTGGCGTCCGTGGTGTCGCGCAGGGTGCACTCGGGAGTCACGGTGGTGACCTCGACGCGCTCCGGACCTATCGTGGGACGCGGACACATCGGACGCAACGACGACGTGATCGACGTGGTTCCGGCGGAGGGGGAGGAGCATCGTGAGCGAGACGACGAGACCGGCACGACCGGCAGCTGACGAACCCTTCGATCCCGAGACCGTGCCCGTCAGGCCGGCAGCCACCGTTCTGCTGGTGCGCGATGCCGACGGCGGAGGCATCGAGGTGTTCATGCTTCGGCGCACATTCTCGGCCGCGTTCGCGAGCGGGATGTTCGTGTTCCCCGGCGGGAAGGTCGACGAGGTCGACGGAATCGCCGAGATCGGCGAGCTCTGCGACGGGCTCACCGATGCAGAGGCGAGCGGTCTGCTCGGGATCCCGACGGGCGGACTCGCGTACTGGGTCGCCGCGGTGAGGGAGTGCTTCGAGGAGGCCGGTGTGCTGCTCGCGCGCTACGCGGGCACCGGCGAGGTGATCCGTTTCGACGACGACGCGGTCGCGGCGCAGTTCCAGGCCGAGCGAGAGAACATCCACGACGGCTCGGTGGCACTGCTCGAGTTGTGCAAGCGGGAGAACCTCCGCATCACCACCGACGAGATCCACTACGTGAGCCACTGGATCACCCCCAAGGGTGAGCGTCGCCGGTTCGACACGCGCTTCTTCGTCGCGCGTGCACCGGGTGCGCAACATGCGCTCCACGACGACGGCGAGACGATCGAGAGCATGTGGATCAGGCCCGAGGATGCGATCCGGCGTTGGAAGGAGGGCGATCTCATGTTGATGCCGCCGACCGCGGCGAACATCGAGTTCCTGCTCCCGCACCACACGGCAGACGAGATTCTCGCCGCGGCCGCGAAGGTGGGCGTGCCGACGACGATCCTGCCGAAGTTGCGAGTCGACTCCGACGGTCGCGTGACCGGGATCCTGATGCCGGGTCAACCCGGCTACGACGACCTCTAGGCCGTACGACAGCCGGCTCGGGCGTCCGCGGGTCAGGAGACGCGGGTCAGGAGCCGCGGCGAACGGTGACGCCGACGGCGTCGGGTTCGGTGCGCGCCGAGCATCCCGACATCTCGGTCGCATCCGGAGTCTCGGCGATGATCAGGGCGGCGATCCGCGCGAACTCGGTCGCGGCCGCGCCCGACCCCGAGAGCACCACCGGCTCGCCCGCGTCGCTGCCCGCAGCGACAGCGGGCTCGATCGGAACCTGACCGAGTAACTCGACGCCGATCTCGTCGGCGAGCGCGCGTCCGCCACCCTCTCCGAAGAGTGCGTAGTCCTCGCCGTGTGCGCACGTGAAGGTGCTCATGTTCTCGATGACTCCCGCGACGCGCAGGAAACTGCGACGTGCCATGTCGGCGGCGCGGATCGCGACCTTTTGTGCCGAGACCGCTGGCGTCGTCACGATCAGCAGATCGGTCCGCGGGAGCATTCGTGCCAGTCCCATCTGCACGTCGCCGGTTCCGGGCGGCATGTCGATCAATAGGAAGTCAAGATGACCCCAGTTGACATCGTTCAGGAACTGCTCGACTGCCTTGGTGAGCATCAGCCCGCGCCACATGAGTGCGGTGCCCTCGTCGTCGACGAGCATCCCGGTCGACACGACCTTGAGGACGCCGGATCCGATGGTGCGCTCGTTCGGGATGATCATCGGCTTGTCGCGCCCCTCGACGCGCTCGGCCTGGAGCCGGTCGGGCATGTTCAACATGCGGGGGATCGAGAAGCCCCAGATGTCGGCATCGAGGACACCCACGGTCATTCCTTGCGCGGCGAGTGCGGCGGCGAGGTTCACGGTCACCGACGACTTGCCGACCCCACCCTTGCCGCTCGCGACCGCGAGCACGCGCGCACCGACCGGTACCGCGGTGTCGGTCGCGTTCTCGCGCGCGTTCCACCGCGCCCTCGTCATCACCGCCGAGCGCTCCTCGGCCGTCATCTCGCCCCAGTCGATCTTCACCTTGCGCACCCACGGGTGCACCTCGAGCCGGGACCGGATGTCCTTCTGGATCTGTGCGCGCAGGGGGCAGCCACGGATCGTCAGCTTCACACCGAGTGTCACGGTGCCGTCGGCGATCCGGATGTCACCGGCCATGCCGAGATCGACGATGTTGTCGCCCAACTCGGGGTCGATCACGGCCCGCAGGAGTGCGCGCACTTCCTGCTCTGTGGGGGGCGGAACGGGCCGGTCGCTCACGGTGAAAAAGTCTATGGGGTGTGCACTATTGCCGACCGGGGAACTAGCATTATGGGCACCAGCCAGTGAGTTCCGAACCACGGAGGACAGAGATGATCACCCTGACCGATACTGCGGCCAGCAAAGTGGCCCAACTGCTCGAGGCCGAGGGCGCGACCGACATGGCACTGCGCGTCGCGGTGAAGTCGGGCGGTTGCTCGGGCTTCTCCTACGACATGTACTTCGACTCCGATGTCGCCACCGACGACATCACCCTCACCTTCGGTGCGGTGCGCGTGGTCGTCGATCCCGCGTCGGCTCCGATGCTCCAGGGTGCGAGCCTCGACTACAAGGACGGCCTCACCGAGCAGGGTTTCTCGATCTCGAACCCGAACGCGACCCGCTCCTGCGGGTGCGGCAAGTCGTTCAGCTGAACCCGATCACCTGAGTCCCGCGGTCGCGAGTGCGCCGCGGATCTCGTCGGTGTCGAACACCACGTCGAGCCTCGTCGCCACTGTTCCGCGCGCATCCGTCACGAACAGGGCCGGTTCGAACTGCATCTTCAGCGCCGTGATGGCCGGTGCGACCGTGGTGGCTGCCTCATCGGCGTAGATGTCGGCGTGCACGAACACCGCACGGTCCCCGATGTCGGATGCCACGGCGATGAGCGACTCAAGTGCCGGTGCGCATGTCCCCGTCGTGCAATGTGCCGGTGTCCCCACCAGGTAGACGACGGGCACGCCGCGGGCGAGCGCCTCGGTGAGTGTGACCTCGTGGAACGGGCACGGTCCCTCGGCACGGGTGCAGATGGGCGAGACTCCCCGTGGGTTCGAGATCGTCGGGGTGTCGAAGGCCGGGAGCGCACGACCCGGCACCGGCATCGCGACCGTGTCCGGCGCATCGACTTGGAACGACACATCGTTGCCCCGGGACGCGTCCCCCGAATCCTTTCCGGCTGCGTCGAGACGCAACGAGTAGATGCCCGGTGAGTCGATGTCGACCAGAACCGGCCAGTACGGAACGGAGAGATCGTCTCCGTGGCGCGTCGCGACGGCGGTGGTCACAATGTCACCCGTGGATGGGTCGAGGATCGTCACCGCGAGTGAGTCGGGGAAGGTCCGCGTTCCGTCGTTGCCGAGAATTCCGCGTGAGTCGGCGAGTGACATCGGCAGTCTCACCTGACCGGGCACGAGACCGTTCGGTGGGAATCGCTTGACGATCTGGAGAGCACCCTCGAGATCGGGGACGATCTCGGTCGGTGATGATCCGCCGCTCGGCTCACCACCGCAGGCCGCGACCACGGCGGAAAAACCGACCGCTGCGCCGACCCCGAGGAACCGACGGCGCGACATCTCGCCGAGAAGTGACATAGCACCAATGGTAGGTGGGTGCCCGTGTGGCGTAGTGTCGTGGGTATGGCAGCACCTGCACATCCCCCGTACACACCGGCGGTCCGCGCCGGCGATTGGATCATCGTGTCCGGCCAGCTCGGCATGAAGGACGGCGCGCTCGTGGCCGGAGGCGTCTCGGCCCAGACGACGCAGGCGATCGAGAATCTGAAGGCACAACTCGCCTCGCTGGGGGCGTCGCTGAAGGATGTCGCCACGACCCTCTGCTTCCTGACCGACATGGACACGTTCGGCACGTTCAACGAGGCCTATGCCAAGGGATTCGGCACGTTCCGTCCGGCACGGAGCACGATCGGAGTCGCCTCGTTGCCGTTCGGTGGCGCCGTGGAGATCGAGGCGTGGGCGTGGAAGCCGGCCGGTCCGGCCGCCAAGAAGGCAGTCGCGAAGAAGTCTCCGGCAAGGAAGCCGGCAGCGAAGAAGTCCGCCAAGAAGACGGTGAAGAAGACGGTGAAGAAGTCCGTCGCACGGAAGAAGAAGTGACGACATGGCCGGTGCAGTTGTTCTCGTTCTCATCCTGCTGGCGTTCCCGATCGTGGTCGGTCTCTCGACTGCGGCGCTCGCCGGCGTGATCGGTCACTTCCTCTGGAAGGACGCCGAGTCCCGCCACGAGGGCAGCGAACTCCTCGACACCAACACATAGGTGTCCCGGGACCACAGTCGTCCCGGACGGGGAGGCCACCCGTGACGCGCATGCATTCGTTCGATCGCCGCTCGAAGCGGTTGAGCTGGAAGGTCCTCGCGTACGCGTTGAACCGGATCCGCATGGATCCACCCCTCGACCGACCAGTCAATGCCTCCATCCTGCGCGCTCGCGCGGGTCGCACTGTCACCGATGACGGCATCGGTGGCTCCGAAGCCCTCCGCATCTGGCGCGAGGTTCTTGCTCCCGCGTGCATCAGTGTCGACCACCCCAGGTTCTTCTCCTATGTTCCTGCTGCTCCGACCGAGGCGGCAGGGTTGTTCGACGTCGCCGTGTCGGCCGCGAACGTCTATGCGGGATCATGGCAAGAGGGCGCCGGTGCGGTGTTCGCCGAGAATGAGGCACTCGCATGGATCGCATCGCTCGCGGGACTTCCGGAGGGCGCCGGTGGCACATTCGTCTCGGGCGGCACGGCGGGGAACCTGTCGGCGCTGATCGCTGCACGATGGGCGTGGCGTGACCGTGCGGGTGGACGGTTCGACAGAACACGGGCCCTGATCGCGTGTTCGGGTTCGGCGCACTCGAGCGTGGCACAAGCGGCCCGAGCCATGGATGCCGATGTCGTGCCCGTTCCCGTCGACGAGCGGGGGCGAATGGACGGCGACAGCGTGCGGCGCATCGTGGAGGGTCTCGACCCCACAGAACGCGAACGAGTTTGTGCAGTGGTGGCCACTGCCGGCAGCACCAATGCCGGAGTGGTCGACGACCTCTCGGGAATCGGCGATGCCGCCACAGAGATCGGCGCGTGGTTCCATGTCGACGGCGCGTACGGCGGCGCCGCGCTCTGTGCACCGTCGCGTCGGCACCTGTTCGTCGGTGTGGAATTGGCCGACTCGTTCATCGTCGATCCCCACAAGTGGTTGTTCGCACCGTTCGACTCGTGCGCACTGCTGTACCGGGAGCCGCGCATCGCCCGGGCCGCCCACACGCAACGCGCCGAGTACCTCGATGCGCTCCATGTGCGCGAGGAGTGGAACCCCGCCGACTATGCGCATCATCTCTCGCGGCGCCCGAGGGGTCTGCCCCTGTGGTTCAGCCTCGCAACTCACGGCACCCGCGCCTACACCGAGGCGGTCGAGACCACACTGCACACCACCGAGGAGGCAGCCCGGATGGTGGCGTCCGCCGGTCACCTCAGGTTGGTGATGGAGCCCGAACTGAGCGTCGTGCTCTTCGAGCGCATCGGTTGGACGGCCGACGACTACCAGCGCTGGAGCGACGATGCACTCGAGTCGGGGCTGGCGTTCGCGGTGCCTACCTCGTGGAACGGAGTGCCGTGTCTACGGTTGTGCATCGTGAACCCAGAGACGACTCCTGCCGATGTCGCGATGGTGCTGGAGACCCTGTGATGACCGAGCGAGCCGATCTCGTCATCCGGAATGCCGAACTACTCGCCACCGTCGACACCACCCGGCGCGAGATCCGCGGGGGATGGGTGGCGGTCACCGGTGGCCTCGTCTCGGGTGTCGGCGGGCCGGGGGATGCACAACCCGAGGCCGATGAGACCGTCGATGCATCGGGATGCCTGGTGACACCGGGGCTCGTCAACACCCATCATCACCTCTACCAGAACCTCACGCGGGCGTTCCCGCCGATGACGACGAGTCCCTTGTTCGGGTGGTTGAAGACGTTGTATCCGTTGTGGCGCGCACTCGACGAGGAATCCGCGCACGTTTCGGCCTGGGTCGGACTCGCCGAGTTGGCACTGTCGGGTTGCACGACCTCGACCGACCATCTCTATCTGCATCCGCGCGGTGGCGGAGATCTGCTCTCGGCAGAGATCGCCGCGGCGGTGGATCTCGGTATGCGTTTCCATCCGACGCGCGGGTCGATGTCGTTGTCGGAGAAAGACGGTGGTCTGCCGCCCGACGATGTGGTGCAGGATGACGACACGATTCTCGCCGAGTCCGAGGTCGCGGTCGCCCGCCACCACGACAGGAGCCACGGTGCGATGGTGCGTGTCGCGCTCGCCCCGTGTTCGCCGTTCAGCGTCACTCGCGATCTCATGGTGAGATCGGCCGAGCTCGCCGAGAAGCTGGATGTGCGGCTCCACACCCATTTCGCGGAGAACGCCGAGGACGACGACTTCTCCCTCGCGATGTTCGGGTGCCGGCCGTTCGAGTACCTGCGAGATGTCGGCTGGTTGTCTGATCGCACCTGGGTCGCCCACTGTGTGATGCCGAACGACACCGAGATCGCCGAGCTCGGTCGTGCCGGGATCGGTGCAGCACATTGCCCATCGTCGAACCTGATCCTGGCCTCGGGGATCGCGCCCGTCACCGCGTTGCGCCGCGCGGGAGTGCACGTGGGACTGGGTGTCGACGGCTCATCGAGCGCCGACAGCGCGTCGCTGTGGCTCGAGGCTCGACAGGCCATGCTGCTCGCCAAGTTGCGCGATGGTGCCGCGGCGGCCGATGCGCGCATGGCGCTCGAGATGGCCACGATCGGTGGTGCGGGGTGCCTCGGCCGAATCGGAGAGATCGGTTCCATCCAGGTCGGCGCCGTGGGCGATGTCGCGGTGTGGTCACTTGAGGGGCCCCGATTCGCGGGCGCGATCGCCGATCCACTCGAGGCATGGCTGAGGTGCGGGCCGGTCGGTGCGCGCGACACGATCGTGCACGGTCGGTTCGTGGTGCGGGGTGGTCATCTCACGTCCCCGAGGGTCGCCGAGATGCTCACCACTCATCGTCGCCTGGCGGCGCGCATGCAGAACCCCGGCTGAGCCGATGCTGTCGGCATTCCTCGTCGCCTTCGGCGTGATCTTTGTCGCCGAACTCGGCGACAAGAGCCAGTTGATGGCACTGGCCTTTGCGACCCGGTATCGCGCACTACCCGTGCTGGTTGCGATCACGCTGTCGACCGCGACGATCCACTTGGTGTCGGTTCTCGTGGGCGGGGCTGTCGGTGCGGCGCTGCCCCGCGACGCGATCGCAGTGATCGGTGGCATCGCTTTCATCGGATTCGGGTTGTGGACCCTGCGCGGTGATGACGACGGCGAATCGGAGGGCGAACGCTCCACACTGTCGGGTCGCAGCATCGTCATCTCGGTGGCGACCGTGTTCTTCCTCTCGGAGTTCGGGGACAAGACCATGCTCGCCTCGGTCACGCTCGCGACCGAGAACGGTCTCGTTGGCACGTGGCTCGGGGCGACGGCGGGGATGGTCACCGCCGATGCGATTGCGATATGGGTCGGCACGTCGATGGGGAGCAGGCTCCCGGAGCGCGGCATTCGCATCGCCTCGGCCGCGGCGTTCTTCGCCTTCGGTGTGTGGATGATCCTCGACGCGATCCTCTAGCGTTGAACCGTGCGTTTCTTTGGTGAAGTTCTCGTGACGATGCTCGTGATCCTCGATCCGCCGGGCAACGTGCCTATCTTCTTGGCGGTCACGAGTCGTCTCACCGAGAAGGAACGTCACCGCGCGGCTATTCTGTCGGTGGGAACGGCGTTCCTTGTCATCTCGCTTTTTGCGATCGGTGGGCAGACGATCCTGGACTACCTCAAGGTGTCTGTGCCCGCACTCCAAGGCGCCGGGGGATTGTTGCTCCTTCTGGTTGCGCTTCAGTTGCTCTACGGGAAGGGTCACGAAGATTCCTACGAGGCCGCATCGCCGGAGCAACGGACATCGGTGGCGATGGTGCCCCTCGGGACCCCGTTGCTGGCGGGCCCGGGAGCGATCGTGGCAACGATCTTGTTCTTCCGCCAGGCCGAGGGTGCCGGGGAGTGGTTCATGGTTCTGTTCGCGATTGCCCTTGCACTGTCGGTGACCCTGGTGGCGCTCCGGTTCAGTGGCATCCTCCAGCGGATCGTCCGGCCCGCCGGCGTGGTGCTGTTGGCGAGAGTGGCCGGAATGATCCTGGCTGCGATTGCCGTTCAGATGATCGCGGACTCGGTCACCGCGTTCGCCCGCGGGGTCTGAATCCCCGCCTTTCTCCACACACCCCCGTGGCATGATAGGTGTGACATCAGGAGTGGTGCGGTGAGAGTCGCACCCGGCAACCGAGCCACACCCGGCCACGGTGCCTGCCCTCGGGCGATGGGGTGCGACAGCACACAAAACCCGGGGCTCACGGTGTCGACATACGAACCACCGAACTAGAGGAGCCCCATGGACACCCCACAGAACCCGTATGCAGATCCCACGGCCGGCCGCACCGGCCTCGTGCGCGAGATTCTCGAGTCGTTGACCAACGACCAGCTGAAGGAATACGTGAATCACCTGCTGTGGCGGCAGGCCAACGGGACGTTCCCGGCCCGCCCGGAGAACCCGTATGCCTCGCGCGGCTACTTCGTGTACCGAACCAACAACTGGATCATCCAGTGCCGTGCAATCCTCCGGTCGCGGGGCATCGACCCGTACTCAGCCATCGCCAGGAGGAAGTAGGGACGCAAGATAGATCAGAACAGGTACGAGTAGGGAGAGAGACCCCTCTTCAGGGCGTCACGCGCAGCGGTCCGGTCAGTCTCCCCGGCCGTCTCAAGTGCAACAACCAGTTCCTCCACGGTCTTGGCCTCCGCATCGTCGAGGAACGGAATGACCTTCACTCGGGCCTGTGCCACCAATCTTGCTGCTTCCGGGTCATCAAGCTTCACGTGGGCCGCTTCTGAGACCAGCCCGGATTCAACTGCCTCCTTGGCACGGTCCGACATCCTCTTCAGTTGGCGTTTGTCAGTGGCGATTCCATAGGAGATGTCATCCTCCAGAAGCAGCGCAGATGTGTCCACGTCCCTCACCGTGACGTGGAGAATTCCGTCTACGTCGTACTCGTACTGGACAGTGACTGATCGGTTCGAGTCCTCGCTGTATGTCTCAGGGAGTCGCACGTACCACTCCTTCAGCACCGTGTAGTCCGGATTCGGCGAGTCCGGATCACCTTCGACGACCTCAACCGTGATTCCTTCGGTATCCCGAACCACAGGGGTGAAGTCATCCATCAACTTTGCCGGCAGTTTGTGACCACGCGGGATGATGGTGCTGAAGTTTCGATCTCCCCGACTCGGATCGAAAGTGAATGTCCCCAGAGCATGTTCAATCGAGACGAAGAAATCACTGTCAGTGATCTGACCACTGAGAATCGCTGCTGCGACTGCTGCACCCTCACCCACAATGGTCATGGGATTGAAGTCCGATGCGAGGTCAACACCGAGCAAGCCCCTGACGAACTCACGCACCTTGGGAATCTTGCACGTTCCGCCGGCCATGATGACTGCGTCGATTCCTCCCCTGCCAAGTCCGATGTCCTTGAGGCAACGTTCGATGGGAAGTCGTGACTCTTCGATGAGAGGTTGAATCTCCCGCTCGAAGACGTTACGTGTGAGCCGAAACTCGCGCCCTCCGGGTATTTCTACTGTCGTGGCCTCGAGTTCAGAGAGGCGAATCTTGGCCAGTTCGGCCTCGAGCCTCAGGAAGTGGCGGTCTTCTGGTGAGAGGTTTTCCAGACCCGGAACTGACTCGCGGACGATTTTCTCCACCCGCGAATCAAAGTCGATTCCACCGGACCTGGGCAGTCCTGCTGACGCCTGTTCGATGAAGACCCCATCAACGCTTTGGAGAACCGTCACGTCGAGCGTGCCTCCCCCCCAGTCGAAGACAAGCAACTGTCTGGCCTCCGGGTGCCTCTGCGCGTACGCCATCGCAGCTGCTGTGGGTTCGTTGATCAGCGCGAGCACCTCCAAACCAGCCATGCCGGCGCACAGTTTTGTGCGGTGCCGGGCACGACCCTTGGAGTTGGCGGGAACGGTGACGACAGCCGCGTCCACTCCCGAGAGTCCACCCATGCTGATTGCCCGCCGTCTCAACTCGGCAAACAACATCGTCGCCACTTCCTCCACCGCGAGTGCCGATCCCTCACTGTCCACCGCGGTATCAAGTTGTGTGGCAAACATGCGCTTCACCGCGTCCACACGCCCTCGTGCCCGGAGTTTTGCGTCCCAGCCGAACGTGATGCGTCCCGACTCGTCGGTTGCCATCACCGTCGGGAGGACAGAGTCGAAGCCGTAGGGTGCGAACTTGATCGGCGCCTTGTCGATGTCGAGCACCTCTGTCTTGAGGCTGTTGTGGTGGGCGACGACGGAGTTGGTCGTGCCGAAGTCGATTCCTATGGCGGTCATGTCACCCTCCTGAGGTTGTTGTCTGTGCTGCGGGAGTCGTGGGCTGAGAGAGCGACGTCTCGTCGGTCAGCACTGTGTCCGGTACCTCGGTGTTCGTCGGCGAGGGAGCGCCTCCTCCGTCCGAACTGACGACGATGCCAACCAGGAGCCCGACGAGCAATGCTGCTATCGCGACAACAATGACCCTTCGGTTCGAGCGGGACTCCCACGTCGGCTCGGCGGTGCTGACAACGTCCGGAACCCGGTCGAGGGGAGGAACATCTTCCGTGGGGAGAGCCTCGGGATCGGTTGTGGCCGGAGTTTCCGGAGCTGGAAGTCGACGAGCGGTTCCTCGTCGAATCTCGACAAGCCGGCCATCCTCCAGGCGTTCGACGACGGCCGGTTCGATGCATTCAAGAATCGGTCCGTCACCTTCTGTGACGTCGAAGAACTCGGGCTGTGAGGTATCGCTCCATGAGACGACACCCAGTTCTGTCATGAAATCCGATACTCGGTCCCTGATCAACTGCATCGATGCATCACGGCTGAGGCTGTCCGAGAGAGACAGAAGGTGGGCGATGTGGATGCGCCTGTTTTTCGCGGACTGGAGCAGAACCTTGCGCAGTCCGTCGTAGGCATCCGCCGACACGCTGTTTCCGGGCTCCCGCACCACCAGAGCCCCGTGGATCTCTGCGACCTTTTCATGTATCCGGATCATCCATTCCTGGACGTCACTCAGCCGAGCCATTGTTGCCCCCCAACACGAGCGTCTTCGGACGAACGATAGGACATCCCTCGGGGGTACCAGAACACCGTCAACCTTCCTCGCCCCCCTTGGTAGGGTCTGGCTCCTGGCTGCCGAAGGGGGTGACGCGGCGGCGAAATGAACAAGGAATTCCTCCCTAACATCATTGTCGGCGTTCCGACGGGCTCCAGTCCGTCCGACGCAACGGTTGGATTTGCACGGGCAAGTCGTCGTGTCAAGCAACTCGCCGAACGGTCTCCCTTCTCGATGGACGAACTGA
>Ga0172376_10005237_pt1 | contig 14551 bp, 13 predicted proteins | sample Lak35m_FD_121114 | JGI IMG/M metagenome (GOLD analysis project Ga0172376, IMG submission 121114) | Freshwater microbial communities from Kabuno Bay, South-Kivu, Congo - kab_092012_35m | ecosystem: Environmental > Aquatic > Freshwater > Lake | place: Democratic Republic of the Congo: South-Kivu...
AACGAAACCCGCGCCCGCCTTAAGGGGCTATGCCCCTTAAGAATCCCCAGCCCAGGGGCGTTGCCCCTGGGCCCCGAGAAAGAGTCGGGGACCTGCGGTCCCCGAGCCCCAGCAAAGGGGTTTCACCCCTTTAGATCCCCAAGAAATGGGGTGGTTTTTTTAGATGTGGGGCGGGGCCCCACGCCCCGTGGTTAAATTTTGATATGAGGGCGTTCCCCCGGCTCTATACCCCCCCCTGGCCCTTCGGGGCCCCCCCCTATTCTCGGGGACCTGCGGTCCCCAAACCCCAGCAAAGGGGTTTCACCCCTTTAGATCCCCAGAACAAATTATTTTTTCCTTCGTTGGGGTCCAGGGGCTTCGCCCCTGGTCTGGGGCGTGGGGACCGAAGGTCCCCACATTTCAATTCTTACTCCCTCCCCTTTAGGGGAGGGACGGGGTGGGGTTGAAACGAAACCCGCGCCCGCCTTAAGGGGCTATGCCCCTTAAGAATCCCCAGCCCAGGGGCGTTGCCCCTGGGCCCCGAGAAAGAGTCGGGGACCTGCGGTCCCCAAACCCCAGCAAAGGGGTTTCACCCCTTTTAATCCCCAAGAAATGGGGTGGTTTTTTAGATGTGGGGCGGGGCCCCACGCCCCGTGGTTAAATTTTGATATGAGGGCGTTCCCCCCTCATACTCCCCCCTAAAAAATGTTGATCTGGGGATCTTCGATCCCCAGGCCCCAGACCAGGGGCTTCGCCCCTGGACCCCAAGAGGAATATTTTGTTTCGGGGACCTGCGGTCCCCGAACTCCAGACCGTCATTCTGCGCGGCGTGAAACGCAGTTGCAGAATCCAGAAAATCTACACTTAAACCATCCCCAGCAAAGGGGTTTCACCCCTTTAGAACCCCAAAACATGGGGATAAGCATCCCTTTTCGGCTCCAGGGGCTTCGCCCCTGGAAGGTGGCGGGCACTGCGTACCCACCACCTTTTTTATCGATCCAAATATTTAGGTACAACTATTTCCTCTCACAATCCGAAAAGAAACTAACTGAAGTGAGGTTCAGGTTACACCGTTTGTGATGGACCCAATGGGTTGACGTAAGAAAGGTATTGCGCATGCATTCTTCATTTCCTATATCTATATTAGGTTGTCTTACCGATAGAAACCCTCCTCATGATTGGGGGGTTGCGCCAAGCAATGTAGCGGCTCCGTTGGCGATGTTGCACCCAATTTCTGTTAATACCCCTTCTCGTAATGCAACGCCTCCTTTTGTTCGTGGTTGCGACTCCCCACCCTTGGAGTCAACCGCCACAACGGCAAAGGCCAGTCCCGAATGCGAAGCTCCCCCCCTGTATCAGCGCGACAACCTGACACCACTAGACGCCACGACTGATCAACAGTTTATACAATGGCAGCAGCGCAGAACGGGGGAAAGTACGAGACGTCGAACCCCGATGGCGGAAACCATCTCTTTTCAAAATCGGCGGTTGATGGGGGATTTTAGCGCAGTCGATTTTGCCTCCAGGCATCAATTTGAGGGATCGGATATCAGTGAGGCTACTTTTAAAGTGACACAACTTCAAACGATGTCATTTAACTGCTTGTATGTGTCTGATCAACAATTTATAGCATTTACAAAATGCGATGCCTTTGGTAACCCAATGATCGATCCTAGTATGCTAAGGATTGTGAGGTTTACCGGGAATGAGTATGACCCCACAATCATCTTCCCCCAACACATTGATAATGCAGCGTTTGATGATCGTCCCATATGGGTTCCACCCTATCACCACGATCAACTGATTCAAAATGGGGTCAGTCCGTATAAACTGTTGGATGCGAATGGGGCGGAAGTCAGTCTGTAAGTGGTTTGATTCAGGGGGGTCTATTCGCTGACGATCTGACGACGTGACCCCTCTTGCATCGCATCACCCATCGCATTAATAATCAAAATCGTACTCACAATCATCACCCCCGGGGCAATCCCCATCCAAGGGGCGACCCCCATGTAATCCACGCTGTTTTGTAACATGCTACCCCAACTCGCTTGGGGTGGTTGTACCCCCAATCCCAAAAACCCCAATACCGATTCGGCCAAAATGGCCTGACTTACCCCCAGCATGGCCGACAACCGGATGGGTATGAGTGCCGCCGGTATGGCATGTTTCCATTCCGTGATGCGACCCATCCCACGCGCCCTCACGGCTAACATGTAGGGTGCCTGCTTGACCCGTATCATCTCCACCCGGATCAATCGTGCCACCGGCATCCAACTGCTCAACCCAATCACCCCAATCACCGTGTATAAACTCGGACCCAATACCGCCTGAATCATTAAGATAATAAACAACGTGGGTAATCCCATTAACACATCCAATACCCATTGAATGATCCCGTCCGTTCGCCCCCCCACATACCCCGATATACTGCCCACTAACGTGCCCACACTGACCGAAATGAGCATGGATAAAATGCCCACACCCAGTGATACCTTGCTGGCATCCAATACCCGAATCCCCACATCCCGTCCCAAATCATCGGTGCCCAGCCAATGTGACCAAGACGGTCCCGATAACCCCGACCATTGCGATAAATTCATGTCGTTGGGATCAAACCCCAAAGGGATAACACACGATACGAGCATCAGCATCCCCAACCATACCAGGCCCCACCACCATTTCATGACGATCGCCTCACCCGTGGGTCGACCCACTGTCCCAACCAGTCAGATAGGGCATTGCCCACCACAATCAATAGGGTACTCACCATCAAAATACCCATTAACACCGGATAATCCCGGCTAAAGGCCGCATTGACCCCCAATTGTCCCAGTCCCGGCCAGGCAAATACCGATTCAATCATATACGAACCCGCCAATAACCCCGGTAATTCCATCCCTAATAACGTGACCAATGGCAGGCTGGCATTTTTAAGCGCATGGGCCAACACCCGATGACGGGGTAGCCCCCGTGCTTGGGCGGCCAATAGATACAACGATCCCATTTCTTTTCGGATGCCATGTCGGTAATAGCGGGTTAACATCGCCAACCCCCCCAAGGTACCCGTTAGCAACGGCAGCGCAAGGTGTTGGGCGATCGAACCCGTCCATTCCCACGACCCCACTGGTAACATGGGGTCGGCGTACCCCGATGCCGGCAATAGATTCCAGCGTACCGAGACCCATCCAATCAACACAATCCCCAACCAAAATGAGGGAATCGCCAGCCCCACCGTTGTCACCAATGCAATGCCCCGGTCGACCCACGACCCCGCCCAATAGGCCGATACCACCCCCAATATCAAGGTGAGGATTAAAATGCACCCAAGGGTACTGCACGTCAATAATAGCGTGGGTAGCACCCGATCAGCCAATACGGTGGTCACTGGTTGGTGGGAAGTGGTTGATACCCCCCAATTGCCTTGTAATAATTGTCCTCCCCAACGCCACAATTGCTCATACAACGGACGATCTAGCCCCAGGTTTTGTTTCACCCGTTCAATATCGGCCACACTCATGCCGGGGTCAATAAAGGTGGTGACGGGGTCTCCCGGTGCCAAATGAATCAAGAAAAAAGACAACACAATGGTGACCAACAGGGCCCCAATGCCCGATACCAATCGTTGAATGACCCGTCGTATCATTTTGTATCCACCTGTTCGATGTTGACCAATAACCCAGCAGGACCGGGTTGACTCAACCCGGTTAACCGGCGATTCACGGCGGTGACGGTGCGTGGGTAATACAAAAAAAGGTAGGGGGTATCTTGGGCGATCAGTCGAAACGCATCGTGGTAAATGCGCGCACGCGTGGCCTGATCATTCACGAGTCTGCCCGATTCAATTAACTGGTCCACCCGCTGGTTTCGGTACCCTACAAAATTAAAGCCCTTGGGGTATTGTGACGAATGCCAAATACTGTAAGCATCTGGATCGGGGGATAATGACCACGATAAGATGCATAAATCAAAGGCTTTGGGGTCGTCTGGCCCCGTGATCACTTTCAAAAATGCTTGCCATTCCATTTGTTGAATCGTGAGTTGAATGCCCACCGATTTGAAATAGCGTTGCATGATTTCAGCGTTTTTGGGTCCGGCTTTTCCACCTTTAGATACCAATACGGTGAAGGCCAAGCGACGGTTATCTTTGTACCACCACCCATCTTGCCGACGCACATACCCGGCTTGTTTTAACAACGACAAACTGGTGTTGGGATCAAATGAAATCGGCGTCACTTGACGGGGGTAAGCCCACGATAAGGGGCTGATGGGGACATGGGCCACACGCCCATGGCCATATAACACCGCTTTGACCATGACCGTTCGGTCCACCGCATGAACCATGGCACGTCGCACCAGTGGATTGGATAGGTGGGGATTCTTGAGGTTAAAGCCCATGTAGGAATACAACCACTCATCATAGGTTACCACCCGTAACGGGGGCCGTCGTGTGACGGCGGGTATATCCAAGGGGGATACCCCTTCGAGGATGTCAATATCCCCTTTGATTAGGGCCGATTTGGCCACATTATATTCGGGAATGATACGAAACAGCAGGGTTTTAAGTCGGGGTTTTCCCCCATGGTAGTGAGGGTTGGCTTTTAACTTTACATAATGATTGGGTCGCCAGGTGTCAAATTGAAAGGGGCCTGTACCGATGGGGTGACGATTAAACGCGTCGGTGTTGATGTCTTTGCCTTGCAGCCGATGGGCCGGAATAATCTCCATCCCCATTCGATATAGCAAGGGGGCGAAGGGCTGGGGTAGTGTGACCACCACGGTGTGGGCATCGGGGGCTGAAAACCGAATGGGTTTGCCATTCACCATATAATCACTTCGCCGTACGGTGTTGGTGCGGGGATCTAACAATGTGTGAAACGTAAACAATACATCCCGGGATGTAAAGGGATGGCCATCATGCCATGTGACATTCCGTCGCAAATAAAACGTGAGCCGCTTGCCACCATCCGAAATGACCCAATGCGTGGCCAAATCAGGGACCAATTGGAGGTGTTCATTGAATCGGACCAGCCCGCTGAACACCTGCGATGCCACCGCTGAAGACCCCGTATCGGTGATCAATAACGGGTTTAATACACTGGGTTCACCCGCCAATCGCAATCGCAATACATGCTGGGTATGGGTCGACGAAGGGCCCATGCACCCACTGACCAGCATGGCCATGATACAACTGGCGATGGGTGCCCATCGCCTTGGGTTTATCGATAGGTCCATCGTGAATGACAGGTATAACTGACAATGGGGACGAGCCCAATCGTGATCAGGGTCACGGCCCAATAAGGCCACCCCACTGCTTCACACCCACTCCCAATCACATAAGACAGCAACAACCCCAGACACGACACCGCCCAATACGTTGCCATGCTACGCCAACGAAATCTTTTTTTAAATGACCATCGGGTATTGAGAATATAGGCCACGCTGGTCCCCGTGAGAAACCCACTGGCATTGGCAGGGCCATACCCCATTCCCATCCATGCAATGATACCCATGGCGGTGCTTTGGTGTACCACGGTGGCCAACCCACCCGTGATCACAAAGCGAATCAATCGCTGGGGGGCCTTGTGTAACAGACGCCGACTTATTCGCATCGGTGCTTGAATCGTTTGTTGCGACAATAGCATGGCACCACCTTATCAGCCTTATCCCTTTTTTTAAACCATGTCATGCGATGGGTTTTCGGGTCGGGCGGGCAAGCGAAAGGCCGTCATGATGAATTCTCCTTCCGTCATGACGCATACCCCATAATGCCAGCACCAGCCACTATCGGTGGGGTCGGTGGTGACCATGTAGGCCGCTTCGGCGGTGCTTCCCACCAGGGCACCTTGTGTAAACCACCCATTTAACACGCTTAAAATGGCCTGTCTTCCCCTTTCGGCTCTATCGGCATCATCGTGCCCTTGTTCGACATGGGTTCGTATCCAGCTTGATACGCCCGTTATGTGTTGCCGAATGGCACTCAGGGTGCGTCGAATGCTGATATACCGCCAATAGGCTCGCTCATGCCCCAATCCGACCCCCGTGCTTTCGCCCCATACGACAGTGCCCACTTTGAATTGTCTGATCACATTGCATCCCAATTGGGTCAATGACACGGTGTCTTCGTTGCATACACTTACTGCCGGGGTGACGCCCCCGTGTAACAAGGCGGTGGTGCCCGATGGGGCACGCCACGGACCGATCTCATGATCAAAGCGCTGAAACAACCCCGCCATGGCAAACACCGGTGATACCGTACACATGGCCCTCGGGTGAATCAGATGAGGAAAATAAACGGCCACATGTTTGACGTGTAAGTCGTGATCGGTCATCCATGGGTCGATACCACTGGCGTGGGTGATATGGGCGGGTGGTGCGTGCAAGACCAGGCCTTGTTGCTGGTCGATCACAGGGGCCAAGTGGGCATGAAGCAATGCCATGGTGTCGTCTGGTATCGTGTTTGAAAACAACAAAAATGACAGGGGGGCATGTCCTTCAAGCGTGTGCACCAACGATGGCAGGGGGGGGGAATAATCGGTGTGATGGGCATCGGTGGTGCCCACATTCACCATCGCAATGTGGGTGCCCCCATTGGCAAAAAAGGTGTCCAATTCCAAGTAGGGGGTTCCAAATGGGGACAAATGATAGGTCGCACAGGCTTCGTCTAACGACGAGGCCCACGTCAGGGTGAGGATATGATCGGTGCCAAATGATCCCACGACACAGGGCATGCCCATTCCCGATGACCATGCAGAAGGCGGATCCGTTACGGGGAGTACGCCGGGGTTCATGGGGTGGGCCCTTGGGTAATACCCACCCAATTGTGGTGCCAATCCCGCCATTCGGGGTGTCCTGTTCCCAACCAAAAATCACTGGATTCTTTTAGGCTTGCCATCATCAGGGCCGAAATGGGATCGGCTTGCTGACTCACTTGCCCCATCACCCACCGATGTTGAATGGCATCCGATTGGGTGTGTTGTCGAATGGTGTGGGTGGCATCAAATGCCGTGCCAATGACATGGGCGACATACCCCACGATGACGGTGGCCACCACGGCCCCTGCCACCATGGGGTCCATGACCGTTCCCAATTGGTGGGTGATGGCCCCAGTGGCGATACCCAACCCCAGTCCGCCCCCTACCCATAAGCCAGTCGAAACCATGCCCACCCAATAGGCTTCGTTGGGGTGGGGGTGCAATGGCGCTGCCAATCCGCCCATTACCCCACCCACAAGTCCGCCGGCCAGCATGCTGGGGGCCCCGATGCCCACCATGATACTGTTCAATGGGGTCACGGCGGGGCCACACGGCTTGCCTGCCATTGGTGTGCCCGTTGGGGTTGCCGTGATGAGGTGACTGGCCATGATCAGACCGATGCCGATAGTGATGAATCGACCCATTTGATGTGTCCGTCAATCATGGTGAGCAAGGCCTTTCCTTTGAGTGTGAGGCCATCAAAGGGGGATGATCGATCCATAGAGTGAAACGCATGGCTGCGAATGGTAACCGATTCGGTCAGATTAAAAACCGATAGCGACGGGCTGTTGCCCACACTTACCCCCTGTTTTTTAAGGCCAAACAATCGATTGGGATTGGCGGATAAGCAGGCCATCACACGGTGAATGGGTAATCGGGGTGTTAACGCATGCAGGGTGGCAGGTATCAGGGTGTCGATGCCACTGATGCCAGGGGAGGCATTGGTAAAATCGGTTCGTTTTTGATCGACGGTATTGGGTTGATGGTCAGACGCAATGGTGTCGATGGTGCCATCTTGAATGCCGTCAATCAATGCGGCAATGTCATCGGCTGATTGCAGGGGGGGCATCACTTTGAGATGGCATTGATACCCTTCAACATCGTGATCCTGAAACCAGAGGTAATGGGGGGCGGTGCCACAGGTGACGGGTATCCCCCTGGCTTTGGCATCTCGAATCAAGGCCACACTTGCCCGGGTGGTGATGGGGAAAAAGTGAAGGTGTCCCCCAAACCGTTCCACCAGGGCAATGTCGCGTGCCACCCGTATGGACTCTGCTTCTTTGGGGATACCGAGCAACCCCATTTTGGTGGCCAATGGGCCATCTGCAATCAGACCATCGCCTTGCAACCAGGGGTCGGTGGGGGTGACCACGATGGGGTGGTGGGGGCAATATTCCAATGCCAACCGCATCAGACCCGTGTGGTGCAACGAATGGCCATCGGTGAATCCAATGGCCCCTTCCGCGGCCATCAGTGCCATTTCGGCCAATGTTTCCCCCGCCCCTTCTTTGGTGACCATCCCCAGGGTGTAGATGGGCACATGGGCCGTTTGTTTGCGGCGGGTATGAATAAACAAGACCATTTCAGGGGTGTCCACCGGGGGGTGGGTATCGGGGGTGGCCACCAACAACGTAATCCCCGATTCCAAGGCCGCCCGGCTGGCACTGGCCATGGTTTCAATGCCTTCGTTGCCTGGTTCGCGCAGGTGAACATGGCTGTCTATCACATTGGGAATGATGGTGTGTCCTTGCAAATCAATGATACGGATGTCGTCTCCGTCTTCTTCGGGGACGTACCCAAGCCCCACAATCACCCCCGCGTCGTTCAAGACAATGTTGAGGATGCTGATGTCTTGGGTGCGGGTATCGAGTAATCGCCCGTTAATCAGTGCGGTGAGTTTAGCCATGGGCGTCTCCTTGGTTGATCAAATGGTCCATAATGGCCATTCGAATGGCCACCCCATTGGTGACCTGATTTAAAATCAGGCTCCGGTTACCATCGGCCACCATTGAATCCAGCTCGATGCCACGGTTGATGGGGCCGGGGTGTAGAATGCAACAGTGAGAGGGCAATCGCTTGACTCGGTCTTCGGTTAATCCAAACAGGGCCCGGTATTCGCGCACACTCGGAAAATACCCATGCGCTTGCCGTTCATACTGAACCCGCAACACATTAACCGCGTCCACCAACGGCAACACGGCGTCCAATTCGGGGGCCACCATGACGCCCCATTCAGATAACCCAGGTGGTATCAACGTGGGGGGGCCACATACCATCACCCGGGCCCCCAGTTTTTTGAGGGCCCATAGGTTAGAACGGGCCACCCGTGAGTGTTTAATGTCACCCAAAATTAAAACGGTTTTGCCTTCTAAGGTTCCCAAGTGTTCTTCTAGGGTGAAACAATCCAACAATCCCTGGGAGGGGTGTTCATTAAAGCCATCCCCGGCATTGATCACGGGAAATGGTAAGTGAGATTGCAAAAAATGCGGCACGCCAGCATGACGGTGTCGAACCACGACCCCATCGAATCCCATGGCCTCTAGGTTTTTGATGGTATCAAACAAGGTTTCCCCTTTTTTGGTTGAACTGGATTCAATGGCCATGCTAACGGTGCTGCCACCCAGTCGCTTAATGGCGGTTTCAAACGATACCCGGGTGCGGGTTGAGGGTTCAAAAAACAAGGTTAAAATGGTGCTGCCTTTTAGCGTCAACGGAATCGATTGGGCGCTGGCGTGGGCCTTTAATTGCCGGGCCGACTCCAGCAGGGTGCGAATGGTCGATACGGGCAGTTCAGCCAATCCCAATAACCCATTTGTCACAGGGGACCTCCTACAAAATTAATCAGTTTATCAGGTACCACAATGACCTTTTTTACGGCGATTTCTTTCACAAATCGACCCCCACGCTCACTTTTCCGGGCCAGGGTTTCAATGGTGGTGGCATCACTGCCTTTATCCACCCGAATGGTATCGCGTGTTTTGCCGTTGATTTGTACCACGATGGTAACTTCATGTTCGACCAATAATGCCTCATCATGGGTGGGAAAAGGTGCGGCATGCACCCAATCGCGGTGTCCCAATCGATGCCATAATTCTTGGGCCATCATGGGGGCAAAGGGGGCCAATAATCGCACCAATTGATCCCGCGATTCGGGGGTAGACCCATGTTGAGTGAGGGTGTTGACCAGCTCCATTAAGCGGGCGATGGCGGTATTGAATCCCAATTGGTCAATGTCGCGGGTCACGGCTTTGATGGTGGCATGGACCTGTTTGGTAATGGTGGGGGTATCGGTGGCGGGTTGGGGGTCGGTCACCACGCGCCATAATCGATTCAAAAACCGATGGGCCCCATCGATGCCCGACATCGACCATTCCAAATCCCGTTCCACAGGGGCCCCAAATAAAATAAAGACCCTGAGTGTATCGGCCCCGTAGGTATCGATAATGGGCCCAGGTTCGACCACATTGCCCAGGGATTTTGACATTTTGGCCCCTTCTTTAATGACCATGCCTTGGCATACCAATCGTTCAAAGGGTTCGTCGATCGATACCAATCCCAAATCACGAAAGACTTTTGTCATAAAGCGGGCATACAACAGGTGTAAAATGGCATGTTCGATTCCCCCAATGTAGTGGGCCACAGGGAGCCATGGGGCCACCACATCGGGTCGACATGGCTGCTCGGCACACGTTGGGTCAGCAAACCGCAAAAAATACCAAGAAGAATCAACAAACGTATCCATGGTATCGGTTTCGCGTTGGCACAGTTGACCGTTGAGCGATACGGTGGCAAATGACGGGGAGGTATCCAATGGGTTGCCTTGGCCGAACTTCACATCGGTGGGCAACAACACGGGTAGTTGATCATCGGGGATGGGGATGGGTGTGCCTTCGGGTGTGTACGCCATCGGGATGGGGGTACCCCAATACCGTTGCCGGCTGATGAGCCAATCCTTTAAACGATAGGTAACGGTGACACCCCCTGCACCTTGTGCTTGCAGGTCCGAGTTGATGGCCAGGGTGGCATCATGGCTGGTCATACCGGTGTAGGGCCCTGAATGGATCAGGGTACCGGGTTGCAGCATGGGCAAGGTATCGTGTTCAGGATGGGTGACCACGGGAATGATGGGCAGGCCTGTGTGGGTGGCAAACCGAAAATCCCGCTCATCGTGGGCGGGTACGGCCATGAGGGCCCCCGATCCAAACGCGGTGCTCACATAATCGCTGACGTACACCGGAATGGCTTGTTGTGTTAACGGATGGGTGACGGTGGCATCGAGGGACACGATTTGCATGTCGGCCCCGCCTGTTTGGGAGGGGTCGATGGCCTGTCGTTGCATGTCGGCAATGCGTGCCCGCCGATCGGGTGCGTGTGGGTTGGCCTGCAACAATGGCCCGATGGCCTCATGTTCGGGTGATAACACAATGGCCACCACGCCAAATAAGGTGTCGGGGCGTGTGGTAAACACCGAAATGGACAGGGTGGGGTGTTGGAATATGACGTGGGTGCCGGTTCGCTTGCCAATCCAATGGCGTTGCATGGTTTTGACCCGTTCGGGCCAGTGGGGTAACCGATCCAATCCCGCTAATAATTCGTCAGCATAGTCAGTAATTTTGATGTACCATTGTTCGATTTCTCGTTTTTCGACCACGGCGTTTGATCGCCATCCCTTGCCATCAATCACTTGTTCATTGGCCAATACGGTTTCATCGACGGGATCCCAGTTGACCCATCCTTTTCGTCGTTCGACCAGTCCCCGACGGTACAATTCTAAAAACAGCCATTGGTTGTGACGGTAGTAGGCAGGGTCACAGGTGGCCAAGGGGCGATGCCAGTTATAGCCGATACCCAATCGCTTGAGTTGTTGGGTCATGGTGGCCATGTTGCGGTTGGTCCAATCGTGGGGGCTTACCCCATGTTTAATGGCCGCGTTTTCGGCAGGCAATCCGAATGCGTCAAACCCAAAGGGATGCAACACACGGTGACCGGTCATTTGTTTAAACCGGGCAATACAATCCCCAATGGTGTAATTTCTGACATGACCGACATGCAATTGCCCACTGGGATAGGGAAACATTTCCAATACATAATAGGGTGACGGGTGGGGTGACGCGACATCGGGAGGGTTGGCTTGCCACTGCTCAATCCAATGGGGTTCAATTAGATGGGGTTGGTACGTCATGCTAAGATCCTTTTGTCCGGGTTTGCCGGGGGAGGGTAGGGTGTTGTAAAAGATGATGTATTAAAAGAGAATAACACGATAGCATCATACCCCAGATCATAACACCGAGGAATAAACATGAGTCAAAAACATAGCCTGGATGTCATCGTTATTGGTAGTGGGGGCGGGGCCAAGTTGGTGAGACCCTTGGCCAATAAAGGGTATCGGGTGGCGGTGGTTGAATCCGGCAAATGGGGGGGCACTTGTTTGAATCATGGGTGTATCCCATCTAAAATGCTGATTTATCCGGCCGATGTGCAACGCGAAATGCTGGCATCGGTATCGGCCAATCTGCATGGCGAGCGACCCACCATTGACCACGAGGCGTTGGTGGCCCGTGTGAGTCAAACCGTTGACCAAGAATCGGATCATATTTTACCCGTGTATGACCAACACCCCAATGTGACGCCACTGGTGGGGCATGCCCGTTTTGTGGGGCCTCATACCCTGATGGTGAACGATCAGCAGATCGATGCCCCTTATATTGCCATTGCCACGGGGGCTTCGGTTCGCATTCCCGATCTGCCGGGGTTATCGTCGGTGTCGTATATCACCCACAAAGCGGCCCTTCGATTGCCCACCCTGCCAGCCCGCTTGGTGATTGTGGGCGGGGGCTACATTGCCTTGGAGTTGGCGCATTATTTTTCGGCGGCAGGCAGCCATGTGACGGTGATGACACGGGGTGACCTTTTATCGGGTATGATGCCCGAGTTGAGAGAATTGTATATGGCCATGGCATCGTCGCATGTGACGTTTTTAACCCATGCGACGGTGCTGGGCCTGTCTCAAGTCGCGCATGAACGGGTGGTGTCGGTACGATGTGGTGACCAGCTTATGACCATCACGGCGGATGAATTGCTCATTGCCACGGGAATGGCCCCCAACATTGAGTCATTGGGCTTGGGGGAAGCCGGGATTCAGTACACCCCGTCGGGAATTGTGGTCAACGACCATTTAGAGACATCGGTACCAGGGGTGGTGGCATTTGGGGATGTGATTGGGCCGCCTTATTTTCGACACAAAGCCAATTATGAAGGGGAGTATTTGCTGGCAGGGTTTGAATCGACAGACCGTGTTCCTATTTCATACCCCCCCATGCCGTATGCTTTGTTTGGTCATCCGGCGTTGGCGGGGGTGGGGGTATTGCCATCGGATGCAGGGCCTGATGTGGTGATTGGCCACGCAGCGATACGTGCCAGTGCCTATGGCATGGCAATGAACCGACCGGATGGCATGATGGTGTTGGTGTTTGATCGCACGACCCGTCGATTGATTGGTGCCCATGCGGTCGGTCATCAAGCCCCCACCCTGATGCATATGCCAGTGGCGTTTATGAAAATGAAGGCCACACTGGATGATATGCTAGACACCATTTACATCCATCCTTCGATGGGGGAGGTGGTTCGCAATGCGGCCCGGCATGCCGCCACACAGTGGGAAGGGTGAGGTGGAGAGCGACGCATCGGGATGTGCTCTTGAATATAAGCCTACCCTTGAACACAGTTGATACCTTACTTTATAGTCGTATCATGTGCCCTTTGGGGTGTGTGATAAAAGTGGGTGTGTCCGTCAGGTGACGGCTTAACAGAAAGGTGTTGGGTATGCGGTTTTCTCAACGGGTTCACCGTGTGGTAGGGTGCGGTTTGATTGGTTTGGGTGTGTGGGCTGGGGCGTCGATGGGGCATCGGGTGATGGCGTCTGACGGGGTGCTTGAAATCGATCAATCGGTGGTGAATTTATTGTTGTCAGGAATAGGGTCGGTGAGTGGGTCGGGCAATGCCGCCGTGATTAATCAGTATCAATGGACGGTAAAAAACCCTCGATTGACTTTTGGTGATGGCACGGCGTTGTTTGAAGCGGATGCTGATATTAAAACAGGGTCGATGACCTACCAATCACCGGTTAAAGGTGAAATCGCCATGGGGTTAAACGAAAGTGCCACCGCCATTAAGATGACGTTGTCAAAAGCGTCGGTTCAATTGGGAATGAGTGTATTTGGCCAGTATGTGCCACTGACCACTTTGGATGTGACCCAGTTTTATAAGCCCAGTTTTGAGATTCCCATTCCGTTGAGTGTGTCGACGTTTGCCATTGATGTGCCGGGTGGCACCAATTATTTTGAGTTGATGCCAAAGGTTCAGTCATTGCAACTCAAGGGTGGTAAGTTGGCCTTGTATACCCAGTTAAATATCACCAAAAAACCAGCCCCTGCTTTACCCATCGCCAATGCAAAACCCGCAACGGCGGCACCCGTTTCAGGGTCTCAACCGGTTACCACGGCAACAGCAGCTGGCACGCCCTCTGGATTATCGACTGCCCCGCCATCACCATCACTAAAATCAGGGCAAAAAACCAAAAGCGCGGGTGGCGCCCCTGCATCCAAGCGATGATACATGAAAGGGGGCAATCGGGGGGCAAATGAGTGGGGTGTGGGGGTAGGGATGTGTTGGGGGGGCTATTTGGGTAGTGGGTCTGCTACACCCATCTATATCTCACGGTGATGCTTCCCATCGGGCGTGTCACTTGACAGTTAAAAAGCGGGCACGTTTAATGAGGTTATCCACTGGATACTTTTATTTCTCACCTTCTGTTTAATTGA
>Ga0172376_10005239_pt1 | contig 14545 bp, 18 predicted proteins | sample Lak35m_FD_121114 | JGI IMG/M metagenome (GOLD analysis project Ga0172376, IMG submission 121114) | Freshwater microbial communities from Kabuno Bay, South-Kivu, Congo - kab_092012_35m | ecosystem: Environmental > Aquatic > Freshwater > Lake | place: Democratic Republic of the Congo: South-Kivu...
AGGCATTTGATTTTATTAAATCAAAACCCGATAAAGCTGCATATTTGTTCATAAACAAATTTTGCTTGTTTTTTCTTCCCGAAGAAAATCCTCAGTCTGCAATGATGGATGAAGATTTCTATGCTGAAAATTATTCAAAAGTACTTCAACTTCCGTTAATTAGATTTTCTCTGCTTTCGGTGCCTTTTATTTTGGGCTTGATTTTATTAATTAACGAAAGAAAAAAACATTCAATTATTTTGCTGTTTGTTTTTTCTTATCTCTTTGCTTCAATAATATTTTTCGTCAACGGAAGATTCCGGCTTGCACTTTTACCTCTTGCAATTCCGGTTTCTGCTTTTGCAATTGAAAGGATTTTAAGATTTTTTTTCGATAAAAATTTTTCTGAGATTAAAAAACCAATAATTTTTACTTCGGTCATTATTGTTTTGATAAACCTTGTTTCAATAAAACCAAATTTTACTGACTATGAAGCATATCTTCATTTGGGGGATATTGCATACGAAGAAGATAAGCTGAACGATGCGATTTATTACTATAATTTATCATTGGTTCATCAAGATAATTTTATGACATTTGTTAATCTTGGGAATGCTCTTGCAAAGAAAAAGGAATTTAAAAACGCTGAGATTGCTTTCAATAAAGCAATTGAGCGAAATCCAAATTACGAACTAGCTTATTTTAATCTTGCATTCGTTTATACTCAGATTGGAAATTTTGATTTGGCAATTAAGAATTACAATAAGACTATCGAATTAAACCCAAATTTTGAAGGCGCTTACAGGAATCTTGGTATAGTATATTATGTCATGGAAAAATATGATTTAGCGCTTGAATTCTTTAATGAATTCCTTCGAATTTCTAACGATGATAAGACAAAGGAATTAGTAAGGAAAGACATAATTAACATCCAAAGAATGATAGAGAATAAAAAATGAAAAAAATTTTAATTACAGCACTTCTATTGATAACATTTAATACTTATGCCCAAAATGAATTAGGCTTCGATTTCGATTATGCGAAGTTTAAATACGGTGAAAAAATTTATCTTGAAATCTATTATTCCATTAACCAATCGAACCTTTCTGTAATTAAAAAAGATGCAGAGGAAATTGTATCTGCAATTTTATCCTTGAAATTATTTTCGGCAGATTCAGGTAAATATATTCTGAGTAAAAAATATCATGTCAATGCTGTTACTCGCGACAATCTTTCCATATCCAAAAATTTACTTGGCGTTTTGGGTTTTGTGCTTGATGGCGGAAATTATGAATTGCAAATTAAAGCCAGCGATTATGTTGATTCGACAGTCACAAAATCATTTACGGAAAAAATCAATCTGAAAAATTTCTCAACGCAGAATATAAATCTTAGTGACGTTCAGTTTTCAGCACGAATTATAAATGAATCAACCAATAAAGAAAGCATTTTTTATAAAAACACGATGGAAGTCTATCCCCATCCTGTAAATGTTTTTGGGCAAAGTTACCCAATTCTGTTTTATTATCTTGAATTGTATAACTTGACTTCGGATACAGCAAAAGGAAATATTTTGCTTATTTCACAGATTTTTGATTCGAAGGGGAAAAAGGTCTTTGAAAAATCAAAACCAATTTCACGAATGAATAATGAGGTTGTTGAGGTTGGCACAATTAATACTTCAAAATATTTTTCGGGTTCTTACTCTTTTTATATAAATTTATTTAATCAGGATACAAAACGAGGAGTTGTTTCTTCAAAGAAATTTTTCGTCTACAAACACAATATTATTGATACTAATAAAACAAAAAGTCAAAGTATATCAGCGGCATCTTCAGAATTTGCTGTCCTTAGCGAAGAAGAATGTGATGAAATGTTTATGTCAGCGCAGTATATAGCTTCCGGCGCTGAGATTGAAAAATATAAAAAATTAACCGGCGCTGAAGCCAAACGAGAGTTCTTTTTTCAGTTCTGGAAAATGCGGGATACAGAACCAGATACACCTGAAAATGAATTCAAAAATGAATATCTCGAAAGAGTTAAGCATGTTGAAAATAAATATAAATCTTTCAATAAACGTGGCGCAAAAACAGATCGTGGGCGAGTTTATATAACTTATGGAGAACCCGATGAAATCGAATTGCATCCGAATGATTATGATAAAAAACCCTATGAAATTTGGTACTATAATTCAATTGAAGGCGGAGTTTTATTTGTCTTTGGTGATGTTGCCGGCTATTCTGATTATGAACTTTTGCACGCAACTAAACGCGGCGAAATGCGAGATGATAATTGGGTAAGAAGAATATTAACGAATTAATATGAAATATTTTTTTGAGTATTTAATCTTCCTTTTAATTTCACGAATCGTATTTCTTTTTGGAATTGAAAAAGTAAAATATCCGGCAAAAGTTATTGCACGGATATTTTTTTATTTAATACCGATTAGAAAAAAAGTAGTTATGAAAAACCTGAAAATTGCTTTTCCTGAATTGCCACTAAAGCAAATAAGTGAAATTGCATTGAAAACATATATCAGCAGCGCAGTGACATTTCTTGAAATTATAGCACTCGAAAAAGCATCTGAAAATGAAATCAGAAGTATTATGAGGGTTGAGAATGAGCAGTTACTTAAAAATAAATTTGCTGAAAATAAAGGATTGATTCTGCTCACGGCTCATTTTGGCAATTGGGAACTTGGTGCAATAATTATGAAACTTGTCATTGGAAATCCTTTGATTGTTTTATCCAAAAAACAGAAGAATAAATACGTAACTGAATGGATGAAAAAAATAAGAGAGCGGTTTGGTAATTCTGAAATATATCTTGGAATTTCAGTCCGCGAATTATTTACTGCATTAAAAAATAAAAATATAGTTGGGATTGTTGGTGACCAAAGAGCGCCGCAAACAAGCATAAAAATAAATTTTTTCAATCAGAAGACACCTTTTTTTAGCGGCTTTACAAACCTCGCATTAAAGCTTAATACACCGATTATCGCTGCTTTCGCTATTAGACAAAATGATTTCAAATATAAAGTTGAATTGCACGAAATAGTTTTTTCTGAGAATTCAGAAATTAATGACGCTAATATTCGGCTTCTTTTGCAGCAATATGCGGATTTACTTCAAGCGAAAATTATTGCCCATCCTGAACAGTGGTTCTGGATGCACAATATCTGGAAATACAATCGGTAATTATTCGTATATTTGCAAAAAAGATTAACGAAAATGAAGTTCCTGAGTTTTAAAGATTTAAAGAATTCATCGATTTATTTTACTCCAAATTTTCCTTTGCTTCAAACAAAGCGATACCGTTTTTCATTCTTTAAAGTTTTAGGAATTTTCACAGCTTATTCATTACTGATTATTTTGATTGCTGTTGCGATCATTTCATATACTCCGATAAGAAAATATGTGGTTTTTTTGGAAAAAAGTGAACTTAGGAAGCAGGCAGAACGCGTTGAAAAATTGGAAAACAAAGTCATTTTTTTGACAAAAGAACTTGAAACTTTGTCATCTATAAATAAAAAATTGAAATTTGCTTTGATTCTAGGAACGAGTAAAAGCACCGATACTACTGCTGCTATTTATGACTCAATGAAGAAGGAACTCAAAAAACCCGTTCGTACTGAGGGAAATATTTTTTTTTCGTGGATTGAATTATGCGAAAGAATTTTTAATTTAGATTCTTCCAATTCGATTCATTTTTATCCTCCTATTCGGGGTGTGTTAATTAAAAAATTTGATATGAAAAGAGGTCATCCCGGAATTGATTTTGCTGCAAAAAACAATTCCGCTGTTGTTGCTTCATCTGGTGGATTGATAATTTTTGCGGATTTTACAGTAAAAGATGGATACACAATTATTATTCAACATGAAAATGGATTTTTGACATTTTATAAACATTTGGCAATGATTTTAAAAAAGGAAAGGGAATACGTTAAAGTCGGTGAAACTATTGCCCTTGTCGGCAATACTGGTTATGATTCTACGGGTCCGCATCTGCATTTTGAGATATGGAAGGAGAATAAGCCTATCAACCCAACTGATCTATTAATTAATCAATAAGGATGAATTATGTCACTAAAAAAAGATCATTCAACTCCCCACGATGTCAGTATTCTTAGTGCTGGAGTAAAAATTGAGGGTAAATTTATAAGCGAAGGCAACGTTAGAATTGATGGGCAAATATTGGGAGATGTAAGTGTAACAGGGAATTTAACTCTTGGAGATGTTTCTTATATTAAAGGAAATGTTTCGGCGAAAAATATAACCATTAGCGGAAAAGTTGAGGGAATTGTTTCTTCGGAGGAGAAATTAATTCTTGAGGCACACTCAAAATTAGTCGGTGATTTGTCGGCAAAAATTTTGGTTATACAAGAAGGTGCTGTATTCATCGGCAAAAGTTTAATGAATTCTTTGAATGAATAATCAAGAAAAAAATTATTTTGATTCAATAAGAAAAGCCGGGCCCTATCTGGGTTTGGGAACTCAGTTAGCTGCAACTGTTATTTTGATGTTCTTTTTAGGAAAATGGATTGATAGTTATTTCAATACATTGCCGCTTTTTGTGCTGATTTTTACGTTTTTAGGCGGATTTGCTGGTTTATACAATTTTATAATTACTGTTCAGAAACTCAACAAAAAGAAGTGATTTGAAGAAGAATATTGCAATACCTGCTTTACTGGTTGGAATTTACTTTGTTATAATATTTGTTTTGTTTTTTCTAAAAGTGATTAATGGTAATTTTATATTTTCAGCAGTTATTTCCGCTTTAATTGCTTTTTTGAATTTAGTTTTTGCAGTGGTTTTTTATAAAATTTCGAATAAAAAGGACAATAAAATTTTTCTCAGATACAATCTTGGCGGACTTAGTTTTCGTTTGCTGTTTATATTGCTCTGTGTATTTTTATGCTTAAATTTCTTGAATATTGAGGTTTATGCATTTATATTTCACCTCTTTATTTTTTATTTTTTGTTACAAATTTTTGAAATTAAAATATTTGCAGAATATAAACAGAGATAGATTATCCATTTTATGAATATTGACACATTGCAGACTGTTCAGGATACTGTAAACAAAGCTACAACGAAAACGCAAGATACTAGTTGGTTAATGCACCATATTATGGATTCGCATCAGCTTGATTTTGAGCCGTTTTTTAGTATTCCTTTGCCACACTTAAATTTATTTGGTTTTGATATTTCAATTACCAAACATGTTGTTTTTCTTTGGCTTGCTGCAATTATTTTGATTGTAATTTTCAAACTTGTTTCAAATCATTATAAAAAATCTTTTGCCCCAAAAGGTTTATCGAATTTGACAGAAGTGCTTATTCTTTTTGTGAGAGATGAAATTGTTAAACCAACAATCGGGCATGGTTATGAAAAGTTTTTACCGTATTTGCTAACAGTTTTCTTTTTTATTTTGACTTGTAATTTTCTTGGACTTTTGCCGTACGGCTCTACTGCGACAAGTAACATCTCGGTGACTGCAACTCTTGCCGTGATTTCATTTTTCGTAATTCAAATTGGTGGAATAATGAAAAATGGATTTGTGGGTTACTTTAAAGGATTGGTGCCGCACGGAGTCCCTGCTTGGCTTTTGCCAATCATGGCTGTAGTTGAAGTTTTGGGTTTATTCACAAAGCCATTTGCACTTGCAATAAGATTATTTGCAAATATGACCGCTGGTCACATCGTAATTCTTGCTCTACTTGGGTTGATTTTTATTTTACATACTTACTTTGTGGCGCCGGTTTCGATTGCATTTGCTTTGTTTATTTATTTGTTGGAAATTTTAGTCGCATTAATTCAAGCATATATATTTACAATGCTGTCATCCTTGTTCATAGGAATGGCAGTTCATCAAGAACATTAATAAAATTCTCAGGAGGAATAAATGGAATTTGCATATTTAGCAGCAGGATTTGGAGCAGCATTAACTATTATCGGTGGTGCATTCGGTATTGGTAAATTAGCAAGCTCTGCAATGGAAGCAAGCGGTCGTCAACCAGAAGCAGCTGGCGATATCAGAACTTCTATGATTATTGCTGCAGCACTCATTGAAGGTATTTCTTTGTTTGCTTTGGTTATTTGCATTCTTCTTGCTCTTAAATAATCTGAATGCTTTTGCATTCTTTATAAATTAGGAATAATTATGTTAAAATTTGCTTTCATTGCTTTTCTCCGCAGTGAAGGAGAATCTGGTGGACTATTAAATGTTGTTCCTGGATTGATTTTCTGGACAGTAATAACATTTGTAATTCTCCTTTTGATTTTGAAAAAAATCGCATGGAAACCAATTCTTACTTCGTTGCAAGAAAGAGAAAAATTTATCAAAGATTCTATTGATAAAGCGAATATTGCTCAAAAGGAAGCCGAAAAATTATTGGCTGAGAATAATGCAAATCTTGTAAAAGCTGAAGAAGAAGCGCAGAAAATTATTTCTCAGGGTCGTGAATATTCGGAAAAACTTAAGCAGCAGAACATTGATGAGACTAAAAAGATAGCTCAGAAAATGATTGACGAGGCTAAGGCAGAAATTGAGCGAAAAAATCAGGAAGCTTTCAGCAATTTGAAAAATCAGATTGCTCAATTAGCTGTTGATTCAGTAGAAAAAATCATTCGCGAAAGTCTTGATAAAGAAAAACAAAAACAGATTGTTGAAAAATATCTCAGAGAGTTGAATTAATGAGTGTTTTTAATATTGCTTCGAGATATGCTTCGGCATTTTTTCAATATGCGGAATCAAAAAATATTTCAAATGAAATTTATTCTGATTTTGATTTATTGGAAAAATCTTTCTCTGGTTCAAAAGAATTGCGGACTTTTCTTGCAAGTCCTGTAATTAAACCGGATAAAAAAAATCAAGCACTATCCGCAATATTCAAAGATAAAATTTCAGAAGATTCCTGGAAATTTTTACTGTTTGTTTTAGAGAAAAACAGAGAAAATTATTTTAATGAAATTTTCAAACGGTTTAATGATATTAAAAATGCGAAACTCGGTATCATAAAAACAGTTGTTAAAACTAATTATAATTTTGATTCTGTTGAATTTCAAAAATTCAAAGTTGAGCTTGAAAAATTCACTCAAAAGAAGGTTATTGTTGAGCATAAGTTAGATGAAAATATGCTTGGTGGATTTATCGCAAGATTCGGTGATACGATAATTGATGCTTCATTTGAAAATCAGTTGCGACAATTAAAAAAGAAATTAATAGAAAATATTAACGTTTAAGAAATAAGAGGAAACAATGGCAGAAGTCAGGCCTGATGAAATATCCGCAATATTACGAAAACAACTTTCCGGTTTCGATAGCGAGGTTGAAGTTTATGATGTTGGAACGGTTTTGCAAGTCGGCGATGGTATAGCTCGTGTTTATGGGCTTTCCAACGTTATGGCAAGTGAACTTGTTGAATTTCCAAACAACGTAATTGGAATGGTTCTTAATCTTGAGGAAGATAGTGTTGGCTGTGTGCTTTTTGGTGAAAGTACTTTAATCAAAGAAGGTGATACAGTTAAGCGAACAAAGCGATTAGCATCTTTTCCTGTTGGCGATAAATTGTTAGGTAGAGTTGTTGATCCTCTTGGTAAACCATTGGATGGCAAAGGTGAAGTTGAATTTCAATCCTATATGCCGATTGAACGCAAAGCACTTGGTGTTATTGCCAGACAACCGGTTAAAGAACCTTTGCAAACTGGTATAGTTGCTGTTGATGCAATGATTCCTATCGGCAGAGGACAAAGAGAATTAATTATTGGTGATAGACAGACTGGAAAAACTGCCGTTGCAATTGATGCAATTATTAATCAGAAATATACTCACACGAAAGAAGCTGCAGCAGTAGGCGTTCAACCTGTTTATTGTATTTATGTTGCTGTAGGTCAGAAAGAATCTACGGTTGCACAGGTTGTTACAAAATTGGAAGAAAACGGTGCGATGGCTTATACAACAGTGATTTCTGCTTCTGCTTCATCTCCTGCACCGCTTCAGTATATTGCACCTTATTCAGGTGCAACATTAGGTGAATTTTTCCGTGATAATGGAAAACATGCTTTGGTTATTTATGATGATTTATCAAAACAGGCAGTTGCATATCGTGAACTTGCATTATTACTTCGTCGGCCACCGGGACGTGAAGCATATCCGGGCGATGTATTTTACCTTCACTCAAGACTGCTTGAACGCGCTTCTAAATTAAATGATGAACTTGGTGGTGGAAGTTTGACAGCACTGCCAATTATTGAAACTCAGCAAGGCGACGTTTCTGCATATATTCCTACGAACGTAATTTCGATTACCGATGGTCAGATTTACCTCGAGCCGAATTTGTTTAATGCTGGTGTTCGACCTGCTATTAACGTTGGTATTTCTGTTTCTCGTGTTGGTGGAAATGCACAGATCAAAGCAATGAAAAAAGTTGCAGGATCATTGAAATTGGATTTAGCACAATACAGAGAGCTTGCTGCATTCGCAAAGTTTGGATCAGATTTGGATAAAGCTACTCTTAAAACTTTATCCAAAGGTGAAAGATTGGTTGAACTTTTGAAACAGGGTCAATATGAACCACTCCCGATTGAAAAGCAAGTTGTATCGGTTTATGCTGGTACACAAGGATATCTAGAAACAATTGTAGTTGCAGACGTAAAGAGATTCCAAAAAGAATTGCTTGAGTTTATGGAATTGAAATACAATAATATTCTTGATGAAATAAGAGTCAAAAAAGAGTTATCAAATGAATTGGTAAATTCTTTAAAGAATGTATTAGTTGAATTTTTAGGAAAATTTAAAAAGAGCGAATAATATTTTATGGCAACTCTGCGCGATATAAAAAGAAGAATTGTAGCTGTAAAAAATACACAGCAGATAACAAAGGCAATGAAAATGGTTGCTGCTGCAAGGCTGCGTCGTGCTCAGGAAAATATTATTAATGCCCGCCCCTATATGAAAAAGATTTCGGATGTTTTTAATAATCTTTTAATTTTGCAAAAAGATTTTAAAGATCCTTTAATAGAAAAAAGGGAAGTTAAAACTGTTTCTATTGTCTTGATTACTTCTGACAGAGGTTTGTGCGGTGCATTTAATATGAATGCAATTAGAGAAGTGGAATTGATGATTAAAAATGATTTTGCGAATTGTAATGTTGAGTTATATTGTGTGGGCAAAAAAGGTTTTGATTATTTTCAGAGAAAAAAAGTAAATATTGTTAAAAGTTATCTTGGAATTTTAAGCACACTGAAATTTGACTTCATAACCAAAATAGCAAGTGAATTGATTTCAAATTTTGTTAATAAAAATACAGATAAAGTTATATTTGTTTATAATGAATTTAAGTCAGTAATTCAACAAAAAGTTGTTGTTAGACAATTTTTGCCGATTGAGATTGAGGCAGATAAATCTGAGGGAAGTAAATTATCTGGAGACTATATTTTTGAACCTGATAAAGAAAGTATTATCAAAACTCTTTTCCCAAAATATTTAAATGCAAAAATTTGGACTGCGCTGTTAGATTCGTATGCTGCTGAATTAGGGGCAAGAATGACAGCGATGGATATGGCCACTGAAAATGCTAAAGAACTCATTAGATCATTGAATTTGACATACAATAAAAAGCGTCAGGCTTCAATAACCAGTGAAATTCTTGAAATCGTTGGCGGCGCTAATGCTTTAAAAGAATCCTGATAATTATTGAAATGATATGTTAATTTTTGTATCTTTTGAGTGACTGGAATTATGTTAGAAGATTTAACCCTTAAGTTTGATAAAATTCTGAAGAGAATTACCGGACAAGGTAAAATTTCAGAATCAAATATTGCTGAAACTTTAAGGGAAATTAGAATTGTTCTTTTAGATGCTGATGTTAACTACAAAGTAGTTAAGAATTTTATTGAAGAGATTAAAAGCAAGACTTTGGGACAAGAAGTTCTTGCTTCTGTTACTCCCGGGCAGTTGATTACAAAAATTATTTTTGATGAATTAACTGCATTAATGGGTAGCAAAAATCAGGAACTTACTTTTAATCCTAGCGGAATAACATCGATTTTATTGGTTGGATTGCAAGGTTCAGGAAAGACGACATTCTCTGCTAAACTTGCAAAGATGCTTAAGGGTAAAAATCAAAAAGTGCTCCTTGTTGCTGCTGATATTTATCGTCCAGCGGCAATTGATCAATTAAAAATCCTTGCGAGCAGAATTGATATTCCGGTGTTTTCGATTGATGGTTCAACCGATCCTGTTTTCATTTGTGTAGAAGCTGTGAAGTTTGCTAAAGAAAATAAATTTAATACTGTCATATTCGATACGGCTGGAAGATTGCATGTTAATGAAGAATTGATGGAAGAAATTAGCAAAATTAAAAATGTTGTAAATCCTTATGAAACTTTGTTTGTTGTTGATTCAATGACAGGTCAGGATGCAGTAAATTCAGCAAAAGTATTCAATGATAAAGTTAATTTTGATGGTGTTGTTCTGACTAAACTTGATGGTGATTCGCGCGGTGGATGTGCATTATCAATAAAAGCTGTTGTTGATAAACCAATAAAGTTTGTAAGTCTTGGCGAAAAACTTGATTCAATTGAGCCATTTTATCCGGATAGACTCGCTTCAAGAATACTTGGCAAGGGCGATATTATCTCGCTTGTTGAGAAAGCGCAAAAGCAATTCGATGAGCGTGAAGCTGAAGATTTGGAAAAGAAATTGCTTCAAAACAAATTTGACTTTGAAGACTTTCTTAAGCAAATCAAGATGATAAAAAAAATGGGTTCTTTGAAATCATTATTATCAATGGTTCCTGGATTAAGTGCTCAAATGAAAAACATGGATGTGGATGATAAACAACTTGTCAAAGTCGAATCAATAATATTCTCTATGACAAAAGATGAGCGAAAAAATCCAAAAATTTTGAACGGAAGCAGACGAATGAGAATCGCTCGCGGAAGTGGTAATTCGATTCAAGAAGTAAATCGACTTATCAAGCAATTTTCTGAAATGCAAAAAATGATGAAAATGATGTCATCATCTGTTGGTAAAAGAAAATTGATGAATTTTAGAAATAGTAAATTTAATTAATAAATGGAGGTTAAAATAACTTGGCTGTTAAGTTAAGATTAAGAAGAATGGGGAAGAAGAAACAACCAATCTATAAGGTTGTTGCAAGTGATTCTCATTCTCCAAGAGATGGTAAATTTATCGAAGCAATTGGAATCTACAATCCTTTGACAAATCCCGCTACGATTGATTTAAAAGAAGATAGAGCACTCTACTGGCTTGGTGTTGGTGCACAACCTACTGATACTGTGAAAAGTTTATTGTCGAAAAAAGGTATTCTATTAAAACGTGAATTAAATAAGCAGGGACTTTCTGAAGAAGTAATTGCTCAAAAAGTTAGTGAATGGAATTCTGATAAAGAACAGAAATCAACAAAAGATAAAAAATCAAAAAAATCTGAAGCTAAAGTTTCTGATAGTGCAGCGGAAGATAAGGGTGCTGCTTCCGAATAATCGATTTGTAGTTTGCACAAATTCATAGCACCTATTATTAATATTGTAAAGGTATTCTTATGAAAGAATTTGTATCTTTTATCGCAAAACATCTTGTTGACTCACCTGATAGTGTTAGTCTAGAAGAAGTTCAGCCAAATGACAAAACTGTTGAATTGACATTAAAAGTCAGTGCTGAAGATGTTGGTAAAGTTATCGGAAAGCAGGGTAAAACTGCACAGGCAATGAGAACATTGCTTACTGCGATTGCTGCCAAAGACGGAAAGCGTGCAATATTAAAAATATTAGATTAATCAAATAATCTAATTGAGTGATTTTTTTTTATTTGCTGAAATAAAATCTGTTATAGATAATAATGGGTATGTTTTAGCTAAATCTTTTTCTGATGTTACAAAAAGTATAGGATTATTTTCTGTTTTTATTGATTTATTCGGCGATAAGCGTAAGTTGATTGTCGAATCTTTCGAACAAAATAATGTAAATTTGATTTTAAAGTTCAAAAATTTTGATTCAGAGGAAGACGTTAGAATTCTTTGTGGAAAAAAGCTTTTTATTCTTCGCCCAAAAGATGAAAAGTTGAATCAAAATGAGTATTTGATAAAAGATTTATTGGGTTGTAAAGTTAAATTTGAAGATAAGTTCTTTGGAAAATTGATTGACGTTATTCAACTTGAATCGAATGACGTTTACGTTCTTCTTAATCAAAACGAAGATGAAATATTGCTGCCAGCTATAAAAGATTTTATTCGGCTGATTGATGTATCGAAAAAAGAAATAATTTTGACAAAAAGTATTGAGGATATTTTTGAATGAGATTTGATCTGATTTCTGCTGTTCCAGATAGTTTAATCAGCCCTGTAAATACGAGTATTGTTAAAAGAGCTCAGGATAAAGGCAAGGTCGAAATTCATATTCATAATCTAAGAGATTTTGCACACGATAAACATAAGCAGATTGATGATAAACCCTATGCAGGCGGTGCTGGAATGCTGTTGAAACCAGAACCATTTTTTGAATGCATCGAAAAACTTTTATCGGAGCGTAATTATGATTCAATCATTTTAACATCACCGAAAGGAAAAATATTTCATCAAAAAGATGCAAAAAGATTGAGTTTATTTAATAACATTATGATTCTTGCTGGACACTATAAAGGAGTTGATGATAGAGTTCGTCAAAAATTTGTTACTGAAGAAATATCAATTGGAAATTTCGTTTTGAGTGGTGGTGAATTGCCAGCATTAATTATTCTTGATTCTGTAGTTAGATTGATTCCCGGTGTTTTAAATGACAGTGAATCGGCATTAAATGATTCTCTGATTGATGAGGATAAAGTTGAGGCGCCTTATTTTACGCGTCCTCCAATCTATCGAGGTTTGAAGGTTCCTGAAGTTTTATTATCAGGCAATGAAAAATTAATTAAAGAATGGAAAGAAGAACAATCAAAAATATTGACAAATAATTGGAAAAAAATAAATTCATTGGAGTAAATATGAACAAAATTAACGAAATCATGAGTGAACAAATTAAGACTGAATTCCCTGCATTTAGAACGGGAGATAGAATTCGTGTTCATGTGCGAGTTATTGAAGGTGACAAAGAAAGGATTCAGCCTTTTGAAGGTGATGTAATTTCTATTCGTGGTACTGGTGCAAGCAAATCATTTACGGTTAGAAAAATATCAAGTGGTGTTGGGGTTGAAAGAATATTCCCTTTTAATACACCTAAACTTGCGAATATTGAAGTTGTACGTGAAGGTAAAGTTCGCCGTGCGAAATTATATTATCTAAGAAAACTTTCCGGTAAGGCCGCAAGAATCAAAGATAAAAATATTAAATAATATAATGTCAATCAGTCATTCTGATTGACAGATTTTTTATGATACTTGCTCTTCCACAAAATATTTTTTCTGCTATTTTTTATTCAAAACTTCCGGATGCAGATATTATTTTTAGACCATCGTCGTTAATTCTCAAAGATATTATTAATAATGAAGTTCAAGTTGGATTAATTCCTACGCTTGATTTGATTGGGAAGGAAGATGTGGTAATTTCCAATAAAATTGGGATTGCTTTTGATGCAAATTTGTCTAATTCGTATTTTTATTTTAAGCAAAACGAGAGAAATATAGATTCAATTTACCTACGCGGGGATATTTCGAAAAATGAAATAATACTTGCCAAGATAATTCTGCGCGAGAAGTATAACTTTGAGCCTGAATTTATTTTGGATTCTACCGATATAAACTTTGCAGAAAAAAATTATCTAATTGCGGGACAAGAAAATTATAAATATTTGTTAAAGCAAAATTCAATAAGCTTTTCTGACCAAATAGCTGAATTTATTGATTTCCCCTATGTCAACTACATTCTTGCTTCCAAAGAGAAAGCCCTTCTGCAGTCATTAGAGAATTCACTAGAATTACTTGATGAATATGCTGAGAAAAATCTGGAACAAATTTTTAGTAAGGCAAAAATGAATGCAGATTTATTCCCTTTCTTTTGTGAAAATATTGATTCGGTATATTTTAGCTTGACATCAAATGAAATTGATGGCTTAATGGAATTACTGAAATTGCCTTACTACCATGGTATTATAGAAGATATTATTGAACCAAAGTTTGCATAAAAAAAGCCTCATTTAATTGAGGCTTTTTATTAATCAATTGATGTATGTGAAAAAGAAATTACATTTGGATTTCTTCTGATTGATTCCAACATTTCACCCGTTGCACTTGAATTTAATTTTAAAGTGCAGCTTGCCACAAGTCCACCTTCGAAAATTACATTTTCAACTTCTTCTATATTAATATTACCGCTTCTCAGTACGTCAAGAATTGAGGCTAAAACTCCGGGCCTATCAAAGTGTTTTACAACGAGTTGATATTTTACATCAGTGGTTTTTGCTTTATTGACCCAATGAGCAATTAATCCGTTTTGAATAAACTGCAAAATAATGTTAACAGTCTCTTCAGCAACAGCATTCTGAGCCTGCTCAGTAGAAGCTCCAATATGATGAGTTACATAGATATTATCAAGTGATTGAAGTTTCGAATGAA
>Ga0172376_10005241_pt1 | contig 14542 bp, 11 predicted proteins | sample Lak35m_FD_121114 | JGI IMG/M metagenome (GOLD analysis project Ga0172376, IMG submission 121114) | Freshwater microbial communities from Kabuno Bay, South-Kivu, Congo - kab_092012_35m | ecosystem: Environmental > Aquatic > Freshwater > Lake | place: Democratic Republic of the Congo: South-Kivu...
TCTCCTGAAACAATGTCGACATAAATACCCGAGGCTTTATTTTTATCATATTCATTGTCAAACGATCGCTCGGTGCCCTCCTCTTGCGTTACCTCGTATTGCAGTGGAGAAAGCCGTGCTCGCAATTCTGCCTTGCTTGGTTTTACAAAAGCTTCCCATGTATGTTTATTCGTCATATTTTTTGAAAAAATGCTTTTTGAGATAGAAAAAACGCCGGCCTTGTCTCCCCACTGTTTTTGTATGAATGCATCACGACCGGAGGCAGTGCGATAATACTGGTAGCGGAGAGGGTTTTTCTTGTAATAATCTTGATGATACTCCTCGGCAGGATAAAAAGATGCTCGAGGAAACACTTTGAGTGCAAGAGGTTTTTCATACACCTTGAGCGCGTCGATGCCACCGATCACCCTCAGAGCATCCTGTCTCTCTGCCTCGTTTGCATAATATACTGCCGGTGCATACTGCTCTCCACGATCATAAAAAGAACCCTGTCCGTCTGCCACATCGGCATGTTTGTCCAGATACTCTACGAGATTGGCAAAGGTGAGTTTTTTTGTATCATAGGTGATTTCCACTACCTCGCGATGTCCGCCTTGCGCATAATTTTTATAATTTGGATTGACAGTAGTGCCTCCCGAATATCCCGAAACCACATCGAGTACACCATCGAGCTTTTCAAAATCAGCTTCCACACACCAAAAACAACCGCCGGCAAGTATCGCGGTGCTAGTCGCGACCGAAGTCTCCACAGTGAGCGGTGGGACGAGTCTTGGTGTCGGCTTTTGATACCACGAGAAAAACCAAATCAAAAATCCCCCGATAGCGATACAAATGATTAGACCCATCACTTTAAATTTATTCATACATCTTAATTCTTAAATCTGGTATCTGGATTCTACCCACTTACCTCCACAGTTTCAAAAACACACCAACATAATGCACCACAACATACAGAAAGAAAATATATCCGACCACTCCAGCGATAACCGATAGTGCGATCGTGTTAATGATTTCATTTCGTCTTTTTTTAACTTCATCGATAGTACAAATACCTTTCACTCGCCGAAAATAAAAAGCAAGAGAAAGTGAGAGGGCAAGCAACCCCGCAAGACGGAAATACCATTTATATTCCCCGTACAAAATATCCGCAAACGATGACGCAAAACTAACCGTACCAATACCGAGAAGCACGAGAATAATCGGTGATAGACAGCAGAGCGACGCAAGTAGTACAGGTACCGAACTAATTTTAAAAATTGCTTTTAGGTTTGGCATACAAAATAGTATAACACAAACAAAAATCTCTACTTCTCAAGATCAAGCGTCTCATCAATCCGAATCTGCTCCACAAACTCCGGCACATGGGAAACTAGAATCATCGCACCTTTATATTCTGACAAAGCTTTAGCGATCAAAGGCAGGTGGCGGAAATTGATATGATTGGTCGGCTCGTCGAGAATAAGAAAACCCGGCTTCTCGAGTACCAGTCGAGCAAAGGCCACCAGACCCTTTTGTCCTTCGGAGAGACTGCCGATCTTTGTATCAATCACATCTGAGGTAATAAGGAAGCCAGATGCGACCGCTCGCACTCGTTCTTGATCAAAACCTCCAGCCGCTGACATGAGCGATTTCAAAACCGTCTCTTCAAAATTGAGCGTCGAAAAGTCCTGTCGATAATAGCCGACCTTTACACCAGAAGCAATCGTAACTCCTTTTGCATCCCCCCGAGCAATAGACTCGAGCAAGGTGCTTTTACCGATACCATTTGGCCCACGCAAAAGCAGATGAGAACCGCGTTTGAGTGAGATAGAGGTTTTGCGAGTAACCGGCTTATGATTTTTACCCAACACCGTATACGAAGAGATATTCACCAGCTCACCCACAAGGTCGTCCTGATGCGGGATAGTAAATGGTTTAATCGTCCGATCTTCTTTTCGCACCTCGACTTTTTCTTCTTCGAGTTCTTCGGCTTTTTCTCGCATCCTTTTTGCCACAAGACGCATTTGTCCGCCCTTTTGAGCAAAAAAGTTGGCTTTATCTTTATTTTCCTGAATCTCTTTTGCGAGCTGAGCATTTTTTCGATTTTCTTTTTCGATACGCGCCGAAATCTCTTTCACCACATCAAAATAGTTGCCCGAATACTGCTCCACTTTGCGGGTATAAATATCTAGATACAATACTCCGTCGGTAAAAGCATTGAGAAAATCGGCATCGTGAGAAATCACCACGACTGTTTTTGGATAGTTAACCAAAAATTGAGTAAGATGTTCAATCCCCGCCTTATCGAGATTATTGGTAGGCTCGTCGAGAAGAAGCAAGTCCGGATTTTGGATGAGCGCTGAAGCGAGAAGGAGGCGCGCCTGCTGTCCGCCAGAAAAACTTTTGACCACTCGTTCGTGCATTTTTTCATGACCGACAAGATTGACCGCCTCGAGTACCTCGTCTATCCGTGGATCGATGTCGTATACTTTTTCTTTAAAAGATTTTTGAAAAAAGTCGCGCACCGAGAGTTCGAGATCTGGACGAGGAATGACTTGTCGAGAAATAGCTATAGTCACCCCATTCATCACATTGACCTTGCCCGATGATGGAGAAAGGCTCTTGGTGATGAGTTGAAAGATAGTGCTCTTGCCAGCACCGTTTTGCCCCATAATAGTGGTCTTTGTCCCTCGACGTATCACGAAGTCAGCCTCATCTAAAATAGGTTTGTTGTGTCCGTACTCAAAAGACACTCTTTCAAAAGAAATAATACTATCTGTTTTTGCCATGAGGTAGTATTGTAACACGAAAATCGGGTAGACTCAATATTTTAGGGTGGGAGTAAGGAATAAGGTTCAAAATCACTCACTACACAAATACACCAGGAGAAAACTGTGCAAAGAAGAGGTGTACACCCAAACTACACAACTACATCGTTTGTATATACACCCAAGAATTCTACAATAATCTAGCGACCGCTAGATTATTGTAGAAAAGAAAAAAACCAGAATAAGACCGGAAAGTAGCCGGAAAAACAAAACCGCGCGACTTTTGAGTTGCGCGGTTTTGTTTATTCAAGTAGTTTATGCAACTACTGATACATTGATCGCTGATGGGCCTTTTGGTCCATTACCGATTTCAAAGCTTACCTTCATACCCTCCTTGAGAGTATCGAAAGCAACACCTTTGAGATCCTTTGAGTGAAAGAAAAGGTCCTTTACTTCGCCTTCGCGAGCAATGAATCCAAATCCTCGATCTGTCAGGGTCTTGATTGTTCCTGTCATCATGTAAATGTTCTAATGATTATGCTAAGAAACTCGACTGCATTTCTGTGCCTTTAGGCACCTTTAACCCTTATTATATACCCAATGAGTTGTTTTGTCAAGTGGCTTATCCTCTATCTCCCTAAAATGGCTCTACTGGGCTACCGTTCTATGTATTCTCTCGTAATTGGTCCAAGATTACCCGAAACCGGCGAAATAATTTTTGCCCGTTGAAATTCTCTAACTGCCTCGCGTGTAGCAGGACCAAAATAGCCTAGCCCCTTTGTCGCGATGAGAGCCCTAGCGTACGGCCCACTATCTTGCTCAATCAAATACCCCTGAAGCTCGAGCACATCATCTCCAGACATGCCGATATATAAATCTCTGGTAAATGTGAGAATTTTATTTTTATTTTCTACAGTAGCTGTTGGTGTCTTATTTATGTTTATTAAAAGTTTGTTGATCAAATCCCGTGTTGCCGGTCCAAAATTACCGTATGCTGGAGAAATATTGTTGGCAATTTGAAATTCTTTCAATGCCCGCTGTGTACCAAAGCCAAAGGTAGTGGTTTCTTTACCAAGAGACCCCGGTCCGGCAAGCGCCACATAGAAGCCTCGTGTATTCAAAAATATTTGAAGCGATCGAACATCATCGCCCATCACCCCACCCGAAAGATCTCTCTCGAAAAAAGAAGGTTTTGAAGATGTATCTATTGGAGAAACAGAGGTCGTAGGTGAGGTAGTATACAGAGGTGTACTCACCGCCTGAGAAAACACAGGGCGTCTCCCACCACCAGAACTACCCGTAGAAACAGTTGCTGTATCGCCGAAAATCGCAAAGTCAGAGAAATGAGTTGTGGTACAGGTGATGGTATTAGCCGAAGTGTCCACAGAACAACTTTCGAGCTGATTCCATTCCGAATCATCGTATCGCTGTATCTTGAGTGTAGATTCGTCAAGACCCGAGACATCGGCATCATCATACGAAAGCGTAACTGAAAGTGGCTCAGAGAAAGTTGTGAGTGTGGTTGTCTCATCGGTTAATGCTTTGAGGTTGAAAACTGTCGTCCCAACCCTATTTTTCCCTGTAGGTGGAGCGATTGAAGAAAAGAAGGTTGAGCCGTCAAGCTTATTTGCTTGAAAAGTAGCTGAACTTGAAGTCGAAGTAAACGCTGTTGGTATAGTGAGAGTCAAAGCTCCTTCAGTCAAAGTCCCCCCTCCCGCTGCGGTTATTGTACTCTGTGAATTTGAAACGATCGACGCGCCGCCACTACAGCCAGACGTGTTAAATGTCGATGTAGAACTTGTTGCAACCTCCTCAGCTTCATTTTCACTAACCGTTACATACTTATATGATGTACACCCAGGCAAACCAGATATATCCACAGAATGGTCTGTGACTCGAGAGCTTGCGTTCGTTTTTGGTGTAGACGAACCTATCGCAGATACAAGTCCAAAGTACATTTTTGACGAACCGGCGAGTGGGGTCTGCCAACTAATCGTTGCGGATGTTGTAGCTGTAGATACTGACAGAGATGTGGGTGTTGGATAATTATTCAGAGTAACCGTAGCACTACTCGAAGTAGCGTGATTCCCCGCTGCGTCTCGTGCCACCGCAAAGACTGTGCGCGAACCAGATGTAGTGGCGACACTATTCCATGTTTGTGTGTATGGTGAAGAGGTATCTTCTGAACCAATAAGATGGCCATTGACATAAAACTTTACTCCGACAACCCCCGTGTCATCACTTGCCGTCGCTGCCATACCGATTGCCGATCCGGAAATAGAGACTCCGTTGCCTGGAAGTGTTAAGTTGATGGTCGGTGGTGTACTATCACCAGAAGATGTAGTGAAAGTTTGATCAGAAGAAACAGTGAGATTACCAGCGGCATCTGTTGATCGTACACGAAAATGATATACAGTACTCGCTAACAAGCCTGTAATAGCCTGAGAATGTGATGTTACCAGACTTGCCGACAAAGTGGTGCTCGCAGTGTAGGTAGAGGTTGTACCATAATTTATCTGTGTATCGCTATTTTCATCAGTTGTCCAAGTGATAGTCGCCCCACTTGAGCTTGGTGTGCCCGATGAGATTGAAGAAATAATCGGCACATTGTTATCTACGATAAATGACACCGCACTCGAAGTCGCTTGGTTGTTTGAACTATCTCGCGCCACCGCAACAATAGATTTTGCACCAGAAGAAGTGGCGGTAGAATCCCACACCAGAGAATACGGTGCACTCGTATCTTCGCTTCCTATCAAGACATTATTGATATAAAATTTCACCCCAGAAACACCAACATCGTCCGTAGCATCGGCAGAAAGAGTTACTGTCGCGCCTGCCACATACGCACTGGCTGTCGGAGCGGTGACCGATACGGTCGCGCCTGAATTATCGAGCGTAAATGACACCGCACTCGAAGTCGCATAATTATTTGAGCTATCTCGTGCGACCGCAACCAGACTCTTTGCCCCAGAAGAAGTTGCGGTCGAGTCCCAAGTGATTGCATACGGTGAGCTAATATCTTCACTCCCGATAAGTACATTGTTTACATAAAACTTTACCCCTGCCACAGAGACATCATCACTAGCATCTGCTGAAAGTGTGACCGCGGTACCGGACACGACCGCACCACTTGCCGGTGCTGTAGTAGAAGCTGTTGGTGCACTGACATCCAAGAGTCCGCCACCACCATATTCAAACGCCCCAATGTCTGTAGTACCAGATCGGGTTGCCCCACGCTGATCGAGGGTGGGGATAGTAGTACCATTATGCGCGGTGCCATTTGCAGTATCGATAATAATACTGCCACTCGTTACCCCCCACGTATACGTACCCAATGGATTACTGTTTAGACTTGATGCGCTGGCTAAATTAAGTGCCCCCGTCGTACCCACCGTATTCAAGGTAAATGTTCCACTATCAGTCGAATCAATCCAATCTCCGGTAGTGGCAGTATAGCTGGTAGATTTACCGACTACGTTATAGCCACTGTTTACAATAATACCCGAGCTGTATTTATAGATGTTTGGTGCCGTACCTGCGGTATTTTGAGCAACAATAGAGTTCTTGATACGCAAGCCTGCGTTGGTACTGTTTCCAACAATGATACCCCCACCGTTGGTGGTTTGTCTTGCAGTACCGGCAGCATTGTTTCCGTTTTTAATAATAGTAGAGTTGGTAATGGTTGTAGTTCCAAGATTGATATAGATACCACCTCCGTCTATCGCGTTTGAGAGCCACTGACTAAAATTGTAATAAAAAGTAGAGTTGGTAACGGTTGTGCTTTTACCAGACGCCGAAACATACAAACCGCCCCCATAAAATCCAGCCGCATTATCATGAATTGAAGAGTTACTGATATAGAGATCAGCGCCGGCATTATTAATTGCTCCACCATTACCCGATGTGGTGGTCCAATTGTTATTTAAATCAACATTGGTAATAGTGGTCGTGGCATTAGCACCGATATACACACCAGCACCATCGTTGTTATACCCATGACGAATCATGACATTTTTGATGGTAGTAGATGCGTTCGCAGCAATAGTGAACACTCGTTTTGCTGTAGTACTAGCGGTCGAAGCTGCCTGGATGATAGTCGAGGTGGCAGTCTGCCCAATAATGGTCAGCTCTTTTGCAAGAGTATAGCCCGATCCAGCCGCGTCTCCAGTCTCATCGGCATTCGCCCAGTTGAAGGTACCGGAGAGCTGAATCGTATCCAGATGCTTTGCAGTGGTATATGCTTTGTGAAATGTCTTATAGGGAGTGCCCGATGATCCATCACCGGTAGTATCATTACCCGAAGTATAATCGGAATAGATGGTAACTGGATCATGCGATGTTTGAGTGGCTGGATTGCCAGTCGCGGTGCTTGTTAAATACACACTATTACTGTCACCCACACCATTGTATTCCACCACCTGTACAATATAGTCAGTATTACGAGTTAAGCCTGTTACTGTCGTGGTCGAAGAACTACTTGTCGCAATACTATTATAAATAGTGTACCATCCCGAAGATCCTATCTGATCTCCTGATCCAAAAACTGTACTTGCAGAATACACTGTTCCATCCGCAGGAGCAGGATTGCCAGAACTCCCCTCTTTCATAAACACCACTCGTCTTGAACCATTACCATTCACCCATGAAATGTTCATGGCATTATATTCAACTGAAGAAAAAGTGATGTTTGAAGATTGAGTGGTCGGTACACTTACCCAAGTGCCGCCACCATTAACCTCAAACGCCCCGATATCTGTCGCGCCACTTCGGGTTGCTCCGCGTTGATCGAGGGTAGGAATACTAACACCATTATGAACGGTATTCTCGGCATTATTTACCGCAACACTACTGCTACTTAGATAAAAAGTTTTTGTGCCGTTTGTGGTGTCATTTAAAGCACCATCTAGAGCAAGTCCGAGGGTGCCCGTCGTACCGACAGTGTTTAAAGTAAAAGTACCACTATCGGTAGAATCAATCCAGTCGCCGGTGGTCGCGGTATAATTACTTGATTTACCGACCACGTTGTAACCACTATTTACGATGATACCTGAAGTGTATTTATAGATATTAGGCGCTGTGCCCGCCGTATTGTGGGCAACAATAGAGTTTTTAATACGCAAACCGGCATTGGTACTATTTGCGACAACAATACCTCCACCGTTTGTTGTCTGACGAGCGGTATTTGCTGAATTATTACCATTTCTGACAATGCTTGAATTGGTAATCGTGGTTGTACCGAGGTTGATATAGATACCACCTCCGTCTATCGCGTTTGAGAGCCACTGGCTGTAGTTAAAGTAAATAGTTGAATTGGTTATTGTCACATTTTTACCGGTCGAATCCACATATATACCTCCTCCATAAAAACCAGCTCCATTATCGTGAATAGATGCATTGGAAATATATGCCTCGGCATTGGTAACCAAGATAGCGCCCCCATTCACTGAGTTACTCGTGATGTTATTATTAAAATCTACATTGGTGATGGTAGTGGTGGCGCCAGCGGAAATAGATACTCCGGCTCCAGCCACCCCTGAACCATAGCGGATCATGACATTTTTAATCGTCGTCGAAGCATTCGCACTGATAGTAAAGACTCTTTTTCCTGCGCTACCAGCGGTCGAAGCTGCCTGAATAATGGTGGAAGTCGCACTTTCTCCAATAATAGTAAGTTCTTTCCCCAAAGTATACCCTGTGCTCGAAGAGTCTCCTGTTTCATCAGCATTCGCCCAGTTGAAGGTACCGGAAAGCATGATAGTATCGAGAGCAGAAGCAACCGTATATGCTTTATGAAATGTTTTGTATGGATTGCCAAATGATCCATCACCAGTGGTGTCATTTCCGGTTGAATAGTTGCTATAAATAGTCGCCCCAAAGGCCGGAGTCACAAAAAGAAATAGCCCAAAAATCAGCAAAGAGAAAAGTCCCACCTTCCGTACAAAAAGATTCTTCATATACAGACTACAGTATAACAAGGACAACAAAAAAAGAGAATGTGGATTACTTATGAAATACTAGCTCTGAGTGAGATTGGTCAAAGACGCGTAAATAAAAAAAGCGCGCCCTAGGGCGCGCTTTTTTCTATTTAGATGTTATGAAAGATGTACTGAAACAAGCTTGGTCATTTCAAACATATTTACCACTGCCTTACCCCCAAAGACTTTCTTGAGCGCAGCATCAGCGTTGATGTTTCGCTTGTTGGTTGGGTCTTGAAGATTGTTCTTCTTGATGTATGCCCAGAGAGCTTTTACAACTTCTGAACGAGGCATTGGGCCTTTGCCGACAACGACAGCGAGATCAGCGCTCACATTCAACGGCTTCATAAATGCAGATGTAGCTTTTGGTGCCATATATGTTTAATTATTTAATAACCCACTCATTGTATCATAAGGCAAAAGCCTTGGGAAGCCCCATTACTTCTTTGCAAATCCTTCAAGAGCTTTGAGAGCTTCTACTGGCACCATATATACCACTGTATTACTCTGATCAGAAGACATGTCATTGATCGACTGTAATGTCCTCAAATGAAGCGCGCCTGGTGTTTGCGCAAGCATTTGTGCTGCTTTTGCTATATTTTCTGATGCAGCAAGTTCTCCTTCAGAATTAATAATAACTGCTCGCTTTTCTCGCTCAGCCTCTGCTTGCTTACCTATCGTGCGTTCCATGTCCGCCGGCAAGCTCACATCCTTGAGCTCGACATTTTGAACCTTGAGTCCCCACGCATCGGTTTCTTTGTCCACGATCTCTCGTATTCTATCAGCAATCTTGTCTCGACTCGAGAGGAGTTCATCGAGGGTTACTTCGCCGACTATGTTACGCATCGTGGTCTGGGCGTATTGAGAAATAGCGTATTTAAAATCCTCAACTTCAACCACCGCTTTGTTGGCATCACTTACTTTATAGTAAATTACGGCATTGACTCGGACAGTCACATTGTCTCGCGTGATCGCATTTTGATCTGGCACATCCACCGCCTTTGTACGAACATCTACTTTTTGATATCCCTGAATCACCGGCCACACCAGTCTCCACCCCGGCTCCATGATCGAAGTAAACTTACCAAAAGTAAATTTCACTCCCCGCTCATACTGATTAATCTGACGAATACTAATTAAAACGAGAAACAAAACAATAGCAATGATTATATACAACATAAAATGGATAATTACTGTGAATAGTACACACACAATACCACACGTATGACACAAAATCAAAATGTCTGTAAAAGCATACTCAGTATTTCTGCGCAAAGCTGGGGAGCAGGGACTCGAACCCCAATAACCGCCTTCAAAGGGCGATGTCCTACCATTAGACGACTCCCCAGCTCTGGGCACAAATATCCAAAACCTTATAAAACCACCTCTCTACAATACTGGAAAAAGAGTCTTTATTCAAGAGATGCAAAAAACTAACCAAGTACTTTGAGTACCGCAAGCTCCAGCGGGAGCTGTTCGATAGCTGAGACACCGAGAAGATCGTAGGTTTTTAAAAGCTCGAGGAGTGTATTTGAGGAGATAGCACTCGAAGGCGAGGTCGCGAGTTTTTGGAGTAAGTCGAAATCTTCAGCAGAAAATTCATCCGCAAAGCGTTTCTTTGCCCCTTCGCTATTTTTGATGAGTAGTACCGCGCGGACTTTTTGTAAAATCAGGGCAAGATAGATTTTCATATCTAAATTTTCTGTTACGGCAGAAGTAATCGCCTGTAGACATTTTTCCTTGTCTTTTAAAGCAAGTCCTGCAACAAACTCATTGACCAGCTCCCCTTTTGGCGCACCTGTTACGCTCCGCACCACCTCAAACGTAATCTTTTTGCCTTTCACCGCGCCGATCACCTTTTGCAAAATACCATGCGTATCTCTAAATGAGCCGTCTCCCAGAAGAGCTACGAGATCCGCAGACGGATGGTCTATTGAGTACCCCTCTTTTTCGGCCGTTTTTTCAATTACACTTTTCAAAATCTCCCGACTTGGCCTACGGAAAGTAAACGTCTGACAGCGAGACACTACGGTCTCAGGGAGCTTATGCATTTCGGTAGTGGCGAGAATAAAAACAACATGCGGAGGTGGCTCTTCGAGAGTTTTCAAAAGTGCATTAAACGCCTCTTTGGTGAGCATATGCACTTCGTCAATAATATAGACTTTGTACTTTGACTGAAATGGCAAAGTACTGACAGACTCACGAAGCTCACGAATATCATCGATACCTCGATTTGAAGCAGCGTCTATTTCATAGAGATCCTCGGGTACCGTGCCGATGGCATGAGCAAAAATTCTAGCCACACTCGTTTTACCGGTACCTCGCGAACCGCAAAAAAGATAGGCGTGTGAAATAGTGCCAGAAGCGACGGCGCTCGAGAGTACGTTGACCACCGCTTCCTGACCACGGACTTCTTTGAATGCTTGCGGACGATATTTTCGATAGAGGGCGACTTGAGTAGTGTGAGACATGCGCACAGTATAGCGGAGGAATGGGTGTGAGACAATAGATAGTGAACATTACTAAAAAACGATTCACAATTCAAGACTTACAAATGAAGTGATTTTTAGAAAATACAAATGTTGAACCCCCGACCGCCCGCAGACTTGAGGTCTTTGGGTGATCGGGGGTGGCAGGCGCCAGGCAAGCTACTTGAGCTGAATCTGGCCGTGCGCGGGGGTGTCGGTGCTGGCGGCGATGTTCGAGTCGGCGACACGGGAAGTTTCCGGGGCGGCGATGAACGAGATGACGCCGGCAGGTGCTGGTGCGAGGGTCCGCTGATTGACTTTCATAGGTTGCCTTTCGTTTTGACAGACCGCTAAAGGGGTTTGACGCCCTTCATGCCTATTGAGCAACAAAACAATTACAAACTAACATTGCGATGTGCGGGTCCACCAGAAACTATATCATACTACCTATATAAAAGCAAATGCCTGTGGATAACTCAAAACCACTTCTAAAAAAGAGTTAAAAAGCGCGCCATCACTTTGTGGCGCGCCGAGTAAAAAAATCAACTTTTAGCAAAACGTGCTCTGAACCAAAGCAACCACTCATAACTTCCTCGAGATGGTTGCTTTTGAACAGACACATCTGGAGCATGGATCGATTCCCACCGACTCTCGAGAAAAATCATAAGCGCTGGCCGCTCAGACTTTCCATCGTGCCAATACCCCAAATACTCCTGCCAAAAAGATCTTCCTCTCACTTCATTGCCCGGAAACGCGTCCCAAAAAATGACCTGTTGCTCTTCATTCAGTCTAAGGCTGGTCAAAAGATACAGAAGCTCATGCACCTGTCGTTTGAGATGTGGAGGACAACTGCGTTTACGAAGCTCGAGTTGTGCATTGTGTGACATTGTCTAGCCTTTCAACACATGGTGACCCGACAATACTTACTATCCAATAGTATATATAAAACCAACAAGAGCGGGTAGCGATCGTGTGGATAAGTAGGTATTGTTTCCCTCTTCCTCCCCCGGTCGAGGATACGGCCGGGATCATTCCCTTACCCAGATTTTTAACTTTAGCATTTTTAATTTTAAACCGTCTTCAAATATTCTTCTACAATCTTTTTTACTTCATTCCCATTATTCGTCTCCATCAATTTTGCCCGAAGCTCCTTTGCTCCATCAAAGCCCGTCACATACGCTTTATAGTGTTTTTTCATAATGGCAAAGTTTTTGATATCACCGAGTAATTTTTCATAGAGTAATGTATGTTCCACCAGCACCTCGAGTCGCTCACGGAGTGTCACTACTTTTTTCTGTGTATCAAATAGCCACGGATTGCCAAAAATCGCTCGACCAAACATCACACCATCTGCACCACTCACCTGTGCTTTTTGCTTACCGTCCTCGAGACTCAGTGCATCACCATTACCGATAATCAAAGTCTCTGGAGAAATTTTATCCCGCAACGCAATTATTTCTGGCATCAGTTCCCAATGCGCCGGTACATCGGACATTTCTTTTCGTGTTCGCAAATGCACAGTGAGCACGGGCAATTGTAGTTCAAGTAAAAAGGCAATCCATGTTTTGATTTCATTTTTGTTATACCCTATTCGCGTTTTGACCGACACAGGTAGATCTCCCGCACCCTCTCGCGCCGATTCAATCACTTTTCTAGCAAGCTCCGGATCTTTCATCATCGACGCACCAGCACACTGCTTTTCTATCGACTTATCCGGACAACCCATATTGATATCGATACCGCCAAAGCCGAGTTCTCGAGCCAACGCACACGCCTCCTTCATTTTTTCTGGATGACCAGTAAAAAGTTGTGCGACGATCGGTCGCTGTTTTTCTGTGTATGCAAGATCGCGTTCAAGTATCTTTCTGCCGGGCGAACACAGCCCATCTGCCGAGACAAACTCCGTCCAGAGCACCGCCGGCCCGCCTCCCTTTTTACCCATACGACTATACTTGGCAATAATTTCTCGAAAGGCAATATCTGTCACATCTGCAAGTGGCGCCATGACAAAAAACGGCTCAGCGCCAGCCTGCTTCTTTACCTGTTCCCAAAAGCCTTTTATCATCGGGCCAGTGTAGCATCGAATCACCGATTTTCGCAATTTTTTGACACATCTTATTTTTATTGCTAAATTGTGTATCGGACAACAGCACACCTTCAACCTCAACCACCCGTTTCGAATGATTGCTGATAATCTGGCTGGACAAAGCAAACCCGACCGTCGTCGCCTACCAAAAGCGACCCCAGAAAAAATCAAAGCCAACAAAAAGGCTCGTAATCAAAAATACTCTAGAAAAACACTACCGCCATGGGGTTTCCATCGCAAACCATGGACTGACCAAGAGAAGGAGCTCATTCTGCACAAAAACGGACACTCTGACCACAAGCTAAGTAAGATGCTCGGTCGGTCAGTGACCTGTATCCAAGTGCAACGTTCCAAGCTCAAAAGTGGCAAAAAATAATTCTTTCTTCTATCCCATCCCGACATGCTCGGGATTTTTATTTTCATAATTTTACTCCTGTTCGTAAGTCCAAAATCACATATCATCAATCATCTGATAGGTTGACCCTCTGAAAATAATAGGCTACTGTACAGATAGTCATTTCGTTGCAAAAGCAGTCCACACCATTCCACCAAACGAAATGCTCTTCACATACCACCTATGCAAAAGCCCGATGCGATGTTCAGTCTCCAGCAAATCATGATCATGATCGTGACTGGTCGCAGATTCGCCCCCGATATCATCATCGAAAAGATCAGGGAACGGGATGTTGTGGTAGCCAATTGCACCGAGGCACACGATATCATCGTCGCACGCGACCACCTCCGTCTGATCGAGTCGGAGATGGAACGACTCTCGGCACTGCCGGTCACAGCAGACACGGCAGTGAGCATTCGTGATCAGCTCAACTGGCTCGATCATTACTTGCCGATTGTGCACCTGATCTATCACACGCTCATCCACGAACACTACCCGCGGGTGCCGTTTGGCCGAGGTGATCTGCGGGTAGACGACAAGGGTCGTATCACCCTGGTGATTATCCCCCAAGGTAGTCTCGATCAAGCTGAGCTCGCGGTGCAGTAAACATTGAGCAGTCCGTCCCGACAATATCGGGATTTTTATTTTTAAAACTATTTTATGCTAGTATAAAAGAAGGTCGCTCTTTTAGATGTTTGTTTTACAGAACGATGAGCAACCAAAAAAGGATTTGTGGCAAGAGCACCAAAACATCCACCACAGAGATACGAGAAAAATGCCCCAGGTGAATGGTTTGTGACTGACCAATGCTTTGCGTGCCTCGCATGCATCGACATTATCGGAACAGTTTTCTGGCTAGATCCTGACAA
>Ga0172376_10005243_pt1 | contig 14535 bp, 15 predicted proteins | sample Lak35m_FD_121114 | JGI IMG/M metagenome (GOLD analysis project Ga0172376, IMG submission 121114) | Freshwater microbial communities from Kabuno Bay, South-Kivu, Congo - kab_092012_35m | ecosystem: Environmental > Aquatic > Freshwater > Lake | place: Democratic Republic of the Congo: South-Kivu...
TACAAATTCTGGTGTGATGAGTTTAGGAATCGCTGCATTAAAATCATGACCTGGATGTTGTGTTTGTAAAAATGCAGACATGCCTTCACGTCTTTGATTTTCACGAATGGCAATGTATTCCATTTCAGGTGTCACAATGCCTTGTTTTGCATAATGCATCTGCGAAACATTTTTACCTACCTTAGCGCGTCGCGGTTGTCTTAATAAATTAAAACGCATCTTAGTGAGCTCAGGATTTGTTTTACGCTCCTGCCCGTAAAGAGAAGTTGGACCGTCTAAGAATTCGGTATCATTTCTTTCCTCAATCCATTTGGATCGTAATGATGGCAGTCCATTACGAATATCGATTTGATAATTAGGGTCGGTATAAGGGCCTGAGGTGTCATAGACCATCACCGGTGGATTTTTTTCAGCACCAAAAGATGAGGGTGTGTCAGACAAAGAGATTTCTCTAAAGGGTACTTTTAAATCAGGACGCGAACCTGTCACATAGACTTTTTTTGATTTTGCAAAAGGTTTAAGCGCTTCAGGATCGAGCGAAGCCGTTTCGTTTAAAAATTGATCGATATTTTTTTGTAATTGTTTATCGGTCGCGTTCATAAGTTACTCCTTAAATTTTTTTGTCTTACCGTAAGGAGTCTTTTAGAGGACTGCATTCCCTACGGCGGTATTACCCGCATCAGGTTCAAAGGGTTTTTCTCACCATCTTAAAGATGGACCCCTAGCACTCCATAAAATTACGCGAAACCCCCATGAAATGCAAGTTAGATTTATATTTAATGAGAATCAAAACGGTGAACTTTTCTTTAGTTATAATGTGCACATGACCATGAATACCATCGAACAACATCGTTTTAATATGATTGAGCAACAAATCCGGACTTGGGAAGTCTTAGACCCCGAAGTGCTTAATCTTCTTCATCAAGTACCGCGCGAAAAATTTGTACCGACGCAATACCAAGGTATCGCATTTGCAGATACTGAAATTCCTTTGCATGATGATGTACGTATGTTGGCACCAAAATTAGAAGCGAGACTCATTCAGTCTTTATCACTTCAAACAAAAGACCATGTATTAGTTGTGGGTTCTGGCAGCGGTTACCTCACAGCCCTTGCGGCAAGTTTAGCTAAAAACGTGGTGTCGATTGATATCAATCCTTATTTTACAAAACTCGCTAAACAAAATTGTCAAAAATTAAAAATTAACAACATTACATTTGTGACTGGCGACGGCTCATTAGGCTGGGTAAAAGATCAACCTTATGACGCCATACTTTTTGCAGGCTCTTTGCCTCAATTACCGGAAAGTATTCGACATCAATTAAATGTGAATGGAAGATTGTTGGCTATTTTAGGCGAAGCCCCTTCGATGCACGCGACGTTAATCACAAAAACAAGCGACAAAGATTTTGAAGAAGAAATTCTATTTGAAACGGTCGTGCCTCCTTTGCTCGTGAAACATGAAAATACATTTGTCTTCTAGTGATTATGATCAATGATCAACGCTTAAGTCAGGTCGTCTTCATTGATATCCAAGACAAGCTTGTGGATGTCATGATGAAAAATGAAATTAAAAAAGTCATCGATGCATCAAGCATGCTTATTCAAGCTGCAAAAATTTTAGATGTGCCTTGTCTTTATACTGAGCAATATCCAAAAGGCTTAGGTCCCACAGTAAAAAAATTAAAATCATTACTCCCTCATCCGCCGATCGAGAAAAAAGCATTCTCATGCCTTGATGAGCCCAACTTTAAAAGTCATTTAGTGAAATCAAGACCACAAATTATTTTATGTGGTTTAGAAACACACATTTGTATTTTACAAACTGCCTTGGCTTTGAAAGCTTCAGGTAAAGAAGTTTTTGTGGTGGAAGATGCCACACTTTCAAGATCGAATTTAAATCATCAAAATGCGATTCATCGATTAAGATCTGAAGGTGTGGTGGTTACAAATACAGAATCAGTCATTTTTGAGTGGTTGCGTGTTGCTGAAGGCGATCACTTTAAAGCAGTAGCCAAACTTATTAAACCCTAGATTTAATTTTATTTAACATCTTTAAAGTAGCACCTTGATGTGTGTCTATCATTTCTTGACAAGCTTTTTTCATTTTTAATTGAGCAGATGATTTAAGCATCTGAGGTAATACTTTTTCTAATTGATCTAATGTTTGAATTCTAATTCCTGCACCTAATCGAATCGCTTCATTCGATACATCATGAAAGTTATATGTATGAGGACCTAAAATCACAGGCACTTTCAACGCCATCGACTCAATAAGATTCTGTCCGCCATAAGGCAGTATTGTGCCACCCATCAGTGCGATATTCGCTAAGCTGTAATAGCTATACATCTCACCCATAGAGTCACCTAAAATAAATGGATAAGGTTTCGCAGTTATTTTTGTATCACTTCGTTTGATAAAAGAAACACGATATTTTTTTAACATCCATTCAACTTCCTTAAAACGTTGCGGATGACGTGGCACAAAAATCGTAACAAGATTTTTGATTTGAAGTTTTAATAAACTTTGTAAAATAATTTCTTCTTCATCTTGTCTTGAACTTGCAATCAAAAGTACCGATTGATTTTTTAAGTGCAGATGTTTTTTAAGTGCTGTGCTTTGTGTCTTTATATCGCGAGGGGGTTCAACATCAAATTTTAAATTACCCATTACTTCAACACCTCTTGCACCTAAAGATTCAAAGCGCTTCGCATCATTTCTAGTTTGTGCTAATACACCTTTTAATTCTTGTAAGGATGGTTTGATAAGTAGCAAAATCTTTTTATAAAGTTGAAATGATTTTTCAGATAAGCGCGCATTCACTAAATAAAGTGGAATTGATTTTGTATAAGCTTGATGAATTAAATTAAACCAAAGTTCTGTTTCAAGTAAAAAACCTAATTCGGGTTTAAACGTATTTAAAAATCTTTGCGTGGCATCGACGGTATCAAAAGGAAGATAGATACGAGTCACACGAACATTTTTAATGTCGATAGATGTCGCACGTCCTGTGGGTGTGCCATGTGTGATGAGTAAATGATGATGCGGATATTTTTTTAAAAATAGTTTAATGAATGGAATCGCTGCTTTGGTTTCACCTACCGAAACGGCATGAATCCAGAGTGTTCTTCGTTTGCCCCAGATTTTTTTTGTAGAAGCACTATAAAAACCATAGCGTTCACCCCAATGTTTTAAGTAGTCAGGCTGCTTAAACCCCCTGTAAATCAGCTTAATTACGGTGAACGGGAGAAGAAAATAGACTAAAAGACTATAGAAAAAGCGAATCATGCGGATATTTTCGCATAAACCATCTTGATGAACTTGTGTTTAATTTATTTTTAAAGAAAGGTCTTGCTTAAGTTTTAAAAATTAATCTCAGAAAATAGGGGTTAACTTTTGCTCTAAATTTGTGCATATATTTCAATTGACGGACTACTAGAGCATGGATAATATGTTTACAAAACCACTATATCTTGTGGTTTTAAGCAAAAATACCATCTAGCAGTCAAATTAGTAATAAAACATATAAAAAAGAATAATTCAGGGGAAATTCATGCTCAAAGCTGTTCGTCCAAAGTCCGCATTAAGTGACCATCAAGACCACGAAATACCGATTCAAGATGTTTCACTCGATATCTGGGACAAAAAGTATCGTTTGAAGTCAAAACAGGGCGAGCACGTTGATAAAGATATCGATGATTCCTTTATACGTGTCGCAAGAGCTTTAGCAGATGTTGAAATTCCAGCTAAAAGAGAAGAATGGTATGAAAAATTCCTATGGGCATTAAGACGCGGGGCTATTCCAGCAGGTCGTATTACTTCTAATGCAGGTGCCCTAGAGCATAAGCCAGCCACTTCTACGATCAACTGTACGGTATCAGGCATTGTGGAAGATAGTATGTCTGGCATTTTAGATAAAGTGCATGAAGCAGGACTTACTTTAAAAGCAGGTTGTGGTATTGGTTATGAATTCTCAACCTTAAGACCTAAAGGTGCTTTTGTCGCAGGTGCGGGTGCTTATACAAGCGGCCCACTTTCGTTTATGGATATCTACGACAAGATGTGCTTCACCGTATCATCAGCGGGCGGTCGTCGTGGCGCACAAATGGCAACGTTTGATATTGCCCATCCTGATGTGACTGACTTTATTAAAGCGAAACGTGAAAACGGTCGACTCCGTCAATTTAATCTTTCATGTTTAATCACTAAAGAATTTATGGAAGCAGTGAAAGCTGATAGCGATTGGAAAGTAGCATTCCCTGTCACTGAAAAAGAATCTATCGTCGATGGTTTGAATGTGAATGATGAAAGCCAAGTGGTTTGGAGAGAGTGGCCTGTGAAAGGTAAATATCTCACTAAAACTGAAGGCATTGATGCAGGTAAAGTTGCCTGCCGTGTTTACAAAACGATTAAAGCAAGACGTTTGTGGGACATCATCATGTCATCGACTTATGATTTTGCTGAGCCTGGTTTTATTTTGATCGATCGTGTCAATGAAATGAATAATAATTGGTTCTGCGAAAACATTCGTGCAACCAATCCATGTGGCGAGCAACCACTCCCACCTTACGGTGCTTGTTTATTAGGTTCTGTAAACCTAACCAAATTTGTGAAGAAGCCTTTTACTGACGAAGCGTTTTTCGATTGGGCTGAATACAAAGAAGTGATCGCCATCTTTACACGTATGTTAGATAACGTGGTCGAAATTAATGGTTTACCTCTCGAAGAACAACGTAAAGAAATTATGCGTAAGCGTCGTCACGGCATGGGCTATTTAGGTTTAGGTTCATCACTCACGATGCTTAAGATGAAATATGGTGATGAAGACTCACTCAAGTTCACTGAAGAAGTGAGCCGCATTTTGGCCGAGGTGGGTTGGGAAACAGGTATTGATTTAGCGGATGAAAAAGGTACTGCACCGATCATGGAAGAAGAGTTCGTGGTGACTGCTGATATGTTAGCAAAACGTCCTGAGATGGCAGCCGATGGTATTAAAGTGGGCGCTAAAGTGAAAGGTAAAGTGTTGCTCGGTAAATATAGCCGCTACATGCAGCAATTTCCTGAAGGCTTACGCAACAAGATTGCTAAAAAAGGTGTTCGTTTTACACATCATAGCTCTATTGCGCCGACAGGTACGATTTCATTATCTTTAGCTAATAATGCAAGTAATGGTATTGAACCCTCTTTTGCACATCACTATAGCCGTAACGTGATTCGTGAAGGTAAGAAATCAAAAGAAAAAGTGGATGTATATTCATACGAATTATTAGCGTATCGTGAATTAATTAATCCAAAAGCGATGCCATTTTCAGAAAACGAAGATGAAAAATTACCGGATTACTTTTTAGATTCTTCAACGATTCAAGCGAAAGCACACGTAGACATTCAAGCGGCTTCTCAAAAGTGGATTGATAGTTCGATTTCTAAAACAATCAATGTGCCCACAGATTACGATTACGAAGACTTTAAAAATATTTATTTATATGCATACGATAAAGGCCTTAAAGGTTGTACGACATTTAGATTTAACCCAGAGGCTTTCCAAGGTGTGTTAGTGACAGAAAAAGATTTAGAGAACACGACATATAAATTTACTTTAGATGATGGTTCTCAAATTGAAGTGAAGGGTAACGAAGAAATTGAATACGATGGCGAAACCCATTCAGCAGCGAATCTTTATGACGCACTCAAAGAAGGTTATTACGGTAAGTTCTAATAGAAGACATTAAAGGAAAATAATGGCAATTAAAATTGAAAAAAAGATCGTAGGTTACAACGTTGTTTCTGAAGAAGATAAAGCCAACGCTTTAGCTCAAAAAGAAAATCAAAACGTCGTGCAGCTAGGGGAACCTTTGGGCCGTCCTGAAAAAATTACAGGCTCTACTTATAAAGTAAAAACACCTGTGACTGAGCATGCACTTTATATCACGATCAATGACATCATCATGAATGAAGGTTCGCCTCAAGAGCACCGTCGTCCGTTCGAAATTTTTATTAATTCAAAAAATATGGATCACTTCCAATGGATCGTCGGTTTGACACGTGTCATGTCTGCAGTATTCAGAAAAGGTGGTGATGTGACATTCTTAGTAGAAGAACTTCATAGTGTATTTGATCCTAATGGTGGCTACTTTAAAAAAGGTGGTAAGTATGTACCAAGTTTAGTGGCTGAAATCGGTGAAGTCGTTGAACAACATTTAATCGATATCGGCATGCTTAAAAAAGCATTGCCTGATGAGCATCAAAAAAAGTTGATGGAAGAAAAACGTGCTGAATACATGGAAAAACATGCTGAAGAAATGGATAGCACAGGATATCCAAAAGGTTCACAGCTTTGCAGCAAATGCCAAACCAAAGCAGTCATTATGATGGATGGATGCCTTACATGCTTAAGTTGTGGCGATAGTAAATGTGGCTAAACATTTATCTTTAAGGAACTAAGCTTCTTAGTTCCTTATCTATGCATGACATCCATTCAAGGCTCAATCAGTCATGTATAAATTATTAACCTTTCTTTTCATCTTATTTCCCCAGATTGTTTTTGCAACACCTTCGGATGAGGCGACTTTTGCAGTCTCACCTTCTGTCATCAAGGTTCATGTCATCGATTCAAAAGGTAATCATGGCGTGGGCTCCGGCATTGTCGTCGCTGATAATCAAGTGGCGACCAATTGTCATGTCGTGGCGAATGCACAGGGGGTGCAAATTGGTAAATTAGGTGAGGCATTTTCACCAATCAGTATGAAAGCAGACTGGCGACATGACTTATGTATTCTTCAATTTAAATTTTTAGATGTGAAGCCTATTACTCTGGGAGATACAAAAAAACTCAACTATGAACAATCGGTCTTCTCTAAAAGTTTTGGCGGTAATGCGGTTAAACCCATCATTTCTTTTGGACAGATCAAAGCTTTGTATGCATTGGATAATGAAAATATTATTCAGTCCTCTGCAGGTTTTGCGATGGGGGCATCGGGTGGCGGACTCTTTGATGATGAGGGTCGTCTCATTGGACTCACTACTTTTAAAAGTCCCGGTCGTTACGCTTATTTTTACAGTATTCCTGTCGAGTGGATCAAAGATTTATTGAGCCAAGGAAAAGAGATACAGTTGACTGCGCAAACGGAATTGCCATTTTGGGATGCGCCTTTTGAAAAACGACCATATTTTATGCAAGCCTATGATGCAGCGCGCGAAGCTAAGTGGGATCGTTTAAAAGAGATCGCAGCACTTTGGCTCAAAAATGAGCCGCAATCGAGTGAAGCGCTTTTTACGGATGGAATTGCGCGCTTTGAGTTGAAAGATTATGAGTCAGCTAAAAAAACATTGAGCGAAGTTGTTAAAAAAAATCCACGTCACGCACAAGCTCAGCTTTATTTGTTAAAGTTAGCAAAACTGAATCATGATACAAATCAAGCTCAGGCTATTGAAACCTTATTAAGTCAATTAGATGAATCCTTATTGAAAGAAGCGCAATGAAACAAAGTTTTAAGCCATGGATATTGTTAAGTGTGCCATTTTTTATTTCGAGTTGTGGCAGTATGAAAATCCCTGACGTGAGTATACCGATGTTGAATGGCGAGTATCGCGAACTATCTTCTGTGCCTAAAGATGCTTCTTTATACCAATGCGAAAAAAATAAAAAGTTTTACGTGAAGTCGCTTGAAGGTGGCAAAGAGATGTGGCTAATTTTGCCAAATCGTGAATTTGGTTTGAAACAAATAGAGACTTTAAAAAATACTTATAACAATGAAACCACAACATTAGAAATCAATGATCCAGAAACTTATATTAAAGAAGGTGATGTTTTAACTTACCAAAAATGTAGTATACAAAAATTAAAATAGAGACTTGCGCTTCCTCAAAACGAGGCGTACATTAAAGCTTCAACCCATTTGATTTTTAAGGGAGAGTCTTATGGATAATAAGTATGGTTTAGGAAGTACTAAAGTATCTTCAGAAATTCATGATCGCCATCACAAAGATATGACTTGCTTTAAATGTCACTCAACGCATTTGCAATATTGTCCCACCATGGCAGATCACCAATGTGTTGATTGTGGCGAATGGCAAAATGATGCGCCTTTAAATTACTCCACAGGCCGTAGTTCAGAATACTAAATTTCACTTTAAACTCGCTTCGAATCAAGTAAAATAAGGGTTTCCGTCTTTATATAACCCTTATTCACTAGGAAGAAGCATGTTAATTCAGTCAGAATATGTTGATTTAAATACCCCTACAGGCGTTATGCGAACTTATCTGCATAAGCCCGTGACATCTAAAAAAACACCTGCCATTCTTTTTTACTCAGAAATTTTTCAGCAAACAGGCCCTATTGAGCGCGCAGCTAAAATGATCGCCGGCCATGGATTCACCGTTTTGGTGCCTGAAGTATTTCATGAGTTAAATCCGATCGGCACTGTTTTGGCTTACGACGATGCAGGGCGTGATAAAGGTAATGCAGATAAGTCAGCAAAAGATGTTGAAGGTTACGACACAGATAATCAAGCGATGATTGCTTGGGTCAAAAAGCAACCATGGTTTTCAGGTCATATGGGTGCAATGGGATTTTGTATTGGTGGACATTTAGCTTTTAGAGCGGCACTTCAGCCTGAAATTGAAGCGACAGCTTGTTTCTATGCGACAGACTTACATACGAATGTGATTCCAAATAAACCTCAGCAACATTCAATGGATCGCTTAAAAGACATCAAAGGTGAGCTTCTTATGATTTGGGGTAAGCAAGACAACCATATTCCAGATGCAGGTCGTAAAACTGTTTATGAAAAAATGCTTGATGCAAAACTCACATTCACGTGGCATGAGTTTAATGGCCAGCATGCTTTTATGCGTGATGAAGGTGAGCGTTACGATCCCGAGTTGGCGTTTTTGGGTTACGAACTCGTGCTAAAGCTGTTTCAGCGCAAACTTACTTAAACGCAATCTGAGATTGATTCAAGCCAACGTCTGCGACGAATACTTTCTTTTTCTGATTCGCTAAATTGAATTGGAGTCTCTTGATATTCCGGAGGGAGAGCCTCACCTGTCTCACTGTTGCCTTTTGGCAAAGGCTTCGTTAAATCTGTATTATAATTTTGCATATAAAGTTTCCTTTTGGGATTAAACAAACATTTTGTGAAATTGTGTTTCACGTAATTAGGACGTTTAATTTGAATAAAAATTCAAAATTCATTAAAAAAATTTACAACTATGCAACTTAGAATCAACGGTAATATAAAATCTTTTGATGACAATACGATGACAGTCGAAGGTTTAGTTATAAAACTTAATCTCTTAGGTAAACGTATTGCCATAGAAAAAAACGGCATGATTATTTCAAAATCTGAATTTCAAAAAATCACACTTCAAGATGGTGACCAATTAGAAATTGTGGGTGCGGTAGGTGGTGGTTGAGATGACACAAAACAAAGATCAACTTCTGATCGCAGGAAAACCCTACCAATCAAGACTGTTGGTGGGTACTGGTAAATATAAAGACTTTGAACAAACAAGACTCGCAATTGATGCGAGTGGTGCCGAAATTATTACGGTGGCAATTCGTCGCACTAACATTGGCCAAAACGAGGGTGAGCCATCGTTACTTGATTTTGTGCCACCGAGTCGTTTTACTTATCTGCCTAACACAGCAGGATGTTATTCAGCCGATGATGCGGTGCGCACCCTTCGTTTAGCGCGTGAATTATTAGATGGACATAAGCTTGTGAAATTAGAAGTCTTGGGCGATCCTAAAACACTTTATCCCAATGTGATAGAAACTTTAAAGGCTGCAGAAGTTTTAATTAAAGAAGGATTTGATGTCATGGTCTACACATCGGATGATCCTATTGTAGCGGAAGAACTGGAAAATATTGGCTGCTGTGCCATCATGCCCTTAGCTTCACTTATTGGTTCAGGTATGGGGATTTTAAATCCATGGAATTTACAAATTATTATTGAACATGCAAAAGTGCCTGTGTTGGTAGATGCAGGTGTCGGCACCGCATCCGATGCTGCGATCGCGATGGAATTAGGCTGTGAAGGCGTGCTTATGAATACAGCGATTGCAGGCGCCAATGATCCCATCATGATGGCGAGCGCTATGAGAAAAGCCATTGAAGCAGGACGTGAAGCATATTTAGCGGGACGTATGGCTAAAAAATTATATGCAGCGTCACCCAGCTCCCCCACACAAGGCATGATTTCTTAAAATTATGGGATCCACTAAATTACATGCGATCCGTATCACTGTAGAAACAAGTTTCATAGAAGAAAAATCAAGCGTTGAGCATAACCGTTATTTTTTTAGTTACACCATAACTATTAGTAATGATGGAATAGTCCCAGCGCAGCTTGTGAGTCGCCATTGGGTTATTACTGACGCGAATGAACAATCTTTCGAAGTAAAAGGTTTAGGTGTGGTCGGTGAACAACCGCTTATTCAACCACATGAATCTTTTACCTACACAAGCGGTACTGAAATCAACACTCCGGTAGGTTCCATGCATGGGAGCTATCAAATGGTGTCGGAAGATGGCACGTCATTCGATGCAGAAATTCCTATGTTTATTTTATCGATGCCAAGGACGCTGCATTAAATGAGACGCTTCATTCTATTACTACTCACTTTATTTCTTGTCTCATGTGCGGAGGTCGCACAAAAGGCAGATAAAACGTCGAATGCAAAATCAAATTGTGATTGTCCAAAAGTTAAAACTGAAAAAGAAGATCTCGCAAAAATCCCCGATTATGGCCTTTTAAAAAAATCAGATTGGAGTGCGATTGAGTCTTCATTCGAAACTGATAACTTGATTCCTGCCTGGACGGCATGGCTTAGAAGTTGCTCTACTTTAAAACAAAAAGATGCTTGGAAAAAAGTCTGTGATCTTGCAGATGATATTAAAGAGCCTAGTGATGAGAACATTAAAAATTATTTTAAAAATTATTTTATTGTCTATACCGCGACTAATATTGACGGCTCGGATACTGGCATGATTACCGGTTACTATCAACCCATCTTAAAAGGAAGCAAGGTTAAAACATCGCATTACAAAGTCCCACTTTACACAACACCTAAAGATTTAATCACGGTTGATTTAAGCGAGGTCTATCCAGAGTTAAAATCAAAACGCTTACGAGGAAAATTAGCAGGCAATAAATTAGTGCCTTATTTATCAAGGGCCGAGATTGATGGGCAAGGCTCACCTTTGGCAGGCAATGAAATTGTATGGGTCGAAGATCCCGTCGAAGCTTTCTTTTTAGAGATTCAAGGATCTGGCATTATTCATTTTGATAATGGAGACATCATGCAAATTGGTTATGCTGATCAAAATGGTTATCCATTTAAAGCGATTGGTTCCACATTGATTCAGAAGAAAGAGATCACCATGGCTGAAGCTTCGATGGAGGGCATTAAAAATTGGGCTCGAAAAAATATCTCTAAGTTACGAGAGTTTTTAAATATCAATGCGAGCTATGTTTTCTTTAGAAAACTGCCTAATGATTTACCAGGCCCCATTGGTACTCTAGGTGTATCGATTGAAGCGGAACGAAGCGTCGCGGTTGATCCAAAATTTATTCCTTTAGGCGCACCTATTTTCTTATCGACGACACAACCGAATGCGAGTGAGCCACTTGAGCGACTCATGGTAGCCCAAGATACAGGAGGTGCGATTCGAGGCGGGGTGCGTGCTGACTTCTATTGGGGAAGTGGTGATGAGGCAGGACGTAAAGCAGGATCTATGAAGCAGCAAGGTAAAATCTGGACCCTTCTTCCTAAGGATTATGTATTCCCAATAGCCACGCAAGAATTTGTGATGAAACGAAATCGCATTGAGGAAGCTTCTAAATAAAAAAAGGAAGCTTTCAAAGCTTCCTTTTTATGTAACTTTAAATAACAAACAATTACTTGTTCATTACGTACATAGTTACTTCAAAGCCAAAACGCATTTCTGTAGCTGCTGGAGTTGTCCACATAGTATTTCTCCTTAAAAGGGTTTATCAACTGCATTCCAAGATGCATTGAAAGCACTATAGTCTGACCACAGGCTAAACACATGGAACAAGTGATGAATTAGACCTCATGATTTTCATGATCGGGCCATGATATCAGTGACATTAAGATCTAAGACTTTGGGTGTATCAATAAAGATAATGGGATCCATGGATCGCCACACAAGGTAGATAGGGGTATCTGTAATTTTAAATTGTGTGCGATCGATCATATCGCCATGGCTGTCATAGATTTTAGCGGCATAGATATCTTCAATATGGTAAAAACTCTCTGGATTTAATGACTTATCATCTCTTGCCCAAATGGCATGCATTTGTTCTTTATCATTTTTAAAGTGATGGATTTCAAAGGGCATGTCGTTAAATAAAGCACCTAAGTAAGTCATGCCTTCCATACGATCAACCAGAAATAAAATGCCTTCAGCATTTCGATAAGGTAGATAAAGTTTATTAAGCCGTCCGGACGCAATGAGCAAGGAAATTGCGCGAAGTGTATATGACGTAATTTCATGACGTTTTAACTCAATAGCACCATAAATAGTTTTGATGTTAAAGCTTTCAGCGATTCTTTGTATGAGCGCTAATTTTTTAATGAGATTAAATTTAAAAAATTTACCCAATTTAGGAATTAAGAAATTTGAATAAATGAGTTCAGGTTCTTTATCCATTTCATTGGTTAAATTAATCGTATGAATATCAGGTAGCTGATATTTGTCTTTTAAAAGCTTGAATACCATGTCGTTAAAGAAGGGGCTAAATGAAGGAATTGAAGGCCCTGCTACTTTAATTTTTTTAAGTCTTGCAATATTAAAAGTCATCGCCCAGATATTCAAAAATGCGTGAAGCGCTTTCTGACTAAAACTAGTCATCTCAATTTCAATGGATGCAATATGTTTTTGATAGCCTAACAATGTGAGATCTAAAAGTTCTCGCCATTGAAGATAAATGTCTTCTTGATCAACGAGTACTAATTTGAGATTAAATTTAACATCGTGCCCGATTAAATCATCCATAAAAGTCGGGCTAAATTCACTGATACGATTTGATGGAATAAGGAGCGTGACATCTTGAATCTTATGTTGGCGACACATTTCAACGACGCCTATGGGATCCTCCATTAAATCTTCGATGGTGAGACTTAATCCAAAAAAGTGATTTGGAATTTTATGATTCTTCGGAGGAATGTGTCCGCCATTAAAAAAAAGCTTGGGGCTTAAGATGAGTGATAAAGCACTTTTAAGAAATGCGCGATTGAAAAAAGAAAAATTTTTAAACATGAGCCCTATTATAACTTTAAGCGTATTCATTCTATGCATAAAAAAAGGGCGCTTGAAAAGCGCCCTTGAGAGTCACTACTTTCAGGATATTTTAATTATGATATGCTCTCTCGCCATGGCTTGATGTATCTAAGCCTTCTCTTTCAGCGTCAGGTTTAACGCGTAATCCCATCGTTGCATCGATCATTTTAAAAAGCACATAACTTATAATGCCTGACCAGAGAATAGTCACACCAACAGCTATTGTCTGAATATAGACTTGGCCTGATATTGTAACACCCTCAGCAAATCCAACACCGCCGAAATCAGGGGACATAAAAATACCTGTACCGATTGCACCTACAATACCGCCTACACCGTGAACACCAAAAACATCCAGTGAGTCGTCATAACCTAACGCATTTTTAAGCCAAGTCACTGCGTAGAAACAGAGAATACTTGCAATAAAACCAAGCGCAACGGCACCCATCGGACCTACAAAAGCACATGCAGGCGTAATTGCTACAAGTCCTGCCACAGCGCCTGATGCGCCGCCAAGCATAGATGGTTTACCTCGCGTTAACCATTCAGTAAAGACCCAACCTAGAACAGCTGCTGCGGTAGCAATTTGAGTATTAATTAAAACTAAACCCGCTGTGCCATCAGCTGCAAGTTCACTTCCTACGTTAAAGCCAAACCAACCCACCCAAAGTAATGACGCGCCAATCATAGTCATGACTAAGTTATGAGGGGGCATTGCTTCTTTTCCGTAGCCAATTCTTTTACCAATGACGATAGCACCGACAAGTGCGGCAATACCTGCGTTAATGTGAACGACTGTTCCACCTGCAAAATCTTTTGCTCCTAAGGTTGCAAGAACACCACCCCCCCAGACCATATGGGCAATCGGGAGGTAGACAGCTGTGACCCATAACACCATAAACACAAGCAATGATGTAAATTTAATACGTTCTGCAAATGCACCAATAATCAATGCTGGTGTGAGGGCTGCAAAAGTTAATTGGAAGGTAGAGAAAACAAATTCCGGAATGGTTCCAGATAATGTCTCCGGTGCAATTCCCTTTAAAAACATCTTACTTAATCCACCAATGTAATCGTTATAAGCGCCGCCATCTGAGAAAGCCAGTGAATAACCAAAAGCAACCCAGATAATGGAGATTAAAGAAAATGTCACAAAGACTTGCATCAAAACAGACAACATATTTTTTGATCGAACGAGACCACCATAAAATAGCGCAATGCCTGGA
>Ga0172376_10005246_pt1 | contig 14530 bp, 15 predicted proteins | sample Lak35m_FD_121114 | JGI IMG/M metagenome (GOLD analysis project Ga0172376, IMG submission 121114) | Freshwater microbial communities from Kabuno Bay, South-Kivu, Congo - kab_092012_35m | ecosystem: Environmental > Aquatic > Freshwater > Lake | place: Democratic Republic of the Congo: South-Kivu...
CGCACGCCGCCATCATACATCACCGTCATGCCGCCGGCATCGCGGGCGATCTCCGGCAGGCTGCGCAGGCCGGAAATCGTGCCATCTAATTGGCGGCCACCATGGTTGGACACCATGATGCCATCCGCCCCCGCATCACGGCACATGCGCGCATCTTCGGGGGAGATGATGCCCTTCACGACCAGCTTGCCCTTCCAGCGCTTGCGGATCAGTTCCAAATGCTCCCACGCCAGCCCATCACGTGCGCCGAAGGCGCGCATCAGGGTGCGGGAGACAATCGGCGGCCCGCGCCCGGCATCCATATTCTCGAAATGCGGCATGCCGTGATTGGCCATGGTCTTGAAAAAGGTATTCAGCACCCAGCCTGGATGCGTGATGCCATCCCAAAGCAATTGCGGCGTGGGCTTCAGCGGAATGGAATAGCCATTGCGCACATTGTTTTCGCGATTGGAGGAAACCTGCACATCAACCGTCAGCACAAAGGTCTTGAAGCCGGCGGCAGCAACACGATCCACCAGCGGTTCAATGCGTTCAGCTTCACCCGGCAGATAGGCCTGATACCAGGCATCCGGATTGGCCTTCGCCACATCTTCCAGCGGGATCAGCGAAGAAGCGCTCATGATCATGGGCACATTGCGCGCGCGGGCGGCCTGCGTCAGTACCAGGTCACCGCGATAGGCGACCAGCGCGGAAGCGCCCATGGGCGGCAGGCCGAAGGGCGCGTCATATTCCTGGCCAAACAGAGTGGTCTTCAGATTGCGCCCGCGTGTGTCGCGCAGCACGCGCGGCAGGAAGCCCCATTCCTGAAAGGCTTCAAGATTGTCGCGCAGTGACGCATTGGTCTCCACCGCGCCCGAGACAAAGCCGCCAATGCTGCGCGGCAGATAGCGCGCGGCGGCGGCTTCAAAATCCGGCAGGCTGAGGTAGCGGCGCACGGAAGCCGGCGGCGGCGGCGGACGCTCCTGGCTCAGTTTCTGGGGGGCGGTGGGCGCCTCAGCCCACTCAGGCGCATTCGCCGTCATGTAAATTTCCTTGAACTGACGTGTCTCTGACCGTTTATCGCGCGGTTTTACGCGGCAGGCCAGCCCAGGGGGGATGATTTCAGCGCCAAAGCGGGCGGATCGCATGCTCATAGAGCGTGAAGGCCACTTCAATGCCGACCAGCACCACCACAGCGGCTTCCAGCCCCAGCGCGCGCCGCGCCTGGATCAGGGACAGCAGCGTCTGAATAGCATTGCCGATCCCGGCGATTTTGCGTTCCAGCGCCTCGCCCCTTTCGCTCAGCTCATATTCATCGGCAAGCCGGGCATGCAGCCGTTCCAGTTCCGGGTGATCCCAGAGCACTTCGGGCTTATCCGCGGCTTCGACCCGCGCCAGGTTGCGGCTATGGGCGGAAAGCGCATGGCCGATCTGCCGATGCAAGGCGCGGGAGGAAAAGCGCAGCCGACCCGCCGCGCGTAAATCCGCCACGGCGGGTTCCAGCCGGTCCAAAGCGCCGGCGATGCGGGCTTCCTGCTGGGCGAGGGCAGCACTTTTCGCGAGTGCATCGGCAACAATGCAAGGCGTTCCGGCGCCGCATCACAAAGCTGGATCACGCCTTCGGCATCAACGCCGTCACGCTCGGCGCCGAAGGTGAGCAGGGCGGCTTCCTCGGCGGGGTTATCGGTGGGGGTGGTGATGCGCGGGGCAAGTGCGGCGAGCAAAGCGGCTTCCTGCGCGGGATCGGCGCCGAAGATCACCACCGCTCCCCAGCGGAAGGCGAAGGCAGCGATGGGGGCGGGGGCGGCGATGGGCACCGGGTCCGCCATGGCAGTGCCGCCGGGGCCAAGGCCGCGATGGTCCAGCCTTTCGCCGAGGATCACGGCGCGGGCGCGCAAGTTTGTGCGAGGTGCTGCGGCGGATGTCGTATGCTGCGTGGGGAGAAACCGGGCAGGGAAAGCAGCCTTATGGCACTAGTTCTGCGGGGTCGCTACCTGATATGGGTGCCGTGAAAGGCGAAGCGCCGCCCGGTGCTGCCCTAGGTCTTGTGTACTCTAGGGTTTCCCCAATTTTTGATATGTAATTCATGGTGCTTTTTTGGGGCACCTATGGGAGTTTTGGACCGGCTGGTATTGAGCGACGATGCCTGGGGTCGGATGACGCCATGGATTATTGGTTGCCCTGATCAGAAAGGTTAGACTGGGCGCGATAACCGCATGTTTGTTGAAGGGGTGCTATGGATTGTGCGCACTGGTTCACCGTGGCGCGATCTACCGGAAGCCTTTGGCGAGTGGAACAGCGTATTCCGCTGTTTTAGCCGCTGGAGCCAAAAGGGTGTTTGGCTTCGCATTTTCGAAGCCATGGCTGACCATCCGGATTTTGAATACCTGCTCGTGGACAGCACCATCATTCGCGCCCATCATAACGCTTCCGGCGCGGAAAAGGGGGGCTGAAGATCAGGCTCTGGGCCGTTCGCGCGGCGGGGTAACCAGGTCATGGTTTCCAAAGGCCCCGGGCCTTTGGTGGGTGGGTTTCAGGGAGGGCAAAGCCCTCCCTGACCTTTAGTTGGCGGGCTTCACTGCCATGGCCGTGGTCCGTTCATCCATCCGCGGCGTATAGGCAAAGCCGCGCCGGGCGGCCCAGACATTGACCAATTGAAACAGCGGTATCATCACCTGCTCATCTACAGTCACGATTTTCACAGCCTCCCGCAGCAGTTTTTCGCGTTCGGCGTCATCCAGCGTGGCAGCGGCGCGTTCGGTCAGGGCGTCGAGTGCCGGGTTGGAATAGCGCGATGAATTGGCGGCCCCGCGGCGTTTTTCGCGATCAAAGGTGCCGAAGATATTGACCAGCATATAGGATGCTTCGCCGGTTACGCTGCCCCAGCCGCCCATGCGGGCGTTGAATTCCTGGCGTGAATTGCGCGCGGCATAAGTGGTCCAGGGCAGGGTTTGTACCTCGGTGCGCAGCCCAACGCGGGTCCACATTTGCGCGACGGCTTGCGCGGTGCGGGCATCATTCGGCCAGCGATCATTGGGCGCCAGTAGGGTCAGGCGGAAGCCTTGCGGGAAGCCGGCTTCGGCCAAAAGGCACCGCGCGCCGTCAGCGTCAAAACGCGGCACCGGCACATCGGGGTTATAGGAAAAGGCACCGGGCGGCAGCCATTGGCCGGTCGGCTTGGCGGTGCCTTCCATGACACGTTCGGTAAGAGCATTGCGGTCTATCGCCATGGAAACTGCGCGGCGTACGCGTACATCATGGAAGGGGTTGCGCGTGAAGGGCTTGCCTTCATTGTCGCTGACCAGGATGGGGTTTTCCGCACGGGAATAGTCAAACCAAAGATAGATCAGGCGCAGCCCTTGGATTTCGTAAAGCGTGATGCGTTGATCGCGCCGCAGGCGTTCCAGGTCGGATGACGGCACCTGGTCAATCACATCCACATCGCCGGCGAGCAGGGCTGCGGTGCGTGACGCGTCATTGGCGATGAAACGGTAGGAAACGCGCGCCCAGGGCTGCGGCCCGGCCCAGTAATTCTCGTTCCGGGTGAATTCGGTGCGGTCACCATGGCGGTAATTCGCCAGCCGATAGGGGCCAGTGCCGATGGCGGCGCGGCCGGCATTGTAGTCCTCGGTCTCTGCGCCGGTGCCAGCGTGGCGGGAGATGATTTGCACGGAGGCCAATTCGGTCGGCAGCAGCGGATGCGGTGCGGCGGTGTGGAGGTGGATGGTGAGCGGGTCAATGATTTCAGCGCGGGTGATGGCGCGGATCATGCCGGCGAAGGTGCCGGGGCTATTGCGCACATTGGGCACGCGTTCGATGGTGAAGACCACATCATCGGCGGTGAAATCCCGTCCATCATGCCATTTCACGCCGGGGCGGAGCTTGAATTCCCAAACGGTATCGGAAAGCGCCCGCCAGCTTTGCGCCAGCATGGGTTGCAGCCGCGCCTCGGCATCCTGTTCCACCAGCCGGTCGAACATGTGCTGCGTCAGGCTGATATTGGGGGAGGCATTATAGAAATGCGGATCAAGCGCGGTGGGCGACCCGCCGATCCCGATGGTCAGGTTCTGCGCCTGGGTGGTTGAAGTGCCGATGGACGCCAGCAAGGCCGCAGCCAGCGACAGGGCAGGGAGCAGGGATGGGGAGAGGGGTATGCCGGCAATCTCCTGGGACGGTTCTGGGTGGATGCTAGCGGTGCCGGGCGCTGGCTGCTAGAAGGAAGCGAGGTCTGGGCCAAAAACAATAGGGGGTTTGGGATGACGGGAAAACTTCGCAGGCTGGCTTTGGCTGCCAGCACGGCTTTCATTGGCCTTTCGGCGCAAGGCGCCCTGGCGCAAAGCGTCACCATGGCGGTGGCCGCGCCGGTCACCTCGCTTGATCCGCATTACCATCAGCTTTCGCCCAATAATGCGGTGGCTGATTCCATTTTCGACAAGCTGGTGAATACGGATGCGAAGTCAACCAGTATGCCCGGCCTGGCACTGAGCTGGCGCGCGGTGGAGCCCAATGTCTGGGAATTCAAGCTGCGGCCCAATGTGCGCTTCCATAATGGCAATCCCTTCACGGCGGAGGATGTGGCCTTCACGCTGCAGCGCCTGCCGAATGTGCCCAATAGCCCGTCATCCTTCGCGGCCTATTCGCGGCCCATCCAAGCCATGGAGATTGTGGACCCGCTGACCATCCGCTTCCGCACTGCCGCGCCGCATCCGCTGATGCCCTTGGACATGACCAATGTCCGCATCCTGGACCGCGAGACGCATCAGAACGCGACAACCGAGGATTTCAACGCCGGCCGTGCGGCGATTGGCACTGGCCCCTATCGCGTGGTGTCGCATCGCAGCGGTGACCGGATCGAATTTGAACGGAACGACAATTATTGGGGCGACCGTGCGCCCTTCCAGCGCGTGATCTACCGCATGATCACCAATGACGCGGCGCGTACGGCGGCGCTGCTGGCCGGCGATGTCGAGTTCATTGACCAGGTGCCGACATCGGATCTGGCGAAGCTCCGGCAGGATAACCGGATTGCGCTTTCGGAAGTTGTTGGGCTCAGGCTGATCTTCCTGGGGCTGGATCATTTGCGTCAGGCGAATGAAAACTCGCCCTTCATCACGGATAATGACGGTCGTCCATTGGGCCGGAATCCATTGCAGGATGTGCGGGTGCGTCGCGCGCTTTCCATCGCCATTGACCGCAAGGCGATTGTGGACCGCGTGATGGAAGGTGCTGCCATTCCCGCCGGACAATTCCTTCCCGAAGGTGTCTATACCCATGTGCCAGGTGTGACCCCGCCCGCCTTTGATCCGGATGCGGCGCGCCGCTTATTGGCGGAAGCGGGTTATCCGCAGGGGTTCCGCATTCAGTTGAATGGCCCGAATGATCGCTATGTGAATGATGCGCGCATCATCCAGGCCGTGGGCCAGATGTGGACGCGCATTGGTGTGCGCACCACGGTGGAGGCGCAGCCCTGGACCACCTTCGTGGGTCGCGCGGGCCGCGCTGATTTCTCGGCGCATTTGATTGGCTGGGGGTCGAACCCTGATGGGTCGCATTCTTTGCGTAATATCCTGGCGACCCAGACCCGTGAAAGGGGTTGGGGGTCTTCCAATCGTGGGCGCTATTCCAACCCGCGGGTGGATGGGCTGCTCGATCAATCCCTGGTCGAGCTGGATGAACCGAAGCGCGTGCAGCTGGTGATTGAAGCGCAGCGCATCGCGGCTGAGGATGTGGCGGTGATCCCGCTGCATATCCAAACCAATATTTGGGGCATGCGCCGGCATTTGGCGCATGATGCCCGCAATGATGAGCTGACGCGCGCGCAGGATGTGCGCCCGGCGGCGCGCTGAACCGGATAGGACGACATGACCGTCTACCTCGTCCGGCGCGTTTTGCAGGCACTGCTTGTTGTGCTGGCGATGTCGCTGATTGTCTTTATCGGCGTCTATGCCATTGGCGATCCGGTCGAAATCCTGATCAGCCCGGATGCGGACCAGATTGAGCGTGAACGCGCCGTGCAGGCGTTGGGGCTCGATCTGCCGCTTTGGCAGCAATATGCGGTGTTTCTGACCAAGGCGCTGCAAGGCGATTTGGGGCGGTCATTTGTCTATAATGAACCGGCGCTGAAGCTGATTTTGCAGCGCATGCCGGCTACTATGGAATTGGCCTTTGGCGCGACCATTTTCGCGCTGATCATTGGTCTGCCCCTTGGGCTTTATGCCGGGCTTCGGCCCGATAGCCGTTTCAGCCGCATCATCATGGCGGGGTCCATCCTTGGCTTTTCGCTGCCCACCTTTTGGGTGGGGCTGATGCTGATCATGGTGTTTGCAGTCTATCTGGGCTGGTTGCCATCTACTGGACGGGGAGACACCGGCACGCTGCTTGGCCTGCAATGGTCCTTCCTGACCTGGGATGGCTTGCGCCACTTGGCCATGCCTGCCCTGAACCTGTCGCTGTTCAAGATCAGCCTGGTCATACGCCTGACGCGTGCGGGTGTGCGCGAAACCATGCTGATGGATTACGTGAAATTCGCCCGCGCCAAGGGGCTTTCGCCGGCGCGCGTCACCTTTGTCCATGTCTTCAAGAATATCCTGATCCCGGTGGTCACCGTGGTGGGGCTCGAGCTTGGCAGCACCATCGCCTTCTCCGTCGTGACGGAAAGCGTCTTCGCCTGGCCCGGCATGGGCAAGCTGATCATTGATTCGATCAATGTGCTCGATCGGCCGGTGATTGTCGCTTACCTGATGATGATCGTGCTGATCTTCATCGCCATCAACCTGATTGTTGATCTGACCTATTCAATGCTTGACCCGCGCGTCCGGCTGGAGAGCAAAGGCACATGAGCGAGGCTGTCATTTCCGCGAAGCCGGCGGATAAGGTGGAAACACCCTTCCGGCGCTTTGCATCCGAATTCGCCGAAAGCAAGGTCGCCCTTGGCGCGCTGGTGGTTTTCATCATCATCGCGCTGCTGGCGATTTTCGCGCCCTGGATCACGCCGCAAAACCCTTATGACTTGGCCGAGCTTGACATCATGGATGGGCGGATGGAGCCCGGCACGGTGGGTGGTGCTGGCTTCACCTTCTTGCTCGGCACGGATGATCAGGGGCGGGATATGCTCTCTGGCATCATCTATGGCTTGCGGATTTCACTCACCGTTGGCGCGGGTTCGGCGTTGATTGCCTGCCTGATTGGCGCTTCGCTGGGGTTGCTCGCGGCCTATGCCGGCGGGCGGACCGATAGCGTCATCATGCGCCTTGTGGATTTGCAATTGTCCTTCCCGACCATTCTGGCGGCGCTCATGATCCTGGCCTTTTTGGGTAAGGGCATCATGAATGTGGTGATCGCGCTTGTTCTGGTGGAATGGGCCTATTATGCGCGCACGGTGCGCGGCACGGCGCTGGTCGAAAGACGGCGCGAATATATTGAAGCGGCGCAATGCCTCGCGCTTCCGACGCATCGCGTGCTGTTCCGCCACTTGCTGCCAAATTGCCTGCCGCCCTTGATCGTTGTCGGCACCATGCAGGTGGCGCGTGCCATTGCGCTGGAAGCGACGCTTTCCTTCCTTGGGCTTGGCGTGCCGATCACGGAACCATCGCTCGGCCTGCTGATCGCCAATGGCTATGAGTATATGCTGTCAGGCAAATACTGGATTTCCTTCTATCCCGGCGTTGCGCTGCTGATCACGATTGTCGCCATCAATCTGGTTGGTGATCAATTGCGTGATGTGCTGAACCCGCGGCTGAAGAAATAGGCAAATGACGGCACCTACACTCGAAGTTCGCGATTTGCAGACGCATTTCTTCACCCGCGCTGGTGTGGTGAAGGCCGTGGATGGCGTTTCCTTTTCTGTTGGCCGCGGCAAGGTGATGGGGCTCGTCGGTGAATCCGGTTCCGGCAAATCCGTCACGGGCTTTTCCATCATTGGTCTGGTTGACCCGCCGGGGCGCATCGCGGGCGGGTCTATCCTGTTTCAGGGGCGCGATTTGGCGAAACTGTCGGAAGAAGAAATGCGCGATTTGCGGGGCAACCGCATCGCCATGATCTTCCAGGACCCGATGATGACGCTGAACCCGGTGCTGCGCATTGATACGCAGATGATCGAAACCGTGCTGGCGCATAAGAAGGTCTCGCATGAGGAAGCCCGCCAGCGCGCGCGTGACACCCTTGGCATGGTGGGTATTCCTTCCCCGGATGAAAGGCTGAAAGCCTATCCGCATCAGTTTTCCGGCGGCATGCGCCAACGTGTGGCGATTGCGATTGCGCTATTGCATGAACCGCAATTGATTGTTGCCGATGAACCGACCACCGCGCTTGATGTCACCATCCAGGGCCAGATATTGGCCGAGGTGCAAAAGCTTTGCGCCACCACCGGCACGTCCATGATCTGGATTACCCATGATCTTTCGGTGGTCGCCGGCCTCGCGGATGATATTGCGGTGATGTATGCGGGCCGCATTGTGGAGAAAGGCGCGGTGGGGGAGGTGCTGGACAAGCCCCTGCATCCCTATACCCATGGGCTGATCGGCTCTGTCCCCAGCCGTAACAAGCGCGGTGAGGAACTCAGGCAAATTCCGGGCATGACGCCATCCTTGCTGAACCTGCCGCAGGGTTGCGCCTTTCGTGCGCGCTGCCCGCGCGCTTCCGAAGCCTGCCTCGCAGAGCCTGTGATGGCGGAGATTCTTCCAGGGCGTGAGGTGCGCTGCATTCACCCCCATCTTGACGCTTCTGAGGCCGCATGAACGCCGCACCCATGCTGGAACTGCGCGGCATTACGCGCCGGTTCGAAAAGAAGTTGGATTTCGCAGGCCGCATTGCGCAGCGCCTGGGTGCGCCGGTGCGCGAAGAAGTGGTCCATGCCGTGGATGGCGTGGACCTGACGGTCCGCAAGGGTGAGGTTGTGGGCCTGGTTGGTGAATCCGGCTGCGGCAAATCCACGCTGGGGCGCATGGTGGCGGGCATATTGCCGCCAACGGAAGGCACCATTCTGCGCGATGGCCGCGACATCAAGGCGCTGACGGGTGCTGAAGCGCGGCAGATGAAGCTTCGCACCCAGATGATTTTCCAGGACCCCTACGCGTCGCTCAATCCGCGCATGCGCGTTTTGGATATTGTGGGCGAGGCACCGCGCGTACATGGGCTTTTGGCTGGCGCGTCCTTTGACGATTATGTGGATGAGCAAATGCGCCGCGCGGGTTTGGACCCGGGCTTCAAGCGGCGCTATCCGCATCAATTCTCGGGCGGGCAGCGCCAGCGTATCGGGATTGCGCGCGCGCTTGCGGTAAAGCCGGATTTCATTGTCTGCGATGAAGCCGTGGCGGCGTTGGATGTCTCGATTCAGGCACAAATCCTGAACCTGTTCATGCGGCTCAGGAAAGAACTCGATCTGACCTATCTTTTCATCAGCCATGATCTTGGCGTGGTGGAGCATCTCTCGGACCGCGTGGTGATCATGTATCTCGGGCGCGTCGTGGAAGAAGCGGATACGGAAACCGTCTTCCGCCGGCCCAATCACCCCTATACGCGGTCCTTGCTTGATTCCGTGCCGCGGATTGAAAACCGCAAGCGCGCCTTCTCGGTCGTGAAGGGGGAAATCCCGTCACCGATCAACCCGCCGAGTGGCTGCCATTTCCATCCGCGCTGTCCGCTGGCAATGGAACGCTGCAAGGTGGAAGTGCCGAAGCTGCGAGAGATCGCGCCCGGCCAGCGCAGCGCCTGTCATCTGAACGATCAATGAGGCTGCGCTTTATCCTGGCAGCGCTTGTGCTGTTCGGCCTGGCCGCTTGTGAAAGCAGCGGCACGCGCGGTGGCTATGTTGGCGGCGGCGCAGGCGGCAATCGCCTGTCAAACTGAAGCGGAGCTTATGTCTGCTCGCATTTTCCGAGCCGCCAAGTGATCACACTTGGCTTGAAAATGCTCAAGCACCGCGCGGGCGTGACGCCGCGTAGAAACTCGCCGCCGCGAAAAGCGCAATCGCCAATAGCAACCAAGGCACCGGGCCATAGCCGCCCGCTGCATCCCACACCAGCGCCAGCGCCAAGGGGGCAGCGGTGCGTGGCAAAACCGCAAAGGCGGAAAGCGCGCCGGATGTCGCGCCAAAGCCATCGCGGCCCATGATTTCGGCCACACCTGCGGCGCGCAGAATGGTCAGCAAGCCATCCGCCACCGCCCAGGCAATGATGAAGGCAATGGTCAGCACCAGACTATTGGGCGCGAGTGCGAATAGCGCCATGCCAATCGGCAGCAACAGCAAGGCAAAGCGCCCAACATGACGCATGGCGACACCTCGGCCCAGCGTGAACAATACCAGCCGCGCCGCCACCTGCCCCGGCCCATGCGCGGCGGCCAGCAGCAACACAGTCGCCTCGGGCCAGCCGCGTTCGCGCAGCAGCAATACCAGATGCGCGCCAAGCCCGGTGCCGATGAAGGCATGCGCGGCGAAGCAGAAGGCCAATCCCAGAAACACCGGATCGCGCCAGCGACGCATTAACGACACTGGCGGCGGGCTTTCCGCCATGCGTTTCGGCGGCCCTGCCTTGCGCAGCATGAAGCCGGTCAGTGCCGCTGAGCCGGTTTGGATCACCGCCAGTACCAGCAGCGCATCGCGCCAGCCGAAAAGCCCGATCAATACCTCCACCAGCGGAATGAAAATGGTACCGGTAAAACCCGTGATCAGCGTAATCGCCGTAATGCTACGCGTCACATCCCGTGCTTCCGCCACCACCACCGCCATGGCCGGCCCCCATAGGCAGGTGGCATGCGCCGCCCCCAGCAAAACCCAGATGGCAACAAAGGCGATGGGATGAGAGACAAAACTCCACCACACCAGCAAGGCCGCACCCAATAACGCGCCACCCGTCATCATGCCGCGCGGCCCATGGCGATCCTGCCAGCGCCCCGCCGGCACCGCGACGAGGCCAGAGATCAACAAGCCGCAGGTGAATGCGCCCGAGATTAATACGCGCGACCAGCCAAGCTCCACTTCCATCGGCGCGACCATCAATTGGAAGGGGGTGAAAAGGCAGCCCCAGCCGACGAGCTGCGTAATCGCGGTGCCCCAGAATAATAGCCGGGGCGCAATGCGCGGCGCGTCACTCACACGGTGAATTGCTCGGCAATGATGCGTTCGGAAAGCCCGTGATCGGGGTCGAACATCAGCACCAGTGAGACATCGCGCGCTTCGCGCACCTCAACCCGTGTCACATCGCGCACTTCGGTGTAATCCGCCACCGCTGCGACAGGGCGCTTTTCCGCCTCCAGAATATCGAACACCACGGTCGCGTCGGAAGGCAGCAGCGCGCCGCGCCAGCGCCGCGGGCGAAAGGCAGAAATCGGCGTCAGTGGCAGCAGATTCGCACTCAGCGGCACAATCGGTCCATGGGCGGAAAGATTATAGGCAGTGCTGCCGGCAGGCGTGCTCACCAGAATACCATCGCAAATCAATTCCGGGAGCCGCGCCTTGCCATCCACCAGAATGCGAATCTTGGCAGCCTGGCGACTTTCACGCAGCAGGGACACCTCATTGATTGCAAGCGCTTCCACCGGCGGCCCATCCTGGCGGAGTGCGATCATGCGCAAAGGGTGGACAATCGCGGTTTGTGCGGCAGCGAGCCGCGCGGGCAGATCATCTTCCCGATAATCATTCATCAGAAAGCCAACACTGCCCCTGTTCATGCCATAGACGGGCAAGCCGCGACGCAGAAAACGGTGCAGTGTTTCAAGCATGAAGCCATCACCGCCGAGTGCGACCACAACTTCAGCATCTTCTTCCGTCGCGCTGCCGTAGCGTGCCACCAGCGCGGCGCGGGCCTTTTGCGCTTCGGTGCTTTGCCCGGCCAGTATGGCAACGCGGCGGGGCGCGAAGGCGTTCATGCGCGCTGCCAACCCTGAGCAGCCGCGCGATGTTCCAATAGCGGCATATCGCGCCGCACGCGCGCGGTGAGCGCCTGGTCTATGCGCGCGGTCGCGTGGCCTTTGCCGTCGCTCGCCTTCGCCACCACATGACCCCAGGGATCTGCGATCAAGGAATGGCCATAGACGCTGCGTTGCGCGCCGCGTTCTTCATATTGGCCGAAGGAAGCGGCGGCGATGATCCAGCATTGCGTATCAATCGCGCGTGCCCGCAGCAGCGCTTCCCAATGATCCTTGCCGGTTTGCAGCGTAAAGTTGGAGGGCACCAGAATCGCCTCGGCACCCATTTGCGTGAGCGCCAAATACAATTCCGGAAAGCGAATATCGTAGCAGATGGTGCAGGCAAAACGGATGCCGCCGGCATCAAACAGCGCCAGATCGCGCCCGCCGCCATAGAGCGCGCTTTCCCGGTAGCCCGTGCCATCGGGCGCGGTGATGTCGAACAGATGGATTTTGCGATAGCGCGCAATCTCAATCCCATCCGGGCCGAAAACCAGCGTGGTATTGAACAGCTTCTCACCACCATTTTCGATGATGGAACCGCCGTGGAGGGTAATGCCATGCCGACGCGCCAGGCCGCGCAGCAGCTCATAAGCTGTGCCGCCTTCAGCACCTGGTGAGGGCAGCACTTCGGCGGCGGCCATGCGGGCATCTCGCCCACCGCCAAGATTGGTCCAGGTCTCGGGCAGGCTGACCAGCCCGGGCCGGTCAGACGCTACCGCGGCTTCGATCAGCGCTTCGGCCTGCGCAAGATTCGCGGCCTTGTTGCTGCCCTGGTTCATCTGGATCACGCTGACGCGCATCCGCCTACTCCTGCTTTCTAATACCCCCATCAAGCCGGGGAGGGGGCCGGTCCGCAAGGGGGCGCGTGATCAGCCGCGCGGCGTACGCCAATCAAGCTTCGGTTCGGCGCGGCGTTCCCGCAAGGGTGGCGCGCTATAGGCGGGCGGCGGCGGCACCGGCGCGCTAAGGCGCGGCCCGGCTTCAACTTCCCGCCGGGTGAAGCTGGCGGGTTCTTCCCAATCCTGCTCCACCGGGGCGCGCGGGGTGGCGGCAGGCCCGACGCGGCGCAATTCGGCGCGGAGTTCCGCCAATTGCAGCTCCAGCGCTTCCAGCCGCGATTTCACGCCATAAACGGCGAAGGGCATGCCAAGAAAGGCCAGCACCAGAAGTCCCAATAGCAGCGCCAGGATCAAGCCCGTCCAGCCCGGAAAGCCAGGGAAGGTGAGGGTGGCGATCAGGGCTTGCAGGGCTTCAACCACCGGTCACACTCATGTGCCGAGCGACGGCGGGGCGGTTCCGCCGGCGGTCAATCACGAAATCATGGCCCTTGGGCTTGCGGGCAATGGCGTCATGGATCGCTTGCAACAAGGTGGCTTCATCCACGCTGGGGTCTCGCAAAAGCGCGCGGAATTCCGCCGCATCATCCTGACCCAAGCACATGTAAAGCGTGCCGGTGCAGGTCAGCCGCACGCGGTTGCAGCTTTCGCAGAAATTATGTGTCATGGGCGTGATGAAGCCGATCCGCTGGCCGGTTTCCTTCACGCGCATATAGCGCGCCGGGCCACCCGTTGAGTAATCCGTATCCTCCAGCGTCCAATTCTGCTTGAGGCGAGATCGCACCAGCGACAACGGCAAATACTGATCCGTACGATCGCCGGTGATATCGCCCATCGGCATGGTCTCGATCAGGCAAAGATCAAAGCCGTGTTCACCGCACCAGGCGATCATGCGGTCATATTCATGCTCATTCACGCCCTTCAGCGCGACAGCATTGATCTTGATGGCAAGCCCGGCGGCCTTGGCGGCGAAAATGCCATCCAGCGTCTGTTCAATCTTGCCCCAGCGCGTGACGGCAGCGAAGGCATCGGCATCGAGCGTATCAAGCGAGACATTGATGCGCCGCACACCCGCCGCATAAAGCTCATCAGCGTAGCGCACCAATTGCGTGCCATTGGTGGTCAGCGTCAATTCACGCAAACCACCAGGGCCGATGCGTTGCCCCAGGCCCCGGATCAGCGACATCACATTCTTGCGCACCAAGGGCTCGCCACCCGTGAGCCTGATCTTGTCAACGCCGCTCGCGATGAAGGCAGCCGAGAGGCGCTCCAACTCCTCAAGCGTGAGGATTTCTGCCTTGGGCAGGAAGGTCATGTCTTCCGCCATGCAATAGACGCAGCGCAGATCGCAGCGATCCGTCACGGAAACGCGCAAATAGGACACATGGCGCCCGAAGGGGTCCATCAGGGGCGCGGCTTGCGGAGGCTGGGCGTTCATGAAGGGCGATTTGGGGGCGAAGCGGGGTCCGGTGCAAGCCCCCTGTTCAAATGAGCAGCGCGATGGACCCAGCCCCGATCAGCACAATCAGGGCAAAGGGCCGATACCAGCTTTGCGGCACCACATGAAAAAGCCTGGCGCCGATGCGCGCGCATATCACCAGGATCGGCAGCAGCACGGCGGCGCGGACCAGGGCCGCCAGATCAAACAGCCCGAGAAATAGCGGCGGAAAGACCGAAATCAGCGAAATCACCGAAAAGAACAGGATCAGATTCGCCCGGTGCGTCTTGGCCGCTTCCTTCCCCGCCAAAAGATACAGAATGACCGGCGGCCCGGACATGCCGGTGGAGCCCTTGAGCAAGCCGGAAAC
>Ga0172376_10005252_pt1 | contig 14519 bp, 13 predicted proteins | sample Lak35m_FD_121114 | JGI IMG/M metagenome (GOLD analysis project Ga0172376, IMG submission 121114) | Freshwater microbial communities from Kabuno Bay, South-Kivu, Congo - kab_092012_35m | ecosystem: Environmental > Aquatic > Freshwater > Lake | place: Democratic Republic of the Congo: South-Kivu...
ACGGCTTCGCCGGCAGCGGCAACCGCCGCTTCGATGACCTCAGCTTCAGCCTCGGTGTGACCTCTCCCTTCGCGGCCCGCAATCAGGCGTTGGCCGGCTGAGCGGCCCTGGCCTGCCTGCAGGCATCACCCCGGTGCGGGCCTGCAGAACCGCTGGCCTGTGTCAGCAGCCCGCCCGGAAGGCGGGGGCGCGGCGGCAAACACCCGGCCGCGGCCTCAAACTCCCGGCCGCGGACGCAGCTGGGCTCCACCCCAGGCGCAGCCGACGCGAACACCCGCAAGTCGCTTGATCAGCTCCGACCAGGCTCCACTCCCAGCGGCGCCGACAGCCCAGTCGCAGCCGGATGCCTGGGCCACCACGGTGGGCGCCCCCGATCCCGGCTTGCCGGTGCTGTTCAGCGACCTCCTAACCTGCAGTTCTGGCGACGGTCAGCGCGGCCTGGCGGCGGTAGGGGATCCGGCGCGCCAGGTGCCCACCGCTGCCGCCGCTGCCTCCCCCACCAGGCCCCGGCCCGTCTCCGCCCGTTGAGCTCCTCTGATCCGGCCATCACTCCCACCAGCGCAGCCGTGACCGCTGCGCCGTTGCCCTCGTTTCCGCCGGCGCGAGCGGACGTGGAGAGCCTGCAGGCCTACAGCGCGCCGCTGGAGGGCCGACGCGGGCTGTTGCGGCTTGATTTCAACGAGAACACCCTGGGCCCCAGCCCACGGGTGCTGGAGGCCCTGCGGGCCATCCCCGCCGAGCAGATCGCCATCTACCCCGAATACGACGGTCTGCGCGAGGCGGTGATCGCCAACCTCAGCGCGCCGCGCGCCGATGGCAACCCGGCGCTGGCCCAGCCGCTGCAGCCCGCCCAGATCGGTCTGTTCAACGGTGTCGATGCGGCGATTCACGCCATCTGCCACGCCTATGGCGACCGCGGCGACACGCTGCTGACCACCAGCCCCAGCTTCGGCTACTACACCCCCTGCGGTCGCATGCAGGGCATGGAGATCGAGGCGATTGCCTACGAAGGCGACCACTTTCGCTTCCCGCTGCAGGCCATCCGCCAGGCCCTGCTCGCTCCCCGCAGCGGGCGGCCGCCCCGGTTGCTGCTGCTCTGCAATCCCAACAACCCCACCGGTACCCGCCTGGCGGCCAGCGCCATCCTGGCCCTGGCGGCCGCAGCACCGCAGACCCTGGTGGTGGTGGATGAGCTCTACGAAGCCTTCGACGGCGACAGCGTGCTGCCCGTCGCCGACTTCACCGCCACCCCCAATCTGCTGCTGCTGCGCTCCCTGGCCAAGACGGCCGGCCTGGCCGGCCTGCGCATCGGCTTCGCGATCGGTGCGGCAGCGGTGGTCGATCGGATCAGTCGTGTCACCGGCCCCTACGACATCAACAGCTTCGCCGTGACCGCCGCCTTCGCCGCCCTGGCAGACCAGGCCTACGTGGATGGCTACGTGGCCGAGGTGCGACGGGCCCGCACCTGGCTGGCGGCCCGCCTGCAGGCCTGTGGCTGCCGTCACCACATCGCCGCGGGCAACTATCTGCTGCTCTGGCCCGGAACCGGGGCCGATGCCGTGGAGCAGCGCCTGCGCCAGGCCGGCATCCTGGTGCGTTCGATGGCCGGCAAACCCCTGATCGACGGCTCGCTGCGGGTCAGCATCGGCAGCCTGGCCCAGATGCAGCACTTCTGGCAGACCTACGCGGCGATTGAGGGGCTCGCCTGAGCGCCGTCTGGGCCTTTCTTGCCGTCACGGCAGCCGGCGGTCGGCCGATCCCGCCTCAGGGCCGCTTCAACGTGCCGGTTGCGTTGCGCCAGTCGTGCGCGGACATCGGCACCACCAGTGGGCTTGATCACCCCAGGCGCTGCCAGGAGCGGGCTGTCCCCTGCGCTTCAGCCGCAGCCCTCGCGCCGAGCTTGAATCAGCCCTGGATCCCGCCTCGGTTCGATCGCCTCAGCGCATCACCTGGATCACCGTATCCGCCGTCAGCGGCGGTACCAACGTGAGGCTGGAGCCCGGGCGCTGCAGCTTCGCCGCGGCCACGGCCTGCAGGAACGGCTCGATCGAACCGAGATCACAGCTCTCTGAACTGGGCCCATTGCGGTATTGCACCGGAATCACCTGCCGTGGCTGCAGCGCCTCCACCACCGCCGCCGCCTCCCGGCCGCTGTAGACCTTGGCGCCACCGCCTACCCCGAGGATCAGCACGTCCGGGCGGCCCAGCAGCAGCTTGTCCTCCGGCCGCAGGCTGGCGGCGGTGCCGCCCAGATGGGCGAACTCCAGGCCCGCCTGCCGCCAGCGCCACAGGGTGGAGAACCCGAAGCGTCGACCGCCGAGCCGGTCATGGGGGGCACCGATCCCCTCGATCCGCAACCCGGCGATGCGGTACGAGCCGGGTCGATGCAGCAGACGGCCCCTGGCAACCGCGGCGCCCTCATCGCGCAGGCGGCTGCTGGCCAGGATCACATCGGCGCCGATGCGCGGCTCCGCCAGGCCGGCGGCACAGCCGACGGCCTGGAATGGATTGAGCAGCACCCGCACCCCACCGCCCTGGATCAACAGGGCGCTGTGGCCATAGCTGGTGATCGTGACGCCAGCAGCACCGGCCCGGACGGGCGCCAGCGATGCGCTGGCCAGCAGCGGCAGCAGACTGGCGGCAAACCCAGCCCAGGCACGGCCACGGGAAGCGAAGCGGAACAGGGCCACGGTGGCAGCGGCAGGGGGCGCGTGGGCGCGAAGCTAGCGGAGCGGCGGGCCCGGGTTGGCGCCGGCCTGGGCCAGGCTCTGAACCTGGGCGATCTGAACCTGGGCGACAGGTTGCTACGCCCCCGGCAGCTGCTCCAGACGGCTGTCACGCCTGAGGCGGACCTGCAGCTTCAGCCAGCCCATGGCCACCGGCAGCGCCAGCAGCAGCGGCACGGCCACCAGGGCTGGGCGGCTGCTGGCGGCCAGCAGGGCCGCCGCCACCGCCAGGCCGCCGAGCAGAAAGGCCTGGCCGGCGCTCTGCTGCGCCAGGGCCAGGCGGCGCAGCAGCCGGTCGGTTTCGCCGGCGCGGATCTGCACCTGCAGATCCCCCTGCTCGATGCGCGCCAGGCTCTCCTCAAGGCGGCGCGGGATGCCGAGGGCACGGCTGCCCACCTGGGCGGCCTGGCGCGAGAATTCCTGGATCAGGTCGTTGGGGCCATTGCCGCTGGCGGTCATCAGGGGCAGCAGGTAGGGACGGGCAATGGCGACCAGGCTAAAGCCGGGATCGAGGCTGCGGCCCACGCCCTCGAACGTCGACAGGGCCCGCATCACGAAGATCAGCTCCGCGGGCAGACGGAAGGGCTGGCCGTAGACCAGATCGTAGAGATCCCCCGACAGCTTCTGCAGCACCCGGGCTGAGAACGGAGGGGTGAGGGCCTCGGTGAGCATCAGCCGCACCAGACGGCGCACGGGTCCTGGATCGATGCCGGTGGCGATCACACCGGCCTGCTGCAACTCCTCCACCAGGGCGGCGGCATCCCGCAGCGCCGCGGCCCGCACCATGCGGCCGATGCGGCTGCGCAACCGCTCGGAAATCTGCCCCATCATCCCGAAGTCGTAGTAGATGAGGGCGCCATCGGCGGCCACGGCCAGATTGCCGGGATGCGGATCGGCATGGAAGAACCCGAAGCGCACCAGCTGTTGCAGATAGCTGGCTGTGCCCTTCTCGGCCACGGCCTCCGGTGCGATGCCGGCCTCGACCAGGGCTGCGCGATCGGTGATCTTGATGCCGGGCACATAGTCGAGGCAGAGCACCCGGCGTGAGGAGAGCTCCCAGATCACCCCCGGGATGCGAATGCCGGGATCATCGAGAAATTGCTGACGAAAACGGGCGGCATGCTCGGCCTCGAGGCGGAAATCCAGCTCGCGCAGCAACACGCGGCGGCATTCCTTGGCGATGCCCACCCAGTCGCGCCCCTGACCCCAGCGGGGATGGCGTTGCACTGCGCCCGCCACCTGCTGCAGCACCTCCAGATCGAGGCGGAAACAGCGCTCCAGGCCGGGGCGCTGCAGCTTGAGCACCACCTGGCGGCCGCTGCGCAGGCTGGCGCGATGCACCTGGGCCAGGCTGGCGGACCCCAGCGGCTCGACCTCCAGGTCGATGATCTCGGCGCAGCGATCACCCAGTTCCTGGGCCAGCAGTTCCTCCACCTGCGTGAACGGGAAGCCGGGCACCCGGTCCTGCAGCCGCGCAAACTCCTCGACCACATCGGCGGGCAGCACATCGGGGCGGGCCGAGAGCAACTGACCCAGCTTGATGAACGCCGATCCCAGCCCCAGGAACTGCGAGCACAGCCAGGCCGCCAGGCGGCGCTGGCGGGCACGGATCCGTTCCGGGGTGGCGCCGCCGCGATAGCTCCAGGTCTGGCCGTTCCACCAGAGTCGGACGAGCAGTCCCAGCGCCAGCCACCAGATGCGCAGCGAGCGCCCCAGGCGGGGCAACCAGGGCAGGGTGGCGATCAAGGGGCGGAGGTCTCGAGCCGCCGGGCCAGTTCCGCCACCCGGGCACGCAGCTGATCGATCTGCTCCTGGGGGCCGCTGTGGCGATCGGGCGCTGCACTGCCGGAGGCGGGGCCCGGGGCGCGGCTGGATCGGGCCGGCGTCGGGCCGTTGGCGTCGCGATCGAGCCGTTGCGCCTCCAGCTCCACCTCCTGCCAGAACAGGGTGATCTCCTGCTGCAGGCGGGCCGGGGCATCCTGGGCGAACACCGCCAGAGACGCGGCCGTATCCGCCAGGGCACTGCCCATGCGCACACGCAGGCGGTGAACCGCCGCCTGAACCAAGGTATAGGGGGCGCTCATGCCGGGATCAGGCTGTACGGAACGGGTCTGTGCTGAGAACTGTGGCAGATCAGGGTGTGGCGTTGGCGGGCGGCGCCGGCAGCGCCGCCGGACGGCCCTCAGGCCCAGCCGTGGGTGCGGCAGGCCCGGGCGGTTCGGTGGCGCCAGGCGGCGCGCCAGGGGTGGGAGCGGCGGCGGGATCGGCGGGCGGCGCCTGTGGCGCTTGCGGGCCGTCCTCGGCGGGAGCGGCCAGCTCGCGGTCGCGCGCCTCGATCTCGGCGCGGCGCTGCTCGATGGCATCGGCCTCGCGCCGCTGCTGCTGTTCGAGTTCAAGCAGGTCGAGATCGGCACGGATCGGCAGGCTGAGGGCCCCGGAGCGGCGCCGCAGGCTGTTGAGCTCGGTGCCCGGGAAGGGCTGGACCGAGAAGCGCTCGGGCGAGCTCAGGCGCAGGTTGAGATCAAGGCTCAGCAGCCGCTGGGGGATGCCGTAGCCCAACCCGAAGCAGGCGCCCAGCAGCAGCCAGCGCTTCCAGCCCGTCCTGGGCACGGGCTCGCTGCCCGCGGGGACGGCCTGGGGGGGCGAAGCCGGAACCATCGCGCAGGAGGCAGGGCGGAGGGCTGGCGTCAGTGTGGCATCGCCCTACCCGGGGGCCGTCGCTGAGCCCGGCCCGCCGCCATGGGGCCTGCCCGCGTCTGCAGCCCTGGTTGCGCAGCGCCAGGGGGGATGATCGACAACCTCCCTCGCCACGACCGCCCGGTCGTCAGCGCCGCCCATGCTTCGCGTCGCCCAGATCCTCGACGGCCAGCTGCGATCGGCGATGGAGCGAGCCTTTCCGGCCATCGCTGGCGGCGCCCCGGCGAGTGGGGTCGAACTCGATCCCCAGCTGGCGCCCGCGAGCCGGCCCGAATTCGGCGACTTCCAGGCCAATGGCGCCCTGGCCCTGGCCAAGCCCCTCGGCCTGCCGCCCCGCAGCATCGCCGAGGCGATCGTGGCCCAGCTGCAGGGCAACACCGCTTTCGCGGAGCTCTGCCTCGAACCCCGGATCGCCGGGCCGGGCTTTCTCAATCTCACCCTGCGGCCCGAGCTGCTGGCCCGCGAGCTGGCGGTCCGGCTGGCGGATCCACGCCTGGGGGTGCCGCGCAGCGCTGGCGGCGAGCCGGTGCTGGTGGATTTCTCCAGCCCCAACATCGCCAAGGAGATGCATGTGGGGCACCTGCGCTCCACGATCATCGGCGACTGTCTGGCGCGGGTGCTGGAGTTCCGCGGTCATCCGGTGCTGCGGCTCAACCATGTGGGTGACTGGGGCACCCAGTTCGGCATGCTGATCACCCATCTCAAGCAGGTGGCCCCCGAGGCGCTGGAGCGCGCCGATGCGGTGGATCTGGGTGATCTGGTGGCCTTCTACCGCCAGGCCAAGCATCGCTTCGATACGGAGGAGGCGTTCCAGAACACGGCCCGTGAGGAGGTGGTGAAACTGCAGGGGGGTGATCCGCTGTCGCTGCGGGCCTGGCGCCTGCTCTGCGACCAGAGCCGCCGCGAATTCCAGAAGATCTACGACCGTTTGGATATCCGATTGATCGAGCGAGGTGAATCGTTCTACAACCCCTATCTGCAGGCGGTGGTGGATGATCTGCAGGCGGCGGGCCTGCTGGTGGTGGATGAGGGTGCCGGCTGCGTGTTCCTGGAGGGGATCAGTGGCAAGGGAGGCAAACCGCTGCCGCTGATTGTGCAGAAGAGCGATGGCGGCTTCAACTACGCCACCACCGATCTGGCGGCGCTGCGCTATCGCCTGGCGGCAGCGCCGCAGGGGGATGGGGCACGCCGGTTGATCTATGTCACCGATGCCGGCCAAGCGGCCCACTTCGCCGCGGTGTTCCAGGTGGCGCGCCGGGCCGGCTGGATCCCGGCGGGGGCGCGGCTGGAGCATGTGCCGTTCGGACTGGTGCAGGGGGAGGATGGCAAGAAGCTCAAGACCCGCGCCGGCGATACGGTGCGGCTCCGGGATCTGCTCGATGGGGCGGTGCAGCGGGCCGAGGCGGATCTGCGCCGCCGCCTGCAGGAGGAGGGCCGCACCGAATCCGAGCCATTCCTCCAACAGGTGGCCACCACGGTGGGACTGGCGGCGGTGAAATATGCCGATCTGTCCACCAACCGGATCACCAACTATCAGTTCAGCTTCGATCGCATGCTGGCCCTGACGGGCAATACGGCGCCGTATCTGCTCTATGCGGTGGTGCGCATCGCCGGCATCGCCAGGAAGGGCGGCGATGCGGCGGCGGCATCCAATGACCGCAGCGCCACCGGCGGCCAGGAGCCCGGCGAGGGCCCTGGAGGCCACAGCCAGAACGACAGCGATCGCGCTCGTGAGGATCGCGCTCGTGAGCGCAGCGCGAACAGCAGGGTTGACGGCAGCAGCAGGGGCGGCGAGGCCAGCGCAGCCACGGCGGCCACGGCGGCCAGCGCAGCCGGGTCGGGCACGCCGGCGGCCGGCGCTGAACTGCAGTTCAGCGAGCCGCAGGAATGGGCCCTGATCCGTGAACTGCTGAAGTTCGATGCGGTGATCGCCGAGGTGGAGGCGGAGCTGCTGCCCAACCGCCTGTGCGGCTATCTGTTCGAGCTCAGCCAGGTGTTCAACCGCTTCTACGACCAGGTGCCGGTGCTGAAGGCCGGCGAGCCCGCCCGCAGCTCACGCCTGGCGCTGTGCCGGCTCACCGCCGAGACCTTGAAGCTGGGGCTGGGGCTGCTGGGGATTCCCACCATTGAACGCATGTAGGCGTCATCCCCGGGCCGGCGGGCAGCTGGGCTGATTTAAACTCGGCGCGAGGGCCGCGGCCGAAGCCCAAGGGTCAACCCGCTGCCTGCAACGCCTGCGGTGCTGAAGCCCACCCGTGGTGCCCCTGTCGCGCACGACTGGCGCAACCAGCACTTTGAAGCAGCCCTGCGGCGGGCAGCCGGCGGCGCTGGGCCAGCCGCGGCGCCCGCGCTCAGGGCGCCAGATCGGCCGGGGCAAGACGACCGTGAAGCCGGTTGCAGCGGCCTGCAGCCGGGCCGTTCCCACCCAGCCGCTTGCCCTGACCGCTTGCCCTGAGCGCGAGCACCCTGACCGCGAGGGCTGTAGCCGCAAGGGCTGAAGTCGCAAGGGCTGTGGCCGCGAGTGCCGCAGACGCGCACGCTGGGTAGGCGAGCGCGGTGCCGACGGGGCTGCCTCAGAGTCGAGATCTCAACGCGCAAGCGCGACTGAATGCGCAGGCGCCAGTGAATGCACAAGCGCCAGTGAACGACGCACCGCCCCACGAGACGCCGCCCCAGCGTGCCGTCCTGCAACGACGCAGGGGAACGGAGGGATGATGCCGGCCCCTGGGCATCGAGCAGGGCAGGGCTTCTCATCCCCTCATCCCCATCGGCAGGTCCTGAATCAGGTCCAAACATGCGGGACAGCGCCCTGGGATCCAGCGCAGTCGACGCCTGAATCGCTGCCTGAATCTCCGCCGCAGCGCCGCTCTGCTGCGGAACTTTTCCGCAGCCCTGGCTGTGGAGGAGAGTGGCGTGCCGCAGAGTGCCGCAGAGTGCCGCAGAGGAGAGGGCCGTGAACAGGATTCCCTGGCCGGATGCAGCCGCGGAGGTCGGCGCCAGGCTCAGCGAACGGCTGCGGGCGGGCGCCGCGACCGGGGCAGAGGCGGGCGAACCGGTCCTGCCGCCGGCGCCGGCCGGCTGGCGGAGCCGATTCGCCGCGGTCGCTTGCCATGGCTGAGACCACCGCGGTGCCGCCACAGCCACAGCCACAGCCACAAGAGCCGCCGCCGCGGCTGCGGCCGTTGCGGCGCGACGATTGGGCCGAGCTGGTGGAGGTCTACCGCGATGCGGTGCGCAGCCAGGCATCGGGGTTGTACAGCCGGGAGCAGATCGAGGCCTGGGCGGAGCATGCCGGCCGCAGCGGCGACCTGGCGGCGGCGCTGGCGCGGGGTCAGGGCCTGGGCAGCCTGGGCGCTCCACCTGCCGAGCCGATCGAGGCCTTTGCCCTGCTGGATCCCGCCGATCGGCTGTCGTTGCTCTACTGCCGGGGGCGTTCCTGCCGCCAGGGCCGCGCCCGGGCGCTGTTGCAGGCACTGGAGCTGACAGCGCGGCGGGGTGGCATCCGGCGGCTGCGCACGGAGGCCAGCCAGCTGTCGCGGCCCCTGCTCGAGCGCTGCGGCTGGCAGCTGGAGGCGGAGGAGGAGGTGCTGTTTGCGGGGGTGCGGTTCCGGCGCTGGCGGATGATCAAGCCTCTGGATGGACCCGAGCCCTGGAGCGAGGATGGCCGAAGCCCAGCTGCAGCAGTTCCTTGACAAGGTGCGGCAGCTCAATGCCTTCGTGGCGCTGAGCGAAGCGGATCCGGCCCTGCGTGGCGCCCTGCGCGACTGTGAACACCACGACGAGGTGGTGGCCCTGGCTCGCCGCTGTGGGTTCGAGATCGGCCGCCGCTGGGGCGAAGCCCCCGCCGCGGGGCCGGCGTCGCCGGCGACAACCGTTGCACCCGGCGCGATCAGCCCGATCGGCAGGCCCAGCACCACTGGCACAACTGGCACGACCAGCAGGATCGGCGCCAGCGGCAGGACCGGCACAACCGGCCCGATCGGCGCGATCGGCGCCACCATCGCGTCCCCCGCAGCCGGTGCGACCGTCGCGATCCCCGCGACCCCCGCGACCTGCCCAGCCGGCCCGATCGGCGAGATCGGCGCCAGCGGCGAGATTGTGCCGTTGCTGGCCGGGGACTGCCCGGCGGCGGGGGAGGAGCACAGCGCGCAGCTGCTGCAAAGGCCGCAGCTGCGGCTGGAGCGGATCCATTCCTGCCAGGCCGTGAGCCCGCCGGGCTTCTGGTACGACCAGGCGGAGGCGGAATGGCTGCTGCTGCTGCAGGGCACGGCGCGGCTGCGTTTCGCCGATGAAGCGAGCGAACGCTGCCTGCGGCCCGGTGACAGCCTCTGGATCGAGGCCCACCGCCGCCATCGGGTGACGGCCACCGATCCCGCGCCGGGGACGATCTGGCTGGCCCTGTTCTGGCGCGAGAGCTGATCCGGCCCCGACCCAGGCCTGTCTCAAGGTCGAGAGTTCAACGGGCAAGGGAGGCTGAACGCCACGATCCCGCAGGATCCAGCCAGGTTCCGGTACCTGCCTGCCGCAGCGGGCGACCTCAGGATTCCAGGTGGCTGTCGGGATCGAGATGCTGGTACTGGTCCAGGTTCGCCCGGCCTGGTCTGCCCACCTGCCGCACCAGCCAGTAGGCCACCGCCAGCGACAGCAGGGCCACCCCCAGACCGGCCAGCAGCAGCGGCTTGCCCTCGGAGTCAGGCGGCAGCACGATCACCTTGCGACCCACGGCGGTCATTGCCGTGAGCAGCACCAGGTCGATCTGCAGACCCTCCTTGCGCAGGTAGGCGGTGATGTTCTGCAGCACCTCCAGGCCGATCAGCAGGTTGAGCAGCTGGCCCAGCAGCTCGATCAGCTGCTCGCCCATCCAGGCCTGCTGGTGGGGCAGCTCCCGGGCGAGGCTGAGCAGCAGCTGGACAGTGGCCAGAGCCAGCACCAGCAGCAGCACGAGGCTGAGCAGCTTGGCCAGCAGGCGCTCGCCGCGATCGACGAGCTGCAGGATGCCGAAATCGCTGAGCCAGCGACGCAGGCGTAGGAGACGTGCCATCCGTTGCGCAATCCGTTGGGTGATGGGCTGGAACGGGGCGGGCCAACAGCGGTCCGCCCCGGGCGGCGCGGGCCCGGGCGACGATCGCGGCAGAGATTGGCTGGCGCTGGGCGGCGACTCGGCTTGTGATGGGCGGCGCCACCGCCGCCGGGCCGGGCGGGCCCGTCAGCAGCGAGCATCGCAGCGCCGGCAGCGCCGGAGGCGTCGGCCTCAGCGGCCTCAGCCGCCATGACGGATCTGCTCCAGCAACAGATCCAGCTGCCCGAACCGGTCCTCCAGATCCTCGTTGCCCAGGTCGTCCAGGTTGTCATCGGCGTCGGCATCGCCGTGATCGGCCGCTGGCCACAGGGGGGTGGACGCTTCTGCCCGCCACTGCTGCTCGATGCCGCAGAGCTTTTCGACCAGGCCGATCAGCCCCTGATGGGCATGGAGCAGCTGCAGTTCCGCCAGCAGCGCCGGCATGCGGGTCGAGGGTGCGCGCAGGGCGCGACACAGATCCGCCTGGCTGCGCCCGCAGTGGCGCAGCCAGTCCTTCAGGAAACCCTGCAGGTCCTCGAGCTGATCAGCACTCAGATGGGCCATCAGTGGCGGAATCGGGGTGCGGGATCACGAGGGGTCGGTGCGCAGCAGGGCTCCAGTCTGCGCTGGAGCCTGGGCCGGGCCCGTTCCCGGATCCCGGCCTCAGCGGGCGGGCATGGGACTGCAGCGGGCAGAGCGGCGCTGATCCGCTGCCGGCGCAGGGCCGCCCGGGCCACTGCCGCCGTTCCGGCTCGGACGGGCCGCTGCGGCTCACTCCTCCACCAGGCCGGATTCAATGCCGGCCTTGCGCAGCTTGCGCAGGGCGCGCTGCACCACCTGGCGGCAGTACTCGCGGCTGCAGGCCAGCTGGCGGGCCACCTCCGCCAGGGTGCGCCACTCCTGGCTGCCATCGAGGCCGAAGCGCAGCATCACCACCGACCGCTCCCGCGGCGTCAGGTTGGCGCGCTCCAGCAGAGTCCAGACCGAGGCGCTGCGCTCCGCCAGCTCGACCCGCTCCAGCGGCGGCATCTCCTGGCTGGGCAGCAGATCCACCAGTTCGGAGGGATAGGTCTTGGAGCGCACCGCCCCCTGCAGGCTGACGGTGATGCTGCGCAGCTCGCAGCCGAGCAGCTGCTCCACATCGAGCTGGGGCAGATCCATGGCCCGGGCCAGCTCGGCGACGCTGGGAAGCTGACCATGGGCCTGCAGATGGCGGGCCTTGGCGGCCCGCAGGCGGGTCAGCTTCTCATTGACGTTGACGGGGATGCGAATCGCGCGGCTCTGGGTGGAGAGGGCCCGGTTCAGCCCCTGGCGGATCCACCAGTAGGCGTAGGTACTGAAGCGATGGCCACGGGTGGGATCGAACTTCTCCACGGCCCGGGTCAGGCCGATCGTGCCCTCCTGGATCAGATCCAGCAGGTCGAGTCCCTTACCCTGGTAGCGCTTGGCGAGGTTGACCACCAGGCGCAGATTGGCGGTCACCATCTGCTGCTTGGCCCGTTCGCCCAAACGCAGGGTACGCCGTTCAACATCGCTGTAGTCACAGAGGTTGCCGCTGCCGCCGCTGAGGGCGCAGCGCTCCTGCAACGCCACCATGGCCTGCACCTTGCGGCCCAGGATCAGTTCCTGTTCGGGGGTGAGCAGCTGGTGACGACCGATCTCTCCGAGAAAGGCGCTCAGTGAACTCGCCATGACACGGCCAATCATCGCTGTGACAAACCTAGGGTTCTTTGCCGGCAGATCTGCAGGCAGCAGAAAGGCTTCAGAGTTCGTTTTCGCTCCCTATTTTCCTTTTATTCCCGATTTCCGGCCCAGCTGGCGCCGGCCCGCTCCCCAGGGCTGATTCAAGGGCTGCGCCCGAAGCACAGACGTCAACCCGCTCGTTGCAGCGTCTGGGGTGCTGATGCCCACGCCTGGTGCTCGTGTCGCGCACGACCGACGCAACCGGCACTGTGAAGCCGCCCTGGCCCGCTCCCCCGGGCGGCGCGGCGGGGTGAGCCGCCGCCAGCCGGGCCGGAGCGGGGTGAGCGGGGCGGGGCGCGCCGCAGGGCTGATTCAAACTCGGTGCGAGGGCTGCGGCCGAAGCACAGGGGGGTCAACCCGCTCCTTGCAGCGACTGGGATGCTGATGCCCACGCCTGGTGCCGGTGTCCGCGCACGACTGGCGCAACGCAACCGGCACTTTGAAGCGGCCCTGGGGCGCGCCGGATCCAGGCCCGCCAGCGGCCCGCGCAACCGACCGCTGCGGCATGCGGCTGCGACCGGCTCCCGGGGCGATCCAGCCGCTGGCTCGGCGCCGCCCACGCCGTCCTGCCCCGATCGGGGCGGCAGCGAACCGCTCCGCCGCCCCCCCACGGCGGCACCGGACACGCCGCCGCCGCCGGCCCAGCCGCTACCTTGACGGGCCATCCCGCAGCCCTCGCATGGCCGGCCTTGCCGTTCTCCCCGCGGCCCTTCCCGTGGCCCTCAGCGCCAGCCTGCCCAGTGGCGTGCTGCCCAGCGCCCTGGTGGCCTACGGCCATTACCTGAGCTTCATGGTCTGCTTCGGGGCGCTGGTGCTGGAGCGGCGGCTGATCCGTGCCAATCCCGATCGCGGCGAGGCCACCTTGATGGTGATCACCGACATCGTCTACGGAATCGCGGCCCTGGCCCTGCTGCTCACCGGCATCGCCCGGGTGCTGCATTTCGGACAGGGCAGCAGCTTCTACACCGAGAATCCACTGTTCTGGTGGAAGGTGGGTCTTTACCTTGGCGTCGGGGCGCTTTCTCTCTACCCCACCATCACCTATATCCTCTGGGCATTGCCGCTGCGCAAGGGGGAACTGCCACAGGTGAGCGAAGCCCTGGCCACCCGTCTGCGCTGGATTCTCAACATCGAACTGGTCGGCTTCGCCACGGTGCCGCTGCTGGCCACCCTGATGGCCCGCGGCGTCGGTCTGCCCGGCTGAACCGGCCACCGGCAATCACCGGGCCGCCACCGGAACGCAGGGCTGTTGCTGTGTCAGGAGTCAACCCTCAACAGCACCAAGCCCTGCGGCGTCGCGTCGCTGCATCGGTCGCAGTGGCAGCAACGGCAGTGGCAGCGGCAGCGGCAGCTATGGCGACGACCGCGACCGCCAGGCCCGAACTCGGGGGCCTACCGCCGGCGGATCCGGCCCCAGGGGCCTGCCCGCCCGCCCGGACCAGCAGCCCCCTGCCCCTGCCGGCCGGCCCTCTGCTGCGCCCGGCGCCCCAAGCGGCGCTCGCCGCGGATGCCATCAGCACCCCGGGCCGGCGGCCGGCCCCCGATTACCGGGCGCGATTGGCCAGCACCGCCCTGGGCTGGCCACTGCTGCGGCATTGGTGCGTCTGGGTGGAGCCCCCCGGCGCGAGCGGCGGCCCCGATCGCTGGCAGCGGCTCTGGTCCGATGCGGTCGAACAGGCCCTGGCCCAGTGGCAGCAGCTGCTGCCACTGCAGCGGGTCAGCGATCCAGGCTCCGCCCAGATCTGGATTCGTCGACGCCGTCCCCCGCTGGTGCCGGCTGCCGATGGCCGCCTGCGGGCCAGCCATGGCCGCGCGACCCTGTCGCTGCTGCAGGTGGAGCGCAACGGCCGGCCGCGGCCGGAGCCGCGGGTGGAGGTGCTGATCAGCCCCGGCCAGCGCCCGGCAGCGATCCAGGCCACCGCACTGCATGAACTCGGCCACGCCTTCGGTCTCTGGGGTCACAGCGACGACCCGCTCGATGCGATGGCGGCGGTACCCGGCGCCGAACCGGTGCTGCGGCTGAGCCGGCGCGACCGGGCCACCCTGCTGTGGCTCTATGCCCAGCCCACCTGCTTCGGTGTGGCGGCGCCCTGACAGGCCGCCTCTGCCCGTTCAGGCAAGTCTGTTCAGCGAGGTCGATCACGCAGGCTCGTTCAGGCAGGCTCGTTCAGGCAGGCCCATTCACGAGGGCGCGGCACAGATTGACATCCTCTCCGCCGTAAACGACGGAGATTCCCAGCTTCGCAACTGAGTTTTCCTGCTTCATTGCCCATGCCTCCCCCGCTGCTGCGAGT
>Ga0172376_10005255_pt1 | contig 14518 bp, 9 predicted proteins | sample Lak35m_FD_121114 | JGI IMG/M metagenome (GOLD analysis project Ga0172376, IMG submission 121114) | Freshwater microbial communities from Kabuno Bay, South-Kivu, Congo - kab_092012_35m | ecosystem: Environmental > Aquatic > Freshwater > Lake | place: Democratic Republic of the Congo: South-Kivu...
CCGACCAAACCTTGAATCATGTTTTGAAACTGCGCACCGATGCTAAGCGACGCTCCTGCGCCTCCGTCTGCCCCCGCACCCGCACCCGTTCCGCCATCATCATTCGGTGGATTCATGACCTGCTGCGAAGCCAAGAGCTGTTGTGTCTCTTTCGAATGCTGTAGATGCCTTGATTTCAAACTCGCATTTTTTACTAAATCATTCGAATTTTGATGAAACATTATATATAGTAATAATGATAATACTATATATACCTGCGAATATTTTTGTAGAAAGAAGACGGCTTACTACGCCCCCCCCGCGTCATCGCCATCCATCACGGATTGAATGTTCTTCATCCCAGCATCAAACTCCGCAAAAAACGACTTGAATGTCGCGTAAAAGAAAATGATAAATAGTAGCAAAAATGTTACACCCACCCACCATAATTGACCAGTCCAAAATGCGGGGTCGGTGATATAGCGTATAATCATCAATATATTTCCTTTCATATCCCAACCAAAAGACGAGATAATAAAAACGATAACCACGATTGCGACAATCCACCAATTTGTCCACCATCCCCAGCCGATATACTTGCGAAGATTATCAATCTGTTCAATCAACGACAACTTGGATGTGTATGAGCCATATCCAATAATCACCGCGATTGTAATCACAATAAAAAAAATAAACCGATACTTTCTTGCGCGTAAGGTCGTCTGTTCATTTATTTCGGCATAGACATTACCCAATTCTTTGCGTTTATTCACTAAATTATAGTCTGAAGTAATTCCGCCGACCGCATCATTCATATAATCGTTGATTTTGCTGATAAGCTCATTCGAACCCGCGGCGGATGCGACCAACGTATTCAATTCATTATTGATACCAGCATCTGATTCGGCGGTGATTTCTTGTGTGAGCGAATTCACACGCAATTGAAGGTCGTATAATTTCGCGGCTTTTGCGACGTTGGTATTCACCGTATCTTGACTCGCCCCGCTCGGTTTAATTCCCAGTTTGGTATAAATGTCGTTTGTTTTCCCCGCGCCGCCATCACCGTTGCCGACCATGAAAGCGTAACCCGCGGATTCATTCGAGTCATATGACGCCGACGCCGGCGCATCAGGCACAAGCCCGTAACACAAGTTGTCCCATTTGGGTTGTCCGACATTTACACCAGTATTCCCAGTATAAACCACCTTTTTAAAGATGCGAGGGTCATTCGCCGCGAGATTCCAGCATTTTTGCGCATTTTTACGAAGTGGGTTGCTTTCACTCGATGCTACTGGTGTAATCTTTCCAATGTATTTCCAAAATTCGGCATAATCTTCACCGGGTGAAGCAACAAGTGGTGTTTTCGTGTTTGAAATCGGGTTTTTATCGAGTGTAAGATTGTATCTGTCAAACGTATTATCGTCATAATTTGTATCGGTGCTTACGGCGCCACTTACATCCATCGATAGCTGGTTATATTCCCCCTGAATCGCTTTCAGCTCCGCCATCTTTGTAAGAAATCTCGAATAATCGCCCATATTTATTCTATGTTATATGTGTAATAACCGATACATATTATGTATATTATTATAATTATTATAATTATTATAACTTATACCATGGTATATACTGAATCTGAATCAGTTCGCGTGACACTCACATCTAAATCATATGTATATGAGAAGTAGTAATATACCGCGAATATAATAATAAGCGACATGATAACGATGCCCAGTAATGAAACACCGCCGCCGTTGCTGTTGGATGAGTCATCGACATTACCGCCGCCACCGCCCCCAGGCGAAACAAAGAAAAATGCGAACTTGAAGATTGTCAAGATGGCGACCAGTATAATAAAACACCAAAATACATAAACCGCAGGATAATAATAATTGCCGAGAAGTTTCTTAATTTGAGCTAAAATATCATCGTCGAGTGATGCCCATTTTTCAGCGAACGTTTTCTCTCGTTGAATGATAGTCGTATTGGCGGCGTTATTCAGGATGTTTTGATTTTCCTTCTTGATTTCCGCGACGGTGTCATCGATTTTCTTCTTAATATCCGCTAGTTTGGAGTTGATGGTGGGGCTCACACTTGCGCGAAAACATTCGCTATCGGGTTTCATAGGTGCGTCTTCCGCAGTCGGAAGCGAATTATATTGATTTGCGGTAAGTGTGATGGGCTCGCCAACCACCGCCGTAAGACAACTGGAGTGACGTTTATCCGGCCATACTCCCGCTTCATAGACGTGTTTCTTGCCTTCGAAATCGACCCACGCATACTTGTCTTCTGACGATGTCAGACCAGGTAGTTTCACATTTCTGGTGGTGATACACGGGGTATATCCTTTCATATCATAACTTGCTAAGTCGGAAAATTTGCTAAACCCGCCCCCCGCACTTCCACCACAAATATCCACAAATGAAGCGGATGTTATTTTAAACGGGTTGGCTGGGTCATCGCTAGGGAGTGCTTCGTTGCGTGTAATCGCGGGACATGTCTTGTCATCATACAGCAGGACTGACGATACATCCTTATAACGATGAGTATAACCAAATGAATTCACGTAATAAAAAGCTGCACTTGCGTCGCTTCCGGTATAAGATAAATCACGCACCAATTTATTCAAGTATTGACTATTGGTTTGAAGAAACCTAGAACGCGTGAGTAAGTCTTCGGTGTATAGACGATACTGATTGGTATAATCCGTCGTAAGTTGGCTTAATTGTTTCTCAAGGTCGAGTAGTTTTTGGCTTTTTCCAGCGCTTGTCGTGCCGGTCGTAGTTGCGCTTACTGTGTCGGCGTTCGTGAGACCTTCTTTATAGGAAACGACGGCTCCGCCATCCGCGCTACCCGAAAGCAGCACACGTTCCGTGAATGGCTGAATGGGGTTCTTATTTAAATCATATCGACCATATTGTAAAAGGTCGCCTTGAAGCAGATTCATATTCAAAGATGTGCCGGTAAGTGAGCCCATCATGCCTTCCTGAGATGTTTTTTTTCGGCTGCCGCTGCCGCTGCCACTGCCGCCGCTGCCACTGCCACTGCCACTGTCCTTGGCGTATTCGGACATAAGAGACGACATCGCTTTATTCAGATCATCATCATTTTGAAGTGCCGCACCTTCCTTGATCGCAGTATGCTTATTATCAAAGTTGTCGAGAGATTGTGGTGTGGCATTCGGAAATAGTGTTCTTTTTTCATCGATATCCATTATATACAGAATATTCAGTACGTTATATATACTGAATATTATAACATCGAGTATAACGCTCGCCGCATCCCGCATCCCGCATCCCGCATCCCGCATCCCGCATCCCGCATAGGGTTTATCTGGTAGATAATGAATACGGGTTATTCGCAAATACACCTGTAACACGTGAGCGTCCGCTACGACCGAGACCAAGTCCGCCAAAACGACTAAATATTCCACTACTGGCGCCAAGACCAAATCCGGTGAATAGATTTCCGAAGAACCCGCCACCTCCGCCGCTGTCGCTGCCCAGACCGCCACCACCGAATGAAAAATATTTTCGCACAAGTTGTGTTCCTACTAAAAATATACCCACGACGATTAAAATCAAGTTCAGAAATTTCTCTCGGTAAATCTCATTCTCTCGACTTGCGATGGTTTCAAGCGTGGTTTGTATTCCCCGACGTTGCGCATATTTTTGTGAGATGTCGGCCGTGTTCTGTGCGGTCTCTTTCGAACCAGTCATTCCCTTTATGATTTTATCAATCTCATCTTCAAGAACATTATTTACATTCACGAGACCGTATATTCCTTTAAAACTGTCGGGGCTATTCGTTATGCTGGTTTGTTGGGCGGCGGCAGGCTTCCTATAATTTTCGGTTGTGACTCCCGCGTTATACACTCCGTTCATGATGGCGTGAATTGCTGTTCGATAAACTTGGTCATCTTCTGTTTTCGGCGGATTCGCAGAAAGCATATTGTTAAATCGCCCACCGTTGATTTCTGATCCATCGCTCGATTCACCGAAAAATGTGGATGAAATTTTGGGTTGTTTTCGAAGATAAAAAGATGGATGATTTATGATTTGACTACTATCACTTCTTGAAGTATATTTTTCTGTACATTCGCGGTGAAGACTGTCAAGGATTTTGTTGGCGGTGCATACCAGTATTTCTGTGTCTGAATTCGCTATTAAATCTGTATTCCCGCTTGATTGAATTCTATATTTTTCACCATTATTACACTTCATCGTTATTTTGCGATAATACTACTATATTATCGCAATAAAAAATAATGCCCCAGTGTCGTCGCTGGCTTTAATTCGCAACACAATACCTGTAAAAGTTGCTCGTGACCGACGTCTTGCTAGACCGTGTTATTTTACAGATTTGACCCGGACGCAGTCCAATCGCAAGAGCAACGGGGTCATAGCGCGAAATGCTCGGCATCTGTTTCGTATCGGTGATATTGTATTTCTTCAAGACTTCCTCTTGTTCGGTTTCGGTGAGAACGACGTGTTCGGGGACATACTGGTGTTCAAGGAGATTGAATTGAAGACGGTCGAGAGAATGAACAACGATGAAAATCCGGTCTTTTTCCCAAATCTCATTAAGAATACCGACCACCGTGTCATTCACTTCCTGTTTCATGACGATGATGAGTGTATCCGTGGGTTGAAGAACTTGTTCGATGTAATACAAGTCATCAATCATATGGTTGATATTCTCTCGACGAAGTGTTTTGGCTAAATAATACTTGACATAAACCTTTCGTGCGGGATGAATATCCTTTTCCGTCGTTAAAAGCATATCCAATTGATTGTTGGTGTGCATGGTCTGGACTTCTGCCACGCCGTAATCGGTATAATTCGATACGTCCATTCCTTGTCGAGCAAGCAATTGAAGAAGAATATTTCGGGATTTGAATAAGGCAGAAACGGTTCCGCTGCTCACGTTGGCCATAATGAATAATAATGATTCGAAGCTACTATATAATAATAACAAATCTTTATTATTCAATTTTACATGCGGATTGAAAATGTCTTCACGCCTTGTGCGTTGGGTTCATTCGTTTGTTGCTGACCGGTGCTGCCGCCGCCCAGTTGTTGCCCCCCTTGTTGTGCTGAGGCCGCATTGGGTTGGCCTCCAAGTTGTGCTCCCGCCGCTGCTGCTGCCGCCGCCGCCGCTGCCCCCGGACCCTGTTGAACCGGCATCATCCCCGCCATCGGCATAGTAGCCACAACTGGTATATTCATCGTTGGAAGACTGCCAAGGCCTACACCACTACCACCGCCACCGCCACCGCCAGTCATCAACCCAGACATAGGTGTAATCGTTTCAGTAACATGTTTCGATGATACGCCATACTTTGAATTCAAGTAATTCTCGAGGACAGCAGAAGGGATTTGAGGGATAAATTTGCCGCCGCCGCCACGTTGTCTGCCGCCGCCTTCAAACATCGAACTGTAAGCCGGCGATGATGGTGTGCGCGGTGTAAAATCGTCAGTTTCAGGTATATTTTCGTCATTCTCTCCATACTTTTCAAGCATCTTCGCATTAAACGACCCGACAGCACGACGCACTTCATCGGCTTGTTGTTGTTCATCCGGCTCCCCCTCAGGTGTAAAGATACTTGAATACTTGGGAGATGATGGAGCATATGTTCGACGTTGGCGTTCTTCGTCTGCTTCCATCTCTCGTTTCATCTCTCGACGCACCGAATCTAACTTCACGCGTTCATCCGCCAATCGTGTCATCTGAACTTTCAGTCTCTCCTCCTCCGCAATATTACCTTCACGCTTCGCACGCGCGATTTCATTCGAAACCCTTTGTGTCTCTCGCTCATTTTCGGCAAGACTGCGTTCATTCTCGTCTAACGCAATCTCGTTTTGTGACTTTACTACGGATGATTGACTTCTCACCATTTTGCGCCGAGCATACTTGTCCATCAACGAAATAATCGACGTCACCCAATTCATCGGCTTACGCGTGGCACGTAATTCTTCGACCATATCACTTGGCGATATCGGTGTGTCATCTGGATAAACAAGCATCTCTGATAACCAGCCATCCGGATAACGTGTGGGATAATCACCCGCCCATTGACGTCCGCTAATTGACCATCTCTCGGTAGGCTCTCCATTTTTATCCAAGATAACTGACTCAAGAACGAGGTCTTCGCTATTGACATCGCTGGATGTAATCGTCGGTATTTTGCCGCTTCTGGCTCTACCACCGTCGGCAGCCTGTAATTGCCGAAGAACGTCCGCTTTCAAGGCGAAACGCCAGCCTAAATTTCGAATACTTTGTTTGGTATCAATATCAAGGTCGGGAATGATTTCATCGATGCGTTCATCGGGGTCAAATTTTGTGGTAGAACTTGCGGCAGACCTTAATTCTTGTACCGACATACGTTGTTCTTCCTCTTCTTGTTCGCTGCGGCTTGGTAAATACACGCGGCTTCCGATTGTGGCTTCTTCATCCTCGTCGGCGGCTCCGTAGCCCACGGCTGGCACTCCACTCTTTGCCGCCGCATCCGCCGCCATTTTTCGCATATCGCGCGGTTTCAATCCCGCCGCCAGACGATTTCTCTCGATAATATCATCCACACCCATCGCGCCCTTGCCATCTTTCAAAACGCGATACACATTCTTTGAATACGACATACTCGGGAGTTGGTCGATATTGTCCTCCGTAATAATACGCATCTGAACATTCATCACGATGAGTTCCTGCATCAACAGTTTCAGGCAATACGGAATACGCACGATACTAAACGAACGGCCAAACTTCGTCATATGAATCACACTTGCGCCGCTACCGCTTCCTGACGTCGCAGCATCAGTCAAATTCCCCGAAAACTGGATGGGACCATCCACCATCGGGCTCATAAACAAATTCTGCGTCGGATTGTATATCGCAATCATACCCGACTTGTTACATACCGCCATATAATATTCATCACCACGCACCATAAGTGACTCATTCAAGAAATGTGCGGCACCGTGGCCTAATATACCATCACGCTCCATTTCACCGACACGAAGACCACCGTCATTTGCGCGACCTTGAACCGTCTGACGTGTAAGTTGGGTGCGCGGTCCCTGCGAGCGGTAATTGATTTTATCCTTCACCATTTGCTTCAACCGCATGTAATACGTGGGTCCGATATAAATGTCGCTCTTGATTTGCTCGCCCGTCATTCCGTTGTATAGAACCTCAGTTCCCGAGGAATGAAACCCGTATTCAGTTAAAACGGACCCGAATGATTCGTGTTTTGTCCCGTTATTGGTATAAGCGGTACAGTTGCCGAACCCGCCATGAAGCACACACGCCTTCCCCATAAGTGACTCGATGAGTTGTCCAATCGTCATACGTGTTGGAATTGCGTGAGGATTAATAATAATATCGGGTCGAATTCCGTCCTTTGTGAATGGCATATCCTTTTCTGGAATAATAAGACCACAGGTGCCCTTCTGACCGCAACGTGAGCAGAATTTATCGCCAATCGACGGAAAACGTTCCTCGCGAATTCGGACTTTACCGATGCGAAACCCGGTCTCACCCTCTGTCATAAACGCTTTATCGACGAAGCCGAGCTGGCCTTTCTTTGGCATGACCGACATATCGCGCATTTGTCCGCCGTCATTATGAATACTGACCGACCCCATTCCGATGACGACTTTCTTGTCATCCATCTCGGTGTTTTCGCGAATAAGACCGTGTTCATCGAGGTGGCTATAATCGTAGCCAGGTTTAATGCCAATTGCGCCTTCTTTTTGGATATTTGCGAAACGGGTGTCGCGTGTTGCTCCACGGACACTGCTGCTTTCTTCCCGAGCTTCATACATATTGTAATACGTGATACGGAACATTCCGCGCTTCACTGACGCCTCGTTGAAAAGAATCGAGTCTTCTACATTATACCCGTTGAACGACATGATTGCGACGATTGCGTTGAATCCGCATGGATGTTCTTCGTGATTGATGAGGTCGAGGTAGCGGCTCTTTATAATAGGGACTTCGCCGTTATTGATGACGACGCCCATCTTATCGATACGAACTTGATAGTTGCTGTGGTATAGTGATGCGGCTTGCTTGGCTTGACCGCATCCGAATACATTACGAGCGACAGGATTATTTTCTGGGAAACAGATTTGGTTGCCCATAACTCCCATTAGGAGAGATGGGTGAATTTCAACATGGGTGTATTGTTTGCCGTCACTGGAAAGGACACGTGCGCGATAACGATAACTGCGGCGGCGACTGCGGCTGCGGCGGCGAGCCGGACTATGCTGCCCGCTATCGCTCTCGCTTTCACTCTCGCTTTCGCTCTCGCCGCTGTTGCTCTCGTCGCCTTCGCCGCCGCGGTTCTTTTTCTTTTTTCCCTCTTCCCCCGGAGCAACCGGTCTTTCGAACTTATGACTCATCGAAATGAGCGTAGATTCGGTCTCCGATGTATCGATGTATTCAATAATTGCCTGTGTTGCCTTCAAGCGTCGGAAATCTTCGATGGTATTCACGCGTGCGACATCTTCGCTGACTTGTTGTTTCGCAGCCAACGCCGAAGTATCATGAGCCCGACCATATAACTCGTCAATCGTATAATAATTACAGTGCGATGGATTAAATGTTGGGTCGGATTTCGCAGTAAATCCAGTTGTCATCTGCTCCCATGACGCCTTCCCGGCACGTATCATCTCCAGGATTTCGTCCTTGTCATAACTTGGGCGGCCGCTATCTTCATCGATGTAAAAAATCGGCCGGCAGAGACGTCCAGCGTCCGTATATACATGGATTTCGTTGTTTTTGATATCCCACTGGCAACTAATATAAATCGGGATAAGCGCATTTCGGCGATGGAGGCGAATCAAGCGCATCGTTTCTTCGGGTCGCGTCACTGCACCAACCCACGTTCCATTGACAAATACCTTGGTGGTATAATAAAGGAACATCCGTGTGCATTCTTCGAGAAGCTGCATTTTCACAACTTCGCGCAACCATTGCATCATCGGATACGCCGAGCACTGATTCGTCACCCGCGTTCCAAATGCGAGATGTTTATGAAACCCAATATTCGCACCATCCGGTGAATCAACTGGGTCAATCATTCCCCACTGTGATCCGTGAAGCATACGAGGTTTGGTGACTTTCGCGCTGCTATCCATCGGCAGGTTGATTTTACGAAGATGCGAGAGAAACGAATTATAGGACAAACGATTGAGGTCTTGGATGACCCCGATTCGTTTCGTGTGGTCGGTCGCACCCCAATTTCCTTTAAATGCCTTCTTGAATCCATTTTCAACGATGCGTTCGCGGAAGAACTCCTGATAATTCATTTGGATGAGGCCGACAAAATTCTTCTCGTATTTCTTCGGGTCTTTGAAATATTCGCGGTCCATTGAGAGACGGATATGATGTTGTTGAAGCGCATAATATTCCTTGAAGAGGTCAAAAATCAGCGACCCACTCAACTCGATACGCTTGAATTTGAAACTGTCGCGGTCGGTGGGCGGGTCGAGTTTGAGAGATACGCGCAGTAATTTATAGACCATATTTCCAAGGAAATACGCCTTCTGGATATAATTCGTCTCCCCTACTTGTGGTAAGAAATAGTTCATAAGAATATCATGGACTTGCGGAATCGTCTTTGACTTCGTGAGTGTGGCGATGAATTTGATTGCGCCTTCTTGTGTGAATACCTTATTGGCGTCATGAATCGACGGGATGAAATGGTCGAGGAGTTCGGCATTTTCATCGAGGTCGAGCAGACAGAACTCTAAAATATCACGGTCGGAGAGAACACCCAGCGCACGCATCACGATAAATAAAGGGACGGGCGAACGCACATTCGGGATATTGACGACGATTTGCTTGTTTGTAAGGAGGGTGGTGGGTGCGACGATACGAACTGACAAGGTGCGTTCGGGTTTGGAAGCATCCTCGCTTACGGTGCGAATATCGGCGGCATGCGTATATACATTATCCTCGTTGTTTTCGCGGATATAAAGCATATTGTCGGCGAATTTCTCTTGCGATATAATCGTTTTTTCCTTGCCGTCGATGATGAAATAACCACCGTAGTCGTTTTTACATTCGCCCATATAGAAACGGGCTTTCGGTTCAAGACCATGGAGAATACAGAGGTTGGACTGAATCATGATGGGGAATCTACCGAGAAGAATTCTCTCGAGAGTTGCGGTTGTGACCTCGATACGACGGCCGCTGCCGCCCACTGTATCATCCGGCACCGCAATCTTAAATACGACATCTACGTCATAATGGATGGTGGTTCCATACGTCATATTACGCAACCGGGCTTCATTCGGAAACATATAATGCTCACGGTCATCATCGTAAATAATCGGTTTGCCGAAATAGACTTTATCGCCATTCTTTCCACCTAAATACAATTCGCAGCGTAGATTGAACTCTTGTGTATCGGGGTCCTGCTCTTTTTGAAGAATGATGGGATTTCTCTCGCGAAATATCTTGAAGATTCCTTTGCCGAAGAAATCGTTATATGAATCGATATGATGACGGACCATCATTTGCGGGTCATCATCAAATAACCGCTGGATAACTTTCCATGGTAATTCGGGGTCAGAATCCATTTTACTAAAAATAACGGCTTCTCTACTATGTATTCGTTATTATTATTTATGTGTGTTACAATAGTAATCGATAATAAATGATAATAAGCAAGCTTACATCGTCGTCGCACCTTTACCTTCGGGTGCTTCGACGTGAATATGATTTGCGGTGCCTTCGCGTGCCGCGCACTTTTCGTCTGGATGTTGATGTCATTTTTTTATTCTTCTTCCTAAAAACGCGCGACCTGCCTCCTGTTTTTGTTCTTGTTCCTTGTAAAGTCGTTTGCATCATTTGTTCGTTCCATTCGGATTTGCTTTTAACAGCTCCAAATGCTTTTTGCGGTGTCATTTGGCGCATCCTAATCTTAACTAATAAATCTTGTACTTCTGGCTTTTTCAATGCTTCTTGTAAGCGTTTCATCTGTTCTATTTTTTCGTTTCTTACAGATTTTTCTATTCTTTTACGGTGTCGTTCTGCGGTTTGAGCTGCGTTTTGTTTCCGACTTTCACTACGTTCTTGGTCGTCAATTTCATGTTGTTTTCTTTCGTTCAGGTCAGCTTCTAATATACGTGATATATTAGTTAGTCTATTAATATTTTCAGGGGTTCGTTGTCCAGCGCTTTTTCTGTCAGCTGCTATATATAAAGCATTCATTAACAAATCAATTTCATCACGATCCTTAGGTTCATATGTTTTAATAAATTCATCATCATCAAGTAAAAAAAGAGGAATTTCATGTTCTTCAAGAATTTTTATTATTTCTGGGTCTGCGTCATATTTATTCGGGTCTGCGTCATATACATTCATTTTTTACTATTATATATCAACAAATTTATTTATCCATCTTCAACCCCGGAAGCTAAACGGGTCAATAATCGCCACACTCGCTTCATTCATTTTATTCGTATTACGGATTTCTGCCGCACCAAACAGCAGTAATGCGAACAATAAAATATAAGGGAAAAGCAGTATAAACCATGCGACATTCGCATAGCCGCGCGAGCAAATCGCGTTCAAAAACCATGTCCAGAAAACGAGGAAGATGATTTCGACGATGAAAATCGTGGATGTGTTGGCGACATTACAGCTCACGTTGCCGAAACAATATTGATGCGTGTTTTCGAGGTTATCGAACAGCATAACCAACAACGAAATCACAGAAAGAACGAAAAAAATAAACGCGGGCGTGCATAAGGATTGGATCTTAGAAAGGACGCCGTCCATCGTGGTGTGTAGTGTAAGTGTAAGTGTAGGTGTAGTGTAAGTGTAGTGTATATATATTAGTATTCAAATAAATATACACCTAAATTACTTCAACTGAACCGGTTGTGCGATGGGTTGAACTGTGGGGTTCGAGCTTACAAACGCGGTAGAATCTCCCTGTAATGCGTTGGCGACACCCGCAGGGACTTCTGTAATCCCGCGCAACGACGCGTTGGCAGTCTCTGGCAAATATTCGGCCATACCGCCATGTTGTTCGCCGATATATTTACGATGACGACGACCACGACGCCGACTACGGCCGCCGAACATCCCTTTTTCAACGAGATGGTTGCTGCTTTGTGGAGGTGCCAGCGTGGCGGTGTTCAACGAGTAGTGATTACCGTTGATGGATTGAGGAACTGCCGACGCGCCGCCAACGCTACCACCACCGCCGGTGTGTTGAACGTCGCTTGGACCCCATGGCCATCCACCCGTCATACTACCGCCGCCGGATTGGCAGCCTTTTTGATGCCATTTGCGCGTGCCGTTCTTTTTCTTGTCCTTGCCGGAACGACGACCACCGCGACGCGACGACGACGACGACGACGACGACGACTTTCCGCCATAACAAGAACGACGATTGCTGTTCTTTTTACTACGGCTGTGACTACGACTACGACTCTTGATTTTTGTCATTCCTTGTATTCTCTTATAATATAAATAGAAAATATCCACGTCCTCGTCCTCATCATTGGCGTTGTCGTTGTCATTTCTGTGACACGACGACTAAATTATATCCACATGGGTAAGCATATGACGGCGACAGCACATTTTTGTAAGTCCAAGAGAATCCATGACTTCGCCTTCTGGCGTCTTGTCGATATATTCCGCGGTGAGGTAAATCACTTTATCAACGTCTAAATCCCGCGAAAGCTTGATTTTACGCACTTCGGCTAAATAATACCGGTATTTGTCGGCGAGGACCTTGCCGCAGGTGAAGCATTTGACAGGGATGATCATACGAAGTGTAACGGAGTAGCGAAGTGTAACGGAGTAACGAAGTGTAACGGAGTAGCGTAGAGTAACGAAGCGAAGCGGAGTAGCGTAGCGTATTGATATATGAATACATATTGTTTTTATATATCAATTTATTCGGGTCGTTTGACTGTCCTTGACCGCGACCTCGACCGTGAGCGAGGCGTACGTGCCGGCGTCCGCGTATTCGGAATCAGGTAACCACCTTTCTGGGTTTTATTTTTTTTATTCGCCTGTCTCGTTCTGGTTCTGGTTCTGGAGTTGGTTCTGGTTCTTCGGTGGTTCATCGCCATCTCTATTATACAATACCGACATATTTTACGCTCGAACCGACCCCTTTTTCATACACCCTCTTCCACCGACACACTGTCCTAAATAATAGTAATAGTCGATATCGCGGTTGTTGTTATTCGCGTCTTTGATATCAAACGGTCTCTTCGCATTTCCAGAGACGCATTTTCCGGGCACAACGGCTTCAGCTGGCTTGTCGCCACGACCGCCATCATTCGCAAATTCAGCATTCGCTTGTGCTGTATTCATAACAACTGTGGGGTCATTATCACCTTCAAACCCGTTGTATTTCGCCCACCCGCAGCAGCATTTCGTTCCGCACATCTTTTTCGTGGTGATCGAATTACAAGCTCGTTCTAACTCCGCAGGCGATTTATTATGCATCACACAAAATGAGTCAGAACACGTGGTCTGAATTTTATCGAGCTGGGATTCCGTATAAGGTGTGCCGAATGCCTCTTTCATTTCATTACGCATACTTATGAGTGGTGCGGTCCATGCGACATCAGTCGGTAATACGCGCGCACCGCTGTCGCCGCTACTTCCACCTCCGATTCCAGTATTTGGTTCAATATATACCTTCCGTTCCACCAATTCTTGCGCTGGTGCCGCCGGTGCTTTATTTCCACCTTCCGCCGCCGCTAAATCAATATACAATATTCCACCCAGTAAAATAAAAACGACAACCATAATCGCGCCGATGTTTTTGAAAAAGGACTCGCCTAAACTGGTTCCTTTGAAGGCAGTAACACCCTTATCTGCGGTGGATGATAAAAACCCGCCCACCGTGCTGGCACCAGATGCCCCGGCTTCTTTGATTGTGGATACTACGTTTGTAATTCGGTCCATTTCCGTTGATGTATTCTTCAATATTTTCAACTATACGTTACATTATAGATAGATTATTCTTTCTTCGCCACTATCCGCACCCCCTTCCCCGTCTTCACTTTGACGTGTTCCACACCCGTCGTATGAATCTCTCGATGACAGTCCTCACACACCGTCGCCAGGTTGGCTGGATGGTTCTTATGAATATGTCCGATGAAGTCATTCGAATCGGCGCTTTCTTGATGTTGAAGATGATGAACCTCCGTCCCTTTTTTCTCTCGACACAGTTCGCATAAACGCCGTAACTTCGCCGCATTATACCGCGACGGCACAGCGTCATCCAATATACTCGCCGTCGGTGTTTTCGTGCTGACCCCGCGATACTTCACACGAATTGTATTCGCATTTTCCAAGAAATCATCGGGGAGGTGAAGCGACTTACACACTTCCAGACCATACATGCTTTCGCCCGCACCATCTTGAAGCTTCCGGTCATACACAAGCGTGTCGCGTGACTTATCGTAGAATACGCGCATATGTGCCAAACGCAGCCGCGGAGCCATCTCTCGAATTTCGCTGTAGGACGCGATTTCATGAAGGTGGGTCGCGAAAATAA
>Ga0172376_10005259_pt1 | contig 14510 bp, 6 predicted proteins | sample Lak35m_FD_121114 | JGI IMG/M metagenome (GOLD analysis project Ga0172376, IMG submission 121114) | Freshwater microbial communities from Kabuno Bay, South-Kivu, Congo - kab_092012_35m | ecosystem: Environmental > Aquatic > Freshwater > Lake | place: Democratic Republic of the Congo: South-Kivu...
GAAAGCCGGGTGAAGGTCGCCGAAGGGCCGGCCCCGAAAGAACTCATGCAGCAGGGCTGGCGCACGTTCCTCGTGCGAGTGGAAAACGAAGCCGGAGTCACCGCGCCGCTGGCCCCCGAAAGTCCGAACATCCTGCCCGTGTATCAGCGCGGACAGGGAACTCGTCAGCGTCCTTCCACCGATCAGAAACTGGTCGCTCCGGAAGAAGTGCCCGGTCGCTGGCTGGATGTGGCCATGTTCGACCGCCAGCCGCTGACGCCCCGGCTGTCGGGACTGCCGATTGAATATCGGATCATCCAGCTCTTCAGCCGCGATACCGGGCGGCGCGAAGCGAAGCTGGGCTTTCACGTCGGCCAGGGGACTCAGGACATCGGCTTCCGGAATTCAGTGCCCATCCTGTTTCAGTGCGTGCCCGCTGTGGAGGTGGCGCTGGGCGTCCGCGATGTCGATGGCCAGCCCGTCACGGCCGCGTTCGTCATCCGCGATTCGCAGGGACGCATCTATCCCAACCCCGCCCGGCGACTGGCTCCGGACTTCTTCTTTCACAATCAAGTTTACCGTGCGGATGGCGAGTCCGTGCATCTGCCTCCGGGTGAGTACTCGGTGGAGCTGTCGCGCGGGCCGGAGTACCTCGTGACGAAACATGTGCTGAACGTGCCGGCCGGTGTGATCAGTCATCGAGCCGACTTCAAACTGACGCGCTGGATTCACCCGGCCACGCGCGGCTGGTTCTCCGGCGATCATCACGTGCATGCCGCCGGCTGTGCCCACTACGACAGCCCGACCGAAGGCGTCACACCAGCCGACATGATGCGGCATCTGCTGGGGGAAGACGTCAACGTCGGCTGCGTCCTGACCTGGGGGCCGTGCTGGTATCACCAGAAGCAGTTCTTTGAAGGCCGGACATCGGACCTGTCGCGCCCTGGTTATCTGATGCGGTACGACATCGAAGTCTCCGGTTTCCCGTCGTCACATGCCGGCCATCTCTGCCTGCTGCGACTCAAGGAAGATGACTATCCCGGCACGAAGGTGCTGGAAGACTGGCCGAGCTGGACGCTGCCGGTTCTGAAATGGGGCCAGGAACAGGGTGGAGTGGTCGGATACAGTCACAGCGGCTGGGGACTGGCCCTGCCGGATTACGGACCGAACGGGGAACGGCTGACCGGCATCACCTATCCGCCGAAACCCGGTCAGGCCGCCGGCCGCGCGGCCGACACTCTGCCCGATTATGCGATGCCGCCTTTCGATGGCATCGGCGCCAACGAGTACGTCGTCACGGTGGCACACGGCGCCTGCGACTTCATTTCGTCGGTGGATACTCCCGCCATCTGGGAACTCAACGTCTGGTATCACACACTCAACTCCGGCATGCGCACCGTCATCAGCGGCGAAACGGACTTCCCCTGTATCTACGGCGACAAGGTGGGACTGGGCCGCGTCTATGTGAAGCTGCCCTCTGAGAAGGAACTCAACTTCGACACCTGGGTGCAGGGAGTCAAAGATGGACGCAGCTACTGCGGCGATGGACTCAGTCACATCTTCGATCTGAAAGTGGGAGGCATCAGTCCCGGCGACAAATCAGCCCGCGGTGAACTCAGCCGCGTGGATCTGAAACAGGGCGGCAAAGTGCAGATCAGCTTTGAAGCGGCGGCCCTGCTGGCGGAGAAACCGACTCCGGAAACCGAAGCCATCCGCACGCGGCGACTGGATCAGAAACCGTACTGGCATCTCGAACGCAGCCGCATCGGCGAAACGCGTAAAGTTCCCGTCGAAATCATCGTCAACGGTTATCCCGTCGCGCGGCGGGAGATCGTGGCGGACGGTCGCGTCCATCCGCTGAGCTTTGAAATCGACGTGCCGCATTCCAGTTGGGTCGCCGTGCGGATTCTGCCATCCGTCCACACCAATCCGGTCTTCGTGCATGTAGACGACAGACCCATTCGAGCCAGCCGACGCAGCGCGACCTGGTGTGCGCAGGCGGTGGAGACCTGCTGGAATTCCAAGAAGAGCCAGATCCGTCCCGCGGAGCGTGAAGCCGCTCAGGCTGCGTATGACGAGGCGAAGAAACTGTACCTCAAGGCCGCTGAAGAAAGTGTGGCGGAGTAACCGGAGAATGGTCTCTACCAGACCGTCTCATCGCGATCGTTCTCAGTGCTCTCTGTGTCTCCGTAGTGAATCGTCAACACCAGACGACCACATTCCTCTGATCAACTCCAGTGGAGATTTTCCGCCATGCTGTCCATGAGTCGTCGTCGCTTTCTCCAGGTCACGGGTGGAGCTTCCGCCGGTCTGATGGCATGGCAGGCGCTGGCACAAACCGCTCCCGCCCGGTCGGCCATGTCGCTGGGCTACAGCACCTACGGCATGAAAACGCTGACGACTGAAAAGGCGCTGGAGGTCATCCATCAGACCGGTTTCGATGCGGTCGAAATCACCGTCCGCGCGGACTGGGACGCCGCGCCGGCCCGCATGTCCGCCGAACGCCGCGCGGCAGTCCGTGACATCCTGAAGAAGACCGGACTGCGATTGAGCGCCCTGATGGAACACCTCTATCCCTCCGAAGACGACAAGGGCCATCGCGAATCGCTGGAGCGTCTGCGCGGCGTCTATCAGTTGGCGCGGGATCTGGCTCCCCATCCGGACCAGCCTCCGGTCGTGCAGACCGTGCTGGGCGACGGCGACTGGGAGAAGAAGAAGTCGGTCTATGTGGATCGAGTCGGCGACTGGGCGAAACTGGGACAGTCGCTGGGAGTGATCACCTGCGTGAAGCCGCATCGCGGTGGAGCGATGTCGCAGCCCTCGGAAGCCGTGTGGTTGATCAAACAGCTCGACAGCACTCCCTGGCTGCGGATGGTCTACGACTACAGTCACTACGCTTTCCGCAACATTCCTCTGCTGGACTCGCTGCGCGACGCCCTGCCCTTCACCGCGCATGTCGCCGTCAAGGACACCGTGCAGGACGGCGAACGGTTCCGGTTCGTGCTGCCCGGTGAAGCCGGCACGATCGACTATGTCACGATCCTGAAAACCCTGCACGAAGGCGGCTATCGAGGCGACATCAACTGCGAAGTCAGCGGCATGGTCTGGTCGAAGGCCGACTACAATCCGCTGGATGCCGTGGCCGTCTGCCACCGCAACCTGACCGCTGCCTTTGAAAAAGCCGGAGTGCCCCACGCCCCGTGAGATCATTTCCAGACCGGCCATTGCCCGGGCAACTGACCTTGTGCAGGAATCAGCGGGACATTTCCACAAGCACGCAGCGCCGGCAACTGCGTTCCAAACGCGGGATCCACTCGCTGGCGCCCGCGCACGGAAAAACGAACCAGGGCCATTTGCGGCATCGAAGGAGATCTTCGCACCTTGCCGCTGGCTTCACGCAACTTTCCACCGGAATGGCGGCGAGCTTGATGTTGCTTTTCGGCTGTTGATTCTCCGTATCAAGCTGCTGAGCTCAAGACGGCAGCAGGCAGCAGGCAGCAGGCAGCCGCAGTCCAGAGTCAGGCCAGAGCCTTTTCAGCGTTGGCGAGTTCTTCATTGCGACGCCCGTAGCCGAGTTCGCGGATGAGAGTGGCGGCTTTGGCGAGTTCGTCGCGGTCGTGGAAGAGGCGGGCGCGGGTCAGGTGGATGTCGGCGAGGAAGAGGGGCATCGGGCCTCGCTCGGCGATCTGCCAGGCTTCGGCCAGATGTTTTTCCGCGAGGGCCGGCTCGCCGCGGACGAAGTGGTAGAGCGCGGCGGTCAGCAGGCCCCGGGGAAGGTGGTTCATCTGCCCTGCGGCGCGGAGGCCTTTGACGGCGTCGGCGACGTGCGGCAGGTCGAGCGTCGGGTTCGTGGGATAGGCTTCCAGCCTGTCAGAAGGATTCGAAGCCGTGGGATTTCGGGAGGGCGAGGCTCCCGCCGAGCCGTGTACGCCCCTGATTTGCGGCTCGGCAGGAGCCTCGCCCTCCCGCATGCCTGGGCCACTTTTCGGACCAGCTTCCAGGATCGCTCGGATCAGCCCGACCCGGGCGAGCGTCAGGTGATCGAGGGCGATGTCGAGGAGCCAGTTCTGCGGTGTGCCCCACGCCAATGTCGTCGTCGCCCGGCGTTCGATGTCGGCCAGAACCGTAGCATGGGCGTCCCGCCCATGTGTGCCTTCCACGGGCGGGACGCCCGTGCCACGACGGTGACCAACCCATCGCCAGTTCTCCAGTCCCGCCGCCTGCGGATTGTTCAACACATATTCCATCGCATGGAAAAGGTCATCCTCATCTCGAACCAGGTGGTCGTAATACTCCGCCTGCCAGATCGTTCCCATCCTGCCGACAATCTGGCCGATCTTCCTCGACGTAAACGACTTCCAGGAATGCAGGATCGACTCCAGCGAATGCTCCGGACGCGGCTGCACCACAACATGGACGTGGTTCGGCATGACGCACCAGGCAAACAGGTCGTAGCGTGAGCCGTCGAAGTGCAGCAACGCATTCTGAACCAGCCCCGCCACATCATCGCGCATCATCCAGCATGCGCCCTGACGCTGGTTCAGAAACGTTTCCACCTTCTCTGAAAACAGCACCTTCAAGCGATCGGCTTCGGCGGGCGACAACTGCCCCGATTTTCGAATCGCCGCCTGGACAAGTTCCTCTCGTTCGATGCGCCAGCCTTCGAGGATCTGTCTGGGAACCGAGTCGGCCAGTCGAAACGTCACGGCATAGATTGCACCATCCTGCCGCCAGTGCGGCAGATTGGCTCCCTGCCGGATACGGAAGCCCCCCGTAGCATGGGCGTCCCGCCCATGTTCGCTTTCCACGGGCGGAACGCCCGTGCCAGGTTCTGCATCGGGCAACACGGGCGGGACGCCCGTGCCACGGAGCATTTGCCACGCGGCCTGTTCGGCGGGGGCCAGCAGCCAGTCGCAGTAGCGGAAGCCTCGCACCGAATAGAGCAGGTCGAACTGCGGCTGCATTTCCTGCTGCATCTGTTCGGCTTCGGCGAAGAGGGCGCCGGATTCGGCCCGCTGGCCGGACTGGTGCAAGGCATCCGCCGCCGTGGTGCGTTTGCTCATTCGCTGGAACGCATCGCCGCTCTGGTCGGCGTGGGTGATCGACTGGCGGGCGTCGGTCACGGCGTCCGGCAACCGGCCCAGCGTCACCTCCAACTCGCTCAGGTTGCTGGCACTGATCGCCGCCTGCTTCCAGTTCTTCTGCTGAACCCGCATCTCCAACCCGGCACGCATCGGTTGCAGCGCTTCGGTCAAGCGGCCGAGGGCACGGAGGCGGAGTGCGGCCGCGTTCAGCAGCCAGGCCTGATCGGCGGCGGTCAGGTTCGGCGACACCTGGCTCCACGGCCCCGGACGTAGCACGGGCGTCCCGCCCGTGGGTAGTTCAGACAGTGGCCCCGGCGTCTCGCCCGTGAACGGATCACATGGGCGGGACGCCCATGCTACGGACGACGGCACGAAGAAGGCCGCCACCGCCGCGAGGTCGGCACCGATCGCCCCGAGTTTCCTCGAGCTGTAGAAGCCGTCGCTCCCCGCGCCGCGGAGGATGCGGTCGAAGTAGACCTTGTCGCACGCATCCTGATGTCGTCCGGCGAGGCAGCCGTGGGTGACGGCTTCGTAGAGCGGGGCCAGGCCGTCGAGGCCGTCCGGGCGATGCGGCTTCGTCGTCTCGCACAAGTAGTCGAACAGCCGCGAGTGCGCCCCCCGGAACGCCTCCGGCTGCTCCCGCTGCAACTGCAACGCAAAGTACTCGCGGATCAGTGGGTGGGCGTCGATCGCGTCGGACTCGTAGCTGCGGCTTCCAGCCGCAGACACTGGGGCAGGATGCCCCAGCCACGTTGCCGAAAGCAGGTCTACCTCGCTCAGCCGTTTCACCGCGATGTTCCACTGCTGCGGCGTCAGCGTCACCAGCACGTCGGTCAGCCCCGGAATCGACGGCTCCGCTCGCAGGGCCTGCAGGCAACTCTTCGCCATCGGCCGGTCAAACAGGCCGGTCAGCCGCAGCACAGCCAGTTCCCGCTGACGCTCCAGTCCGCCGCTGCGCAGCCACCGCTCGTAGGCGATCATCACCTTGAACGCCGAGCGGCCCTGGTGCTCCTGGTCGGCCGCCTCGAACTTCACCTCGCGGTAGTGGCGGATGTCGCGGTCTTCACAGGCGTCGGCGATGTAGCGGCCCAGCAGGCTGAGCGTGAGGGCGTGGCCGCCGGCGTCTCGCCACGCCGCGTGCAACTCCTCGTCCGTGCCGACGATTTTCAAATGGTCCCGCAGCAGAGCGACCGCCGCTTCCCGCGGCAGCTTGTCGAGCTTCCGCTCCTCGGTGGTGGCGTGTCCTTCGACGTTCGTCAGGTGTTCGCGAGTGGTGATGACGACCAGCCCGGGGTTGTCGGCGGCGAGTTCCCTCAGCAGCGTTTCGAGCGCCGGGTCTTTCAGCCGCCCGGCCTGCGGATCGTTCGGCGGGTATTGCAGCGGTTCGATGCCGTCGAGGATCAGCAGCGAGCGATGCTGACGAACCAGCCTGGCCAGCCGCTCGCCCCGTTCATGCGGCCCGCCTCGCGTTGGGTCGGGATCACCAAAGAACTCCAGAGCCTTGTGGATGAACAAGTCCGCGGAAGTCTGCCGGCTTTCGCCGGTCCCCTGGCTGTAAAAACTCCAGTCGAAATACCGCTCAACGCCGGGCCAGACTTTCTTTGCGAACTGTTCCTGCACCCAGTGGAACACCAGCGACGTCTTCCCCGCCCCACCCCACGCCACCAGCGTGTAGACGTTGAGAGTCCCCTTCGCCCACGCCGCATCGAGCGCCGCCAACTCCGTCTCGCGCCCAAACAGCACGCGCGGCGCGTGCTTTTCCAAATGCGTGCCTGCGATCTTGCGAGACGTTGGCGCTGAAGGATTCTGACTCACCGGCGCGCGCCGGTCGTGGTCCGGTGAGTCGGCTAAGGGTTTGGCGATTGAAGCAGCGCGAGCCGGTCGCGAATCACCTGCGCGATCTCTGTTGCGGGGCGATTCTTTGCATCAACATAGCCGTCGATCTCAAACACGCCCTTGACGTCACCGTCCGCGACTCGCACGAACATGATCTCGTCGTCTCGACGTTTCTTGATGAGGTCGCGAATCGCTCGGAACTCGAGGCCGCACCAATCCTTTTCGTCGTATTCCTTGCAGAGTACGACGACGACCAGTTCAGAATCGTCGTGGTAGATCTTCTGCAGGCAGGTGTCGAGGTTCGGCCGAGAAAGTTCCGCTTCGTAGTAACGGTCGTAGAACACACGCGGCTTTGTGAGTGACGCTGCAAGCGCGTCCGCAATCGCTTGGACGTAGCTGCGGTGCTCACCCGGAAATGACAAGGCAACTGCGAATCTTTTTGACATCTTATTTCCCTTCGGTTCGGTCATCGTATCGGTTTCACTTGGTTCGGTGGGCTTCAAGGCGTGGAGCGGATAGTTCGTCAGCGCACCGCCCTTGAGGTCAATGAGGATTCGGTGCGTTTCGGCGGCGCGGTGGTTGCAGGGTTGGCCGTCGAGGTGGAAGTTCTGGTCGGGGCGTTCTGGTTCGGGGTCGTGCAGCGGCTGCCAGCGGGCGAGGGATTCGGTCAGGCAGGATTCGGCATGGGTGAGCAAGTCGCGGACGGGGGCGGGGAGCGTGGCGCGGCGGGCGGGGACGAAGGTCGATTGGCCGAGCGTTTGGGCGGCTTTCAGGAGCAACGCTTCGCCGCGAAGTGAAAAACCCTCGGCGATGGCCCAGGAGTAGCCGCACTCGGCGTGCGTGGCGGCGAGGAGTTCCGGTTGGCCGGTCTGCTCGTCGGCGGGGACGCTGACATCGAGCGCCGTGCGGAGGTCGTCGAGCGCGGCCTCTGGCTCGCCGCTGTGCAGGTGCAGCCGGGCACGGACCAGCAGCAGGTCGATGTGGTAGAGGCCGTAGCCGCAGTCGCGGGCGATTTTCAGGCCGTCGGTGAGGGCATCGTAGCACGGGCTTCCAGCCCGTGATGCTGGGTTGGGTGTGTGGTTGTCTTCGGAGGGAATCACGGGCGGGACGCCCGTGCTACGGGCGAGTGCGATGCGGGCCTGGACCAGCGCGGACCAGCAGAGGACTTCCCTGGCATCGCGAGCCACGGCCCAGTCGTGAGCCGAGGCACGCAGCGCTTCCGCCCGTGCGAGATCGCCCGCTTCGCGGTGCAGGTCGGAGAAGATGAGGTTGCATCTTGCCTTGTCCGGATCGTCCGGTCCCCACGGTTCAAGAATCGTGAGATTCGCCTCGGTCAATCGCGTCGCTTCGTCGCGGCGGCCCAGGCGGGCGAGCAGGTGGGTGTGCCAGATGCCGGGCAGGCTCCAGAGCGGTCGGTCGTTGTCGCCTTCCGCCTTGTGCTGCCAGTCGAGAGCGGCGCGGAAGGCGGACAGGGCGGCCGGAACCTCGCCCCGCAGCGCGTGGGCGTGGGCGCGATACGCGTGGGAATAGCATCGCTTCTCCGCGTCGTCGGCGAGTTCGGCCAGTCGCAGGGACTCGGCGGCGGTCGCCTGGCCCGCCGTCAGGCGGCCGGAGAGCAGCCTCACCTCGGACAGATTCCGGTTGCTGCGGGAGGCGTTCTTCCACTTCTCTTGCCGCATCAGCATTTCGATGTTGAGTTCGTGACACCGTGCGGCGGCGTCGAGCCGTCCGAGTTCCTTCAGGTACAGCGCCCACTCGTTGATGAAGATCGCCTGATCGTCTTCGGGCAGGGATTGGCAGGGTGGGACAAGGAGCGAAGGCGACGACGGCTCACCAGCATTTCGAGAGCGGTTATGGTGTGGTGGGCCGGCGCTGCGCTGGTCCCACCCTACGGATTCCGGCGACGCGCCGCCGGCAAACGCGCGGCAGATCCGCTCGCCCCGCTCGTACGCGCCCAGACGATGACCGAGGTTCTTGAAGTTGCCGATCCGATTCCAGTAGATGTCCCAGGCTTCGGGGACGTGGCCGGACTGGAGCGTGTGGTGGACGATCTCTTCCAGCAGATCGAGCGTGGCGGGGTCGGACGGGTTTTCCCCCGGCGCATCCCCCAGGCCGCTCAGAAAGCCGTCACGCACGGCGGGATGGATGGAATACCGTAGCACGGGCGTCTCGCCCGTGTCCCTTTGGCAGCGCCCGTGTCCCCTTTGACACATCCCGGTGAAGAATCACGGCCAGGATGGCCGTGCCACGGGGATGCCTCCACGATTCTCATCCGGACCAGCCAATCGAGTTTCTTCTGGAGTTGCGGGCGGGTGAGGGCGGCCAGCGCGGGGCCGGAGACTTTCACCGCCTGCTCGCCCGTGAAGATGCTGGCCAGCGTGTCGGCAGCGACCCCCAGCCGGAACAGGCAGATGCGTTCGAGCAGCGCCAGCGCGGCGGCGTCCCCCTCACCGCGATCCGCCGGGCCGCCGAACTCGGCGATGTAGCCGCCCGCGAAATCGACCGTCAACGCGTGCTGGCCGCAGGCGTCCACGATGTCGGCCAATTGCGGATCGGTGCCGCGGACGCCGCGGGCTTTGAGCAGCCGGATGCCAGCCGGGAGTTCGATCTCGTCGATCGGCAGCGAGCGGAAAAACTGCGGCCGGGCGTCTCGCAAATCGGCCAGCGGGAACCGGGACGTGACCAGCACGCTGAGTTCCGGCAAATACCCGGCGGCGATGCGGTCCAGGAACTCGCGCAGCCTGGGACTGGCCAGCCGACCCAGAAAGCCGCGCACGCCGTCCTCCTGCACCTTTTCCAAACCGTCGAGCACCAAAAGTCCCGGGGTCTGCTGCAACAGGAAGAACATCTGCCCGAGCGACAACACGGTTTGGACTCGCGGCGCATGTTCCAGCCACATTTGCAGCGCTTCGAAAAACGCTTCCGGGTTGGGGGCGTCGTAGAAGGAAAAGACAAACACGCCGTGCGGCGTGGGGAGCGAGTTGTCTTTCGGAACATCCGGGTCGGTCGGCAGCCCGCCGGGCAGGACGCGCAGGAACCGTTCCGCGATCGCCGTCTTCCCCGCTCCGCCCATGCCGACAAGGGCGAGCACGCCTCGGCCAACCGTGGGGCAGGCTTCCAGCCTGCGCTCCGTTGCGCTGGCAGGCTGGAAGCCTGCCCCACTGCCGCGCCGCCACTGGCACAACTCATCGAGCTGCGGCCGATGTTGCCAATCGTGCGCTCGTAACAGCGAGTGAGCGAAGTAGCTGAAAGCCGTACCATGACTCATCGCCAACCCTGCTGAGAAAAGTGTCCTCGATCACGAGTTTGAAGTAGAAGCATCTGGCCTGATCAGGCGACGAGCAAGCCTCGCTCCAGGTGCTTGTTTCGTCGTCGTACTTGAACACGCGGTCGCAGCCGAGCACTTCGGCCAAACGATCGACGACGTCGCGGACAAACTTCCGATGCTCGCCAGGAAACGACACGGAGACGGCGTTTCGAGGAGCGTGAGTTAGTCATGTCACCAGTCTATCCCGCGCTCGGGCGCTGAACAAACTGGCGGATGCCCGTCGATTTTCTCCGATCCGCTGGCTCTAAAAGTCCCATTCAAAGTACCGACCGCGCCGGGCTTTTCGCCGTTCCAGTGAATGACAACGGATCGCGGACGGATCTCGTCGGCCAGCTTCTTGACCGTCTCCCCGGCCGTCCGAGGAAAGTCTTCCTGCATCCGCACGTTGCACCGGGTGCGGGCGAGGTATCCGCGAAGCTGCATTCGCGGACCGGGAAACGGCGCTGCGTCTTTCTCGAACTCAGCGGACACACACACGAAATGAAGACGCCATCCGGCTTCGACTGGTCGGGCATGATTCTTCCAGTTCGACACTGGACTGCGACAGCCTGCTGCTGCTTTTCCGACGACCGCCTGCGGTGGCGATTGCTTAATTCCGGACTCTCCGCCATTCCTGTTGAACACTCCCGCGAGTGGCAAGACGCCGGGCGCTCACTTCGCACAGCTTTCAACATCAATGGCGCAGAGTCCCGATTTGTAGTGGCATGGTCATGATCAGATGCAGTTGGACTTTTCCCAGGCGCGAAAGCTTCACGACCTGCCAGTCGATGTTCCATCCAGGGCAATCCACTTCACGCTGCCGCAGCGGGAAGGACTGCGTATTTTTCATCTCGTCAATCCGTCAGCCTGTTGTCGCTGGAAGGGACATGCTGTGACTCCAGGAAGAAGACTGCTGCGGTCCTTGCATGGGATGGATTTGCCGCGGATCCCAGGAGTGATGAATGCATACATGCGTCCCCATCAGTCCTGGCCGACTGTGGGCACATTCTCTCATTCACAGCCACCTTCCATTTCTAACGGCCACCCTCTCGGAGACCCGTTCCGCATCGTCGTTGCCCGCGATCTCAGACGGGCCGGATGCGACGCCCTGGCCATATCACGATGTCAGTCGAAAAAGTGATACGCGGCAGAAAACTGATGCCGGCGATCGCAGCGTTGTAAGCCGGCACGATCCGGTTTATTCCGGCGAGGTGAGGCGTGCGGCCCAGCGCCAGCCCGAAACCGGCAGAAATGCTGCCGGTGTCGCCCAAACCGAAGATCACGAATCAGCCGGGCGCCGCTGAAGCGCCGAACGATTTCGACTCATTCCACGCGCTCTGCCGGCCGACATGCCGACGCCCGTGCATGCGCCGACGGCTTCAGTCTGCAGCCCTGCCTCGCCTGCATGGCAGCTCTGACCGCCAGCTGGAAGAGGGTCGTCCGCGCGCAGCACCAGAGCCGCACCGAACAGCTCCCCGCCCCTCCAGCCACAAATGACAGAAGGCCGCAAACCCTTACAGTTTGCGGCCTTCTGTCATTTGTCCCGTTAGGATTCGAACCTAAACTAATTGATCCAGAGTCAATCGTGCTACCGTTACACCACGGGACAGGCTGTGGGCCGTTCGGGACGGCTGAAGCGGCGGGAGTATAGTTCGGAACTTTCGGCGAGCCAAGACAACTGCGACCGGTTCCGGACAGGATGATGGACCGTGAAGTTCGCGCTCAGTGTGTGCGTCCCGGACCGGGAAAACAGTGGCCGGCTACTGCCTGGCGGTGGGCCGGAGCGTTCCTGAAGGCTGGGGCGATTCTGGCGGAGCGGGTTGCGGGGCGGCCTGTGGACCGGAGTTCGGAACGCCTTGCGCAGGCGGGCTGCCACCGGTGGCAGTCTGCATTGAGAAATGCTCCAGTGTCAGCAGAAATCTCGATTGCTCGTCATTCGCGTCTCCATCGTCTGTGAGAACGAACCTCATTCCCGCTTCAAAGCCTGCGGCGACTTCAGACAGAGGCGGAGTCATGGTTCCCGGAAACAATCTGGTTTCGGGGGATGGCTGGCGGCTCAGTTGATCCGTCATCAGTTCCTGAAGGCTCTTTGCGAGAGCCATTCGCCCGGCGGGCTGCCGGGGAGGAATCAGCATGAGCAGTTCCACCAGCAGTATCCGCCGACTGAGGGTGGTGCTGGATTTCATTTCCCATACAGGGGCAGTCGCCAGTGGAGAGGGAACAACATTCATCGGCAGTTGAGGCACTCGTTGAACCGCAGCCAACCCGCCGAACGCGAATCCGCCGAGGCTGGAGAACATACTGCCGGAGCCGCCGGGTTCCCGGGCGCGGCCAGGGAAACCTCGTCTCGATCCGCTGCTGAACCGGCCTCCGTCTGTCCCGGCATTCAAGGAGTCGCCGGATTCGTACGGCACCGCATCGCTGCCACGACTGCTTGAATCCGAAGATCGGAGGCTGCCGGAACCAGAGCGGGCCATGCGGGCAGTGAAGACTCGAAAGCTGGAGAATTTCTGATCAGTCGAATCTCTGCGGATCGTGGCGAGAAAACTCTGGATGGTCTCGTCGGAAAGTCCCGCCTCGCTGTCGGCCGGCCGCGCGTGCTGTTTCATCAATGCCAGTGCCGCGGCCGCGTTGACCAGTCCGGATCGCTGATCGGTCTGTCCCGCAGCAATCGCCGCCTGGTTCGCAGTCTGGTGAGCCGGTCCGAGCATGTACGGCACCAGGACTTTTTCAATCCGCTGGTCCATGACTTCGTCGCGATGCTGTCCCGGAATCGTGGCCAGGATGAATGCGGCATCGAGCCGTTCGTGCTCCTCCTTTGAATCCAGCAGTTTCAGCAGCAACCCGGTTGAGTTCGCAAATCCCTGCGCCGGCAGTACGGATTCAAACCGCAGCACAGCCGATCTCAGTTCCGCAGGCTGCGTTGACCAGCGGTTGATGAGCGACGAGGACCACCGGTCGAAAGACTGTTCCGTGGATGATGGCGCTGCCTCACCGGCCGCGGCCGGTCGCAGGGCCGCAATCAAATTCCGGCTGTAAACATTCGGCGCGGGCCAGATCATGCGGAATTGTGGAGCGGAAGCAGTCTGAAACGGAGCGGCGATTTCGCGCAGAATCAACGCCTGCCTCTCCGGAGAAGCGGCCGGAAAAACACGGGCGATGGCCGCGACTGCCATTGCGGGATCCCGTGCGGCAATGGTGGTGAAACAGTTCAGAATCAACTGCTGCTCGTTGTCTGTCAGCTCTCCGTCGCGATGCAGAGCCGCCTCAAGAACCTGCTCCGTGCAGTGCATCGCCCGGCGGAGTTCCGCGTCGGTCATCGACAGCACATGCACGGCATTGTGGAGATCCGTCAGCTCTGAAACCGTCTCCTGCGGCGATGTCGTCCGAGCCAGCCAGTCCGCCAGGTTGCGACCTTTGTAAAGAGCGAGTCGCGGCGGGAGAGAATGGATCGGACTTCCGCCTGGCGAGAAGCCCCTGATGCTCTGACTGCTCAATGTCAGGACGGGCGTTGTGAACCTGGGAAACCTGCCGGTCAGACGATGGAGCGCGGACAGGCAGGAATTGAGTAACCGTTCCGGCTCGTGAATCTTTGAACGCGGCGAGCGGCCGGATGGCGGCGTTTCGCGCGGCACTTCAAATCGCTGCCGCCGACTGGACTGCTGATCGCGAACCAGTTCTTCCAGCAGCAGTTCGTTCTGCGCGGGTTCGAACGTGAAGTCCGCTGATTCCTGATCGGACAGGACCGGCCGGTGCTCCGTCAGCAACTCCACGAGATCCTGGATTGAACGCAGCGTTTCCTCCGAGGCATCACCCATCATGGCCAGGCATTCCACGGCCATGATGCGGCGGCTGAACTCTTCTTCGGAGGATCGAATTCCCAGCGGATAAGGGACTGGTGTTTCGAGCAGAATATCCCGCAGCGTTCCGCTGCTGGATTTCAGGTGCGGGCCAAGCTGTATGAGTCCCATCCACGGTTCCAGTCGCAGATCCGAGCTGTACTGGATAGCGCCTTGCTGTGGTGCCGGTCCGGCCTGAGCGATGAGGAACTGCGCGAGCTGTTCGCTCGGTTCAACCTCCGCGAGAAGAGCGGCCGCGTACGCCGCGTGCGAAGGCTGAGCATCCTTGATCGCGGCCCGGAAGTAATCCGCAACGGCGGGATCGGTCTCTCGTCCGCGTATGTGCCAGGTCAGCTCGTTGAAGATCTGAGTCTTTAGTCCGGGATGCTGCTTCGACGCGGCGATCAATGCCGGAACGTAGTCCGGATGCCGGTGCGCGGCGCGAAACAGAGGATCGCCATTCCC
>Ga0172376_10005260_pt1 | contig 14510 bp, 15 predicted proteins | sample Lak35m_FD_121114 | JGI IMG/M metagenome (GOLD analysis project Ga0172376, IMG submission 121114) | Freshwater microbial communities from Kabuno Bay, South-Kivu, Congo - kab_092012_35m | ecosystem: Environmental > Aquatic > Freshwater > Lake | place: Democratic Republic of the Congo: South-Kivu...
ACCTTGTGCTTCGCCACGACCTGCCAGAAGCGCCCGTAGTCGGGGAAGTTCGGCACGCCCTCGAACATCACGGCCGTCGCGCGGTTCGCCAGCGGCCCGTAGAGGATGTAGGTGTGGCCGGTGATCCAGCCCACGTCCGCCGTGCACCAATAGATGTCGCCGGGCTGGTAGTCGAAGACGTAGTGGTGCGTGTAGGCCGCGTAAGTCAGATAACCGCCGGTGGTGTGCAGCACGCCCTTGGGCTTCCCGGTGGAACCGCTGGTGTAGAGGATGAAGAGCGGGTCTTCCGCGTCCATGACCTCGGGCTTGCACTCGGGCGAAGCGGCGGCCAAGGCGTCATGCCACCAGACATCGCGGCCCGGCTGCATCTCGACGGGCGTGCCGGTGCGGCGGACGACGAGGATTTTCTCGACGGTCGGGATGCGGGGCGCGGCCTTGTCGGCGTTGGCCTTCATCGGGATGTCGTGCTTCACGCCGCGCACGCCGGTGTCCTGCGTGATGATGACCTTGCAGCCGGAGTCGTTGATGCGCGTGACGAGCGAGTCCGCCGAGAACGCGCCGAACACGACCGAATGCACCGCGCCGATGCGCGCGCAGGCCAGCACCGCGACGGCCAGCTCGGGAATCATCTGGAGGTAGATGCACACGCGGTCGCCGCGCTGGACGCCGAGGGCCTTGAGCGCGTTGGCGGCGCGCTGCACCTGCTCGTAGAGGTCGCAGTAGGACAGGCGGCGGGACTCGTTGGGGTTGCTGCCCTCCCAGATGATCGCGGTCACGTCGCCGTGCCCGGCCTCGACGTGGCGGTCCACGCAGTTGTAGCAGGCGTTGAGCTTCCCGCCGATGAACCACTCGATGCTGACCGGGTCGTGGTAATTGACCTCGGAGAGCTTGTCCCACTTGCGCATCCAGGTGAGCCGGTTCGCCTGCTCGGTCCAGAAGCCCTCGGGATCCTTGATCGAGCGCTCGTAAAGGGCGCGATACTCGTCGAGCGACTTGACGTGCGCGCGGGCGGAGGCCTCGGCGGAAGGCGGATGAACGGCGGTCGGAACAAGGTTTTGGCTCATGTGTGCGGCGAAAGTCCGGTCATCTTAGGAGCGAGCCGCGAAGCGTCAACCCGCGAAACTCGGCGGGCGCTCACTTCGCGCGCGGGTGATGCCGCGCGTGGACCTCGCGCAGGCGCGGCCCCGCCACATGGGTGTAAATCTCCGTGGTGCTGATGCTGGAGTGGCCGAGCAGCTCCTGGATCACGCGCAAGTCCGCGCCGTGCTCCAGCAGGTGCGTGGCGAAGCTGTGCCGCAGCATGTGCGGCGTGACGTGCCGCTCCACCCCCGCGCGCCGCACGCGCTGGGTGATGCGCAACCACATGGTGACGTGCGCGAAGGCCGTGCCGCGCCGCGTGAGAAAGACGGCGGCGGGCGACTTCGGCCGAACGAGCTGCGGGCGCGCGACGGTGAGGTAACGGCCCAGCGCCGCCACCGCAAACTTCCCGACCGGCACGACGCGTTCCTTGTTGCCCTTGCCGATGACGGTGACGAAGCCGGCTTCGAGGTGAAGCTGTTCGAGCCGCAGGTTGCGCAGCTCGGCGAGGCGCAGGCCGCTGGCGTAGGCGAGTTCGAGGATCGCCTGGTCGCAGAGGTCGGCCGGCCCGCTGGTGGCGAGGGGCTTGAGGACCTGCTCGACCTCGGCCTTGGTGAGCGACTTGGGGATGCGCTTCCAGCGGCGCGGGAGCGAGAGATTTTCCGCCGGATTGGCGGGCAGGTGCTTCTCCGTCTCGGCCCAGCGGAAGAAGGCGCGCAGCGCGGCGATCTGGAGATAGAGGCTGCTGGTGCTCAACTTCGCGGTGGACTCCTCCGGCGCGTCGGCCAGCCGGCGGTCGCGCTCGTGCTGGAGGAACTCGGTGAGATGCGCGAGGCGCACGTCGCGCCAGCTCGCCAGCTTTTGCGTCGCGGCCCAGGCGATGAACTTGTCGAGCAAGCCCTGGTAAGTCTTCTGCGTGTGCTCCGCCTGCCCGCGCTCGTGGCGCAGGGAGAAGAGGAAGTCTTCGACGAGGGCGTGCATGGTCGTCAACGCAGCCAGTCGCGTCGGCGAGCCAGCCGCTCCGGCTGCCGACTGGAATGGAAGCCCGCGAAGATGACGACCTCGCCTGGATGCAGGTTGTCGAGGCTCCTCACGGTCGTCAGCGAGTGTCTCCGGTCTCCGCACCGGCCCGGAGGGCCAGCGGAACTTAGCCGGGGGCATCGCCCCCGGTGGAGTGCCCCTCCCGGATTCCGCCCCGCAGGGGCGGCGGAACAGGCCGACATTTCTCCCACACCCCTCCGGGGTGCTGTCCGCACGCGGCCAATTCCGGGGGCGTTGCCCCCGGCTAAGTTCCCCCCGGCCCTCCGGGCCAGTTCAGCAAGCCGGAGCTTTCGTAGCACGGCGCTCATGCAAATGCCGACGGACGCGCTCGGCCGTGCCCTCCCACGGCTCGGTGAGCGAGGGGGCGGCGAGGAAATCATCGCGCCGACGCAGCAGCTCGGCCTGCTGATCCGCGGACAACTCGGTCGTCGCGTCCTGACGGAACGAGTCGAACCAGTCGGCGAAACGCTTCAGTTCACGCGGCGGCAAGGCCTGCACCCGGGCTTCAAGTTCCTTCACGCTCATGGCCGTTAGTTATCGTGCGCCGGGGCTGGCGCGAGAAAAAGATGCCGCTCACTGCGGCGGCGGCTCGACGTGCGGCTTCTGCTGCTGCAGGTAGTCCTCCAAGGTCGCGCCGGCCGTGGGCGGCTTGCTCCCCGCCGGGCGCGGCAGGCGGACGGTGTCCTTGCCGGTGGCCTTGGCCGGGCGCGGCAGACGGACGGTGTCCTTGGCGGACGGCACGGACGGACGCGGGATGCGGGCGGTGTCTGACATGGCTCAGGTGTGGCTGAAGCAACTGGCGACCGCAGGACGATGAACCCTCGAACGCGGAGCTTCAACTGCGTAGTTCAGGCTCACGCCTTTTTCGCCGGCGCGGCGGGCTTGGGCGCGAGCCGGGTGAGCCGCAGCTTCCGCGAGTAATGGACGGTGGCGATTTGCAGGCCGTCGGGGTGCAGGTCCAGTTCGCGGGCCATGTCGGGGAGCTTGAAGGCGGGCGCGGGCTTCTCATCGTCCTTGCCCCAGAAGAGCAGGTGCCCGCCGCTGCCGCCGCCGCACCCGGCGATGAGCGTGCCGTCGGGGTGGAAGAGGCAGTTCCACACCGTCGAGTTGGTCAGGCCGTCGGCGAGGTGGGTCTTGAGCAGCTTGTGCGAGTCCCAGTCGTAGCGCTGCACGATTGGCTCGTGGACGTTGCCCAGCGGATTGCTGGCCTTGTGCAGGCCGCCGCAGGCGAGGTGCTTCCGCTCCGGCGAAACCGCCAGCCCGCGCACGCCGCCGAAGTGAACCTGCTGGCCGCCGTTGTAGGAGTGCAGTTCCTTCGCGTCGAGCACGCGGACGGATTTGCCGGTCGCGATGTCCCATTGCTGCACCTTGCCCATGAGGTCGCCGGACAGGAGAAACTTGCCGTCGGGATGGAAGTGGACGCTGTAGACGTCGAGTTCATGCCCGGTGAACTGCTGGACCATTTTTCCGTCGGCGAGGTTCCACAGCTTCACGAGCCGGTCGTTGCCGCCGCTCGCGAGGAGCTGGCCGTCCGGGCTGACGGCGAGCGCGCGGATCCAGCCCCGGTGCGCGGTGACCTTGCGCAGCGGCGCGGGCTTCTCCGCCGTGGCGGGCCACCACATCAGCGTGTCGTCGCCGCCCGCGCTGACCAGCGTCTGCCCGTCCTTCGACAAGGCCAGCGCCCACACGTAGGAGTCATGCGCGGTGAAGACGGCCTTCTTCTTCGGATCGGCCAGCTCCCAGCGCAGGATCGCGCGGTCCTCGGCCGTGGCGAAGACGAACTTGCCCGTGGGATCGAAGCGGCAGGTGATGAGCGGGGCCGGGTGGTCGAATTCGGCGGCGACGTGCGCGGCTTTGTAGTCGGGCTTCATGGAGCGGGTTCCTTGGGCAGCAAGTCCGTGATGAACACATGGAGTCCCTCGGCGAGTCTGAACGCCTCGTCGAACTCGGTGCGGGAGGGGAGCGGGTCAGCCGTAAGACCGGGATAGCGAAACGCGGATGCGTAAGGCGTGAGCACATTCGCCGCCTCTTCCCAGTCCAGAAAACGCGCGTCGCCACCGGCGGCCAGAATCACCAGCCGGGTCAGGTCATGCGTGCGCTCAACCGGCTGCTTGCGGAACACCAGCCAGGCCTTCAGCGACTTCTCCGCCGCCTGCTGGCAGTGGTAGATGGCCGTGTCGAGCGGGCCGTCCGGCACCGCGCTGACGATGCGCGCGTTCTGCAAGTCGTGAGCGGCCTTGGTGAGCCACTCGCGCGTCAGGCGAAGCTGCGGCTCATCCATACAACTTTCGCCCCCGCGTGATGACTTGGTGCTGCAGGGAGGAGGGCAGCGCCTTGTCGCGGTCGAACTCGCCGCGAGTCTGCACGAACACATCCTTGCTGAGGGCCATCCCGCTGAGGCAACGGTGCGCCCGCTGCATTCTCCGTGTCGCCCGTTCGTCGCTGTGCGGCACGATCACCAACAAATCCAGGTCACTGTCTGCGCGGGGGGTGCCCCAGGCGTGCGAGCCGAACAGCCAGATCTGCTCGGGCGCGAACTCGGCCACCAGCCGGCCGGTTACCTCGGCCAGCAACAAGTCGTGGTTGGTTGCCTTCATGCCTCAAAACTATCAGTCATCACCAGCGTATGAGAAGCGTCCAGATTGACGGTGTCAGCGGCGAATTTCATCGGCTTGCGATGCTCACTTCTTCACGCCCAGCACCTCGACGAGCTTCGCGGAAATGGCCGCCGCGCTCGCGCCGGTGGTGGATTTCATGCCCGCCGCCAGCCCGGAGACATACGCAGTGGACGCCGACGTGCCGCTCACTAGGTAGGTCTTGCCGCCAAACTGGATAATGCTCGAACCCGGCGCGACCACGTCCACGAACTCGCCGCGGTTCGCATAGCTGGCGAGCTGGCCATTGCGCGTCCCTGCGGTGACGGCGACCACCTCGGGATACGCGGCCGGGTAGTTCGGCGCGGTGGTCGGCTCGTTGCCCGCCGCCGCGATGAACAGCACGCCGCGCTCCGCGCCCTGCTTGATGACATTGTGCAGCAGCGTGCTGTCGCCCGCGCTGGCGAGGCTGAGGTTGATGACCGACGCGCCCGCGTTGAGCGCCTCGACGATCCCGCGCGCGACGTTGAAGGTGCTCGTCGCGGCGGCGTCGCCATACACGTCCACCGGCAGCACGCGCACGGCGGAGGCCGCGCCCGCGTCCTGCGTGCTGGCCAGCCCGCGCAGCAGCGTCTCGAACATCGAGGTGCCGTGCGTGGGCGCGGCGGAGCCGGCGGTCGCCTCGCCCGCGACGGAAACTCCGGGCAGGAGGAAGGCGCTCGAAGGCGTGGCCTTCTGCACCGCCGCGTCAATCAGGCCCACGACCAACTGCCCCGCCGGCGCGCTGGCATCGGGCTTGATCGCCAGCGCCGCCAGGGAACTCGCTGAGAGCGGGTCCGTGACGACGGGGCGCGGGATGGCGTAGTTGTGGTCCACGTTGAAGTCCGCGTTGCCGTTGAGCGTGTCGAGCGCCGTCCGCGCCGCGTCGGCGTCCGCGAACTTGAGCCGGAACGCGCCGAACTCATCCACGCGCCCGGTGACCTTCGCACCGAGCCGTTTCGCCAGCTCGTCCGCGTCCGCCTTGCTGCCGGGCTTGCGCAGCAGGACGAGTTCGTCGGCGATGGGCTTGGCCTTGGCCGGCTCGCGCCGGGGCACGCGCTGCGTGGCGTCGCCGATGGTCGTGCGGAAGACAAAGAGCCTGGCCGGCGCGTTGGCCTGGGGCAGCACGGCGTAGCTGAGTTCGCCCAGCATCCGCCCCAGCGCGTCGCCCGGCGGAAGGTTGCTGAACTTGACGGACACCGGCTGCTTGAGCTGCGCGCCCGGCTCGACGAAGACCTGCCAGCCGGTCGCGTCCGCGAGCTGCTCGAGCAGTTGCGGGAGCGACCACCCGTCAATATCCGCGTCCACCCGCTCGCTGCCCACGCGCCAGACCAGCTTGTCCGCCGCCCGCGCCGGGGAGCCGGCGCAGGCCAGCGCCAGCAGCGCGAGGCCGAGGCCGAGGCGGAGGAGGCGGTTCACAGGCAACCCATACCACCGCGCCCGCCGGGCGGCGAGCCGTCTTTCTGCGAATGCGGAGTTCACCGAGGGATTGAACGCCGCCGGAGTGAAAAGGTTCCCGCGACTTGCCCCGGCCGCGAAACGAAATGAAGGTTGCGCCACGCCTCACGGGCATGAACTATCCGCCGCAACGGCTCGGGACGTAGCTCAGCCTGGTAGAGCACTTGGTTTGGGACCAAGACGTCGCAGGTTCAAATCCTGTCGTCCCGACCATTCCCTGTTCACCGGCTGCCAACTTCCCCGTTTTTCCGGCCTCAATACAGCCACTTCGCAAGCGTTCCGTCCGCGCCCAGCGTCACGCCCTGCCGGCGGTAGGCCCAGCACATGTAGCTCACACTGACGAAGAACGACGCGGGCACGCGGTTGGCGGCGCAGATCTTCACGCCGAGCAAAGTTGTCCGGCCGCCGAAGCCCATCGGGCCGATGCCGAGGTCGTTCGCGGTCTTCAGGATTTCCTGCTCCAGCGCGTCCAGCTCCGGGTTGGGGTTGCGGTCGTCGAGCAGGCGGAGGAACTGCTGCTTGCTGAACTCGTAGCCCGTCGCGCGGTCGCCGCCGATGCACACGCCGAGGATGCCCGGCCCGCAGCCCTTGCCCTGCGCCTGGAGCACGGCGTCGAGGATGACGCGGCGGCAGCCGTCGAGGTCGCGGTTGGCGTGGAGCTTCTCGGCGGGCAGCGAGTATTGCGCGCCGACGTTCTCGCAGCCGCCGCCCTTGAGCACGAGCCGCACGGCGATCTCCGGTGAGCGGTGCTGGTGGAAGTGAACCGCCGGCGCGCCGGGGCCAAGGTTGGTGCCGTCGTTCTTGCCGGTGAGGGAATCCACCGAGTTTTGCCGCAGAAAACCTTTCGCCGTCGCCTCCTTCACGGCCTCGCGCGCGGCTTCCTCGCAGGCGATCTGGTCGAAGCCCACGGGACACTCGACGTAGAAGATCACGCTGCCGGTGTCCTGGCAGATGGGCTGGGACTTGCGCTTCGCCAGCTCGATGTTCTGCTCGATGATCTTGAGCGCGCTGGCGGCGATGGTGCCCCGCTTCTCGTGCTCCAGCGCGGCGACGAGCGCGCGGTTCACGTCGTCGGGAATCTCGGCGGAAGTCCGGCGGATCAGCTCGACCAGCGAGTCTTTCAAAGCGTTCATGCCGCGCCACGGTAGGAAGCGGGCGGAGGCGTGTCAACGTGGCGGGCGGACGCAACTCGCAGCCCCGGTGGGGCGAGCGTCCTCGCGAGCCGGCTCGTCAGCAGCCTCGCCCCACCGGCGCTCCGTCCGCATCACTGCGTGGCGGGTCCGTAGCCGGGCTTGGGCTTGCCGTCGTCGCCGAGCTTGCCGCAACTCCAGAGCAGGCCGCGCGTGACGAGGTCGAGATAGACCGGGTCCGCCATCGTGTGGTTGCCGTGGCCCAGCGTGGTGCCGAAGACCTTGCCCTTCCCGTGCTGGTTCACCCAGATGACGACGTGGTCCTTCTTGGTGTCCTCGCCGTAGGCCTGCGCGAGGGGGACGAGGTTGGGCCAGAGCTTCTCGTTCTTGTAGAGTTCGTCCTTGGGATTCTTCCACTCGGCGGGAAAGCCCTTCATCACCGGATGCTCCGGCTTGAGGTTCTTCACGAGCAGGTCGCGGTTCTTCTCGTGGCTCATCGAGGTCTGGCCGATGGCCTTGCGCCACTCATCGGTCGCGGCGGCGCGGTAGCTGTGCGTGGAGCAGTGCAGCATCACCGCCGGCACGCCGTCCGCGTGCGCCTTGGCGATGCGCTCGACGAACGCGACATCCGTCACCTGGCCGAAGCATTCGTTGTGGACGATGACATCGAAGCCCTTCGCCCAGTCGTCCTTCGCGTAAATGCTGACTTGGTGCGTCCGCGTGTCGCCACCCTCGTGGAGGATGGTCCACGCGACATTCGCGCGGGCGGAGATGCCTTCGGAAAGAATCTTCTTCTGCTGCTCGTAGTCGTGGCAGCAGCCGCCGGTGATCATGAGGACGCGCAGGGGCTTGGTCTCGGCGGCAGTGGCGTTGAGCAGCAGGCCGAGCAGCAGGGCGAGGCCGGAGGCGGCGAACGAGCGTAGCGGTTTCATGGCCGGTCAGTTAACCGCAGTGACCGGCGGCGGGCAAGCACGGCAAAGCGGGTTGCGCTGGATAGGGCGCTACTTGACACCCGCACCATCCGAACGAGGAAACCTGCTCCCTCTCCTCCATCGGATGGAGGAGAGGGCCGGGGAGAGGAGGGGCGTTACCGCTCTATTATCAAGGCTCCCCTCTCCCCAGCCCTCTCCCCGCTCCTGCGTCGCAGGGAGAGGGGGTTCACCTGCCTTGGTGCGTGTGCCAAGTTGCGCCCCGCCGGATACTTCTTCTATGCATCCGTCCCGGCTCTGCGGTGCAAAATTCCGTTCAGCACCGCAGACACGGGACGGGCGCAGAGAGGGCGTGGCGAACCGGTTTGATGTCCAAAGGACGCGCAAAGCGGGCGGGGACGCCCGCGCTCCGTGCTCACTTCGCGTCGGCCAGCCGGCCGACTTCGCGCACTCCGCTGCCTTTGCGTTGGGTGAGCGAGTCGCCGAGATCAGCGCGCGCCTTCTCCGCGTGGGCGAGGAGCTGCTGCACCACGGTCGGGTGCGACGAGGCTACGTCGGTCTTCTCACCGATGTCGGCCTGCAAGTCGTAGAGCTGCGGCTCGGCGACGCGCGCCGGCTCGTATTTTGCCGGGATGCCGTCCTTGCCACCGGGCCGGCCGGCGAGCGTGCGGAAGCCGTGCGGGAGCTGGAGCTTCCATTTGCCATCGGGCGAGAAGACGGCCTGCAGCTCGTTCTGCGCGTAGTAGCTCCAGTAGGACTCATGCGGGTTCTTCGCGCCGGGCGTGCCGGCGAGCAGCGGCCACACATCGAGGCCGTCAATCTTGTGCGCGGGCAGCTTTGCGCCGATGAGCTTTGCGAAGGTCGGCAGCAGGTCAATGGTCATCAGCATCGCGTCGCTCGTGCTGCCGGTGGGGAGCTTGCCCGGCCAGCGCATCAGGCACGGGACGCGCGTGCCGCCTTCCCACGCGGTGCCCTTGCCCTCGCGCAACGGCCCCGCGCTGCCGGCGTGCGTGCCGTAACTCAGCCACGGGCCGTTGTCGCTGGTGAAGACGACCAGCGTGTTGTCATCCAGCTTGTGCTTCTTCAACGCGTCGAGCACCTGGCCGACGGACCAGTCAATCTCCTGAATCACATCGCCGTAAAGCCCCGCGCCGGACTTGCCCTTGAACTTGTCGCTCACGAAAAGCGGGACGTGCGGCATGGAGTGCGCGAGGTAGAAGAAAAACGGCCGGTCCTTGTTCCGCTCGATGAACTTCACCGCGCGTTCGGCATACCAGGTTGTGAGGTTCGGCTGCTCGTCCGGCGTGACCTCGGCGTCAATGACCTTCTCGCCCTCGATCAGCGGCAGCGGCGGGTAAGTCCCCTTCTTCGCCTCGGGATGGTGCGGCCACATGTCGTTCGAGTAGGGCAGGCCGAAGTATTCGTCGAAGCCGTGCCGCGTGGGGAGGAACTGCGGGTGGTGGCCGAGATGCCACTTGCCCGCCATGCCGGTCGCGTAGCCCTTCTGCTTGAAGACCTCGGCCATCGTCATTTCGTTCGCGTGGATGCCGATGCGCGAGCCGGGGGCGAGCGCGCCGTTGATGCCCACGCGGTTGTTGTAACAGCCCGTGAGCAGCGCCGTGCGCGACGCGGAGCAAACCGCCTGCGAGACGTGGAAGTTCGTGAACTTGCGCCCTTCCTTCGCCATGCGGTCGAGGTGCGGCGTCGTGTAAGCCTTGCAGCCGAACGGCCCGATGTCGCCGTAGCCCATGTCGTCGCAGAAGATGACGATGACGTTGGGCGGACGCGGCGCGGCGGAGGCGGACGCGGCGGCGAGCACCAACGCGGCGGCGAGCAACAGGCGGGCGAGGGTTTTCATGGTTCAGTATTTCTGGTGCCGGGCGTGGCCGGCGGCGACGAGCGCGTCGTTGATGTTGAGTGGGGCGGCACCGTTCTGTTCGAGCCAGACTTCGGCGAGGTAACGGCCGTATTTCTCGCGGCGGTCCTTGATGGTTTGCAGGAGCACGTCCTTGCCCGCGATGAGCGACTTCAGATGGTCGCGCGACCGCTGGCCCCGCGCCTTGTCCGCGCCGGTCAGCTCGGGCGCGTTGATGCGGTGCAGCCGGAGCTTCTCGCCGCGCACCCAGACGCCGAGGCCGAGGTCAATGTCCACCGTGCAGGTGTCGCCGTCATACACGGACACCACGCGGGCGCGGTAGTGGAACAACCCCGCAGGCGCGGGCGCGGCGGCAGGCACGGGCGAAGGCATGGCGCAGAGTAGGATTCCCGCCCGCCCCGGACAAGCGCGATCCCGCAACCGGCGGGCGCGCCGATTCGGAACGTCGGGGCAGATGCGCCCGATTCAGGCTTCCCATCCGCCCGACGGCTGACAGAAAGAAGGGGGCAGAAAAGCTCCCTTCAACCTACAATCGGCACTTGAACGGGGGGAGGAAGTGCAGAAACCACTAACCGGCACTGACTGGCACTAATGGATTCCAACCCAACCCGCTCCCCGCGCAGGTGAAGCGCACGGTTCTGTGTTCATTAGTGCGGGTCAGTGCCGGTTAGTGGTTTGCGATCCTACGCCTCTTTTTAATTGCCGGATTCAGGTTCAATCCGCCCGATTCTTTCTGTCAGCCGCCCCCGCCCCCGACGACCGGCCCGGAACCGGGCTGCACGCGGCACTTGCTTCACGGGAAAAGCATCCGATGATGCCGGCCATGGACTGCCTGATGTCGCCGGTCCGCCGAACGCAGCATGAACCTCCGCCGCAAATGGAGCCACTTCGCCGTCCTGCCGGGAGCGGAGGCCCGCCTGTTCCTGCGCGCCTGCTGGATGCTTGTGCTTGTGGACCTCGAGCTGCGCTTGCGCCCGTGGCAGCGGAGCCATGAGCGGCTGGCGGCGTGGGCCGCCCGCCATCGCACGAACGGCGGGCCACCCCCGGCGCGGCTCGCCTGGCTGGTGGCGCGCGCGGCCCGGAACGTGCCGTGGCCCGCCACCTGCCTGCGGCGCTCGCTGGTGTTGTGGGCGCTGCTGGCCCGCGCGGGCGAGCTGGCCGAACTGCGCGTCGGCTTCCGGCGCGAGCAAGGAGAATTTGGGGCGCACGCGTGGGTGGAGCACCACGGGCGCGTGCTGAACGATTCCCCTGACGTGCGCGAGCGCTACGCCGTGCCGGCCGAGCCGCTCGTCGGCCCGGCCGCGACGACGCGCGGGAAAGTGGGTTGAACCTGAATCCCGAAATCCGAATTCCCGAACCCCGAAGGAAGCCCGAAATCCGAAGGCCGAATTGAGCTTCAGTCCTTCGTCCGAGACAGTCCGGGGCGGCCACCCTTCCCAGCGCCGCTTTTCGGGCTTCGGGCTTCGGGTTTCTTTCGGAACTCGGATTTCGGACTTCGGATTTCGGGTTGAAATCCCCCCGGCCGCCGGCGCAGAGTCGCCGTGCTGGTTGTTCACCATTTGATTTGCCAACCGCCCATGTCCACGCCGGCCGCCATCGAATTCTCCGACGCCACCGTCGTCGCCGTCTCCCCGCGCCAGATTTCCACCGCCATGGGCGCGGAGCAGGCCATCCTCCAGCTCGACTCGGGAAAATACTTCGGCCTCAACCCCGTCGGCGCGCGCGTGTGGCAACTGCTCGCCCAGCCGCGCACCGTCTCCGAAGTGCTCGCCACCTTGCTGGCCGAGTATGAAGTCCCCGCCGACCGCTGCCGCGCCGACCTGCTGGCGCTGCTGCACAAGCTGCACGCCGCCGGCCTCCTCGTCGTGCCGCACGCCGCCGCCCCGGCATGACTCCGCGTTATGCCCTCTACGGCCTGTGCCTGGCGACGGACCTCCCGCTGAAGGCTCCCGCCGCCGACCTCGCCGCCACCCCCGATCTGACCATCCTGCGTGGCGGAGAGCTGCCCGCTCATCATCCCGCCCCGGCCGGCGAAGTCTGGGCCGCCGCCGACTTTGGCAACGGCGTGGCCGTGCGACTGACCAAGACCGCCGCTGGCTGGTCCCTGCTGTATCCGGGCACCGCCGAAGTGCGCTTCTCCCCTGACCGCGCGCAGGCCAGCATCCACCCGGCTCCGGGCAAGGCCGACCTTCTCCCGTTGCTGCTCGCCTCCAGCGTGCCCACCTGGTGGCTGAACCTGCGCGGCGACCCCGTCCTCCACGCCAGCGCCGTGGCGCGCGACGGCCGCGCGCTGGCCTTCATTGGCGCGTCGGGCATGGGCAAGTCCACCCTCGCCACGCTCCTGTGCGCGCACGGGGCGGCCTTGATCACTGACGACGCGCTGCGGCTGAAACCGTCGGCCGACGGCTACCGCTGCCATTTCGGTCCGGGCGAACTGCGCCTGCGCCCCGGCGCGGCGAGCCTGGCCGGTCACTTTGCCCCGGGCTGCGCCGACGTGTCTGTGGACGGCCGCACCACTCTGCGCCCGGCAGCGCGGGCGGCGGAACTGCCCCGGCTGGGCGCGCTCGTCATCCCGCAGCCCTCGCGCGAAGCCGCCACTTTGCGCTGCGAACGCCAGTCCCTCGTGCAGGCCGGCTTCCTGCTCAACAGCTACACCCGCGTCATCGGCTGGCAGGCTGAAGACCCGCTGCGCCGGCAGTTCGAGTTCTTCAGCGAACTGGCGCGGCGGGTGCCCGTGGTGAAGCTCACCGTGCCCTGGGGCCCGCCTTTCGCGCCGGAACTGCCAGAGCAGATCTGGCAACACCTGTCAGCGGAAGCTGCTTGATCCGCAGGTAGGAAAAAATGACCCCCGCTCCAGCAGCCAAACGAAACCGCCGGGGCTTCTGGCTTGTCCTGCTCGTGGTTCTGGCCGTGCTGCTCGAAGTGGCCGCCTGGCTCGGCTGCCGGGCGCTCACGGCGCGCGGCATCTTCTACCAGCCACGGCCAGACGCGGACTTCGCCAGCTACCTCAAGCAGCGGCACCCGGTGCTCGGCTGGCCCGGCGGCCATGACTTCTCTCCCCGGCGCGCGCCCGAGTCCGAGCGGCGGGCGGAGCGGCCCGCGCTGGTCTCGCTTTATGGCGAATCGTTCACCTTCGGTTCGGAAGTGAGCGACGACGAGGCGTGGGGCAACCTCCTCGCCGCCCGGCTGGACGCGCGCGTGGACAACTTCGGCGTGGGCGGCTACGGCACGGACCAGACCGTGCTCCGCTATTAGCTCAACACGAACGACCACGCCCGCGTGGTGGTGCTCGGACTCGTCACGGAAAACCTGATGCGCAACGTGAACCAATACCGCGACCTGCTCTACGCCAGCGGCGGGCTGGGCTTCAAGCCGCGCTTCATCCTGAACGCGACGAACGGCCTGGAACTGGTGCCCCTCTTCACGCCGGACGCGGCGGACTTCCCGGCCTTCGCGCGCGATCCCGGCCGATGGCTGGCGCACGAGTTCTTCCTGCCCGAGGGCGGACGCGGGGTGGGTGCGGCCGAATTTCCCTTCACCTTGAGCCTGGCGCGTGGTGTCCGCCATTTCTCGGCCGGCCCACGGTGGCGGGGCGAGCCGTGGCACGCGGATTTTTTCCGGGCCGACCACTCTTCCCGCGCGCTGCCACTGACCGTGGCCATCGTGCGGGAGTTTGAGCGCGCCTGCCACGCGCGCGGACAGACGCCGCTCATCCTGCTGCTGCCCACCGGCCGCGACCTGCAACACTTCCGGCGGCACGGCCGGTGGATTCACGCGCCGCTGGCGGAGATGCTTGGGCAGGGGGCGCAGGTGCTGGACGTGGCCGCAGCATTCGCCCGCGAAGTTCCAGCGGAGCACTACGAGACCCTCTACGTCACCCCGTCCCGGCACATGAACGCGGCCGGCAACGCCCGGCTCGCTGACTTGGTCGCCAGGCGGGTGCGCGAAGTCACGATGGCGAAAGCTGCGCCTTGAAAGGTCGGACGTAGCCGGAACGATGCAGTTGGATTGGGGAGCGCGCCCGCCCCGGGCGCAGCGAACCGCGCCCTCGCGGTTCGCCCGACGCGGACAAACACCCGCACCGTTTGGATGCTTCGTTCGCACCCGAGTTCGCCGCGAGGGCGCGGCGAACAGCAGCCGGGGCGGCTGCGGTCCCCAAGTTCCACAACTGCATCGTTCCGGCTTGGATCGTGACTGCCTGCATTGGCAAGCCTTGGCCCTGCGCGAGTGCCACTGAAAAATTCCAAATCCGGGCTTGACGGGACGACGGCCGGCGGGTATCCCATCCCCACAATTTAGGAATCAAACGCTTATGAAGACCGACAACCAAACCACCGCCGACAAGCAGGAGTATCAAGCGCCCGAA
>Ga0172376_10005263_pt1 | contig 14503 bp, 14 predicted proteins | sample Lak35m_FD_121114 | JGI IMG/M metagenome (GOLD analysis project Ga0172376, IMG submission 121114) | Freshwater microbial communities from Kabuno Bay, South-Kivu, Congo - kab_092012_35m | ecosystem: Environmental > Aquatic > Freshwater > Lake | place: Democratic Republic of the Congo: South-Kivu...
AGAAAAAGCGACCCTCGCGCACCGTAGACGCTGGAAACCCCAATGAAATCGTCTGCCTAGGGAATTCAAAACGCCCAAGAGTTTTCGGGCGTGACCCGCCGGTTATGGAAATGGGCCTCCAAATCTCGCGCTTTTGTCGCGCGGGGTATAACCGGCGGGTCATTTTGGTTTTCCAGTTTTCGTCCGGGTTATGAAGTTCGAGACTTTTCTATAACCCCCCATCTAACATTCCAGCTCGCGCGACTTTGAGACTCCCGAGAGTCGGCTAGGCAATGGCAGAACAAGCACCCAAGCCCATCCGCGCGCGGGTTGGTAGAGACATCGCGCCGGGGAGAGTTTGAGCCTGGGCCAGTGCGTGCAAACCTTGGAAAATACTGCGTAGAAACGCAAACAGGCCGACGTTTTGAGGCGTCGACCTGTTGGTATAACCGGAGGGTCAAACTGAGTTCGAAACCCTTAATTCAGTTGATAGATCCAAACTCCGCTCTAGCTCATCGGGATTTTACGGGTTATCACCCGAGGCTTATTACCCAGAGATTCTCTCAGGAATTGCGTGCAGAGTTGAAGTTTCTAGGTAGACAGCGATTGCTACCAAGGGCAAACGACCACACCTTTCGGCAGTCGTATATCAATTGTGTCCGATCCTCGACAAAGCCTCTGAGATCTTCGGCGACAAAACCGAGTATGTGGTCGCGGCTCCCCAGTACCGTGCAGCAGCCAACACGGCGATGGGCTGGAAGAACTCGAATCTACGAACCGAAATGACACGACTCTTGCGACGCGCCGGCGTCTCGGGTTGGCCACGTTTGTTCCATTCGATGCGAGCCAGCGGGCAAACAGAACTCCAACGCGAGTTCCCCCTGCACGTCGTCTGCTCCTGGCTAGGTAACTCGCCACGCATCGCACAGCAGAGTTATCTGCTGGTCACCGAGGATGATTTTGCCAAGGCGGCCGGGGCGAAGAGGGACGTGGCGGTGAGGTGAAAAATGGTGTTCGGAGGGTGCCCGGAGTCCGGTATCGTAACCCTGTTACGAGCATCCTGCTGAGCAGCAACTTGCCGTTCTCGAAGTGGGAGAGCATCTTCAAGGATCCTATGACCACAGCGGCGGCCATCGATCGACTCGTCCATCACAGCGTGATCTTGGAGCTCAACGTTCCGAGCTTTCGGCTCGAACAAGCAAGCAAGGACCGATCGAGTCAGGATCTCGATGCATCATCGTGAGTCAGGAAAAAGTTAAAAGCGGAATTCTAACTGTCGCTAAATCGGAATTCTAATTGTCGCCGAACAACTGGTGCTGGTGAACGCTTACGCCTGAGGCGCTAGCCGATTTTACTGATCGGAATTCATGGCGATCGGCTAGCGCCTCAGGCTCAGGATTCTCGGGGAATCGGCTAGCCCCTCAGGCTCAGCATTCTCGTGGATCGGTTCGATTCGCCATCGGTTTATCCCGATGCCCCTTTTCGATCGTCCTGACCAACTTCAAGCCGGTTGCGCCTCTATGGAAGCACGACCCGAAGCTTTGACATAATCATTCCTGGCTGGCATCATCCGCCCCTTGAGACGTCGCCATCGCGATGAAAGTGTCGACGTCAATCGACTCGCTGATCGTTGCAACCGATCCGTCCGCGAAACAGCACGGCAAGATGGAAGGGTGCGACGAAAACGGCTCTCCGGTTACATTGGAAATGTTGATAACTCCTCTGCTTTGCTTTTCAATCGAGCCCACGCGAAAACCCGTCCACGAAAGCATGTACGATTTGTAGGATCCCAACGTGTTGGAGTACATCTTGTGCTGGGGATCGGGATCGATCCAATACTCAAAAGAGCTAAGCCCAAGTTCTTCTGGAGAACCTCGCCGGCCCCCCGAAAACAAATGATCTCCTCGGCTCTCCCAAAAAAGAAGCGTTTGTGACATTCCGTCTCGGATATCGCGTATTCGATACTCCTTGACAACACTGCCGACGCGAACTCGCACCGTTCCTAGCAAGAGTTGGTCCCCTACGAAACAACCGTCGTTGCCGACGTAATCGCACGCAATCCCATCCAAACCAACAATCTCCGGGCCGGAAAAAAAACCCGAAAGGGATTTCAGTAACATCGAATCCTCCGAGCTTGGGCACTTGAGAATCGCGGGCCTTTTTAGCAACAGATCTCGATTCACAGGCGAGCTCGACGGCGTTTTCGCATCGAACCGCGCGTGCAATGCGTTCTCGTCAAGATACGGAAGCATATTTACATACAGCCCGGAATCGGTCCGGTATTCTCCCGACCCGGGATGGGCGTTCATCGTACCGCCGGGAAGGTGCTGAGTCGCCGACTCCAACGCCATGGAGGCCAGTCCGAGATTTCTCAGATTGTTCTTGCATTGAATCAGTCGAGCGGCCTCACGAGCTTGCTGAACCGCTGGCAGCAGCAATGCGACCAATAGGCCGATAAGGGCGATCGTCAGCAAGAGATCGATCAGTCCAAATCCAGAGACAGGGCGTTTCATGACTCAGCTTGCCGCCTTTGCATACAGGTTGACATCCATCGTGGATTCCCAATTTCTCCAGCTTTGGTAGCAACCCAAGATGCCTACGAACGATAGTGCGGCAGTTCGACCGATCGTAAACCAAGTTATCGGATTCTCGTTGCTGTTCGAGAAACATCCGCATGCGATATTCAGTCCCCGAAGGTGCGCCTGCAATTGAAAACCTACAAAGGCAAACAACAAAACCGTCGCGGCTACAAAACAGAACGGGCGGAGACTTGGAAAAAAAAGAAATGCGATTCCAAGCACCAATTGAAAGCTTGGCAGGAAAGCTGCAACAACTATACCCAATGATTCCGAGACGACATCGTACGAGTAAACGTGTGAAAGAAAACTGTACGGATTACTCAAATGAACGCTGGCGGAATACAGAAAAACAAAGCCCAAAACGACGGACGCTCCCAGCACGAACGCCTGCCCGAAACTATGGCTCTTGTTGTCTCGAATGCCATCCATTGATACCCTCCGCGTACACAGACACAGGAATTGCGGTTCTCTTTGAGATAATGCTCCCCATACGGTCCGCCCATCCACAACGATCGTTCTGACAGTAAGCCACAACGCGTTTTCCTTTTTGACCTTGCAAATCGGCCTGACTCTGTAAGTTAGCCAGGGATTCGAGAAGGTTGATTTCGCTGGATCCGATCGGGATATTGATAGCGCCCGGAATACGATCGCTACGGAAGGCTTCCTCCGGCCTTGTATCAATCAGTATGATCTGATCGCGGTCCATGATCTGCTTCAACTCGTCATGATCAATCTGCGGAAGTTCCATCTCGAAATAAGACGAAGCGACGTGCCGAACTGTTTCCGGATTCCAGATGTAGCCAGAGGGAAGCACCAAACTCACACACCCAAGGCCCATCGCCACCAATGGCACCACCCATGCGGTCCGACGCCCATGACGAAACATCCACAGGCCAAAAAACGCAGAAATCCCGAACATCAGGACGCTGAGACTGACCGGCAACGCGAAAACTCGTTCTTTATCACGAGAGATATCGATTGCAACACCATCCCAAATGGACAGCACAGTTGCTTTCGATAACTTGCCTTTACTTACTGGAGGGTCATAGATTTCGGCTTTACCGTTGTCATCAAACCCCAGAAACAGCGACCAGTGGTTGTATCCTTTGCTCCCAGGAGACTTGACGTGCAAAATCATGGGGGCATTCGCAAACATCAAGTCATCAATCTCCAGTCCACTTCGAACTTTGGCGTTCAGTCCGTTCGCTCGGCTCACTTTTACGAGATCATCGATACTGCTCCCATCACGGCCCGTCAGATACTCCTCTCGGATTAGTCCCTCTAACCGAAGTTCCACTCCAAGCGACTTGGCCGCAGCGTAAACACAGTACAGTCCGCAATAGCTTGTAGGGGTCTTCGAATGAATGAACTCGGTCGCATCCGAATCCGGTTGAGATTCGCGTGGAGCGTCCGGCAAGCAATGAGTCGTGCCCAAAAGAATTAATGTCAAGACGCTTATTGTGCCCATCGCAAGTATCCAATCAGGCCCAAAATCACAAGCAACAAAAGAATGATGCCATAGTAATACAACGCTGGACTCTTGTTGGTAAAGCGTGCTTCGGTCATACGTTCGACATCGCGATCAACAACGACTTTCTGCTTTCCATGGTCTAGAACCGATGCTATTTCCGAATTGGATATGATTTTTTGCGTGTTTGGAATCTTCGCAAGTATTGCGTCGATGAATTTTCTGGCTGTTCTTGCGTCAGCTTGTTCTGTCACCTGAATTTCGACCTCAGTTTTCCTAGATCGACCCTCAGGATCAGATTCTGTAATTGTACCCGCGCACCGGTACGGATCATGTTCACCATACCTTCTTTCTGGAGAAAATGAATATTCCTCCTCAACCGACTCCAACGCTTTCGGGAAGACCGAGTCCGAAATCTTTGACAAAGGAAGCCACCCAAACGAGCGGAGATTCGATCTCGACTTTTTCAAGACGATCCGCTCGATCCCCCGAGTACCAAGAATTTCCAATGCCCCAAATTCGTTCTCGCCTCGGTAGTTTGTCCCACGAAGTGCTGACAGCATTGTGTCCTTCGTTACGCCCACCGAATGCCAGGACAGATAGACGGGCAAAGCAATTGAACTGCCTGCGTTCACCATCACAACCTGAAATCTTGATTCAAAACTGTCGTCAAATTTGATATTGGTAAGCTCTATCATGTTTTCGACAGACCATTTGCCCTCTGTTGTTAAAACCTTTCCTTCTCGCCGATCAACCTCTATCTGTATCGCAAATTTGTTGCCCGTGTGAGCAAGTGCGAAGAGCTCGATCGGTTTAAAATTTGGTTCTTCAGATCCTTTGTAGACTTGTCCCGCTAGACAACAATCTCGATCACATGCCAAGACAAATTCAAGTTCTTCAATCCTTCTTTTACCATCAGGTTCGTAGATCACTGAGCGACTAGATCCGCGAGTCAATCCTTCTTGTCCCCGCAAAGTGCTAACGGCCCCGAATATCATTATGCCCAAAATTATAAGGGACACGGGCAACGGGCGAAATACCGCGTGTCGCACCAATGATAAATCCGCAATAAATAAGGGAAACACTCTTGCTTTCACATGCCGGTTTGTAGGGTAGGAGCTGGGCTTTGTTTTGGGAGTCGCGGTTTGGAGCCACGAGCTTGTCGATTGTGTTTCTCTTTTTTGGAGAGCGACCAACAAGCCTATGCTTGTATCCAAATTATAGTTGTGACGACTCACTCGACTGAAATGTTGTTTGGGCGAGAGCAATCAGAGTCACCAGCAATCAGACAAACCTTCTTTAGCCTTACCCCTACAAGTCGCATTATACTCTGTAGCGCAATCTACCAGTCTAAAACCTGGAATGTACAATTTTTCCGCGTTATTGGTTGTACGTTCCGTTGTTGGTATCGAGCCACAGGTAGTCGGTCCAGAGCATGGATGGGGTTTGTGCTTGTGGGTGCAATCAGGCTTCTGTGTTGTAATCCTTATGGATCCCCCGTACGCATCTCCAGAAGTAATAATTCTCGGCATCAACAACGCTAGACACGCAATCGCAATGGGAGCAAGTCTGCTGATCTTCATTTTCCAATACCCTCGCTGAACGATGTTCCTCACGTCTGAGACTCCCGAACCATTTTGGTTCTGAAAAGAGCCGGTGAACCAGCCAAAGTCTAGCGACTCGATTCTCGCGACCCGATTCACTTTAGCCTCGTAATGGATATCGTGGCAACCAACATCCTAGTTCGCAAGTCGTTACACGGCTTGCACTTCCGCACTCGAACTGATGTTTTTTTCCTTTTTTTTTTGCAACCACGCCGAGTGGGTGAGGGAAGCCGTTATACTCGATGAGTCAAGAAAACGATTCCGAAGATCATTGTCCGCCATGCACATGCTCTCCGATAATTACCTGAAACAGTTGAGTTCACTCCTTGGCCCTTGTCGCGTCGACGCAATCGAATTCCTCGAAGTTGGTGATTGGCTGATCACCGCAAGGGACGACAAGAACCTGCCCGCTTGTTGCAACGTGTGCGAGCGACCGGGAACACGCTACGATCATATTCAACGCAAGGTTCGGCATTTGAATTTTCGGTCGAAACGCGTGTTCGTTTTCCTGCATTTGCCGAGGGTTCAGTGCGCAGAGCACGGCGTAAGGATTGTCCGACAATCGATTTTCGACCATCACTTCAAGTATAGTCCTGAGTTTCAAGAGTTCGTCGCATGCGAATTTCTTTCCGATCCGTCCGCCGGATCATCCGTGGCTCGGCGGTTGGCCATGCCAACTACGACCATGATGCGAATCGTGCAAAGCATTGTTTCTCGCACAAGTGCAGTCCCCGGCAAAGCCGCTGAACGTGCCACACACGCCATTGACGCGTCCGAAGGTTTCGGAAAATAAAAGCCGAGGATCGCTAGCCGGCGATTGCGCCCGGTTCCGGCTTGGCCAGCGAAACCTCAACCTGAGGCCGCGTGGTATTAGTAGGTCGGTTGGATGACCGATGCGAACGCTCCGTGCGGTCTTTTTTATTGCGGAGGCAGATGTTGGTTTCGCGTGACAGGCCTAACTATGGTCTACCTTGTTCGAATCGTACCCACCTCTGCTGCAAAACCGCCTGCTTTTCCTAGGAAAACGAGGGTTCTGAAGCGACTCTGACGACTCACTGGACGACTCACCAGGGGGCAAGGCAGCGCACTAGACGACGCAGCAGTTGCAAACCAACCGACGGAAAATCCCAAAAGCCGCTAGTTGATGGCAACCCAGCTTATTGGATCTGCCGGGCCATACGATAGTTCGAGTCCACGAGTGATGTACGAATCCAAGTGTGTCGCTAACGAGTTGTTTTGTTTGCGAATTTTTTCGATTGCTGTGTTTATGTTTCGAGCAACGCGTTTTCTCATGTCCTCGAGTTCAGATTTGTCACGAATCTTTCCACTTCTGTTTATCGTTCTTTTGACTTCCTGCGATAGGAATTCGATTTCTCGTTGCCGAGCGTCGATTGCCTCCAAATCGCGGTCACTGGTCGCAGATGTTAGCTCTCGACGCGCCTCATTCAGTCGCCCATGGATCATGCGAAGTGAGTCCTTTGTAGTAAGCGGAATCGACTCCCCCTTTGTGTAGGCAGCATTTACGCCTATTGCCAGTTCATCTAAATCTTGAATCTCAAAGATGTAATCCGGGCTATCCAAAAGGAGGGCTATGCGTGTCAGTCCTGTGACATGGCTGATTGTTTGGGACTCTCCTTTGAATGCAATTGTCCAATCGCCTTTTCCGCTTCGTTTGAAGATGTTTCCGCTAGGTTGGACTCCAAAGGTCTCGCTGATAGCTGTCATCTTTTTCGGAATCACTTCGAAGCTTCCTGCGGCACTCAAACAGAGTATCTCTTCGCAGGTAAACAAATGCCCTTGGGTGCGTTCCAGCACCGAATTAACGCGATCGTCTTGCCTTCTGGTCGTCGGCACTAATATCAAATACCTTCGGTGGCTAACACGCAAGGAAATGTCGTCGAGTATTTCGCACAGCCCGCTAGGATGAGCGGGAATCGCCAAGAAACAAGGATGCCCACCATATTCGACCGGAAGTCGCCCTAGTTGGCAGTACCTTTTCACACCTAAGGGCTTACTTGCTGCCCCATGCCAGCCAAGCGAGGGCAAAAGCAACTTCCCCAAGCGCGACACATCGAAAATCCGAACTTTGAGATCAGATTCTTTGAACTCGCGTTCGATCTGGTTGGTTTCAGGATCAACTGCGTAATGCTTGCCGTCGATCTCCGTGATCGCAAACTGCTTCTTTTGTCCCGCCGGGGTATAACAGGTTGCGATCTCTTGTGTCGGCACGAAGCAGGATTTGACGACTTCATATTCGTCGTGCAAACAGCTTCGCCATTGCTCGTCGATTGCTTTAAGGTCTAGCGTCGACTCAAGCGTCTGCCACAGATAATTCAGCTTCTTCATTGGAATGGCAAGGTGGTTGTTGAACAAACCCACAGAGTTCCAGCCACTGCTCGATTAGCGAGGCATCGGCATCGCGAGCATACTGAGCTTTGTTTCCTGATCGAATCGTCACGGATCTGGTTGACTTTGAGTCCTCGAATTTCACACTGAAAACAGCCTTGATGATGTCCTATGCTTTCGAAAAACGCTCGGAATTTGCCCAGAAGCTGGAGAAGTCTTGCAGGTTCAATTGACCGCAGAGTTGCTGGGCTAGTGAAATAACGCAAACGGATTGATGCCACGGAAGCCTCCTTTTTGTTGCTTGCCACAAAATCTGTGCGAAGTCAACTTGGGTCTTCCCGGACGTTTCTTCGCAAAACCAAAACCAACAGTGGTAAATTAGCTTCCATGCTGTCATTACCCGAAGCGTGCTATCTTTCGAAATTGCGAAGGTCAAGCGTCAAAACGTATCGAAAAAAACGGATTTTCCGCCCCCCCTCTTTTGGGGTGCGTCACGAAGTCCGCAAACAAAGAAGTCGCCCAAAAACATTGAGTAAAGTGTTTGGTTTCGGCAGTAACAAACAAGTTTTGACATGGACTTGTGGGAAATCAGGATGCATTTCAAAGAGTTTTCAACGACCAGAGTTTCCGATGGATTTCGAGCATGGACCGAGAACTCAAACGAGCAGTCGTCATTGAGCTAGTTTTGCTTGCTGCCAAGGGGATGGCGATCAACGACTTAGTGACCAAGCATAGGCTTCAGACTCTTGATGGAGAATTCGACGCATTGTACCTTGCTTGCTTGTTTTATGCTGCGGTCCAGGAAGTAACCCCTGGGCAGGACATCGGGATTGATTTCAGCCGTGAGTATCGGAAGGCTAAATCAAAAGCGGCTGGACCAAACGGCAATCCTTAGTGAGCTCCTGGCTCGGCAACGCACCACACATCGCACAGCAGAGTTATCTATTGGTGACCGAGGAGGATTTTGCTAAGGCGGCGGGATTGGCGAAGGTGATGGTGGAGTGATTGGTTGGTGTCGGGAGGGTGCCCGTAAACGGGCATCCTTACCCGATTTCGTCGACCGCCTTTCAGTCAAACCGATTATTTTACATGATTTCCGCATCCCTTGCAGCATTGTCCATCATGCCCCGACCAAACACGAAACGTTCCGCAATAGTTGCATCGGATTTCTGGTTTAAGTTGCGATCTGCAACTGTCACATCGATGCAAGTATCGGGTGCCTTTCGAATTCTTCGCAAGTCGCTTCAAGCAGATCGGACAACAGCCAGACCTCTTTCGTTCTGCGTTTTTCGTTGGGCGATGCGGAGTTGGGGATTCGTTTTCAATTGCGTCTCCAAGTGACATCCTACGCAACCGTCGAGACGACTGGCGTTTTGTAAAAACTGTGGGACGCTCCCCATGCTCTTGTTTCTTGTGGCGGTTCGTGATTAGGTTGGCCATATAGCTTCTGCCTCTACGCGCGCACAAGTCGACGAACGGCGGCGATCACCCAGTCGCCGCCAAAAAACTATGATTCAAATTCGCGGCTGACCGGCGACTTGGGTGCATCGCTTGGTTCGGCAATTGGACTCGCTGTCAATATACCGCGGCCAATGATCGCTTGAAATGAAGCCTCGGACTTTCGCAAGGCTTCGTTCAAGTACGACGCTGTAGTTCCCAAAATTGCACATGAACCGAACCAAGTAACTCCCGGAAGCATAGACGAAAAGGCGACCAATTTGTCTTGCATAATGCACCCTAACACAAAAGCCATGATTGCCACAATCATGCTGGCGAGCATTCCAATCCCAGTCGGACCCGGACTGCTTATCCAAAAGCCCCAAAAGCTCAGGAGCGCCAAAATCATCATCGCCAAGCTGTTCGCATACAGGCCGTAGGCAGATAGAAAGACAGCTGGCGCAAGCAGGGCGACAAAAGCCCCTCGGAACAAGAGAAGAGCCTTGCCTCCGAGCACCGTGCGAACTGCTGAGGACCAGTTCGTCAATCGCCAATCGTAGTGGCGACCGGCGGGGTCATTGAGAAACTCTTCGTGTTTCAAACAATTCGCCTCCGTTTGCCTAACGACAGCGGTAACGGGGCCGCCGCCAAGAAACGATGACTTCAAAACCCGCGCCATCGGCGGCTCCCGTTCACCGCATTGTTATTTCCGCTTTCGGCGTTGCCAATCCGATTAGTCTTCGCAAAATTTGGCGAATAGTTTGGGGTATCGTAGTTTCATCTTCGCGTAATCGTCAAAGTCCCACCCATCGCCGAGATCAGGAAGGTTGATTGGCACGCTGGGAATTTCATTTCCGGTCACGGTTTCGTACGCAGAGCGAGCCACGTAGAGAATATGCTCGCATTCGACCTCTTCTTCCAATTCGGGCACATCGGCAAGCGAGTCGGGATCAGTCAGTGCATTCTCGAAGACAGATTGGCCCTGCGTGATGAGCCAGCCACGAAAGTAGTCGAATCCATCATCCGAGCATCCACCGTTAATCAAGTACGCAGCGCCCCAAAGTTCCCATGTGTAGGAAGCAACGAGTAGATCTGCCATGTGCTGTTCGAAGACTAAGATGTCCGTTGCGGCTCTTTGGGAGAGCGCGGTCTGAATCGCTTCAGCGTGTTCGTATGGATCGTCGCCGGTCCGCGTCGCGTCAACAATTGACCAGAATTCCTCGAGTGTCATTTGGGCCTCGGCGTTTTAGTCAGCAAATAACGCCACCGATAACCCAGCGGCGGCCAAAAAATGTTGATTTCAGGAAACGCCTGATCCGCCGCTTGGGTTCACCGCCTTGTTAGGCTCTACTTCAATGATGCTTGCCTCTGCGGAGTAAGACTCGTCCGACAATTCAGAGAGGCGATTCAGAATTGATTGCGGCGACGTCAAGAGATCTGGGTGGCGTTCGAGTGTTACAAGTTCCCTTTGGGTAAGCGTGCGAAAGTGGACAGAGCTGTCACCGTCCTTATGTGTGACCCTGACGAACAAGGTTGCCCCAACCTGAAACGCAATGTTCGGGACACTTTTAATCTCCTTGATCAGCGTGGCGACGACTTCCGCCTCAAATCGGTCAACTTCCGCCTTAGTCCTGACACGACTTGCTATTTGTCCTTCATACGGCAATGTAACAAACAGCTGATGGGCTCGTTCAATTGCTATTACTGCTACTCGCAACTGCCGAACAATTGCTTTGAATGCTACTCGCAACGGCCAAACATATTCATGAATGGCAAACGCGGCAGCATTTCGCGTGAGTATCCAAAACGTCTTATCCATGAGGCGACAGTCTCAAAATATTTGTTTCAGGAATAGCCACCCCATCCGTAACATGTAAATCACGTAAAGGACAGCGTCTATGGTCGCAACTATATACTTTGTGGCAGTCAGTAGCCACACGAGGAATTCGCTGATCGTGAAGGTGCCTTTGAGCCAGTGAATCGCGAGGTCCAAACCGATGGCTGGAGCGAAGATGATTGCGAACAATACGGAACCGACCACGACGTGAACGACCAACTCCCAGGACCAACTCGCAGATGGAATGCCACCACGGCGGTCCGTGTGCTTCGGCTGGCGGTACGTCGGGCATGTGTCCTTCCTTCGAATGGTATTTCCGGCGGCAACGTTATCAGTGCCTAACTTTTTTTTACACGGATCAGCCTAAACCCTGTAGACCGCACCAATGCAGCCTATCACGCAAGCTAGCTCCGATCCGGCGCAGAATGATATCAGGCACTTGCGAGCGGATCAAGAATTTTGTGGAGTGATAGTCTGTTTCGGCCTATTTTGCCTGATTCATTCGGGATATCCAAAGAGACTCATCCCATTCGTTAAAGCACCGGAAAAAGGGATTTCGGTGTTCGTTCCCCACTCTGCCCTCCGATCGCAACCTTCGTATAACCCCGTTTCTCAAGAGACTCTGAGAACGGCGAGAGTTTGGGGATAAGATCCGGCAAGACTGTCGGCAGATCATCGGAACTTGGCCAAGAGTGGTCCCGATCCGAGGAGAGTTCGAGAATCTAAAACCTCGAAAAACACTGGGGAAAGTGTCGTGAAAAGCAAACAGGCCGACGTTTTTTGACGTCGGCCTGCAGGTATAAGTCCTGGGTATTATTGGTTCGCAACCCAGCGGTTCAGTTGAGTGGGACCGACACCTCACGAAACTCCCCTGTTTTCTCTCGGCAAGGTTATGTCTCTTGGTCGGTTTTGGCGAATAACCTGGGCGGACGGTTACGGAGATTCTTTGAGATGAACGTGAGGCCGCGCTCAAGTCTCCTCGAAAATCCGATAATCCCGCAGTCAATCCTTACCACTGACCGCGTCGACAGCATGATGCTTAGAGCGATACAACTCCTCAAGCTTGGATATCTCTGTGTGTGATATTCGACTTGATTTATCGGCATTGTAATTCACCCTTGCGGCGACAAGCTTCTTTTCGTTGAACAGCAAAACTCCTGAAAGACGCCGTAGAGCGCGAAAGATATCCTGAAAACGGCTAACGTAATCGTCGACGCTTAACTTTCCTCTCGCAATCAGTTCATTTGCTGTGAAGTCTGTCCACGCTTGTAGCGAGATATCTTTGCCGGCTCCTTCACGCTTTCCACTAGGTTGACAAGCAAATAGTTCATCCAATGCCCATCCAACTGAAGGAGACAGGGCGTTGACCCCAATTCCACAGAAAGAAAGCAGAAGCACGTTCCTTTCATTTTCCGGAAACTGCGACTTGCCTGGATTCAACTGCTTCGCAACTTTGTCGAAGACCTTAGCGTAGACTCGAAGAGTATCATAGTAAGGGCTTGGCCCTTTAGCATTCGGTGGGCAATAGGGGCCCGGACGAATCAAGACCTTCGTTGGATCGCTTCGCTTATCGGATAAGAAGCGGTCCCAAACCTCCAACGATTCGTCGTCTTGAGTTATCACCGTGTTCTCCAGGTTTAACTTAGTTCCATCGAGATCTAGCAAGATGTCATGATCTCGACCATTTGGTAGCAATCTGTCAAACTCTGCGATTAGCCCTGAACGGATGACGATACACTTAGACCACACGTCGAACATTCCACCGTACCAAGTTCCAACCTTGTCGGTCTCGGACGCAGCAAGGAAACCAACGATTTCTCTCGCTTTCTCAGGCTTGCTTTTTGCGATTACTAAGTCGATGTCTTTGTCAATCAGACGCACCTCTTCGATGTCGCTCGATGCGAGTATCCCAAACACCGGCGGCCACTTTGAATATTGCAGGTCTTGTGCAGGCTTCATCTGAACGAACTGCTCTAAGCCATCGAGCCGTTCTCCGGGCATGGAAGCTCCGATATGACTACTGGTACCAAGCGCAGCAACGGTTTCCCGAACCTTCCTAATTGATTCGAAGTACCACTCTTTCTCGCTGGTAGTTGAATTGCTTGCGTTGCTCACTGCTCGCTACTCCAGTTCGCTAAAGTTGTGGTCGATCAGGGTAAAGGGTCTGGATTGCAGCCTGCTCGATTTTCATCTGCACCTCTCGGCTTATGCAAAGCTGGTATGTCACCATGTTGTTGCCAGCGAAGCACCGCGTGATAAAGTCGTGTTCGCGTGGCTTCAATGCCATCTCCGAATAGCTGTCTGGCTCGTAGATCCAGCATGCAAAGAACAACTTCATTAAACTCAGCTCGGGATGAGCGATCAGCATAATGAATGGACACTCGAGAAAGAGTTTCCGAATGTAGTCACGAACCTCCGTTATCTCCCAAAGCTCTCGGGGATCGTCGTCATATCCATCCACCATTATTCCAACGCGCATCCGGTGTGCGAGCGCCATCTCACGATTGCGAACCAGTGCCTGCACAGCCTCCGCAGTCGATTGAACATCGCCCTCCTCTATGATATCTCGTGTCAACGCGAGTATCGTGCCTCCTTTTTGCTCCCGAAGCAAGCGCTTGGTATAGTCGTTCGATTCGTATCCGAACCGATTGGGGAACGCATTGTAGAGCTGGCCAATACTCTGCGCTGCATGGTCCCAGTTGCAGTAGATCGTCGAGCATTTCGCGTCGGGTTTCAATTCGACTCCCGAAGGGAAAAGATTACGAAATTCAGCAATGGCATTCCGTAGTTCAGCCGATTGTTCCTCAGCTCTCGGGGCCACGATGATTGAGAACGAATACGAGTTGATCAGAACCTGACGCTGCACGATTTGCGTTATCGGCGAAAGTGGCAAACGCAACTGACAGATCCGGAACCAATGGGGATGAATCACCTTTTCCTTTGGGTCATCGTCGGTCGCGGGCCGTATTAGTTTTTGGTTTTCGTCGGCTATCGAAGGCCCGATCAGATGACACGCAAGAAAAAAATTCTGACCTATGGATTCCTTACCAAGGATCACGTCTCTGTATTGCTTTAGTACCGGCAAGTCGGTTCCATTTGCTCGCCCACTGTTGAACGATAGCTTCAAAAGCCATCTAAATAGCTCCACACGTTTTCTGGTGCGCTACGCAGCCAGAGCAAATGTATTTCGCATGTCGGCGTAGTAGTTGTTATTGTACCTGAGCCATTCCATGGCAAGGGACGCTAACTCTTC
>Ga0172376_10005264_pt1 | contig 14501 bp, 18 predicted proteins | sample Lak35m_FD_121114 | JGI IMG/M metagenome (GOLD analysis project Ga0172376, IMG submission 121114) | Freshwater microbial communities from Kabuno Bay, South-Kivu, Congo - kab_092012_35m | ecosystem: Environmental > Aquatic > Freshwater > Lake | place: Democratic Republic of the Congo: South-Kivu...
AAATAGGCTCACACTTCTTCATTCTGCGGCCGGTGTATATGACCGAGAAGACTATTATCGCGGACTGCAGTATGGTGAAGACTATCATCATCCCAATATCTTAGAAAGTACCATGTCTCTCTTCTCCTCTTTGGAAAGAGACTTCGCGCACTCCGGGCCGATGCCGGTCTCGATAGACTCGGGAACGGTAAGCTGGCGACCGCATTTTCCGCAAGCGCCTTCGTGCCATATCTCTACTTGCGAAGGAAGCGTTCCTTCTCTAAGCTTGTCGATCACGTATGGAAATACTTTGGCGGACTGCGCCGAAGCGGACATGGCAGACTTCTTTCCATGCGAATACTTTCCTTTGGCGAAGGTTCCCATATAGGAATATTGCCCAGGACCGGTCAATACGCTGACGAAGAACAGCAGCTTATCTTTGTCCTTGCATCTCTTGACTTTGAACGTGAACCTGTTCTGAGTCTCGGAGTTGAAGAACGTGACAGTAGAGTTTCCCGCGAAGACGAACTTCAGCGCGTCTGAGTTTTTTAGCTGCTTTTCCATACGCTAATATACGGATTATATCCTTAATATATACCTATATGAGGAAGATTTTAGAATTCCTGGAGTTCGCGGACAGAGAGTCGCCGACCAGGACCAAGTCGATAGACGAAGAGGAATTCCTTCGCGTCTTCAGAGAGAACTGCAAGAATTTCTCTTTCGACAACAGCCTGCTCTGGAGGCAGGCCGCGAACTTCGGGCCTTTTGGCCTGTTCTTTTCCGCGGACAGGAGGGGCACGATAGGAAGCTACAGATACAAGGATTTCTTCGACGACAGGAAAGGCTATCCGGTGCCGAGGCAGCCTGGTCTTCGCGTGCATGCCAGACCTGGCGCTGATGGCGAAGTTCTCGGACGAGGAGTTCAGCGACGAACATTTTCTGCTAAGGCAGTACGATCCTGGATTCCAGGCGCCTGAGGAAGAGCTTTTCTCCACGATGGCGAAGACGAAGCTGTCGAGCCTAAGAGACACGGTTGTGAAGAAGAGGCTGGGATTCGAGTTCTTCACCGACGCGAACTGCCTTATGATAGAGATGGAAAAGGTGGAATGGCTAAGATCCAATATATAAAAACAAAAGAAAAGACATGGAAGACAAGAACATGAAGATGATCAAGAACGATCCGATCAGCACGGAAGAGTCTACGCTTCTCAGAGAGAAGTTCATCAGCGAATATTCCAAGAAGAAAGGATGGAATCCGAGAGAGCTGACTACGAGCCAGATGCTCGAGATCTCATCTCAGAAGGAATACAAGACTCCTGGAATCATACTAGGATAAAAAAAAAGAGGCCAAATGGCCTCTTTTCTTCTATAGAGAGTTTATGAAGGTCTTCCTCTTTCCAGGAAAGACTTCGGATATGGCGCTCTTCGGAACGCTCGCGAGCTCTGGAATCATGTCCATCAGCTCGGATCTCGACCCTACGAACTCCATAACGCCGCTTCTCGACTCGAAATACAGAGAGTTGCCGTTCCAGACGATAGACTGTATGTCGTAATACTCTGGATGGTCGCCGAGCCATTTGTATATAAGAGCCTTCTCTTCTTCTATCTGATCAGTCGAGATATACACTCTCTTAGTCTTGCCATCCAGCTTGACGTGCGTGTAGTTTTCTTCCTTCCACTTGTCGGAATCCCTCTCTTTGTCCGAGTAGTTTCCGGTGTCGTATCTAGACCCGCCGAAGGATCCCCATCCGTAGTAGTCGCAGTCGTCTTCGACTTTAGGGTCTCTCGTCGCCGGAAGAGTCTCCCAGTCTATCAGAGAAGCGGCTCTCGCTATCTTCTTCAAGAACTCGATGTCTTGAGACTCCCCGAAAGTGTGCTCTGCCTGGTATCCTACGGAGATGTTGGTGCACTCTGGAACGATAGACATGAACTTGGCCGAGTCTGTGAGTATTCCCGTGTCGTCGAGCCTCATAGAAAGCCCGCATCCTGCGGCGTTCAGCCTGCTTGCAAGCTCTGTCGCGAAAGATTCGGAGCAGCATCTGCCGAACATCTGGTGTGTTATGATGGACTCGTTGCCTCTTCGGTCGAAGGATACTACTTTAGTAACATGCTCGGAGAAGGGAAGAGACTGCCATGCCGCAGAGACCTTCTTGGAACCGACACAGCCTACTTCTTCGCCTACGAAGAAATAGTAGAGGCCTGGGACTCCTTTCGATATCATATACAATATAACGGTCATTCCCGCTTTGTCGTCTGCTCCCAATATGGACTTTCCGTCTGTCTTGATTATGTTTCCCTGGAAGACGTGCCTCACTTCGGACTGCGAACGGTCCGCGGTGTCTAGATGGCAAGTGAACATAGTAGAAGGAGAGTCTCCTATCTGCAGATAGAAGTTGCCGAATCCGTCTTCTTTGTATCCGGATGGGAGATGGCATATGAGCTCGCGCTCTTTTCCGTGAGGGTAGGTCTTTTTCGTAAGAGAAAGGAACTTTTTGGTTATCCTCATTTTATAGTATGTTTAATGAACGTTATATGCAAATATAAGGAAAATTTTCAAAACTTATCCACAATTTTCGGCTAATCTTCTCCGAGAAGGCCGTCTAGCCTGCGGTCTCTTATGAAGCCTTTCTTCAGCTCTTCGAGAGTGGCTTTCCAATTCTGCCTCTTTTCGGTTATCGTAGTCTCGGACTTGAATCCGAGCTGAATAGATCCTTCGTATTTGACGACTACGTGGAAGTCAGAGACGTCCTCACTTTCGGAATAGTGGTATTCCCTCGCCATTATTATATGCCTTATGCCTGTCTCCACAAGCATCTTTCTGTAGTTTCCGACTCCTGTCCTGTCGAGGTGCCACAAATCGGCGACTATAAGGTTGCATCTGAACATCAGCCCTCTGTCCGCGAGCTTATAGTCGAAGTCCGCGATTCCCGCGAATTCTACTCTAGGCACTATGGTGCACGACTTCCCTATCGTATTGGAATTGCTGGAAAGATTGGATATAGAAGGAGTCAGGAATATAGGATTAGATCCGTCTATTTCCAAGAACTGCACGATCTTGGAAACAGCAGAAGAAACGGGAGATATCTCTCCAGTGAAGTAGTTTGTCTGGCTAAGATTTATCATTTATGTCTTTCTTTCTAACGTCTACGAAATAGCCGAACTTCCTGAGGAATCGGCGACCTATGAGCACTGGATGCTTCAGCCTGCTCCTGTCTGCGAGGGAGAACGCCAGAAGATAAGTGGTGCCTCCTATCGAGATAGGGACATCGACGGAATATCTCTCTTGAGACTCACCAAAGCTGTTCTTGACCAAGACCGTCCTGTATTCCGAAAAAGAATGCCGCCTGCCCATAGAAACGAAGCTAAGCACTCCTTCGGAAACAGAAACTTCTTCAGCATGCATGCTGTTGCCATATGCGCCAGTATCTATCTTGGCGCTTAACAAACTATCTCCGAGCGAAGGAAAATAGACCTTTTCAGACCTGCCGACCAATTTCATAGATATTATATGATTCAACTAAACAAAGATACCCAAAAAGGATAAAATTAAAAAACAAAAAAAAAAGATGAAATTTCCTTACTCATTCACTTATATAATAAGCTACAGGCATTCCAACGAGAGGCTGAACAACTTGAAGAGGACGCTCGAATGGATAAACCGATTCACCGGGGCAGAAATAATAGTGGTAGAGCAGGATTCTCACTCAAAAATAGCAGATCTGCACCTAGCATGCAAGCATGTTTTCGTGAAGTCGAAGATGCCGTTCAACAAGGCATGGGGATTCAACATAGGAATGAAAATGGCGAACAGCGGAATAATAGTCTTCGGCGACTCGGATCTCATAATGGATTCGGAAAAGTTCGTATCGGCGGTCAAGATGATCGAAAAGTACGAGATGGTGAATCCATACAATTCCGTCATAGACCTGACTCCTCAGGAATCTTCGCAAAGCCTGGAAACGATATCTAAGATATCCAGACCAGGAAGAGGAGAGACAGACATACAGAAGGTGCCTATGTGCGGAGGAATATGCATATTCCGGAGAGACGCGATAGCAAGGATCGGAGGATGGCACGAAGACTTCATAGGATGGGGCGGAGAAGACGACTTCCAATCTATAAAAGTGAAGCAGTTCCTAACATGGCACGAGCAGGAAGCGAAATGCTACCACCTGCATCACGACAGGCCAGCGCCAGACATGAAGTGGTATCAGAGAAACCTGCATCTTCTAAAGAAGCTATCGGAAATGGAAAGAGATGATTTGCAGAAAGTGATAAGGACCACCGCACCTAGATCGGGAATGAAATACAAATATGACAACTACTAAAGACAGTCTCAAGGCCATATGCAACTATAGCGAGCACACGAAGAGCGTAGGCCCGGCGCTGAGCATCAGCTATATATCGATGGCAGTCGAAAGCGAGAAGGAAAAGCTCGAGAAGAAGATGAAGAACAGGAGCCTAGCGATAGACACCGTTCTCGACGAGGTGAACGAAGACGCTTCGGAATACGAAGTAGTCGGAATCGGACTCGGTTCTTCGGAGATTCCGACCATAGCGCCGAGGATAATGATCGTGCAGGCAAGCGCCCGGCATATAGACGAAGACCGAGCATACTTCGAGGCGATCAGCTTCCTCGACCAGAACACCAGAGGCGCATGCCATGGCCCTGTCAGCCTAGACATAGCCATATCGAGCTTCGGAGAACATCTCAGCGAAAGCGAGAACGAGATGGCAAACGCCAGGAGGATAATCGCCAAGATAATGATGGCCAGCAACCTTATCGCGGTCGAGGGAAGGATAGGACCGGCTACTGCCGTCATAGCAGGACCGGACTGCTGGAAATGGATGGAACTATGCCAGGAGCATGGTCTTTCGATGAACATGGTAGTGATATTGGAGCCGAAGATGGAGCCAGACAAGGTCATAGTGGCAAGAGGCGGAAGGATGGACAATCCGGGCCTTATGTGCGTGAGCTGCACCGCAGACTCTACATATTTCATAAAAGAGACGCATGACTGGGAAAGGCAGTATGCCTGGTTCAGGATAAAATAGAAAAAGAGAGCCTAAGCTCTCTTTTTCTTTCATGAAAATATCCGTTCTTGATTTGAAGGAATCCTTATCTTCTCGTATTTGACGAGAAGCCTATACATCTTTTCCCATTCTATTCTAGGATCGACGACGATCCTCTCATACCATTTGTTGTTGTTCATATATTCGACGACCATTCCTGCCTTTATATCCTCCTGCCTCTTAGGCATCCAATATCTCTGCTTCTCCGCGAAAGAAAATGATATGCCTTCATGTATATAAGATTTCTTGGAAGAGTCCGTATTGTACATGACTATCTCCATAGGATCTTCGGAGCCGTCGAAGAATATCCTTTTGGCCTCGGATTCGCCAAGATATTTAAGTATGGCCGATTTTTCATGAAACTTTCCAAGAACGAAGAGCGCGTCTCTTCTCATATCGTCGTTCGTGCCGGATCCAAAAGCCATTATAGACTCGTCGAACCTGCCCTCAAAATATCCTGAAATAGAAAGTAGCTGATAGCCTTTTGAATAAAGCACAGAACAGACCTGCTCTTGCATAGAAGCAGATAAAATCATATAAGATATTTGGGGATGTTCCAGTCCTATCATTCTTTATATATTAAATATAGTTTTCCGATAGGTTATATATTAAACTAAAAAAGGAGAAATTCCTCATACAGCTTCATCTTGAATATCGCCTCAGCCTCTTCTCTGCGGCTTTTGGGAACGATTATGCTGTCATGAACGGTAACTATCTTCATATCCTCGCAGTTTTCCTTTATATATCTTACGATCTTGTTGAATATAAGATTTGACTCGGCGCGCTGCAGCTCATATGCCAATACTCTGTAGTCTCCTCTATCTTTCTTGTAAAGCTTTATGAAATTGTGTATAGTCGGAAATAGCTCTCTGAATACCTGGTCGGCTTTGCTGTTGTGCATGTTCTTCCCAAAAAGGACCTTGTAGGTCATTTCCTTGACTTTCTTCTTGTCGGAAGTCCCTATGTGTCCCATGACATATTGGTAGTAGGTTCCGTCGACGGTAAGAGTCCTGAAAAGGTCGAGCTCTTCCGAATTGACCCATCTGGTTCCAGAATCGGATATTATCTTGTTTAGGAAGAGAGGCTGGCTGTTCTTTATGTCCAGCTCATGGGTCTCTTCTCCGTCAAGCATGAGACAATTCTTTCTTATGAAAGACTTCAATATGGTGAAATTCGTATGCATCCGGCCATATCCATCAAAGTGGTAGAATATATGCTTGTCGTTGACGCATTCCACAGAATATCTGTTTCGGTTGTATATGTCGGTATCGTCGTGCGCTATATTGTCGAGATAGAATATGGCTCGGTCGAATTGTATCTCGGCATGGAACAAATCGTCTACCAGAGCAGCCTTTATGTCATGGTCTATGAGGCCGTCTCTTAAGCCCTCTTCTTCTACCTGAGAAACTTTGTTTTTGTATTTCTTCAGAAGTATGGCGTCTTTGTTGACATACCTCTTTATATTTCCCTTAAGCACCGAATCTGCTATCTTATAGACGCGCGCGTTTCTTCCGGCATTGTAGTTTCTAGACATATATATGACTCCCGATTCCAGAAGCCAGTCCATATAGTAGTTGTAGAGATGTCCGTATTTTTCTTTCAGGATAGTCGACATCAGGCTGAAGCTGTTGTCTTTCTTGAAATAGTATTTCAATATCAGATTGTGCGCTATATCTATAGCATATGAAGATTTTAGGCGGACTCCTTTATATTCGAATGTCTTGCTTTTCGACATATCTTCCATCTGAGAGGGAAGGAACTGAAGGCTGTGCTTCTTCTGCTCTAGCTTCTTTCTTATTCGAGATCTACATGCGAAAGAAGCCTCAGAAACGGTCTTGGTGTTCATAGATTTTATATCGACGCCAGCCGAATATGTTTCGGTCATCTTCGAAAGATCTTTAGGATCTTGTTCATCCTGGAGTGCGACCTGAATATGGACTCCAATCCTTTTTCGATATCCATGGAATGCATCGAATTCAGGTCGGCAGCCATCTCGCGCGTCCAAGCGACTCTTAAAGGCCTTGCTCCTGCCTTTACCTCGAAGGTCTTCATGTTAAGATCTAATATCTATTTTATAGGCTCTTTGGCGTCCGGAACGGACTTGATTCCTTTCCCCTTTCCTTTCTTTCCTTTTCCATCTCCGGATCCTTTCTCGAACTCCGTATAGACGTCAGGATATACTTCGCCTTCGCCATCGACGTCGTATTGTATCTCGAAGAAGTCTCCGAAGTCGAGAAGGCCAGCCCTAGTAAGCTCGAGCTCGTGCATCTTGTTCATATAGGAATCTATGTGCCAGAATATCTCGTCTACGAATAGATTGAAGAGCTTGACGGTGCTTTCGGTAAATACTCCTATCGGCTTTTTCCTCTTCTTATTGAAGGATCCGAGTATGACTTTGAATATGTATTCAAGCTTAGGGCTTTCGGATATGTATTCTCGCGTCATCCGGTTTTCTATTAGCTCGGAATTTATCTTGAACTTCTCCTTGTCGAAGAATTCGGGCACTACGAAGTCGAAGTCGAGAAGGTCCTGCTTGAGCTCGGCAACATAGAAGTTGTACAGCCTGCTGATCATGTATATGTAGGCTTCGTCTTTTGTCTGCGCCTTCATCTTTATGTCCTTCAAATCGATGCTTTGGCAGAAATTCATGAAATTGACCAGTATCAGAGTGTATATCTCCACGAAATCCGTGCTGTTGGTATCGCTAACTCTAGAGTAGAGGGGATTCAGAAGCTCGAAGCTGACTTCTCTGGTCTTGCTTCTTATGATCAGCTTTTCCAGATTTTTCTGGAAGTCGTCTTCCATAAGGAATGACCCTTCGGAAGATGGGTCCAGCATCTTGTAGAAGAAGAACGCGAAGCTCTTCTCGCCAAAGACATATTCCAGGTCGTCCTCGCTGGTGTTCAGGAAATACTTGATGGCCTCGATCATCCTTTCCGAAAGCCTTCCCTGGAATATGACAGGTATCATGTCCACGTCGAAAAGCCTAGCGTATTCCGCCATCTCGTCCAGCTCGAACGTATATTTTCCGGGCTTGTATATTCCAGACAGAACCATTCCGTTTTTAGGCATCCTCTTATACTCTATGTTCGCCGGCTGCTCGTCCGGAAAATACTCGAAGCAGAACCACCATTTCCTGTTCAAAAGAGACTTTACTCTGAAATCCATAGAATCCAGATATCTGACCGCAGGATTGTAGTAGTTCTGCATCGCCAGGTCTATCATGTTTATCTCTTCGCTACCCAAAGACTTAGGCTTTATAGAAAATTCCTTTCCGTTCCAGTTGACCCAAATCTTCGATCCCTGAACATCTTCTATTATTATAAGATCGTCTCCGAATATCTGGTCCAGAAGCTCCTTGCTGTCGGATTCGTTTAGGTTTATAAGATTTCCCATATCGTTTATACTATTGTTGTCGATTTTTGTTTTTTTATCGATTGTGTTATATATAAAAAGATGGCAAGTCTGGCAAAACAAACAAAAAAATAAAGGATATAAAATTCCATGGATAAAATACTATTCGTTGCGCCGCATCTATCCACTGGAGGAATGCCGCAATACCTTTTCAAGCAGATAGAGTCTCTGAGAGACGAATACGAGGTTCATGTAGTGGAGTGGGCCGACATAACGGGCGGCCTGTACGTTGTTCAGAGAAACCGAATAAAAGAAGCGGTGGAAGAAAGGTTCAGGTCGCTCGGAGAAAGGAAAGAGGATCTTCTGGAGATAATAGACGAGGTGAAACCGCTAGCGATACACTTCCATGAGATTCCGGAGACATTCATAGGAAAGGAAATGCTCAACGCCATATACAGAAGCGAAAGGCCATATTATATAGTAGTGACGACGCACTCTTCGAACACGGATCCGGACAGCATAATGTACACGGCAGACGAGTTCGTGCTGGTGTCCGAATGGAGCAAGGACAGATTCATGGAATACTATGGAGAATCTATACCGTGCTCGATATGGGAATATCCGATAAACGAAGTCCGCTACGACAAGGAAAGAGCCAAGAAAGAGGCGGGATTCGACCCATCGTACAAGCATGTTCTAAACGTAGGCCTGTTCACGAGAGGCAAGAACCAAGGAGAGCTCTTCGAGCTGGCAAGGATGTTCGAAAAGGAAAAAGTCATGTTTCACTTTGTTGGAAACCAAGCAGTAAACTTCAAAGAATATTGGGAGCCGATAATGCAGGACAAGCCAAGCAACTGCATAGTGCATGGAGAGAGAAGCGATGTCGAGCTATTCTATATGGCATCAGACCTTTTCTACTTCACCTCAAACTTCGAGCTTAATCCATTGGCAGTCAAAGAGGCGCTCAGCTATGGCCTTCCTACTTTCATAAAGAGGCTGCACACATACAAGTCGTCATATGACGGAAAGGTGACCTATATATCAAGCGACCAAGCGGCAAACAAGAAGAATGTGGAAAGAATGCTCAACGGAGTAGAGCAAAAATTCGACTTCAAGAATTTCGACTGGGGCGAAAAAGAGCCGCACGCCAACTTCAAGGAAATAATAATGAAAGAAATATTTTCGGAAAACATATACGAGAAATACTTCTACGTAGAGGAAGGAGACACGGTCGTCGACATAGGAGCGAGCATCGGGCCATTTTCCTATTCTATACTTCACAAAAACCCGGAAAGGATATTCTGCATAGAGCCAAGCCCCGAGATGTTCGAAACGCTTCAGAAGAACATGGAAGGAACGCAGGCGATATGCATAAACAGGGGAATATCGAAAATAGACGAATCCGAAATCGATGGCGAATATATCTTCGGAAGAGAATCCGCCAAAATGAGGACGATAAGCCTGCAAGGGCTATTCGATAGATTCGGAATAGATAGCATAGACTTTCTGAAGACCGACTGCGAAGGCGGAGAATATGACATATTCACTCTCGAAAACGAGGATCTGATAAAGGAAAGAGTAGGAAAGATCGCTGGAGAATGGCATCTGAGCACTCCTGCGCTTAAAGAGAAATTCAAAGAATTCCGAAACACATATCTGCTGGACTGCGAAGACTACAGGATATTCTCCGTAGACGGAGTAGACATAAAATGGGACGTATGGTCTGACAGGTTCGTAGAATACTACACCGAAGTAATGGTCTATATAGACAACAGAAAAAAATAGAAATAAAATGTACAGATCGCTGATAAAGAACGACAACATAATAAGAGAGTTCAAAGACGTGAAAGTCAATATGAACTTCAACGACGGAGCCTACGTAGAAGTGACATCGTCTCTGGACAAAAGATTCAGAGTGGAAATAATAGACGCCTCGGGAAACATAGAGTTCAAGACAGAGATAGAATCCAATATGTGGTGCAGGACGAACAAGAAATATTTCGAAGAATATACCTGCAGAGTATGGGACCTAGACATAGAAAGATGCATCTATGAAAAGAAATACGACGCGAAAGGAAAGCGAGTTTATATAGTTCTCGACTCCAAATCGGTCGGAGACACGATGGCATGGTTTCCTAGAGCAGAGGAGTTCAGGAAGAAATGGGACTGCAAGCTGATATGCTCTACGTTTTGGAACAGCCTGTTCGAGTCTCAATATCCAGAGATCGAGTTCGTCAGTCCAGGAACGGCCGTCGCGGAAACATACGCAACATACAAGCTTGGATTCTTCAAGAAAGACGGAGGCCCGAACTACAGCATGCACCCTACAAATCCAGCGAAGATATCGCTGATAAAAATAGCGACAGACATACTCGGACTCGAAGAGAGCGAAGCTAGGCCAAAGATAGCGAAGCCCGCTTTCGAGAAGAAGAAGAGAGTCGGAATTGGCTTCCACTCTACAGCGCAGACAAAATATTGGAACAATCCTACAGGATGGCAAGAAGTGACCGACTTTCTGATATCGAGAGGATACGAAGTCGCGATAATGTCGAAGGAAAGCGACGGATATATGGAAAACTTCTTTCCGAAAGGGGCCAAAAAGCTCAAAGAAGAAAGCGTGGAAGACCTTATATCCAATCTTCTTTCATGCGAATTCTTCATAGGAATAAGCAGCGGACTCAGCTGGCTGGCATGGTCTCTGGAAATACCGACGGTATTGATATCCGGATTCACCGCGGACGCGCTTGAGCCACAAGAAGGAGTAGTCAGGATATCCAACAAGAGCGTGTGCAACGACTGCTGGTCCAGACACCAATTCGATCCAGGAGACTGGAACTGGTGTCCCGACCACAAAGGAACTCCAAGACAGTTCGAATGCAGCAAGTCGATAACCGGGCAGATGGTGATAGACAGGATACTCACTAGCGGGCTGGTAGAGAGAGAAGATATGAACAAATCAGACAGGAAAAGAATACTGTCATATCTATCAGAAGATTACGATATAATAGAAGGATATTCCGGAGAATGGAGCGTAGGATCCGAAGACATAATATTGACAAGGAAAAAAAATGCATAGAAAACACAAAAGATGCTATGTCATCTACTCAGACGAAGCATACGTTCCTACGGCAGAGATGTGCGCGAAATCTATAAGGACATATAGCCAGATACCCATAGTGGCATACGTAATGAATTCGGACAGAAAAATAGATGTAGATGGCGTAGAAACAATAAGACGGGACTGCAACGTGATGGAAGATGATTCTCAGAGATATTTTATCGACGGAGAAAATTTCTATATAAACAGGACTAACAAAAGCATCTATTCCATGCTTATACAGAGACCATCTGTAGTCAGGCACGCGCTTGAAAACTTCGCAGAAGAGGCGGCGTACATAGACGCGGACTCGGTCGCAACAAAGCATGTGGATAGAATATTCGATATGCGAAATGCAGAAGAAGAATATCCATCCTTCGTAGAAGGAATATACGATGTTCTATTCATGGGCGGAAGAGGCGGAATCTACGGAGATGACTTCACCAGAAGCCTAGAACACCCAGCATGCGAATTCTTCGGAGTAGACCAGACCGTAAGGAAAGATTACAGACAGACAGGATATTTCGTATCCGGCCAAAATTGCATTCCTTTCCTGAAAGAATGGCACGAGATGTGCTCCGATCCAGAAATATCCGAAAACTGCTGGCTATACGCGCCCTTCAACGAAGAGACGATAGCGAACGTGCTGCTATGGAAGAAAAAGGCATTTGGAGGAATTCCATATATGTACGTCAACATAGGAGCGACTTCCATAGAAGAAGCATACTCTATAGGATTCACAGGAAACAAGAATTACGTGAGAGAATGGGTGGCGATTCCGGGGATGGAGGAGGATCTTCTGTTCTTCCATGGAGAGAAAAATCCGGAAAACATGAATCTAATGATAGAAGAAATAAAAAAAATAAATTAATATGGCGCTAATAGAAGTAAGCGTAGGAGAGCTTCTCGACAAGCTCACGATACTGCAGATAAAAAAAGATAGGATATCCGACAAAGAAAAGCTTGGCCACATAGAAAACGAGCTTGTAATACTAAGCGACAAATCAAAGGAATATCTTTCTTCGAAAGAAGTGTCGGGAATATTCGAAGAGCTGAAGAAAGTAAACTCAGATCTATGGATAATAGAAGACGACCTGAGAGAATTAGAGTCGAAAAGCGATTTCGGAAAAGAATTCATAGAAAAGGCAAGAGCCGTATACTTCACGAACGATAGAAGGTTCGAGCTAAAGAACCAGATAAACATCTTATCGGGATCTGGAATAAGAGAGCAGAAAGGATATAAGAAATACTAGCGTCTCTTCTTATCGACGCTAACTCTCACCTTTTCTCTAGCCAAAGATTCATTCATGCTGACTGTTACTTTTTTGGCAGCATTGACGACAAATCTGTCTTCCCAAGGAATGAATAGGTTTCCATCGGCATTGACTTCGAGCTTGATACACCCAGTCTGTCCTTCAGAAAAAAGGCTTAGCTTCTTTATTGGAATTATGCATTTTCCATTTCTTATCTCTCCGGAAAACATAAGCGTCCAGTCATCCGATTCGACTATGAGCCTCACTTCGGTATCTTTCTGAGATGCACCTTCTATGGCTATATCGCAGACGAATTCTTCGGATCGGTCTCGGTATAGCTCGTAGAATCCCTCTGAATCTGATATATCAGATTCCTTATCAAAATAGGGACTAATTGAATCTTCGATAAATTCTTCTTCCTCGAAGATTCCCTCCTGAATCAGCGACTGCTTCATCCTAGCAAGATCTTCGATTTTATCACCATTCAAAAAATCCTCGAATCTAAATATGTCGTCTTTTTCTTCCATAGTTTATATATTCTTTTTATAATCTATTTTTACCCGCACTTTTTCGCTGACAAAGCGTTCAAGCTCGTTTATCGAAACCTTGGCACCAGAATAGTAATCTCTTTTCTGTTCATAGTCTATTCCGTTTATTCTGCAAAAAACCTTTATCGTCGCCTTTTCGGAAATAGGAATATCCTTAGAATTTATTTTCCAGGGATTGCCTTTCTCATAGATTCTATCCTCTTCCGCCCTATAGGGAGAACCCATTCCTCCACCGCCTCTCTTTGCAGAGACACCAACTGCGAATATATCCTCCCATGCGACATCTATATCATCCCAAGAGATATCAAGCTCTTCCCATTTCAAGAACTTCTTTTTGGATGAATATTCAGATTCGCTCCAAAAAAGGTCCCCAAGGTATACGCCAGAGATGTAAGATGGAATTAGAGGCATTTATTTATTTTTTCGTTATATATTAAAAATAAGATTCGTCAGAAGACATATGTTTAATATATAACGACATGAGCTACAATCTTACTGGATCTACCGCCTCGCAAACCTATGGGAGACTCGTGCAGGTCGTTCTTGGAAATCCAAACACATACTATGACGGATTTGGAAACCTTCTAGAAATTGGAATCGGAACAGCATCGATAGGACCACAGGGCCCGACCGGCCCACAAGGAAACTCGATAGTATTCCAAGGAGAATGGGATTCTATGATGATGTATTTCTATTATGACCTGGTCACATATAACGAATCCGCATATCTTAATATAAAGACATTAGAAGGATCATCGCCATGGCAATCGCCAGAAGAAGACTCAACACATTGGCAAAAAATGCTAATAGGGAAATCTGGGTCATCCGGGACTTCTGGGACTTCTGGGAAATCTGGAATCGACGGGACTTCTGGGACTTCTGGAACTTCGGGAATCGACGGAACCTCTGGGATTTCTGGGACTTCAGGGATTTCTGGGACTTCTGGGACTTCTGGAATCGACGGGACTTCTGGAACATCTGGAATCGACGGAACCTCTGGGACTTCTGGAACTTCAGGGATTTCTGGAACTTCAGGGATTTCTGGGACTTCAGGGATTTCTGGGACTTCAGGGATTTCTGGGACTTCAGGAATCGACGGAACCTCTGGGACTTCTGGAACTTCAGGGATTTCTGGAACTTCAGGGATTTCTGGGACTTCAGGGATTTCTGGGACTTCAGGGATTTCTGGGACTTCAG
>Ga0172376_10005265_pt1 | contig 14500 bp, 15 predicted proteins | sample Lak35m_FD_121114 | JGI IMG/M metagenome (GOLD analysis project Ga0172376, IMG submission 121114) | Freshwater microbial communities from Kabuno Bay, South-Kivu, Congo - kab_092012_35m | ecosystem: Environmental > Aquatic > Freshwater > Lake | place: Democratic Republic of the Congo: South-Kivu...
CGTTTCCTTGACAGCCCCACAACCGGCAACTACTCTCAAGACTTACGCACCCGTAGCTCAACTGGATAGAGCAGCGGTCTACGGAACCGCAGGTTACAGGTTCGAATCCTGTCGGGTGTAGTCGGAAAAGTAACCAGAAACCTCAAAAACCCCGGCAAAAACCGGGGTTTTTTCTTTTGTATCGTCAAATCATGATCCTTGCATGTCTTCCGTTTTCCACCAATGGCAAGATAGACTGTGCAACATTCCGTGCAACGCGAAGGAGGCGCCACCATGTACCGCAAGAAAATCACCCGACCCGTGCCCGGCAATGCGGAAACCATTGCGCCGAATAGGGTTCGAGTCAGGTCGGGACGAAAGTGGGTCGAGCGGGACCTCAATCCCTCCGGCATGATGGTCTGCGAATCGAAATGCTATTACGGGCGGGTCCGGCAACCCGATGGAACCCTCAAGGAAATCAGGCTCACCCACGACAGGGCCAGCTCCGAGCAAATTCTGGCCAACCTTCGATTGAAGTCCGCGCGCATCGCCTCGGGCCTCGAACAAGAACCAAACCCCCGCCGCCACCAACCCCTCCCCGAACTCGCGAACGAATGGCTGGCGGAAATGCAAGGCGCCGGTCGAAACGCCGGACACATCCGAACCGTCAGGTCGCGCGTTCACTCAATCATCAGGAATTGCGAATTCGCGACGGCCAACGACCTCTCCAAGCCCGAATCGGGTGCCAGGATCATATCGGCGTTCAATGCCATGGCCGCTCCCAAACCCGGCATCGAACTTCCCAAGGGACAACAGTCTTTCTCTCCCATGGAACTGCGAACGCTGCTTGTGATCTCCCATGCCGCACTGGGGAAACTCGCCAGGAACCGGGGAATCGAACCCACCGGCAAGGGAAAGGCACGCCGGTACACGCGCGAACAAGCGGAAGAACTGATCTCCTATCGAACCAGGGGAGCCGCGCCCAACACGCTTAACGGCGCAAGAACCAGCATCAGGGCCTTCTGCAACTGGCTCGTGCGCAATGGCATCATTGAAAAAGTCCCACCCATGCCGCTCAGGAACAATGAACGAAAAGACAGGCGCCTGGTTCGAAGGGCGATCAGCTGGGAAGAATGCCTTCGCCTGGCGGAATCAGTTGAGGCGGAAGGAAAACATCGCGGTGGCATGACCGCCACCGAAAGATCGGTTCTTTATCAGGTTGCGTTCTGCACCTTGTTGCGCGCCAGAGCCCTACGGGAGTTAACACCATCTGACTGCCAACTGATGAAAAAACCCTACAATATATCAGTCCGAGCGGAAACTGATAAAACAGGAAAAGCTAGACTAATTCCGATTGATGAAGCATTGAGAAGCAAGCTAGTTAACCTAGTTACCAACAAGAAAACGAATGAACCTATTTGGAAGGTATCAGAAAATATTACGGACATCTTGCGCAAAGATTTAATTAAAACGAAAATCTTATTCAGAAATGAAAAGGGCGTTTGCGACTTCCATGCGCTTCGCCACAGCGGTGCCACCCATTTGGCTAACAGCGGCATTCGGTTAGATATGGTTGCCCATATTGGTGGCTGGAGAAATATCAACCAGTTTTATGAAAGGTACTCGCATCACACAGTGAATGACTTGGATATAGCCACCAGGAGGTGCTGGCCATGCCCGGAAAGGAAACCCGAAGAGGAAATCAACAACGACCAATAACCGCAAATCCATCCCCTCGGGGAATGGGCGCCAAACCATGCCCGGCGCCCGTCCCATCCCCCGCGACAAAAACCCGACACTCGAAATTCAAATCCGGATTTGGAACAGGCCGCCCAAGAGACCCGCCCAGGCAAGCCTTGGATGCGGTCCGGTCGACCCTATGGTCAGGCCCGGCTTCATCCGGTCATGCGGCCGAAATCCCCTGCCCATCCGATGGGAACTCGCCGCGGGACAAAGCAAGCGACCGCGAATGACAACAAACACTATTAGCTACCACAATTAACTTTTTTGATTTTTTACCGCCCCGATTCGACGAATGTCCATTTTTGGCGCATGCCGCCAAAGGAGCTTCAAATGAACGATGTTGAAAAACCGATGGACAGGGCCGTGCGCGCCAAGGAAGCGGCGGCCATCCTCGGGATTGGACGGAGCACGCTCTTCGTCCTGATGAACACCGAACCCGGATTTCCGAAGGGGGTCAAGGTCGGCCGGTCGCGAGTCTGGCTGATTTCCGACCTGTTCGCATGGCTTCGAAAAAAGTCCAACTCGAGGAAAAACTGACGCATCAGCCAACAGCCAGCTTCCATTGTACTCGACTGAAATCCAATTGGAGGAATTTGCAATGAACATTGATCCTGCATCGGGAAATCATGGACCGCATGGGATGCCAGACATCGATGCCGTCTGGGAAATGGCCAAAACCTGGCTTGAGTGCCAATCCATTCGGTGGCCAAGCCAGGTGGAAGCCATGTCCAGGGGCGGGACGAGAGAAGAAGCCATCGACGCCATGGCCGAATCTTTCAGGAACCAGTACGGCGGGGTGGGCCCCCGCCCCACCGCGCCAACCGGAGCCAAGACGGGACTGGCCTATATCCGTTACTCATGCGACAACTCGAATCCGCGGTCTCTCGCGCAGCAACTCACGAATGTGCTTCAAGCGGCGAATTCCAGGGATCATTTCATCCCATGGTCGATGGTGTTCGCGGACGCCAACATTTCCGGAACGACCAACAGGCGGCCTGGATATCTAGCCTCGATCGAGGCGATCAGTTCCTCCGGGCACGCCGTCGATGCCTACTTCGCCGATGATATGTCACGGATCACAAGGCGCATTGACGAGACGGCATCGATCAGCCGATCCGTGCTGGAAATGAAGAAGAAAATCATCTGCGCCAGCGATGGAACCGAAGTCAGCCCGGACAAAAGCAACCTGATCGTCCATTTCAACGGAATCATGAATGAGTATTTCGTCGAGCAACTCATTCAAAAGGTCAACAGGGGCATGCGCGACCTTTTCGCGCAGGGCGGAATCATGGGGAAGGCACCCATAGGGTACAAGGATGTCCCGGAGAATGATGAAAATGGAAATCTGATAATTTCACACAAGAAAAAAGTAGTGCACAAGAGGATCATTGATGAATGTGGCGCGAGCCTTGTACGGAGGGTGTTTGACCTGTTCGTCAACGAAAGGAAAAGCGCACACACGATTGTCAAGATGCTGAACAAGGAGGGCCTTTGCGGCAAGCACAGATGGACCGACATGGGTGTGATGAAACTACTGACCAGGACGACTTACATCGGAATCGAAATGTGGGGCCTGACCAAGACTTCAAGAAACTCAAAGTCAGGCAGCGTTCGACAAATCCGCCAACCAAAGGGGGTGGCCTTGATCCGAATGGTGCCACACCTACGGATCGTGGATGACGAGATATTCAAGAAAGCCCAGGACATCATCATTGAAATCAAGAACCTTCACCAAGAACGAAAATCGACCAAAACCGCCACCCCGAAGAACTGCACGTCCATGCTGCATCCTTCGATATTGGTCAGGCCGCTTTGCAAGCATTGCAACTGTCCGCTCGTCAAGGGAAACAGTTCAAGGCACACATCGATGAGGTGCAAAAATGGGTACAGGCCGATAACAGGTTGCAAGCTCACCACTTACAAGTCGCTCCGAATCATCGAGGAGCAAGTGCTATCCGCGTTGAAAAACAAGTTGCTGGATTCCGACCTACTGAACCGCATCCTGAAGGAAGCCAATGAAGAACTATTGAAGTTGGCGCGCCAACCAAAAACAGACCTGAAACCCCTCAAGGCGGCCCTCGACGAGGTTTTAGCCAAAATCAAGAACATCACGAACTTCATCTCCTCGTCCCAAAACCCTCCAAAGGCCCTGGCCGATCAACTGAACGAATTGGAAATGAAGGAAAAGGAAATCAGGGAGAGGATCAAGTTACTGACGGACACCGAGTTATTCACTCCCGAGCCAATAACAGAAAAGGATCTTGAAGCGGCCATGGCCGATCTCAGGAACCTGCTCAATGAAAGGACAGGTGAATCGGCGGTCATCCTGAAAGAAGTGCTCGGCAATGTCTACGCGGAAGGAGTGGATGAAAAAAGTCGGCGCGGAACGGCCTGGCGCCTCACATTCACGGTGAACGGCGAAAAGCTTATGGCCCTGCTGGCGGCGAAATCCAAATCTCCAACGGCGACTACATGGGAGTACCTAAGTAGGCACGGTTGGAGTTTCCAAAAAAATGAGGAACTCAGCGTCGTGGCATCCGAAAGAAGGTTCAATGATGAGCACATCGAATTGGCCAAGCAATTGAGGGAGGAAGGCGCATCGATCGCGAAAATTTCGAGGCAACTCAACCGCGGTTACGAGTATGTCAAACGCCTTCTGGATCCGAATCACAGGTATCGCCAAAAATCCAAGAGTCCGGGCGAAATACGATTGCGGGAAGAGCGACTCCAGTTGATCGCCAGTAAAGCCTCCACGATGCTGGCCGAAGGAGCCGAAATCCTTCAAGTCGCCCGCCAATTGAAAACGCGAAGTAACATTATCCTCAAAGCCTTGGAGAAGTACGGCAAAAACGAATTCAAGGAGCCTGATGGGCAATAGGTTTTATCATCTTGGGCAATCAGGCCGCGGTTGCAATCAACCGCGGCCAATTTTTATCGGTGAATCACAAAAAGGCACCATTCACATAGCTCGAAAGACATTCGTTGCCATGTTCCACGATGGTTATCAGAATCAATTGGTAAACAGTTCTTGACCACTCGCTGGTTCGAGCAAAGCCCGCTTGCCTTCCGACTCTTGACCACGGAGGACTGTTCCAACGCCCAGGCTGCCATTCACGGAAAATCGCTCAATCTTTGACATTATTCTGAATAACGGAACCGATCTGCCGATTTCAATATAGTCCCTCGGTTCCCTAGTGATGGCAGGTTGTCCAATGCCCCTTGTATTGACGAGACCTTTGGTGTTTTTCGACCTGGAAACCACGGGCCTGGATGCCAAATCCGCGCGCATCATCGAGATATCGGTGGCCAAGCACCTGCCCGATGGCACGGTGGAGTCGAAAACCCGCCGGTTCAACCCGGGCATGCCTATTCCGGCCGAGGCCACGGAGGTGCACGGAATCACCGATGCCGATGTGGCCCATGAGCCGGAGTTCAAGCTGCTGGCGCCAGGCCTATCGACCTATTTGACTGATTGCGATTTGGCCGGTTACAACCTTATCCGCTACGATCTGCCGGTGCTGGAAGCCGAGTTCAGGCGGGCCGAGGTGCCGTTTTCTCTCAAGAACCGGGCAGTTCTCGATGTCATGCAGATATTCTATCGCAAGGAACCGCGCGACCTCGCTGGTGCCTGTCGGTTTTATCTGGGTAGGGAACACGAAGGGGCACATTCTGCCGAGGCCGATGTCACAGCCACGGCAAATGTTCTGAAAGCCATGATGGCGCGTTACGGCGATTTGCCATCAACCTTGCCTGAACTGTGCGAGCACCTGACCGACCCCAGCAAGCTCGATTTGGCTGGCAATCTGGTTCTCCTCAACGGCAAGCCTCATCTGAACTTTGGAAAACACGCGGGCAAGCCGCTCGAATGGGTTGCCGAAAACTTCCCCGGCTACCTCCATTTCATCATGGATGGCGATTTCCTGAGCGACACCAAGGCTGTCATTGGGCGGTATCTTGAACAATGAAAACGAAAGTATTGTTCCTTCACGGCTTTAATGGCGGTCCGGCAGGTGCCAAATGGTCAGCCCTGAATTGCACCTCTGATTTTCACGCACATCCACCAATCCCAATCCCCTATCCCAAAAGCGTTTTCAAGTTTGTCAATTTAAGGTCCATCTTTCAGGAATGCATCGCATTCGCACAAGATAAATGCGACCGCTTTAAGCCCGATGTCATCGTCGGATCATCGCTTGGCGGAGGCTTGGCCTGCCAACTAACCGGCAACCATGGACTCGTCCTGATCGCCCCGGCGATCACCATGACTTTCTGTGGCTTGCTCCCATTTCGGTTGTTCAGAGAACCCAAGCTTCCTGAAAGAACGATCATCATCCATTCTGAAGCTGATCGGCTAGTTCCCATTCATGAAAGCGAGAGACTTTTGGCTGGTCGGGACAAGCTGCAGGGAACAACCAATTACATTTCAGACAAATTGCTCCATTTGGGCTACAACCAGAACACCGCATGCCTTGTCAGGATTGGAAAAAATCACCGGTGCAATTCGCCGAGACCGGGAGACCGATTGAACAAAAACCCGTGCCCATTAACGGCCATTGTTGAATCCGTCCGTGTGATCATGAACGCGACGGCTCATGGCTGAAGTGAAAACAACTGAAAATCAAAAAGTATCGCGAAAAGGTCCAAGAAATTTCCTGTTTGGCGACCAATCCGTGATGGCAAAAACGACTTGCCGAAAAACTCCCGCGAAATCACCGGCCAACGCTTCCTTGAAATCAGCGGCCGTGGCAGAAGGATCGTTACCAAATGCTCCGCATCCCCAAGCACCCAAAACCAAATCCTTGAACCCGTAGGCTTCAGCGATTCCAAGCACCCTGTGGATTCGCTTATTCAGCAAGTTTCTTGACAAGGAAGAATCGAGGGAGTGAGCGTAGGGCGCGGCGCAGGTGATGAAGGAACAGGGCCATGGCTGGGAGAGTGCCTCACCTTGGTCATTCCTGAATACGGGCACATCCGGAGACAGGATGGTCCACTCAGAGGAATCAGGCAAGGGCCTGGCGAGATGGAACGCATACATGGGATCGCCGACAAGTGTCGCGTAAAGGGCGCTCGACCGGCACAGGACCTCTTCTTGAGCCCTGGCACCTGACAGAAAGCCGCCGCCGGGATGAATGCCATTCGCAAAATTCAGCGCCAGCGGCCTTACGCCTTGGTCATGCAGCCGTTTGCCTGCGACAAGCGTCGTTTCATTGCGAACCTGAACAAGGGTTGTGTTCGGGGTGTTTCGGATCACTGAGGGAAGAGCCGCATCTGGTGAAATGCTGATTTTGGCAGATACAGCTTGTTCAACGAGGTTTTTCCATGAAACCTTACCGGCAGAAGGATGAAGGTAATGGCCAGCCACGGTCGCCTCAAGGGCTGATTGCCCAAGCCGCATCGCCCCAATTCTGGAAATGTTCAAGGCGGAATTCCAGAGGGTGGCCAATTCGATTGAGTCTCTGCATGGGACAACCTGCATCATCGCGAAACCTCTTGCGTTTAATTTATAATTATTGAATATTCAAATGAAGTGTCTCCGTATAGACACATTGTGATTTTACAAATCCCATTTTATTTCATGAATTGCCACTGAATTTTCCTTGCACCAATTCGAAGCACTGATGGAACCGCAATCCATCAGGAAAAAAATCATGACACAGATCCATTTGACTTGTCCGAATTGCTACAACCCGGCAGAAGTATCCGTGAGAGAGCCGAATTTCCCATGTCCAACATGTGGCCATTCCCTGCAAACAGGCAAGCTCCTCCGCGCCCTTTCACGGTTCTTCATGTCAGCACCCGATTTGTCGCGGCCCGCAAGATTCTCGATTGAAGCCGAGGCTACCGGTCAAATCCTGGCTTGGCTGATGAAAATGCCTCATGGCGACGCCATGTTCGTGGGTCGTGGAGATTGGGTCCGGGCGGGATGCCCGGTCACCCCCGCTGAATTCATCAATGCCGTGGCCCAACTACGCGACATTCCACTTGCCGCCATCAGCAGGCTGCTGAGCCACCCGGGGCTGCCGGACTGCCTTTCAGTCCAAAGGCCATCCATCAGTAAAGCCGTGATCGCCAATCTCAACCGAGGCAATGCGACCGAGTTGGAAAGGGAGAGACTCTGGAACATCCGCAGCTTGTTTCCGGATCCCGAAGCATCCGCACGCATCAGGGAAGCCATCGAATCAAAGCCTGATGAAGAAGGAGAATCGCAAGCCGCGGTAGGCAGGGCAGCCAGGCGCGCTCTGGAATGCTGCGACAACCTCGCGAGCAAAATGACTCCCTCATGAGCACCATTCCGGTGATTTTTTAATTCCGTGAGTGAATTGTCGGATTGAATTGGCGAATGTTTGTTGTGCTCCACATCCCAAGGAAAAAAGTAATGCTAGCCATCATTGCAGGTTTAGGATGCTTCGCTGCGGCGATCGTGATTGCCCTCGCGGCCCAGTTCATGCATGACGCCTCGGCGGAACAGAAACGCCAGCAGGCCGAGGAAAAACTTTCCAGGCAAGCCGCCAGGATGCAAAACGAGCGCGAAGCCCTCGATGCCAAATTGGTGGATGAGTTGTGCGGGACCGTCGCTGTTTCAAGGGCGATGGACGACTGGCGGCAGGGTGTCGCGAAGATTCTCACCGTTTCCGGCAGGCCTCAGGCGGATTGGGATCTCACTGCCATCGAATCTTGGAAAGAAGAACAGCTAGAAATAGCGACGCGCGCCATTCAGGGCGATTCCGTGAAATTCAGGTCGATTATCTGGGCGTCAGCGATTCTCGGAGGATCCCTGATTGCCACCGCGGCTTGGATCGCCGTTTCAACGACTTATACGCCCTCCATCTAACCAATATTTCAACACATTCAAGGAGATTGAGCCGATGATCCAGCAAGGTATCAGCAGGAACGGCACCGGATATGCGACCAGCCAGGTTGAATCCGATGGCGAGGTTTTCACCAAGCCGGAGGAGATCCATTCAGTCGAGAAAAACGGCGGAAGGCACATTCCCAATCAGGCGACACTTGCCACCCAACGGCACAATGTCGGGGCAAGCAACACAAGCGTCGCCCGAATGAGCCGTGAGGCGGCCAAGAAGATCGCCATGGACATCGCCACCCGACTCTTTGATCAACCCGCCGGCGATGAAAACCTCGCCATGATCAACCAGAAAAAAAACCAGCTTTGCTTTCTGGAGATGGTGTCATTTGCCAAAGGGATCGGCGGGCACCTGAATGAGTTCCAAGGGGAGACGACCTCTCGAGCCATCGCCACCAAGGTTCTTGATTTCAAACAGGCATGCTCGGCTTCGGGTACCGAGAGAAATCGCCTGTTCCAAGCGGTTACTGGATTTTGCTCCAAAATCCTCGAGGAAATCCACGTGATTTTCGAGAGAATGCTTTCCACCGCGCCTAGTCATGTCAACAACATCGCCCCGGATTTCCTCAATCAAATCGCCACCGGAAAGATTGATACGCGACGACGGACCGACCTGCTTCGTGAATTTGAGTCCCTCGGGCCGAGGTTCGAGGAAATCGCTCAGGTGGCCAAGGAACTACCTGCCAAGCTCCGCGAGAAAATTTCGGCGAGGTTTTCCGCGAGGGCGAAAGATCTTGCCAATCAAATCGCTGAGGCCATCCTCGCCGAAATATCATCGGAGGCCTTGGCAAGGGAAAGCAAGAAATTGGAGGCAAAACTCAAGGCGCTCGAGGCTCGCGCCTCGAGTGTGATCGGACACAGGCAATTGGTCATGACCTTGTTGAGCCCTGAGGGTGTGGCGGATAGGCCATCCGTCGGCAGGGAAATCATGCTCTCGATTCCCGACGAAAACGAACTCTTCGGCAGGGCCTTGCTGGCAAGGGGCGTGGTGGACAAGTCGGAACTCGCACAGGCCTACCGAACGGAACTTTCCGATTGTTTCAGATTCCATTCGGAGGATGATGCCAAGCGCTTCGCCGCGAGGTTACTGAAGCTGGTCGGCGACGATTGCGCCACCCATTCCATTTACGACCTGATCCGGGGGACAGAATACGCCGCGAACCTGGTTAGCCAAATGCGCAACCTGGCGCACCCCCATGTCGAGCTACGGTTGACGAGCGAAGAGCTAGGCGTTCTCCTTTGCATTAATGAACAATTCGAGTTACCAGAAGCCGACACACCGTCTCGCTCGGCAGTCCGCGAGGCGATGATCGCGGAGATCAGGCGTCTGGCTGGAGATACTTGCAAGATCGTCGACCGCCCATCAGACATCCCCGTGATAAGGCTTTGCCGCATGGTAGCCGGCTATCCAAGCGTTTGTGACAGCAATGAGGATTTCCTGGAAAACGCCAACAAACTGCTCGGCAGAATCAGTCAGCACGACCCTTACGAGTTCGACAGCGAGGCCCGGCCCGCCGAACCTTCGGCGTCTTGACCCAAGGCTCCCGTTTACACCTTTACCCGAGGAGATTGACATGAAGGACATATGTTTCTTGCCCGTGTGCGTTGGAGGCTTTGGCGGCCGGATCGGCATGGCCACCTTGCGCCGTGACCGGGAGGACAGGCTCGGCCAAGCGGATCAGTTCCAAGCCATCGCCGTTGACACCAACAAGGGCGACATCGACATCGTGGGCAAGCACATGCCCGCTTTGCACCTGACTCCCAACGGCCTCAATTTTGAGTATGGCGACAACGAACTGACAACCATCCAGAACTTCCCTTTGAACTTCGACAGGGACCGTGACCAATACCTGAATCGGTTTCTGAAGCGGCACTCGGGAATGCTCACCTCCCTGGCCGTGGATGCGGGCGCCGGCACAAGGCCCTTGTTCGGCGAATTGATTTTCAGGGCGCAACGCGGTCCGCTGATCAGGTTCCTGTCCACTCACCTGTCCAAGGCGCTTGCCAAGGCGTCGCGCGTGCAGCCCATCATCATGGGGTCCGGGGGCGGCGGCACGAGTAAACCGGGAATTCTCGAGGTCTGCAAGCTAATCGGATCCTTTGAAGGCTTGAAGGCAACCTGCTCACAGGGAGCCGCCAGGGTGCTGCGCCCGTGGGTATTCTTCATGCCTCCCATCTTGCAATCGAGGCTGCCTAGAACCGACACGATGGCACTCAGGCCGCTTGCCAACTGCCACGCGTTCGTTCGCGAACTCGACATCCTTTCCAACAAGGGGTTCGTGCAGTTCGTTCTGAGGCTGATGCCTTCCAATGGCCACGGGTCAACGGCTGAAACGCTCGATGAAGCGGCGGACCTGATGGCCGACAACCTCTTGAGCTACATCATCGGACACGCCGCTGCCGCTGGCACCTGGTGCGACGGCTTCCATCAGCGCGCCAACGATCCGGGAGTGCGCGGATTGGCGATACGACAACCTTTGGAGGTGGCCTGATGACCTGCGTTCTTCCCGTCCTGTTGGGCATCTGTGGAATCGGCGATCGTCCCTCATCGGAACCTTGCGCCAGGGCACTGGTGGCCTTGGTGGATGTCAGCGGTTCGATGGGGATAGAGGACAAGGGGCAGACCCGACTCGGCAGGGCGGTCTCACTAATCCAGGACTTGGCTCGGGACAATCCGCCAGCGCCTGGTCGGCCACTGATTTTGATCACCTTCAATACCCAAGTTTTAGTTCATGAGCACACCGAACTTCTCACCCTTGAAAAACAACTTGAGTCCCTTCGTCCAGGCGGAGGAACGAGCATCAGTTCAGGCTTGCGTGCCGCCTGCAAGGTCGCCGAACAGCATGTGGAAGCCACAAGGTTGGAACTTCTCCTCGTCACCGACATGGAAGACTCCGAAAGAGAGTCAATCGCGATGGAGCAGGATCGATTGAACCGTCTCTTCCAAAAACGGGGATCCGAGGGAAAGGCCGACGGGGACTCACTCGTCTTCGTTCGAACCTGGGCCAAAAACGATGCATCCGCCCAAAAGCTCGGAGATGACCTTGCCGGACCCATCGTAAAAAACGGTGCTGGCAAGACAATCAACCTTGGAAAAGCTGAACCCAAGCGATTGCCACTGCGCGCCTCAGTCCGCTGCTTGGGAACCCGATGGGACGACCCACGAAAATCCATGATTGTAAACTTGGAGGCGGAAACATCGCTTGGGGATGGCCCCGTTCCTGGAGCTGTGACCCTGCTGGCACCGGCGGGGCAAACCCTTTCCATTCCTGCCGGATCCCGTACTTGCAAAGGCGACATCAAGCTGCCGGTTGTCGGGAATTCGCCGCCAAAGATTCGCTTGGAAATTGTTGTCAATCGGTTCCAGCACACCTCGGAAGGCCTTGTGATTGTTGATTCACCCGGACATGTCGAAATCGAGGCTCCCCTTCCCTTGGCACCCATGGGAATTTCCTTCTCGGGAAAGACTGCCCAGATTGGCTGGGCCCGCCTCGCCGGAGACATCGCTGTGGCGAACATTGAAATCGAGTGGCAGGTCGACGGCGCCGTTCCCGAACCGTTTGGCGTGCTTGTGGAGACAACTGAGGGAACTCATCAAATCACTTCCACCGACTCATTCCTTGTTGATTCCCTAACGGGCAAAGCGGTCATCAAGGTCAAAGGAACTATCGCGGCTCACGCTGAAAAAGCTTGGGTATTCACCATCACCCCAGACCCAAGGGCCAAATTTCCATTGCCGCCATCAGATGTCACGGTGGCTGTCAAGGGGCCTCCCGCCGTTTCCGTGAAAGCCATTTTGGCGGCTCCCGAAAAATTGACTCCCAAGAATGGATACTCATGGTTCCTGGCCAAGGGAGCCTCTTGGGAGCTCAAACCCGCGATTGACACGGAACTCGATCCCTCGGCAACGGATGGACTCCTGCTTCAGCTTTCGGCTGTACCATCCACCGCCACCGTTCCGGCAGACTCCCTGTCGCCGGCAGGTCAATCGGCCAAAATCGGCCTCGAATTTCCAGACACGGGTTATTTCCGCCCCAGCACTATCGCGCTTGAGGCCTCATTCCAGCCAGTGCCCGAAACCACGAGCGTGGTTCCGGAGCCGATCAGGCTTGCCGCCACCCGGGAGTCCAAGGCATTGCTGATGGTCGCGATATGCCTCGGCGGTCTCATCTGCCTGCTGTTGGCGATTGGCATTTTCAAGGCCTTCTCGACAAGGACCGGGAAGCAGGCCCGCGTCCTGCCGGGCTGCTGATGCCAATTCCGAAATAATCAGGAACGCTGAATTTTCACGCGTCTGGAAAGAATAACTAATGAGCCAAGCGACCGGATTGGCGCGAACGGTCGTGGCGGGCGAGGAACCCGCTGGAAAACGCGACAACCAAAGGAGAATGACCATGTCAGCTTACCTGTTTGAAGCCAAAATCAGCCTCAGGGGCACGGGATGCACGACCATCACCGTGACAGCAAATTCCCAATCACAAGCCAAGCAAATGATCCGCGCCCAATATGGCGCGGTACTGACGAGCATCCTCTCCTGCCAGAGGAAATGACCTCAAAAACAAATTCATAACCACCATGAACCATTTATCCGCCCTGACCCTGATGACCATGGCCCAGAACGGGCTTGTACACATGGCTCAGGCCGTGCCGCATGTGACCGTCGATTACATTGTCGCAACCAGGCTTCAGGCCACGGAAACCGCGCGGCAACTCATGGAAAACCAGCGCCTTGTTCCGCTGGCGTTGGCAAGCGCCAACCCGAGGCACAGGATGGCGGCGGCTTTCATGTTTGGAATGTCGCTGGATCATGACCCGCGGTTGATCAGGCTGATCTCCGACGGGAAGCCGATCGTGCCCCAAGCGGCGAGGGAGGCACTGATTCACATTGCGGCTCAAAAGTATGGCGAACAGGTCGACTTCGGCCCGACCCCAGGTTGCGGCCCTTTGGAAAAATCACATTCAGAAGCGCTTTGGCGTGAATACTTCGCCGGCAAGCAAGGAGAGAGGCCTCACCAGTTTTCGGAGCGAAGCAGGAGGAAAGAATCCCTTACGAATCCAGTTCCGGAACAACCATTGGCGCCGAGGTTGGAAGACCTTGTGCCCGAGGCACCGAGAGGCGACCAGCAACCTGAAGCCGAGGATTACGACAGCCCCTTGCCAACGGACGGATTCGACCCTGCATGGTTGATTGTGAGGTTGTCGATGCTTGGGTTAGGTATTGCGGGTGGGCTTTTGCAAAAGACTTGATTATATTGATAAATCGGCACATGAATGCTTTATAACAATTAGAAGTATGGCCATCGTCATGAAATACCAAAATAGGGATGGTAGGAAAGCATTCAAATTCCTACTTTAGGCGTTAAGTGAAGAATTCTTGGCAAATCTTTTAATATGGCTAAAAAAAATGAATGAATCAAGTCAAAATATACTTTATCCAGAAGCACTAATGAGGTGGGCTGGCCATCAGGAGGGAGGCGTGCGGCGTCCATTCCAAGGTAATTCTGGAAGGCCGGCCGGTTGCCAGTTCGAAACACCAATTATCACACGACTAAACAACTGGGTTGAAGACCTAGTTTTTGGCAAAAATGTACCCAGATCAATTCTATTAATTGGTGGACCAGGAAATGGAAAAACGGATGCCATCGAAGGCTGCATTGAAAAACTAGATAGCATCCTTGGTGTTAATGGACTCATCCGAGAGCAATTTGCGCGGGCATTCTCTCCCGAGCCTGGGAAGCTTGCTCCAAGAAAAGTTATTGTTGATATGTCTCAGCAAGCTGATTTTCCCCTGCACATGCGCGTATCCTTTTCCCTTGTTCAAGATGCGACCGAAGGCAATCCTGCCGAACTCGCGTCAGCAGAGGAACTACTGCTACGCGAACTAAACGAAATATCACAAGAAGGGACAAACGACATTTA
>Ga0172376_10005266_pt1 | contig 14500 bp, 16 predicted proteins | sample Lak35m_FD_121114 | JGI IMG/M metagenome (GOLD analysis project Ga0172376, IMG submission 121114) | Freshwater microbial communities from Kabuno Bay, South-Kivu, Congo - kab_092012_35m | ecosystem: Environmental > Aquatic > Freshwater > Lake | place: Democratic Republic of the Congo: South-Kivu...
AAAGCCGGTGATATCATTTCTAATTGCTCGTCACTCATATTACTTACCATGACATATCCTGTCTTTGTGTTTAGTATTACCCAAGGACTGATATATCCATTACGTATATCTTGTGTAGCACGATTTAGGCTGACATATAAGAAATAATGATTAAACTGTGCTGATTTTTCGTCTGCCCATTCCATCATAGTCTGTATAGTTCTTTGCACTGCTGACTCAACTGGTTCTGTTTTAATTGTTTCGTAAAGATATGTTTCATATAATTTATCCTTACACCAATCGTCTAATTTAACTCCAGACTTAATGACCCAGTCTACAAACTTTTCCGGATATAATGGATTTACATTATTGAGGAAACTGCCGAATTTAACAAATGCGTTATAGTAGGCACTGTCAGCAAATTCATCATATGTTTTAGTTTTTTTAGCACGTTGAGTAAGTTGCCAGAAACGATTAAACGCCATAAAGCCTGCCTGTACACGTTTTTCTTTTTCCTGTAGAGCACGGCGTTTACGTTCGCACATATGAGCGACTAGAGTTTTTTCTTTCATAAAACTCTTGTTGCAATGCACACAATTAAATGGTTGTTCTACCAAGGCAATCATTATTAATTTTATTATACATTAATTCTGCTACTTCTTTGTGTGCTTCGGGCCCAGGGTGATTACCGTCAGGTGCTCTAGGATGTTTTTCAAATAATGTAGACCAGAGTTGCAAATTTTGTAAATTATTAAATTTTAAAAAGGTAGGTTTTCTATTTAATTCATCTTTTGCATTTTGCAAAAATAGATAATTTTTAACTTTAAGATTACTTAGATAGTTATCAACATGATGTTTTGCAATCCAACTTCTTACCTGTTGATCAATATCCTGATGCGCAAGATAATAACTTAATATAGTTTTTTTTACACCGGTATACCCTGGATTGTTAATCATCCAGTTTCCTACAGGCATGTAAACTAACCCAGTTTGTTGATCCCTATTACTACCCGGCGAATCATCGTCTACATACAATACATCACGTGAATAATGAGTCCACAAAACTATAATTATATCAGTCTGTCTAATTTCTGATCCTAAAATTTTACGCAATATATCTTGGTTACTTGATCCGGGCTCTGCTAAGTTTATACAAGGTATGTTTAACATGTCTGCTAGCAAAGAAGGAAATGCAAATTTGCTAGGAGTTAATGCTGGTTCGTTATTTTCTAATAGGCAATCTTCTAAGCCGTGCCCGTAGGTATGAGAACAACCGAATGCTAGTAATCTACTCATATTCTTTTCTTTGTTTAGTGTCAAATCCCATCTTGTCAAATAGATTATCACAGTCTTTTTTTGACATCATACTGGCTTGTAATTTTATTTCATCTAGTTTACGAGCAGGATAAATTTCTGCTAATAATTTTTCTATTTTATTGGTCTTTGTTTTTTTACCTGCTGCTAGATAAGGATGATAGCAGGATATACCAGCACCTGTTGAAGCAAACAACATCCATAAAAGTTCTTTATGACTTTTGCTTAAATCCCAGTGATTTTTATTAACACGTTCATTAGTTGTCTCTACGAACCATTCGGCTATATCTCTATCTTGTCCTTGAACATTAGAAGTATATCTCATTAATACATATGGACTAAAGGCTTTCTTTTCTTCGTCTGTGAGATTAGTATAAAAGCCGTAGTCTTTTGTATCTACTGCTTTTAGTTCACGTTTAATATCTAGTTTAGCGGCCATTTTTGCTTATATGATATAAGATTATACATTGTTCTAACGCTTTTTGCAAGGTTTCATTATGTTCTGCTTCTTGCCTAATATCGTGCCATAGTTGAGTATCTTGCAACTCTTTATTTCTTTTTTGACGGCCAAGACTTATACCGACAAGAGTGCGTTCTGTGCTACCTATTTCTCTAGAATAGACAGTATCACCTCCATCTGGACTTTCGTAAACATAACTAGCGCCTTCTTTTAATTGTCCCATAATATCACCAACATTTTGTATAATCTATAATTTCACTTTGTCTACCTACTTCCTTTACAAAATAAGCACACAAAGGTTTAGGTCCTTGTTGAAGCGGAGTACATAATAATTGTCCTTGTCGCATTTTAGGAAAATACCATTTTACATCGTGATAAACATCTATAATATCTATCTCGTGAAATTCAGGTCTGAAACTGCTTAAAGGATTAAAACAAAAAGTTTTAAAGCCTCTATCATTAAGACTCGTTAACGGCAATACTTCCATTTCAGGGCCTTCCGGATCTCCTACTATTGTACACCAATCTAAAGGCATTGTTATTTCATTTGAGCCTATGCGTAGTACAACGGCCGGTCCGGTAAAACTTTCAAGAAAAATTAAGGGTATAAAAAAGTAATCCGGATTAGAATTATCACTATTATCTAGTACAGCAAATCTTAAATCTTCATCGATTTCATCGGGTAAATCATTAAGACTGAATAGTGTGTCATTAAGTGTTAGAATTTGCATTATTGGTATTTGACCTTTCGTATTTCGAAGGGATATAAGGCCTCCCTGTAGAATTTTTTGCGCTCAGTGAGGTGGCGTTTTGCATATTTTGTAGAGGCAGTGAGGTCCCAGATCTGGACGAAGTCTTTATCTTCAGCTTTTCTAATGCCTCGTCCAATAGATTGTATAACCCTAACAAAGCTCTTTCCGGGTTCCAAAAGAACCAGATTAAAAATCCTAGGAATATTAATACCCACAGCGGCCACACCATAAGTCGCCACAATAATCTTGTTATCAGCAGTTTTAACTTCATCATATTCTTCTTTACGATCTTTTGTTTTTACTCTACCTGATATAAAGACTGCATCGTCTAATTTCTCTGTTAAAAATTCTCCGCTTTCAATTCTATCCACCAAGACAAGAGCATTGCCTGACTGTGCTATCTCGTTAATTAAAGACGAAATATAGGTCATTCTATCTTTATCAGTAACAAGAAATTTTAGTTCTTCAGCATAACCTCCGAATTCTTTCCATTCGGCTGTCTGAACGATATTTACATGGCATTCGGCCAAAACACCTTTTGTCTGTAGTTCGTGTGCTGCTACTCTGTGTACCACTTCACCTAGGCTAGCACGTAAACTTTGAAACTCAAAATCCTCTTTTGGTACGGTTCCTGTTAGTCCCCATCTTATAGGTGAATGACTAAGATTGTGTGTTAAAAGTTTTTTTAGAACTTCTGCCTTAGCCATATGAACTTCATCTACCATAACGCATCGAACACCTTCTAGCAGTTCTGCTAGTGTTAACATTTCCTCATCTTCTTCGCGATTTTTTGAATTTTTATCTAAAATATTAAGACTTTGCCATGTACAAATTGTATGAGTTTTACCCAGTTCTTTTCTATCTCCGTAGTACACACCTACATCTAAACCTACGTTTATAAAGTCTTCTTCTGTCTGTTCAACAAGACTTTTATTAGGTACAATTGTAACAGTTTTTCCGTATTTTTCACAGATTTTTGCAAGTGTAGCAGTAGTAATAGTTTTGCCGAAACCTGTGGCAATTTCTTGTATGCACTGCGGATTTTGTAAAAATTTATTGATCACTTCAACTTGATCATCACGTAGTCTGATAGGACTACCTGCAAACCTATGTCCTTCTGGCCATGTTTTTTCACCCCAAAAATCCTCGAAAATTTCGTCAAATTTTAGGTCAAATGAAGGTCTGTTATCTTCAAGGTCAATGTAGTAGTTCTTATGTTCTAAAAACTCTAGTACCTGCGGAAGCATGGAAAGATAGGTAGTGCCTCCTAGTCCGAAAAAACTCACTGTGCCGTCCCATCGACCTAGTTTATAGGCTGGTCTAAAGCGAGCAGTAGGGTCTTCGTACTTGAATTTCTTTACCAATGCCTTACGAGTGTCGAGGTCTAGATTTTCAATCTTAACATTAACTTCGTCTTTGATTATAACTTTACATGATGCCAAGATCTAAATTTCCTTGATTGGATTTTTCCGAGTAATATACCATATTTTCGTGTTTTGACACAAAATCCTTCATGGTATAATGAACATTACCATGTCCTAAGTTTATTATACTATGGAATTTGATATTTTGCTTGAAAACAGGCTTGGGAATTTTGCCACTTACTACAGTTACCTTTGTGTGGGGTCCTAGAGAACTGTTTAAATTATTATTTTTGACAAAATCATTGAATTTTTTGTCGGTTTCTGATGGTAACCTAAACATAACTGAAATTTCTTCATCGACTATACCTATGTCATTGAGAAATTTATGAGCCATCTCTAATTTTTCCAGTTCACTACCGCCTGGTACAATAAACATCGAAGGTAGCATGTTTCTCACAATGTCAGCAATTGAGGAAATTTCGTATTTTTGTGAATCAATGAGTACTTGCTCACTAGGATCGGTCTTGAGAAAGGCCTTAGTTGCAGCATTAACCGAATTCGACATTAAGTATTCTTCAAAATAAGCGTCCCATACACTGATACCTTTGCGTCTGGCCTCAAATAATGCCTCAAGGTCTCTGGTAGCCTGTATAGGCGGTAAATTTTTAGGTGAATTTTTCACTAAAATTTCATTATTTTCTGTTTTTATTAAAATCGGAATATAATTTTCAAAATTTTTCGTGACTTCATTGACCTGCACGAGCAAATCTGTAAATTCTTGACAGAAGGTAACATTAGGCCCAGAAAATAACTCAGACACGAATAATATTTCAGACTCTTTTAGAGAAAAATACCAGCATTTTGAGTCACTGTCCCAGAAATTGTTATTATATTCATTTTTACGCTGTCGTATCTGATTAAGAATTTCTTCATTGTAAGGAAATACTGCTTTTATACTCTTTCCGTCTCTGGGATGGTCAGAAATTGAAATATTTGTTGATGTAATTAGGGTCCTAATTGGTAATTTGTAGGTAGGGTTGACTAAAAACGGTTCAATATCAATACCTAATGCCGATTTTAGACCTAGTTTATATTTTTTAAGAATTCTTATGGCTAAATTTGCCTGTTTTTCCGTAAAACCATTTCCTCCTATGGTTTGATTGATAAAACTTTGCACTACTGAATCGTCATACTGTGTTAATAGTGAATAACAACTCAATCCTAGTACAGAAATTAGGTGTTCTATAGTCATTTTTATAAAGTTATGTCTTCAAGCCCGGCAGCACGTAATTTTATCACATTACTGAGTTGCCATTGTTTAATATCTAATGCTTTGATGATGCCTAACCATTGATTTCGTAATAATGCAAATTCGCAGACAATATGTTCCATGTCTACTACGTCTTGCTCGCCCTCTACATACTTTTCTACATCTCTAGAACTGAGAGCACGTTGATAATTCTCTAAATATTTTCTAAATGTTTTAGATTTAGTACGTCTTAGTTCAATATTTAGATATTCAAGAATACCTTCTATTTCTTGAAGTTGATTAAATCTGTGCTCAACAATACCCGGTAAAGAAGCAGAAGCCTTTTCCACGTTTCCGTGTATTTTGACTTCTGTTTTTGCTGCGTTTAGTTCTTGATAGTAAAATTCGATACAGTTAGGGAGATAAGCAAGGTCTTTACTGACTTTTGAGTACCAAGACATCAGTAATCCTCTTCATCTCCCTCATCCCAATCATCATAGTCTTCCTCATCTTCCTCATCTTCCTCTTCGCCTGTTACTAATTCAATGGCTTCGTCTAAATGAGGATCATATCCCTTAAGACCTTCTAGTGTATCTAGATCAACATCATGCCCTTGTAGAAATTCTATAAATTGACTGGCCGCTGTTTGTCTAGTCTTTTCAGGAATATAGTCTCTAAAGGTTTCCCATAGTTCAATGATCAGTTCTTCGTCCATTATGCTTCCTCAGATGCTTCAGGCTCCACTGCGGCTGCTGGTAATGAAGTGTTATCCCACTCTGCCATAATAAGCATTAACTTTTCTTCAGTCCAGTTCTTACGGAATTCGCTAGCAATCTCACCTGTCTTCTTACTTATATATTGTAACTTATTTCCGCTTTTTGTCAATACTCCCATCTTTTCAAACATGTCTACAAGACCTGACGTAGGACTCATACCTGTTGAATATGGTATCTTAACCTGAACTGATTCGAAAGGCTTGGCATAACGTGTCTTCATTACTTTACAGGCCGAACGAATACCTAATACATCTGAAACTTTGTTGCCATCTTCGTCCTCTTTTAGTTTGAGTTTTTTCATAGCAACCACAATAGATGACGCATAGATAAAGCCTTGCCCGCCACTAATTTTGTCATCTGGATCGAACATGTCTTGACTTGCGTATGTATGATTAGTACATACCAGTCCGACATTATAACTACCGAACATATTAACACAATTACGAACTAGTGCTGTGAGTGCCTTAGGCTTACGGCCCATATCACCTTTCAAGTCACCTGCTTCGAACTGATTAATATCAGTAGGTGTCATTAACATACCAAGACTATCAATAACGAATAATACTTTAGGTCTATCTTCCATAGCCTTGTATTCTTTCATAAATTCATTAATAGTCTTGGCAACATCATCAATCATAGCCATGTTGAGTTTCAACAGTTTATCTTCTGAAACATCAACACCTAGTGCTTCTAGCCATGCCTGATCAAGAGCATTTTCTGAATCGACTAAGATACAGTAGATACCCTGACTTTGAGCGTGTCTAATAATATTACCTGAGCAGATATATGATTTGCCTGCACCGGATTCACCTGCAAACACTGTTACCTTACCAAGGGGAACTCCCTTAAAGAAGTCCCCGGAAATAAGATAGTTTAGTGCATAGTTGCCAGTAGAGATCCAGTCTGTAGGATCGTTAAAGCCAATACCTAAACCTTCGATAGATTTAGTAATTGACTTTCGAAACTTTGAAATGTCGAAAGCCTTACCCATTTTAAACTCCTAGTTTTCGCTCTTTGTAAGAGACTACTAGTTCTGTCCGACCAATTGCCTGTAGCCATGTGTTAAGACGATGAACTATAATAGAATCGTCTTTAGGATTGTCGAAGTTAATATTACAATCCATTACTGTGTCGCCAGATTGGTCCTCTCTAGAACTGTAGTTTAGAGAATAACTCTCATTAATCTTTACCGCTTTAGCCATTGCAATCACCTATTATTGTTGATTACGTTTACGGATCATAGCGATAATATCTGCTGCACGTTGGCTAGCATCACCGCCTGCTGATTCAGTTTTAGCAGGTTGTGTGTCTGGTTCAAATGGAGGATCTTCTTCTACAGTCTCTGCTACCTGTTTAGGAGCAGCGGGTTTTGCAGCGGCTGATTTAGCAGTGCTTTCAACGCCGCCCATGCCTGCGGGTTTGAAGTATTGACCCCAACGATCCATATCAAATGCTTCACCGTCAACTGACGCTTCGAACATTTCCTTGATAACCTTGAGTTCAACTTCACCTGGCTTCTTAGGCAAGAAATCTTTTAGGCTATATAAACCATATTGCTCAATTGCTGCTTTTTCTTCTGTGCTTAGAGCACGTTCACGACGAGCCCAGTTTGAAGTAGAATAGTCAGCATAACCGCCTTTTGAAGTTTTAGTAATTTTAAAATCTAAACCACGAACATAGTCAGTTGGCAGTTCTTCAATCTCACTGTCCATAAGAGCATTTTTAACAATGTTAAAAATCTGACTACCGATAATAAACCTACGGATAGGATTTTCAGGAGTTTTGTCTTCGGACAATTTACTGTCTACTACAAAGCCTTGGAACAGATACGACTTTTTCTTCCAGTATTTACGACCCATTTCTTCCAGTGATTTATCCTTAAACCAAGGACGAACTTCAGTAAGAACAGGACATGTCTCACCCCACATTTCCATACAAGGAACTTGAACTGTGACTGGTTTTGAATTAGTTTCGCCTTTTACACCAGCAAAGGGCAATTTAATCATTGCTCTCTCAAGCCAGAAAAAAGTATTGTTTGAGTCACCGTCCGGAAGGAATCGAACTGTTGCTGTAGTACCTTCTGCAATATTCCAGTGAGGATAAATTGCGTTATCACCAGAACTAATTTGAGTTTGTGCGCTTTGTTGAAGTTTAGCGCGAATTTCTGCTAAAGTTGCCATAATGTAATCTCCTTGATAATGTGCCTTTAGTTTGTGCCATTTCCTACTAGCCGACTGACTAATAAGAACAAGTGCATACATCTAATTGTATACGCTTTTATTTATACTGTCAAGAGTAATTAGTTCATTTTATAGGTAAATTTTGTCTTACTAAGTAAATTTTCTCTATTATGTACAACTATTTTCCTACATTCGGTTAAGAAAATTTCTTGCTCGCTAGAACTCAAATTACATAATCTTTCTACTTCATTTACTATTTTCATTAACCGTTTATGATCATTTTCTTCTTTATCGTAGGATTCATCGATATAAGGATGAAAAGTTTTATAACCTAATTGATGCAGTAAAGGTAAAGTATTAGCAGTTGTAATTAATAAAAACGGATGCTCTAAACCTATGCATTTGAAAGTTTTTTCTGTTATAAATCTACCTACCGAATCTAATGTAGGGTGTGTGTAAAAGTTAGTTTCACTTACCAAACTGAACAAAGTATTTTCATATAGGTAATGCGATGAGAAATCAAAGAAAGATCTATTAGTAATTAAATCATCTGTATCAAGATATAGTTCAGGCAAGGATTTAAGAACAGGTTCGTATTCATTTAAAATTTTTGTAATTTCTTCTGATTCTGTGTTGAACTCTTTTATACCCTGATATACTGTGTCCCAGTCATTGCCGTCATCTGATTTTCCGAAACTTACATAACCTTTATCAAGAAGATTTCTACTTGCAAGTAAGGCTATCATAGTAGGTCTATGCATTCTCCATCTTCTGTTTAGGTTCAAAAATGTTTTTAAATAATTTTTCCTTTCTAATGTAGAAAGACGTATACCAACTCTGTTGTAATAAGGTTGAGTAAGTTGATCTATGGCTGCGTATTCGAGTTCTAAAAACCATTCTACTTTTATTTCAGAAATACCTAATTCTTTAGAAACTCTTTTAACTTCTACAATCATATCAGGATTACCTGATCCTAATATAATTTGTTCGGGGGGAAGTTCATTTTCTATTACTAAATGTTTAATTAAGGGTTCTACAGTATTAGGAAAACATTCGTGAAAGTTTACCATCATTAGGAACAATCTTCCTGATTTTATTTCATTTATAATTTCCGGATTTGCAACGTCTGTTAATTTTATTTTTTCAAATGTATCTTTAGTTTTGTACTCACAATAGTAGTAATCTGCGTCTTCAAAATCACGCATGTTCCATACTATTGTGCTGTGTGCGAATGTCGGTTTTGTGTAGTTATCAAATGTGCTTAAGATAGGGAAACCCGATCTATTAATAATACCCATGAGTCCTTCTGTTATCGTGTTATTTTTGCTAGTTTTAGTATTCTCTCTAATTCGACTGCTTCTATACCTTCTCGCTTGATGTCGCCTGTGGGTTTACCGTTAATCTTAATTTCTTGTCCTGGTGGAGTATTTTGAACTGCCTGTCCGTAGGCATTACCTTCATTAGGATCTTCTTCTACACCTTTCTCGCCCATTACAGCAGGTTTATGTTTTGCTGCCCATTTTTGTGTCAGGCGTTCCATAAATTTCTCTGCTACAGTACGAGCATGAACTCCTACTTCTTCACCATACTTTTCTTTGATTTCTTTTTCTACATCTAGTAAAATGCCTTCTTGACCGTTGAAAGGTCCTACAGTAGGATTGTCTTTGTTAAATCGACTTTTAACCATTTCGGCAACACGGTGATATACTTCATCCATGTTTTGCCCTTCACTAAAGTTACTCATAGTGTTATTAGTAAATGTCATATCGTCGTTTTCGACTGAAGGTTGTGGGGCAGCAGGTTCATCCTTAGGTAATACTGCGCTTAATGGCGCTAATAGATCAGGATAAGCATCTGCTGCCCAGTCTCTAAATGTTTTTAATGGATCTGCGCTTGCGTCTAAATCTGCCTGTGCTTGAAAATCTTGTTGTAGTTTAGGATCGTCAATACCGAATTGTTGAAAAAATTCAAATGCTGTATTAAAATCTAGTTTTTGCCCTGATTGTACCATGCCTTCTAATTCTGATTTTAATGCCTCTACTTGATCAGGAGTGAGTGTGCCTTCTTCAAGAGCATCTGCCCACTCTGTAAAATCCTCAATGCTTTCCGCTGGTGCCTTAGTCTTCTTCTCGGTGTCACGACGTGCTTTATCACTTAGATTAGTTACTTTGCCTCTAGGATCCTTACCGGTGGACTTTTTCCATTCACCCTCTTGTCTCCAACTAATGACATTGCCGTCTTTATCTTTTACTTCTGTTCTTTCTTCTTCAACATAATCTTCAAGGTCAATCTTCTCCTGCATAATACTATGAATGAGTGGGAACAGTTCTGCCAATTCTTCATTAAATGATGTTTGTGTAAATTTTTGTTTGTAATCTTCTAAGGTCACAGGGTCGAGCTCTGATAGTTGATTAAATCTTCCCTCGTCAAATGTAGCAATCCATGATTCATAGTGCATTCTTTTGCCTAATGCTCTAACCTGTGCCTTAAGTTCCTGTAAGCGGCCTACGGCCCTCTCTGTTATTCCCATTGCATCGTCATGCAGTTGTGTTCTCTGTACTTTGCGTTGAAATTCTCGTAATTGTGCGATTTGTTCACTCATTTGAATGATGGCTTTACCTGCAGGATCGTGCGGAACTCCGCCGTGTTCTACGTGTTGAGCCATGGCAAATGCTCCTTCTAAATGAATAAAAGGATATTTAAAACGCTCGCCATCACCGTTTTCTATAAAAATTGCCTTGATGTTTTTAGGATGACTACGCATACTCGCGTGTACATTTTCCATGCTCTCTGTATGTCTTACTACAACCTGAGTACGACCTTTCACAGCACGACTGGTTTTCTTAGTGCTTTTGTTTGTCCATCTTGATTCTGCTACTGTAGTCATATCTTGTTCCTTGGGTGGCTGTGTGGTTGCTAGATGTTGAAAGTCATTTTTGTCTAAATTAGTTTTAGCAATATCTCTTGTATCAAATCTTAGCAACCTACGCATGGCAAATTGTCTCATTTCTTTTAGGAAGTCATACCAGAACTTCTTAGCAACATCGTCTTGGTTCTCTGTTATGCCTTGACTGTAGTAAATTTTAAGGCTACCTAGATCTGCTAGACTAATACTAACACGACCTAGATCATGTCCTTCTACAACGAAGTCAAAATCAAAAAACATGGCATTAGATGGGTCAATAGTCACTGCACCTGTTTCGTCACCCATTTCAAGGTTGCTGAATCTAGATCTAACTTTATCGAATAGATCTTGCGAAATTATTTGTATGGCTCTCATAATCAATTATTTATTTAAAACGTGTTTACGTAGATAGGCAAAGGCATAATCCATTCATCCTCACGTTCTTCACGCATCTTGTCATAAACGGCAGGATCCCACTCTTGTAGTACCATAGCCATACGTAAGGCTAAGAGCATAGCAGAAACAAGATCATCATGGGTGCCTTCTTTCGCTTCAAAACTTAGACGTTTAGCCACAAAAGTTTTAAGTTCTGATATAAACGGTCTGGATCCTATATCAAGCCTGTCACTTTCTATTAGATGTTTTAACTTGGCACATATGGCAACTTTACTTAGATGTGTGGTATTAAATCCACGCCTAAACCTACGCACATGCCCTTTCTTTATAGGTTCACTCAAGAAAAGTCCTGGAATACTTTCTTCGCCTATTTCCTCTATACATACTAGTGCGGCTTCACCTACTGTATTATTTTCTACACTAAAATATAGGCTAGGCTGTATACCTTTTTTCATAAAATCTTTTTCAATAAACTGGCATATATCTCTTAACAATCTAACTTGACCCTGAACAGGTGTTAAATTATGCTGCCATTCTGCTACCTGTTTGAAGGACGGTATCTCTAAAACTTGTATAGCAGCATAATCGCCGCCTGTTCCTAGACTAGGGTCTAGACTTACTAGATATGTTAGTTTGGTATCTATTTTCTTATACCAGCGGCATTGTCCCATCTTCATGATAGGTTCGCGGCCTTCTAATGCGGCCAGTTTAATCGAATTTATTAATGTTTCATCAAATACTAAAAATTCGCATTCGTGTTCGCGGCGAAAACGTTCTTCGCCTATTCTGCTGCGTTCTTCGTTAGCCCATTTCTCATCTCTGTCAGGGTGTTCGCTCCAGTGTGCCTTAAAAGGGAAGAAACCGTTTCTACCTAATGTAGTAGAATTACCGAACTCGTCAAATCTATAGTTGGCTTCTTTCCATATTTGTGAAAATTGGTCCTCGTCTGAATTAGGGGTAGAAGTTATTATAGCCTTACCGCCTGTAGCCAATGTAGGCGATATGGAAGTCCAGAATTCACTGGCAACGTTAGGTGGCACGAAAGCAAACTCATCGGCATATAACAATGATAGACTCATACCACGACCTGTTGTCTCTGTTGTAGTTTGTGCTACAATACGTGACCCGTTATCAAATTCTAAACTTTGCTTATTATAACTTGTTACACCGCAGCGTATATGATCAGGACACAATTCATAAGCATATCTAATACGTTGCATAATCTCTTGAGCACCAGTGTATTTGTGTGCTGCAATTAATATGGTGCTATCAGGTACAAACATAGCAAACCATAGTAAGTACCCTGCTGCTGTAGTAGTTTTACCTGTCTGTCGTGGTAGTAAATTAATATTAAATCTATAGTTATGATAACTGTCCACTAACCTAACTTGATAGTCGAAAGCATTATATAACAATTTTCCTTTTGTAGGATGTTGTATGTAAAAAAATTTATTAAGAAAATAATGCGGTCCGGTTTCTTTATCAGCACATTTGATAAGATCATCAATCTGCTCATTGGTAAATTTCTGAGTGCTATGAGCAGATTTGACTAGTTTATTATCTATATTTTTTGAGGCCATACATTTATTTAATGAAAAAAATAGCCTCCGGAGAGGCTATTTAGGCTATGCCTTAACGTTTTTATCCTCTAACATATTTTTTATATTCGTACATAAGTTGGTCTTCAGATGTAGCGAATGCCTTAGGACGGTCGCCGTCCATTCTATCACCGCTGCCAGGATGTCCAGCAGGGTCTTGATTGCTTAACTTGTTGCTATCAAAGGGAGGAGGCTTATTAGGATCAGATGGAGCATTGTCATATTCTTCATCTTTCTTGCCTTTCTCTGCTTCATGATCATCCATGTCATGATCTCCATCGCCGTCTATATCGCCGTGTGCTTGACTGACATCATCCTTACCGTCGTCTTCGGGTTCTTTTCCATCGGGTTCTTCACCACCTGGCTCGTCATCCATAGGGTTCAATTTGTCTATTACACTACGCATCGAATCTGCAGGACTTTCTGGAGGACCCATTACAGGTTCTGCTGGGGGAGGCATTTCTCCCTGTGGTTCACCTTGCGGTGCCATAGGAGCAGCATCTGGTGATTTCATGCCTGCTAGGCTTACAATATCTTTAAGTAAGTTACCTAGTTCATCTGCGCTGCCTGCTGTCATATTAATGCTGGCAGGAGTAGAAGGTTGCATAGGAGGATGCATTTCGCCCATACCCATCATACCGCATTCATCTACCTTAACGTCGCTTTCTTTTACGACTCTGGGGTTTTTAGCATCTAGTTCTGCTAATTTTTTAATAACATCAATCATCTGCATGATTATTTCCTTAGATCTTGTGCTTGAAATTTCAGCAGACTAGGTTGTTTTTCTTCTTTGTCTGTACTAAATTTCGCTTGCCCTTCTGTGGGAATTTGCTCGCCTCTAGCCTTGCGTTCTAGTTTAAGCAAATCATTTAGTTCTTTAACAAATCCTGAATTATATTTGTCCCCATAGTAATCTTCAAATTGAGCATTAGGAGATTCTTTATAATTAGGATCATCTAACAGAGCACCTTCGCGCTTAGGTTCTATATTTTGATATTCTTCTGTAGGTTCACCTGGACGTTTAACTACAACGTGTCCGCGTCCTACCTGTAATTCGCTAGCAATATATTCAGTAAGTTCATGCTGTGTCACCGGATAATGTAGGCTAACTTCATAGATATTAACTTCTACATTTTTGAGTTGAGGAAAGTCTAAGGGCAATTGCTGAATAGGAGTCTTTTTTAATTTCTTGAATCCACTTAGTTGCCATTTGTCCAACATGTTCTTTAAGTGAGTCTCTTGATCACCTGTCATTTCACAGGCAACCTTGACCTTAAAATCATATTGCTTTTTAGATTCAGCGAGATGTTCTTTAAATGATTTCATAGTGTATTATTTATCCATGTTTTTAAGTTTTGCCAGGATGCTATTACGGTCGGAAACTATGTATCCCTCTCCTTCTATAGGATCATTCTTTCCTGCTTTCTTATCAATGGCTAACTTTTTAATCTGTAGATCAATCATTTTTAGTTTTTTGTCTATTTTTGTAGACTTAGCAGTAATGGCCGCATTCATCATTTGTGCTGC
>Ga0172376_10005268_pt1 | contig 14494 bp, 12 predicted proteins | sample Lak35m_FD_121114 | JGI IMG/M metagenome (GOLD analysis project Ga0172376, IMG submission 121114) | Freshwater microbial communities from Kabuno Bay, South-Kivu, Congo - kab_092012_35m | ecosystem: Environmental > Aquatic > Freshwater > Lake | place: Democratic Republic of the Congo: South-Kivu...
GGAAGAGTTAGCGTCCCTTGCCATGGAATGGCTCAGGTACAATAACAACTACTACGCCGACATGCGAAATACATTTGCTCTGGCTGCGTAGCGCACCAGAAAACGTGTGGAGCTATTTAGATAGAAAGGTACGTTGTCAAAACATGGCTGCAAAGCTTCCCATTGAACCAATCGTTGTCGGGGAATTTGAGAAAAACGCGAAAGATGTTGTTCGTGTTACACTCAATCAATACAACGGAATGGACCTTATCAATGTACGAGTTTTCTACCGAGACAAAGACGGACAATTGAAACCGGGGAAGGACGGTTTTAGTCTGAAGGTCGACCAGTTCGCTCAATTTGCTCGGTTGCTTGCGGATGCTGGCAACAAGCTAAAGGAGTTGCAATTACTTTAGTTCTTTGAAGGAACTTGGTTACGAGCGATAGCAAGCGGCTATATTCAACACTGAAAAATGAGGTTTATACAATGAAGATTCACGACGACCACTTATACCACGGTGCAGCTTTGACCCAAATTGCCGAGCATAAGCAATTCACCTCAATAAATGCTTTGGAGATCAAAGGAAAACACTTCAACAATGTTTATGTAATTAACAATCACTTGATACATTTGAAATACGCCTCAAAGCCAAGGGGCAGCTTGAAGGAGTACCAGTTTACTTTTAGTTCTGAACATCTCGAAATGCTTGACAAGGCAAACGAACATGGAAACAACTTTATTCTTTGCCTCGTATGTGTGTACGACAGAGAGATTTGTGCATTGCCATACAAAGAACTTGTGAAATTGCTAGCACTCCGCCGCAACGCAACTGGTCGAAACGAAGAACAGTATGTCGTACTATTGTCATTGCCGAAGGACAGTGCATTTCGCGTGAGCGTTGCGGCCCCAGGGAAAAGGCGAGTCGCATTGGGTAAAGAATTGAAGATCGCAAGAAACAAATTTCCGAATTGCTTGTTCAATTAATGCATGTCACAGGTGGATTAGGGTGATGCGAGCAAAGCCTTCAGCTTTGCCAATTGATCATTGGTTAGACAGGACAACGTCTCTCTCCGTTGATTAGGATCGTGTTGGGTCATGTACTCTGCGATCGCCCTGGACTGGTTGGCATCCTCCAAGGCACCCAAAGACTCAAGGGTAATACACCAATACACAACAACCATTGAAACTCACCCCAAGGTGTAGAGCAGGCTCAGAGGCCCACTCTACACCTTATTGAGCCGCTTGGGTTGCTACGCATTATTTTATTCCTCAGGCCTAGCGGGCCGGCACACCCTCTGCCGAGGTCGAAGGCCTCGGTAGACGCCATTAAGCAATTCGCTAAGGCCTGAAAGGCCGACACACAAGCACTACACTGGCCCAGGCCGCATCGATCAAGATCCATGAATCGATACTCCACACGCAATCGAAGATAAAAGCATGTGCAAACATCCGCGGTTGCAAAAAGGTCTAACGCAGTGGTGGGAGACCGAGCTCTTTTAAGAAGGCGTTGTGCTTGGCCGTCGCCGCCTTGATCGTGGCATCGATCTGATGAAGCTCCGCATGCGTGGCGGATAAATCGATCTCTTCCTCACCCACCGAAGTGCTGATGTAACGACTGATGTTGAGGTTGAAGTCGTTTTTTTCGATCTCTTCCATGCCAACCCGCCGGGAATAGCGAAGCTCCTCACTGCGGTTGCAGTATGCATCGACAATCTTGCTGATGTGCTCGGCGGTCAGTCGGTTCTGCTTTTTTCCCTTCTCGAAATGCTCCGACGCATTGATAAACAAAACATCGTCGGGCTTCTTGCATCGCTTGAGGACCAAGATGCAAACGGGAATCCCAGTGGAGTAGAAAAGATTGGGTGGCAACCCAATCACCGTGTCGATGTGGCCGTCCTTAAGCAGCTTGGTCCGGATCCGCTCCTCAGCACCGCCTCGGAAGAGAACACCATGCGGCAGAATGATGGCCATGACCCCTTCATCCTTGAGGAAGTGGAATCCATGGAGCAGAAAGGCAAAGTCGGCTGCAGACTTAGGCGCAAGTCCGTGGCTTTTGAAACGCACATCGTCGGCCATGCTATCGCTGGGCTCCCAGCGATAACTAAACGGCGGATTGGCAACGATCGCATCGAACGAAGGTTTCTTGGCCGGATTGAGTTCGCACATCTTGTCCCACTCGTTGAGCAAGGTGTCGCCGTGAAAGATCTCGAACTCAGAATCCTTAACACCATGCAGCAGCATGTTCATGCGGGCCAAGTTGTAGGTGGTGATATTTTTTTCTTGGCCAAAGATCTTGCCGATGGTCCCTCCGTGATCCTTCATCCGTTTACGGACGTTCAGAAGCAAGGATCCGGAGCCACAGGCAAAGTCCATGACGCTCTCGAGACGTTTCTTGAGTCCAGTGCTGGGCTCTTGGCTATCGAGCGTGACGATCGCCGAGAGGATGTCGGAGAGCTGCTGCGGGGTATAGAACTCGCCGGCTTTCTTGCCGGAACCAGCCGCGAATTGGCCGATGAGGTACTCGTACGCATCCCCCAGCGCATCGACGTCGGTCGAGAATTCAGAGAGGCCTTCGGCGATCCGCTGGATAATTGTGCAGAGCTTGGCGTTTCGATCCGAATAAGTTCTTCCAAGTTTGTCCGAGCCGAGATTGATCTCCGAGAAGAGGCCTTGGAAGGTGCTTTCGAAGGATTCGTTTTCGATGTACTTGAAGCCCTCTTGGAGGGTGCTTAGCAGATCGCTGCTTTGCGTGCGGGCCATGTTGGCAATGCTGCTCCAAAGGTGCTGGGGCTTGATGACATAATGCACCTTGCGCCGCATCTGTTTCTCGAACTCCGGAACATCATTGGGGTTGTCGGTGTACCAGATAGCCAGCGGGACGCGGCGATCGTCATCGGCAGGCTCTCTCCTTTCGGCTACGATGTTTGGGGCACGGCGCAAACTGTCCGGTAACGTTCCAGGTTGGGGATAATCCTTACCCAGTTCCTTCTTGGCTGCGGTCTCGTAGTTATCCGACAGATAGCGAAGGAACAGAAACGAGAGCATGTAATCGCGGAAATCGTCCGCGTTCATGGCTCCGCGCAGGTCGTCGGCGATTTTCCAGAGGGTGTTGCCGAGTTGTTTTTGGTTGGCGTCGGTCATTTGAGACAGAAAATCATGGCGTGGGTGTGGTAAAGGGGGAAATTCTACCAAGACAAAAACCGCCCGGAATCATTGATCGATGCGAAAACCGCTTAAGATCTGCACATTGGCAAAAAACCACGACGCGCAAGATTGTTAACACCATTTCGATGTTCCGTGTCGCGTTCAACGGTTATCCCACTATTCGATAGAGTGGCAACGATTGTGCCTGTACATGCAACATTCCGACTTTTGGAACTGCTTGTCTTATCTGCAGCAGACTTTGAGCGTGAGGGGTAAAGAATCGGACCGATGACCCCTGGCCGAACCGACTCAAGATCATTACAGCATCTTTCCGTAATCTGAGTACACATGACATGGCTACCACTCTTCTGGAATGCTCGAACAACATCACGGGTCGGATGTCCGTAGGTATTCGATGTCCCCGCCGATATGATTGCGTAATCCGCCTTGATCGCTGTATTACACAACCAATCGAGATCACTTTTTGTTCCCTGCATTTGTCCACCATGGTGAGGAACAGTTGCTACTTTACATTGGATCGATGTGCTGTTCCTCAAACGATGGATGTCTCGCCACATGCTGTACTCCGAATCCGAAGTAAAGAGTATTCGATGTCCACGATGCCTGAGTTCTAAAATCGCAGCACAGGCGTTTGGGTTTTCGTCTAAAGAGGCGATCAAATGATGACCTCCCAGTGGAGCGATCGCAGACAACGTGGTTGATTGGTCAACAGAATGCCAAAGTTCCACCGGCCGCTCATTAGCCACTAATGGGAATAGCTGCTCACTATTCATTCGACCTGAGTTGAGCTCCTGTTGTAGAAAACGAGCGATCGGTTTTGTCTTAAAGTCAGAGTCATAGACATAAGCGTATCGATCGATAGCACCTCGATAAGCGGACGCGATTCCAGCAACAGCTTGAGGTCGAAGAGCATTCGTTCTCTTCGAACTTTTTGTTGTCCCACCTAAATGATCGTTGTGGCTATGGGAGAGAATCAAAAGCTCAATAGTCTGAATTCGAAGGAGCTTTAAAAGCCGTAACGCTGTATCGGCTGAGGAACCGGTGTCGATCACTATGGCTCGCTGATTACCGGTAAGAAGAATCTGGCATGTCCCCTGGGCAACATCGAGGAAGAAAACTTTCATGGGTGCCCTTTTCCGCCAGCTTATGACAAACAGTCCAACTAGTCCCAATCTAGCTCTTTGAATTCACACCGATCTTTTCGAACTCCAAAGATCTCGTCCGCTTGAAGTGTCGTGAGGATCGGCAATTCCTTGGCAGGAAATACGGACTCGATTTTCAGGATGACATTGCTACGTGGATCTCGCAGAAGCACAGCGTCGAAAGGTTGGCCTACCTTGAATCCGACCATGTTCGCCGGTATCTGATGCCTACGAAGGGTGGTGAAGGATCCATCGATCCAGCGGACACCAAGTTTCTCTCCACGACGTTTCTCGAGCGTACCGTAGGTCATGGTTTTAAGGGGCTCGGAATACCTGACTTGGTTCCAGTCAAAAAAGATTTGCAGTTTCTCCAGGAGTTTCCTGTCATCGACATCCAATTCAAAATCGACTTTCGATAGCAATCCCTGAATCGCTGCATCCAGAGAAAGCTTCCAGTTTTTGCGTGCAAGGTCGAGCGTTTTTCCGCGTCCCATGATCTCTGGCGCTAGTTCGGATACAAAAAAACGTCCAGGCCGATCAAACATCGGTGGCTCGTAAAGACCGACCATCGGTCGCACCGCTTTGTAGTTGCAGTCGCCTACCCGAACTTCGGTAAACTCAACCCGAGTTTGGCCACGGTAAGGCCCACCAAATTTCGAATCGAAACCATCACTAATCGACATACGATCCGAGAAATCGGCGACTTGGATGAATGCGGGTGGTTGCTCAAAATGCATTTGGTTCTACGTAGGCCTCGAAGAGGTTCCATACCCTAGGCTTGAAGGAATTTTTGAAACATTCTAGCACCTCATTATGGGATTCTGCTAACCCTTTGGCAATCTGCTCATTACTTTTTGTCTCCAATCCCGGATGCCAGCAGTGCCAATCCAATCGAAATCTTCCGTTGAAATCCTCCGGCGGCTCCATTCGTACCGACTGCTGGACGACGACCGGTACCGTTGTGAGCCGAAATGTCGTTGTCCATTCCACATTCAAAAGGGTGCCTTGTTTCGGATCCGGCAGCTGGGGGCCTCCGAAAAAAAGATCCCCAATGTCCGTTTTCTCGTCATACATATCAGGAATATTAATAATGTCTACGTAGTGCGTTTGTACGTTAGCGACCTCAGCGATGCTCACGAATTCCTTGTATTTATCGAGCGCCTGGAGGAATCGGTCGAGTAGCGATTTGAAGCCGGGGTATTCCGAATCACTTTGGCGAAGCGACGCAACCAATAACTCGTTGCGAGCGACCTGAATAACCCGCGATCGATTCTTGTTTCTTACCCGAAGGTATCTAGGCTCAACACGAACCTCAATCTCCGCTATCGCTTGTAGGCTGTCAAATTTTTTCGCCTCTGGTGTGAAGGAAGGTAGGGTCTCAAACACGTCAAGATCCTCACCGAACGATTGCAGAAAATGGTGGACTCCATCCCAAGACCAATCCGCTTCCGCCGAGCTGGTAGTCGATGCCTGAATCCAAGCTTCGCTTATCGGTGGCTTTTTAAGTTTCCAAGCACCCATGATTTTACGCTTTAAACTGATGAGTGTTTCGATCGGTCGTGATTCGGACAATACTGTACATGTTTTGTAAACTCTATTCAAATGGCACCGGAGCAACAGCAAGCTAGTCCATTGCGTTTGATTGACGGCCCGGCACTCACATCTCCACGCAGGTCTTTTGCGATTTTCTAGAGGTTGTTGCCGAGTTGTTTTCGGTTGGCGTCGTTCAACTCTGGGGGCAAAAACGCTGACGTTTGCTTGAATCTCTGGCCTTAAGTGTCCTCCGCATCCACTAGATCGGCGTAGAGTCGATCGAAGTCCTGGTCGGTATCCGTCAACTTTGCCAGCCTAGGTTCCGTCATGCGAATGTCGTTGGCTCGAGCGGCAGCAAACGACTGCAGGTCGTCTGCCGAAACGAATTGATCCCTGCTCGATTCGATGCGACTTTGTAAACTCACCGAAGAAAACCTGAGGTCATTCAATTCGGATTCTTCCATCGAGAACAACTTGCACACACGATCAAATCGATCCGTGATGCGCACGCGGACATCATGGGGCTCTACGCACACAAGCACCAAGCCGATGTTGACGGCTTCAGCACGAAATCGATTGGGACAATATTGTACCAAACTGTAAAAGCCTTTAGCCATAACTACTCCTATCCTCTTTCCGCACCGAACTAGGCGTTCCGACCCAATCGGTAGCCAGAACGTGAGGTCCTTGGCGATTTCCAAGCGGTTTGACATAAGCTCGGCCTGCATCGGTCATGACTTCGGTCGCACCGGTGCTAGTATCCACCGAGCCTGCAACTTCTAATAATCGCGTCGGCTGCCAAGTCGTCTCAAGCGTCCAGGTCATCGATCAACCATCCTCCGGCGACGGAAACAACTGTTGCATCAATCCCCGTTTGTAGGTCTTCAGGGCGTCGAGCTTTTGCACCTCGGCGGTGATGAGGTCGTCAAGGTTGCTTAGGCATGAGGCGATGCGCTGTTGTTCGCAACAGTTATTCGATAGCGATGTCTCGAACGAGTGAACATCATTTCGGTTTAAGGTCGGAACGCCTGACCCCGATGCGAATCGAAGAAAATCAATAGACTCATAGAGGTAATAGACGAATTTTGGTTCGTGCCCGTTAAAGCTTGTTACCTAAAGAGAGGTGTTGTGAGGCCAGTAGTCTCCACTTTCGATAAAATGAAGTTTGCCAAGCGTACCAGATCGGCCGGTGACGAGTCCAGGCCCCTTTGCCATACCTCGCTCATGAAAGCCTTTCGGTCCATTTGAATACACGATGGGTATTCCTCCATGACGAATCTGATCTGCGGGCAAATCAAATCCTCGCTGTAATGGTGCAACTGCCCCCAATTTTTTTACTACCCAATCCCCCGCATCTTGGAATTCGGGGAAGCGGAGGCGGGGTTGGGTTTGGCCTTCGCGGGGGAAAAGCTGCTGCATCAGCCCTTTTTTATGGGTCTTGAGCGCGTCCACTTTCCTCGCTTGCGCCGCGATCACCTCGTCCACCGAACTCAGGCACTCGGCGATCTTTTGTTGTTCGGAGTGGTTGGCAGGACGGTGCAGCGTGTAAGCATTAATGTCCCCAGAACTCAAATTGCCCTGTGCGCCACCCGCAGCTTTCAACTGCATCGCCGTGCGAAACTCGTCCCGTTGAAGCGAGTAATAAAAGAACTCTGGGCCGATTTCCCGTGGTATCAACTTTCCAACCCGCTGATTTAACAAGAGTGAATCACTCGTCACTCTGCATACCCGACCAACGTTCCCCGTCATCGAAATAAGAATGTCGCCGATGTCGAGTTTTTGGTGTGACTGTACATCGGAGGGAAGCTGAGCGATCCTATTTGTTGCATCCAGTGAGAGCGAACCTTGCTGAACATTTGCTATCGTGATGATCTGATATGGCCCGGAAGCAACATAGTCAGCACTCTTGAATGCGTAACCATTTTTCAGTAGTGCAACAGAACCGAGAGCCGTTTGCTCCCATCCCTCCGTCCCCCGAAACTCCGGAAACCGAAGCTTAGGCACGAGCGCGGGCTTGGCCTCTTCCTTGGTGACGGTGGTCTTTCGCTTACTGGGCATACGCGCTGAGTCCTGAGATGTCGCGGCCAGCGGCGCGCTTGGTGAGGAGGGGATGCAAATCCGCCATCAGGGCGAGTTCGGCCTGGGTGCGGGCTTTCCAGGCAAGATCAAGCGGGGCGAAGAGATCTCCAAGCTGCTCCGCATCGAAGATCATGCGTTCGAAGATGTCGTCCACGAAGGTTTGCAGGGCGGCTGTGGCGAGGCCGTGCTTTTTTGCGATGGCGGCGAGTTCGGCGGCGTTCTTCTCGGCCTTGAAACGAGTGTAGCCATCGCGGATGGCAGTCTCGCTTAGGCCCTCACCCGCTTTCAGCGTGCCGATGTAGGCGGCGATGTCCTCGCGCTCGTCCATGAACTTCGCATCCGAGCTAATGAGACCGATGAGTTGCTCGCGCGTCATCTTCGACTTACCAGGTCCGCGTTCTGAGAACTTGGCGATGAGGCCCATGATGTAGTCGTAATCAATGACGGCGGAGGCGAAGAGGACGAACTCGAAATCGAGTTGGTAGGTTTCGTCTGTGCTAGGCTGGTCGTCTTTGCCGGTCTTGGCCTGCTGGGCCTTCAGCCGCTGGGCGGTCTCCAGGTAGGCACCCTTGAAGCCGCGGTGCGCTTCGTTTGGCAACACGTTCTCAATGGCGGCTTTGTCCTCGCCAGTGAGATCGGTGTATTGGTCGAGCTGGGTCTTGAGTCGCTGGACTTCTTTGAATCGCTCGATGAAGCAGACGCGGGCTGCATCACCCTTGAGGTTCGGAACGGCCTCGGGCGCGGTGTCGAGGCCCTGAGACTTCATGAAGGCGTCGAGTTGCTGCACGGCGGTTTGCAACTTCTGGATAACCACGGGGGCCTTGTCCACGAGCCAGATTTCCCGCGCCTGTTCGCCTGTCTTCTCGCCGGAGAACAGGGCGATGGCGGTATCGACCTCGGCCTGCTGCTGGCGGAAGTCGAGGATGTTGCCGTAAGGCTTGGTGCCGTTGAGCACTCGGTTGGTGCGTGAGAAAGCCTGGATGAGGCCGTGGTGCCGCAGGTTCTTGTCCACGTAAAGCGTGTTCAGGTATTTAGAATCGAAGCCGGTGAGCAACATGTCCACCACGATCGTGATGTCGATTTTCTGCGCGTGCGGGTAGTCGGCATTGGGCCACTGCTGGTCCTTGATGCGATTCTGCACGTCCTGGTAGTAGAGGTCGAACTCGCTGATCTTGTGGTTGGTGCCGTAGCGGGTGTTGTAATCGGCCAGGATGGCTTTGAGCGAGGCTTTCTTGCCCTCAGGGTCTTCTTCGTTGTCGGCGAGTTCTTGCGGTAGGTCTTCTTGGATTTGTTTGACGTCGGCATTCCCCTCGGCGGGTGGGGAGAAGACGCAAACGAGGTTCAGCGGGCGGAACTCGGGATCGGCGGCCTGTTTCTCCGCCTGCATCGTCTTGAACAGGCTGTGGTACTCGATGGCGTCATTGATCGACGCGGTGGCCAGGATGGCATTGAAGCGGCGTCCGGCAGTGGCGGCATCGTGTTTGGCGAGGATGGCTTCGATGACAGCCTTCTTCGCAATGGCTTCGCCGGGCTTAGGAGCTTTCTTGCCCGCCTCTTCCTTGGGCTTGAAGTAGTCCACATGGAAACGGAGCACGTTTCCGTCCTCGATGGCATGGGTGATGGTGTAGGTGTGGAGCTGCTTCTGGAAGAGGTCCTCCGTGGTGCGCATGGAAGCAGTCGTGTCCTCGATCTTCTGCAGTGTGGCATTGGCATCGAAGATGGGCGTGCCGGTGAAACCGAAGAGCTGCGCCTTGGGGAAGAACTCCTTGATGGCCTTGTGATTCTCCCCGAACTGAGAACGGTGGCATTCGTCGAAGATGAAGACGATGCGTTTATCCCGCAGGGCTTCAAGCTGCTCCTTGTACGTGGCGAGTCCGCTCTTGCTGCGCTGTTTGTTGCGTTTGCTGTTTTCATCCAGAGCGAGGCCGAGCTTCTGGATGGTGGTGACGATGACCTTGTCGGCGTAATCCTCGGAAAGGAGGCGACGGACGAGGGCGGCGGTGTTGGTATTTTCCTCGACGCAGCCCTCCTGGAAGCGGTTGAACTCCTCGCGGGTCTGGCGATCAAGGTCCTTGCGGTCAACGACAAAGAGGCATTTATGGATGTGCTCATTGAGTTTGAGCAGCGTGGAGGCCTTAAAGGAAGTGAGCGTCTTGCCGCTACCGGTGGTGTGCCAGATGAAGCCATTGCCGTTGTTCTCTTCGATGCACTTCACGATGTTCTGAACGGCGTAGACCTGGTAAGGCCGCATGATCATGAGTTTCTGCTCACTCTGGATGAGCACCATGTAGCGACTGATGGTCTTGGCGAGGACGCACTTCTGGAGAAAGCGGGCGACGAAATCGTCGAGGTGGGTGACCTTCTTGTTGGTCTCGTCCGCGAACTCGTAGATGGGCAGGAAGCGCTCGTCGGCATTGAAGGCGAAGTGGCGAGCGTTGTTGTTGGCGAAGTAGTAGGTGCGGTCGCGATTGCTGACGATAAAGAGCTGGAGGAAGCAGAGGATGGTCTTGGTGTAACCGTTGCCGGGATCGTTCTTGTATTCGACGATCTGCTCCATGGCCTTCTTGGGATTCACGCCGAGCGTCTTCAGCTCGACTTGCACGAAGGGCACGCCATTGATGAGCAAGAGAACATCGTAGCGGTGGTGGCTGTTGTCCGTGTTGATACGGAGTTGGTTGACGACCTCGAAATGGTTCTTGCACCAGTCCTTCAGGTTGACGAGGGAGTAGTTCAGGGGCGTGCCGTTGTCGCGGGTGAAACTGTTGATCTCCCGCAGGGTCTTCGCGGCGGAGAAGACATCTGGGGTGACGATCTCATCGAGCAGGCGGGCAAACTCCGCATCGGTGAGCCTGCAGCGGTTTAGGGCCTCGAACTTGTCGCGGAAATTCTGCTCCATCGATGCGCGATCGCGTATATCGGGACGCAGGGTGTACTTAAGACCATCGAGTTTTTGAAGGAACTCCGATTCGATGTCATGCTCTTTGACTTGTCCAGGCTGTGAATCGGCAGTTTTCTTGTAGGGTACGTCGCTAGGCATGGGGTGGTTTTCGAGTGTTCCGTCGGACTGGTTTGCTCGATGGTTGAGCAAATTAGGAATCGGCGTCGGTAGACGGTTCGGACAAGAAGAACCACAAATTATACAATCCCCATTATTCTTTTGGCTTTGTCGAAGAAATGAAATGGCAAAAAATCGGGGGCAGGAGGCCTCGGTGGTGCTAGCCGTCGCAAAAACTGTGGTATTTGACGATTAGGTCGGTACAATCATTCGCAATGGCCAAGGCGGGCAAAAGTGGAGAAAGTGGGTGCCCTATGAAGATCACAAAGACTGTGCTGATGAAGGAGATCCGAGAGCGGGACGGCAACTTGTCGGAAATCGCTCGACGGCATGGGATGACGTACAACGCAGTCCACAAAAGGGTCAAAGAGGATCCGGTGTTGTCGGCCACGCTCCAAGAGGTTCGAGAAAGTCTGGTCGATGAGGCGCAAGTTCAATTGGGGCGTGCGGTCCGCGAAGGGGCAGCTTGGGCAGTGAAGTTTACTTTGGAGACTTGGGGCAAGTCGCGAGGTTTTTCAAAGCAGATCGAAGTGATTGAACCGCCAGACCGAGCCAAGGTGATTGTTTCCATTCCGGATAATGGCCGCACGCGACCAGCAGATCCATCCAAAGTTCTGGCCAACGCGATCCTGCGATCGAGTTAACACGGGCTCAATTAAACGCCAATTTTTAGGTGCTCCCATGACTAATGACCCGAATCCTGCCCCTATGGGAACCCCTGAATGGACTCCGGAGCAATGGGAAGCGTTTGATAAGGCCGAGACCGAACGGGAACAATCCCATGACCTCTTTGGTAGGATTGTCACCGAGAACGGATGGGGAGTAGGTGGCGACGTGGATGCGATCGATAGTGAATCTGATGACAACCATGGTTCGATCAACAAACGACTCGACAATCGAGAGGCCTACGATGAGTGAGGGGCGATGGAAGCAGCGATGCGGGGATTTGGATCACAGCGACCATGATTGGTATGGGGTGCTCGATAGGACGCTGCAAAGCTACCCCGAATTGGTCGCGGAGTTTGAGAGTCGCCAAGAGTACGAGTGCTATTTGAGTTGGAAGGTGCAAAGTGCGTTGGACGTGTACAACGCCTCGATCGAACGACATGAACCCGAGCAATCGGCCCGCGAGTTCGCCATGGAAGAGTTGCTCTCAATGGCCATATCCAAGGATGCCGAAGACAACCCGGATCCACCCCCAGAGATCCTCGAAGCTGCCCAGGCCGACATGGCAGCGGGAGTGTTTGCCTATCTGGAATTTCTGTATGGAGATAAGGGCAAGAAAAAGCGGCCCTAACGAATCAATTTCTAGCAAGGAATAGGAAGAGATCCCCCCTTTTTGGACTCCATCGAATGTCGGGAAAACAAGAGGAAGAAACGCTACTGAATGGTCAGTACCGATTGCTCGCTTTACTCGGACGGGGTGGTTTTGGAGACGTGTTTCTCGCTAGCGACATCCAGATCCCAGGGCGAAAAGTCGCAATCAAAACGATCAGACAATCCTCTCATGAGTTGAACGAAGAAATTCTCTATGAAATGCAGATGCTCTCGAAGGTTGTCCATCCGAACATAGTCAGTTTCTACCATTACTTCGAAATCGGTGATCAACTTTGCATGGTTTCCGAGTACTGCGCGCGTGGTAACCTCTACGATGCGATTCAACGCGGTGAGCCTGTTCCGCTGTCGCAAGTGTTCAATTGGGGACTGACGCTTTGCGAAGCGTTATCGGCGATTCACACTGCGGGTGTCACTCATCATGACATCAAACCAGCGAACATTTTTTTGACCGGAGATGGAACGCTCAAGCTCGGTGACTTTGGTATCGCAAATACTCTCGGTGGGACCAGGATATATTCTGCGCCGGAATTGCTCGATGGCACCGAGGTGATACCCGAAGATCCACGCCCCGATATTTATGCATTGGGAATCACTCTCATCGAACTCTTGCTCGGTAGACACCCATTTATCGGGTCGTCCGAAAAGGATGCTTTGTTAGCTGGGGCTGAACAAAGCTTTGTCGACGAAATCGAACAACCATGGGCCAGGGAGGTGCTCTCGAAGGCGACGCATCCAATCAGGGAGTTGCGATTTCAGACTGCTGCTGAATTTGCCAATGCGATTCAATTGAAGCATGTCCCTGAGGTATTCGACCTGTCCCAGTTTCAAGCCCATCAGTTTGCCGACCGCAGCCAGAAAGCCCTAGCGAAGAAAAAATGGAGTACAGCTCGAAAGCTTGCGAAACAGTCGGTAGGGATTTCGGCGGTAAGTGTATCGGCGAACGTCGCTGCAGGTAGAGCCGAGCTACGCGTCCATAATCTGGTCGAGGCTCGAAAGTACTTCGAACGAGCTCTGCGTATCGATAAACGGGCTCAAGTCCAGAAGGAACTAGGTTGGCTCAAACTCGAATCAGGCTGGGTTTCCCATGCGATTTCCCTGTTCACGGAACACCTGAGGTATGTCCCTGACGACATGGAGACGTACAATCTGCTTCTCAAGTGCTTCTATCTGAAAGACCGCTACGACGCTGGTTTAGATCTACTCGACAAAATCCAGGCCCATGTACAAAAAGTGGAGTGCTTTATCAGCAATCGGTTTCTTTTCGAATTGCTCGCCCAAAATCAGGATAGAGAGACGCTGATCGAGGCTTATCGAAAGGAAAGTGCTTCGTCACCTTTCATCCGATACAACACCCAGATTGCCAGGGAGATGGTGTCGGATAGGAAACCGAAAATGCTCTTCCAAGAGTACTCGGCCCCGTCCAATCAAAAAGGGCCTAGGAAAAACACAATCGCACTATCTTGGGTTGGAGAGGAATCGAAGCGAGTCGAAACGTCATCGCCAATCTACAGCATCGGACGCCAGGATAGCAACGATCTTCGAAGTCAGCTACCAAGCGTTAGCAGACGACATTGTGCGATCGTGAACGTGAACCAGGAGGTTTGGCTTTACGACTTAGAGAGCACAGTAGGAACCTATGTCGATGGAGAGCGAGTAAAGGGTCGCGCTTTCCTCTTGGGGGTTCACGATGTCCTTGTGGGGGACGTTCCCTTGCGAATCGCTAGTTCGAGCGACTTGCTGATTTAGCTCTTGGGAGGCCGACTGTTGGGGGCTGACGCGTCCCTTACTTGTCGGCATTTTGACTGAGGGATCGCCCGAGAGCCTCCTGTGCCACCCGCAGCAGTTTTCGACGCCCTGCGTGATCGAGTTGGGCAAAGGTTTCGATGAGGGCAAGGAGTTGGGCCTTTTGCTTGTCATCCAGGGCCAATGGGCCTACTGATGGGCCTACGGGAAGGCCCTTTTCGCCTTCGGCCAATGAATTCTCAGGGGGTTTGGTTGAAGGTTCGTTACCAGATGGGTGTACACGGACAGCCCGCCATTGGCGGGCTGTTTTCGTTTGGAGCTAATTCGAACATACCGCCAACTGGTTTTCAGGCCCGAAGGGCCGACACAACCTCTGCCGGGGTCCGTAAGGCCCCGGTAGCAGTGATAAAAATAGTATGCAAAGGCCCGAAGGGCCGACACACCATGGATTGAAAAAAC
>Ga0172376_10005271_pt1 | contig 14487 bp, 12 predicted proteins | sample Lak35m_FD_121114 | JGI IMG/M metagenome (GOLD analysis project Ga0172376, IMG submission 121114) | Freshwater microbial communities from Kabuno Bay, South-Kivu, Congo - kab_092012_35m | ecosystem: Environmental > Aquatic > Freshwater > Lake | place: Democratic Republic of the Congo: South-Kivu...
AGTAGGCCGACAGAGTCATCCCGTGGTTGATCGTCCAGTACGGCGAGACACCGCAGGACTTCATGCGCTCGTACTGGCCGAACAGATCATCGAGCGACCCGTAGGTGAAGGCCACGTGCTCGAGCCCGACGCACGAGTTGTCGCGCTCACCGAGGTGCGGCATGTTCACGATCGCGACGCGATGGTGCTCGTCGTCGTAGGAGAGGAACGCGATGAAGTCGTTCTCGTGGCGTGCGGTCGCTCCGAGGAAGTTCTTCCACCACGCCACCATCTCGGTGAAGTTGGCGGTCTTGAGAACCATGTGGGCGAACTTGACCGGTGATGTCATGACGGGCTCCTGCTCTCGTGCCCGGGTGGCTCCACCCGAGTTTAGTCGACTGTCTAAGGGTGACTATAATGACCCGACATGGCCCTGCGATTCGCCTCCAAGAACGGTCGCGCGCACCTCGTGGTGGGCGACGACAACCGGCTCGTCGATCTCGCCGAGGTGAGCGGCGGACGCTTCTCCCCCGACCCGATCGACGCCTTCCGTCGCTGGAACGAGGTGCGCGACTTTGCCGCCACGGTCACCACCGGTGGCGCACCGTGCGCACAGGCCGACCTTGATGCACCCTCGCCCTGGCCGCTGCAGGTGTTCGGTATCGGCCTCAACTACCGGTCGCACGCCGAGGAGAGCGACATGGCGATCCCCACACAGCCGCTCACCTTCACCAAGTTCTCCTCGTCGATCGCAGGCCCCGACGCCGACATCCCGATCCCGACACCCACGTGCGACTGGGAGGCAGAACTCGTGGTGGTGATCGCCGGTGGTGGTCGTGACATTCCCAAGGAGAAGGCGTGGGACGCAGTCGCGGGCATCGCCGTCGGACAGGACATCTCGGACCGCGCACTGCAGTTCGCGACCCAGCCTCCCCAGTTCAACCTCGGCAAGAGCCGGCGCAACTTCTCACCGTTCGGACCCTGGCTCGTGGATGCGCGCGATGTCGCGAACCGCGACGCGATGCCTCTGTCGTGCACCTTGAACGGCGAGCAGGTCCAGTCGACGGTCACCGACGACCTCATCTTCTCGGTGGGCGACATCGTCGCGTACCTGTCGGGGATCGTGCAGCTGCTGCCGGGTGACGTGATCTTCACCGGGACCCCCGCCGGCGTGGGCGGGTCGCGCAATCCGCCGGTCTTCCTGAAGCCCGGCGACGTGCTCGAGACCACGCTCGAGGGAATCGGAACGACCGTCAATCGCTGCATCTCCGGCTGAGATCGGGGCGCCGACGGGCGCCGCACACGCCACAACACACGGGGGACACCATGAATGCAGATCCGCGCATCAAGCGGACGATGTCGGAATCAGAGCCGTGGTGGGACGCCGAGCCCGCCGCACCCGCCGGCGCGCCGAACATCGTCTTCTGCGTCTTCGACGACGTCGGATACTCCGACTTCGGCTGCTACGGCAGCGAGATCGCCACGCCCGCGATCGACTCCCTCGCAGCCGGGGGTGTGAGGTTCACGAACTTCCACACCACTTCCCTGTGCTCACCGACCCGTGCGTCCCTGCTCACCGGTCGCAACCACCACGCCGTCGGCATGGGACAACTCGCCAACTGGGACATGGGCTGGCCCGGGTACCGGGGCCGCATCTCGAAGGACGCCGCTCTCCTGCCCGAGATCCTGCGCCCGCACGGCTACAACTCGTTCGCCGTCGGCAAGTGGCACCTCACCCCGATGCACGAGACGGGGCCCTCCGGACCCTTCGACCAGTGGCCCCTCGCGCGCGGCTTCGACCGCTTCTACGGGTTCATGGACGGCGCGATGAACCACTGGGAGCCCTTCCTCACCGAGGACAACCATCACGTCGGCGCCCCCGACGAACCCGACTACCACCTCACGACCGACATCGTGTCGCGCGCGATCTCGATGGTGACCGCACAGAAGTCGCTCGCTCCCGAGAAGCCGTTCTTCCTCTACATGGCCTTCGGTGCGGGGCACTCCCCCCACCACGTGCCCAAGGAGATGATCGACGCCTACGTGCCCATCTTCGAGAAGGGCTGGGACGCCACCCGCGAACACCGCATGGCGCGACAGAAGGAGATGGGCCTCATCCCGGCGGACACCGTGCTGCCCCCGCGCAACCCGGGCGTGCGCGCATGGGAAGAGATCGACCCGGCCGAGCGCGCGCTCTACGTGCGGTTCCAGGCCGCGTTCGCCGCGATGCTCACCCACACCGACCGCGAGATCGGGCGTTTCCGCGACACGCTCGCTGCGATCGGGCAACTGCAGAACACCGTGTTCATCGTGATGAGCGACAACGGGGCCTCCCAGGAGGGCAGCCACTTCGGCACGATGCACCAGGGCCGCTACTTCGAGCGCGCACCGATCACCCTCGAGCAGTCGATCGGGCTGATGGACGAGATCGGCGAGACCCAGTGGTTCAACAACTACCCGCTCGGATGGGCGATGGCCGGCAACACGCCGTGCAAGTTCTACAAGCAGAACACCCACGGCGGCGGTGTGCGCGACTCGTTCATCGTCCACTGGCCGGCGGGATTGACGCAGGGTTCGGCGGGCACGCTGCGCCACCAGTTCCACCACGTGAGCGACGTGACACCCACGATGCTCGACGTGATCGGGGTCGACCTCCCGGCGACGGTGAACGGGGTGCCCCAGATGCCGCTCCACGGCACCTCGATGAAGGGCGCACTGACCGATGCGTCGTCGCCCACGCAGAAGAAGATCCAGCACTTCGAGATGCTCGGCCACCGGGGAATCGTCGCGGGCGGATGGAAGGCGGTCACGATCCACGACCCGCGCATCCCGGTCGACGACGACACCTGGGAGTTGTATGAACTCGACCGCGACTTCTCCGAGTCGAACGACCTCGCGGCCTCGAATCCCGCCAAGCTCGCCGAGCTCGAGTCTCTGTGGTGGGAGGAGGCGGCCAAGTACAAGGTGCTCCCGATCGACGACCGCAGTGGCGGCAGCGCGAGGCGACGTCGGCCCGTGCGCACGCACCATGTGCTGTGGCCGGGGCTCGAGCGCGTGCCCTCGGATGCCTCGCCGCGTCTCACCAACACCAGTCACCGCATCGCGGCGCACTTCACCGTGCCGGCCGGCGGGTGCGAAGGGGTTCTCATCTCCGAGGGCGACCGATGGGGAGGCTGGTCGATGTTCGTGCAGGACAACGTGCCGTGCTTCCACTACCACTTCCCGCTCGAGCGCCACGAGGTGCGCGGTGCGACCCCGCTCGCACCCGGTGACCACGTGCTCACATGGACCCTCACCAAGACCGGGCGCAAGGAGGGCACGGGCGTGCTCGATCTCGACGGTGTCGAGGTGGGCCGTGTCGAGATCCCGCGCATCATCCGCGGATGGATGCCCTTCGACGGACTCGATGTGGGATGCAACAACGTCGGCCCGGTCGCGACCAGTTACGAGTCCCCGTTCCGGTTCACCGGGTCGATCGACCGCGTCATCGTGGATCTTCTCGACGACGCACCCGGGCCGGACGCCGCCGTCGAGATGCGCACGGAGATGGGCAAGCAGTGACGCTCAGCCGCGACGGGCGGCGATCGCCGCCTCGCACCACGACCACACCGAATCGCGGCGTGCCGCGGAGTCGCTGCGTCGCGTGCCGGGGATCCTGTGCTCGGGCACCGTCTCGCGATCGCACCAGAACTTGCCCGAGGGCACCTTCTCATGGGTCGCGACGAGCCAGGCGATCGTGTCCGCACCCTGGCGGGGTGTGCGCAGGATCAGCGACGTCACCGCACGGAACGCGGGAATCGAACCCTGCACCCCCGGGGTGTCGGCCCACCCGGGATGCATCACCGCGAAGGTGACATCGCTCTCGCGGCGCGCCCACTCGGCGTTCATCACGATCTGCACACGCTTTGCGATCGCGTACTGACGCGTGCCGTTCCATCCGTCGGCGTCCATCTCCGGGGTGCCACCGCCGGCGCAATCGGGAACGGGGACCGCATACATCCCACCCGACGACACCGTGACCACACGGCCTGCCGCCGCGCGCAGCGCGGGCATCAGCAGAGTCGTCATGAGATGCGGGCCGAGCACATGGCAGGCGATCGTCGTCTCGAATCCCTGCGGCGACGACTCCCGCCGCGCGAGCAGAGCACCCGCGTTGTGGACCAGCGCATGAACCGCGCCGTGACGAGCGACAATCTCGCGGCTCGCGCGACTCACGGCATCGAGATCGGCCATGTCGGCGGTGACGACCTCGGTGGCGACACCGGGCCGGATCGACTCGAGTTCGGCGACGACCCCCGCGCACTTGGCCGCATCGCGCGCCACCAGCACGAGATGGGCACCGGTGGTCGCCAGCATCCGCACCACCTCGAGTCCCAGACCCGACGTCGGCCCCGTCACCACGACCACTCGACCCCCAAGGTCGGCGCGGGACGGGTCAGACCACTCCCCGGTGCGCGACCGCACCGCATACCCGATCCGCGAGAACCCGGGCACGACGGCGGCATCCATCGCCTTGCTGAGAAGTCCGCGCACGCCGGTCACGACCCGACCCTCCCCGCGGCCCACTGCACCGCGATCGCCACGGCCACCACGCCGCGCAGGCTCCATGCGATCGTGCGCGGCCAGTTCGTGAGCACCAACTCGCGACCGACCCCGGGATCGGGATCGGTCGCCATGCGCGTGTGGCGCGGCACCGAGAACAGGATCGTCGACCCGAGCGCCACGGTCAGGAGTGCACCACCGATCAACGGCAACCACCACGACACCGCCGCGGGACGATCGAAGAACACCGCGAGCGTGGTGAGTCCCTCCACGAGCATCGCCGGCCCCACCACCCAGGCCGTGCGTCGCTGGTGCTCGAGCGCCGTCGACGCGGCGGACTCCACGGGCACGACCGCGAGCAACGGGTAGTGCACCAGTTGCACGAACCAGATCACCCCGCACATGAACACCGTCGCTGCGAGATGCGCGAGCACCACCGTCGTCTCCATCGGAAACGTACCGTACCCTTGGCACCCATGGCCCGCACCGCCCGCACGAAGAACGGACATGTGCCACACATCTGCGCCGGGTGCGGACGTCCCTTCGAGTGGCGACGAAAGTGGGCGCGCGTGTGGGATGACGTGAAGTGGTGCTCCGAGAAGTGCCGCCGGACGGGCGCACCCGGGTCCTGAACCCCCGCGCGGGTCGGGTCAGCCGAGACCGAACTCGCTCAGCAGCACGGGTCGCTGCTCGTCGATCGAACGGTGCGCGGCCGCACCGACCGCGACCGACCACAGTCCGTCGTCCACGCCCACCTCGGGTGCACCACCGGATGCGACCGCCGCACAGAACTTCTTCACCTCGAGGTACGACGCCCCGAAGTGGGCGCCGGTGTGCCCGACAGAGGGGTCGACCGGGACGGCGATCTCGCGCACCTCGCGCGTCGCGCGCGCACCCACGGTGATGACACCGGGTCCCGGCACCTGCGCCTCGATCTTGCCCGACTCGCCGACGATCGTGAGTTCCTGCTCGTGGCGTCCGGCCTCGGCGAACATCGACAGATCCAGCATCCCCCGCGTGCCGTCGGAGTACTCCACGATCACATAGGCGTTGTCGAGGATGTCACTGCGCTCGCCGTCGTGGACCTCGTCGAGGTGGTTCACATCCTGTCCCCCGCTCGCGAGCACCCGCGCGGGTCGCGGCGCGCCATCGCCGCGTCGCGTCGCGTCGGTGCGCACCGCGAGATTCATGAGGTCGAAGAAGTGGCAGCACTTCTCCACCAGGGTTCCCCCGGTGTTGCGAGTGAAGCGGTTCCAGTTGTCCACCTTCACGAGGAACGGGAACCGGTGCTCGCGGATCGCGACCATGCGCACGCGGCCCGCTGAACCGGCGGAGATCTCGGTGAGCAGACCCGCGATCGGGGCCATGTACCGGTACTCGAGTCCCACCCATGTCATCGCCGACCGCGTCGACTGCGCTCCGACCACCGCGAGACAGTCCTCGACCGTCGTGCACATGGGCTTTTCGACCATGACGGGGAGATCGGTGGCGAGGATGTCGTCGAGGATCGCGCGGTGCGTGTGGTTGGGTGATGCCACGATCACCGCATCCACCCTGCCCGATGCCAACAGGTCGCGATGATCGGCGAACTCGGCGACGGACACGGGGGATCCACCGGCATCGAGCGTCGCGCGCGCCCAGCCCCGCGGTGCCTCGTTCGGGTCGGAGTAGGCCGTCACCTCGGCGTCGGGGTTCCCCATCACGTTGCGGATGTGCTCGCACCCCATCATCCCCGTGCCGATGATCCCGACGCGCACGCTCACGCACCGGAGGCTATTGGGCAACCATGTGCGGGTCGCCATTTCCCCGCCCCCGGCTGCGTGGCTAGTGTTCGCGTTCTCGCCCGGGGAAGGGCGCGACAACAGGGGGAAGTCATGCCGATCGTCGATCTCATCGGTTCCGGGCTCGGACTCATCCACAGCGAAGCCGACATCACCACGGCCTGGGTCGAGGGAGTCCTGCGCGGCTCGGGGTCACTCGAGTCGAACGTCTCGGTCACGTCGGTCTCGACCGAGCGCATCGGTGAGGGTGTCGGCATCCTCAGCATCCTCCAGCGCGTCACACCGACCTACTCGGCGCGGACATCTGCACCGAAGTCGCTCGTCGTCAAGTTTCCGACCGACGACCCCGGTCAGCGTTTCACCGCAGATGCGCTCACGCTGTATGCGCGCGAGATCGTCTTCTACCGCGACATCGCACCGACGGTCCCGTTCAAGACGGCCCGGTGCTACGCGGCCTCGATAGCGGGCGACAACACCGACTTCACCGTTGCGATGGAGGACATCGGCCGTTTCCGCTCGCTCAACCAGCTCGACGGCGTGAGCCTCGAGGATGCCGGTGTGCTCCTCGATGTGCTGGCCGACTTCCACGCGCAGTGGTGGGGTGACGAGCGACTGCCCGGGATGACCGTGACCTTCCCGCCGCTGTCGAATCCGGTGTACCACATGGTTCTGCCCAGCTTCTGGGAGGGCGGATGGCCGGCCGTGCTCGAGCACACGCCGGCCTCGGTCCCCGCCGGCACCGAGGGAATCGGTGCGATCTGGTCGGGGAAGTGCCAGTGGATGCTCGACAACCTGATGGCTCCCCAGACCCTCTGTCACGGCGACTACCGCGCCGACAACCAGATGTTCGACGGTGCGGATCCGGTGATCATCGACTTCCAGATCGTGGGCGCGGGATCGGGGATGTACGACGTCGGCTATTTCATCAGCCAGTCGATCTCTCCCGAGGTGCGCGCGGGCCACGACCGCGAGCTGGTGGACCGCTACCTCGCGCGTCTCGCCACGCACGGCATCCGGGTCGACCGCGACGAGGCATGGCGCCAGTACCAGATCGTCGTGTGCTTCTGCGTCATCTACTCGGTCACCAATTACCCGCAGTACCAGAACATGAACGATCGCGGCCAGAGCCTCCTGCGCGACATGCTCTACCGTTCGTTGCGGGCGGTGTCCGACAACGACGCACTCGCCGCGATTGCATGAGTGCCGACCACGTGCACGGTCATGGCCGCGAGGTCCTCGGCGAACTCGCACCGATCGGGCGTGAACTTCGCGCGCTGATCCCCGGCGTCTACGAGGGATTCAACGGTCTGCACTCGGCCGCCTTCGCCGACGGCGCCCTCGACCGCAAGTCGAAGGAGTTGATCGCACTCGCGATCGCCATCTCGTTGCGCTGTGACGGCTGCATCGCCTCCCATGCGCGCGCCGCCTCGCAGTACGGTGCCACCGAGGCCGAGGTGGCCGAGGCGATCGGGGTCGCGATCTCGATGAACGGCGGCCCCGGGACGGTCTACGGGCCGAGGGCCCTGGCCGCGTTCCGCGAGTTCGCCGACTGAGGACTCAGCGCTCGACGGAGCGCACGATCCGAACCGGGATGTTGCGCGGACCGCGCACCTGACCACCGGCCCAGGTCACCTCGCCCGCGGGATCGAGCTCGAACTCGGGCACCCGCGCAAGGAACTCCTCGATCGCCACCCTCATCTCCATGCGCGCCAGGTTCGAGCCGGCGCAGCGGTGGATGCCGGCGCCGAAGGCGACATGGCGGTTGTGCTCGCGGTCGATGATGAACTTGTCGGCATCATCGAAGGCCTCGGGGTCGCGGTTCGCGGCGGGGAACGCCATCAGCACCCGGTCACCCTCGTGCATCGGGCACCCGCGGTACTCGTGGTCCTTCGTGACGACGCGCGCCATGGTCACCGGCGAGTAGAACCTGAGGAACTCCTCGACCGCGGTCGGCAGCAACTCGGGCTCGTCCAGCAGACGCTGGCGATCCTCGGGGTGCGTGGCCAGGTGCCACAGCGCCGACCCGATGCCGCTCCACGTGGTGTCGACCCCCGCGATGAGGAGCAACCCGCACATCCCCATGATCAGGTTCTCGGGGTAGGGCTCGCCGTCGTGCTCCTGGCGGAGCAGGTCGCTGATCATGTCGTCACCGAGTCCGTTCGTGCGACGGTCCTGCACCTGCTCGCCGAAGAACTGCACCAACTCGAGCACCGCGTTCTTCCGGCCGTCCGGGTCGGCCACGGCATTCTCGAGGATCGCGCGCACCCACCCCGTGAAGCGGTCCTTCATGTTGGTGGGAACGCCGAGCATCGTCGCAATGACATGGGCCGGGATCTGCTGGGAGTACTCGACGGCGATGTCGGCGGTGTCCCGACCGGCGATCCGGTCCATCAGTTCGCGGCACCACGCGCGAGTGAACACCTCGAGTTCGTCGACCGCGCGCGGGGAGAACGAGGGCAGGAGGGCCCGGCGGGTGTAGGTGTGCACGGGCGGGTCGACCCCGATCGGAGCCGGCAGGAAGATCCCGGCGCCGCCGTTCTCGACGAGGGGGGGCACGACGCTGACCGAACGCGACGAGTAGTGCTCGATGTCGCGGGCCATCTCGGTGACGGTCTCGTAGGTGGTGGGCAACCAGGAACCCTGGTACTTGTCGGTGCGGGCGACCGGGCAGGTGCCCCGCAACTGGTCCCAGATGGTGAAGGGGTCGGCGATGTAGCGGGGGTCGAAGATGTCGTACTCGCTCGACCAGTCGATGTGTCCGGACGCGGGCTCCTGCTGCACAGTCATGGCGACGAGTGTAGGAGTCCGGTGATCACGGCGGACGAGCCGGGTCGTACCATTCGGACATGGCACTTCCCCTTCCCACCGTGGACCCGCGCGAGGTCGGCATGGACGCCGACCGTCTCGCCCGCATCGACCGGCACTTCAGCCGATACGTCGAGGAGAAGAAACTCCCCGGCTACCACGTGGTCGTGACCCGTGGCGGCAAGGTTGCATGGAGCGCCAAAGGCGGACATGCCGATGTCGAGAGCGGCCGGCCGATCGCCGACGACACGATCTACCGCATCTATTCGATGACCAAGCCCATCTGCGCGGTCGCCGCGCTCATCCTGTGGGAGGAGGGCCGCTTTGAGATGAACGATCGGGTGAAGTGGTTCATCCCCTCGTTCGGCAACCAGAAGGTGTTCCGCTCGGGCACGCTCACCGCCCCCGAGCTCACCGCCGTCACCGAGCCGATGCGCATGTGGCACCTCTTCGCGCACACCACCGGTCTCACCTACGGGTTCGTCTACTCGAACCCCGTCGACATGATGTACCGCCAGGCCGGATTCGAGTGGGGCGTGCCGCGCGACAAGTCGCTCGCCGATATCTGCGACATGCTCGCCGCACTCCCGCTCATGTTCCAGCCCGGCACCGAGTGGGCCTACTCGATGTCGATCGACGTGCTCGGTCGTGTCGTCGAGGTGCTCTCGGGAATGAGTCTCGGTGAGTTCATGCGCACCCGCATCTTCGAGCCCCTCGGGATGCGCGACACCGGGTTCCACTGCCCCGCCGCCGAGGCCGAGCGGTTGGCCGCCCTCTACGTGCCGAACCCCGCCGACAAGACGATCCTGCGCAACGACGCCGGTGGTGCCGCCGCACTCACCGAGCCGACCGCGCACCTCGGTGGCGGCGGACTCGTGTCGACGATGGGCGACTACCTGAGGTTCACCCAGATGCTCGCCAACGGTGGCGAACTCGACGGCGCGCGCATCCTGTCGCCGCGCACGGTGGAGTACATGGCATCGAACCACCTCCCGGGCAACGCCGACCTCACCGAGTTCGGCAGGCCGTTGTTCTCCGAGACCACCTTCGACGGTGTCGGGTTCGGTCTCGGCGTGAGCGTGACGCTCGATCCGGTGAAGGCCAAGGTGCCCGGCAGCGTCGGCGACTACGGCTGGGGCGGTGCGGCGAGCACGAACTTCAACATCGACCCCGTCGAGGACACCACGTGCACCATCATGACCCAGTTGATGCCCTCGTCGACCTGGCCGATCAGGTCACAGCTCAAACAACTGGTGCACCAGGCATTGGTCGACTGACACCCCTGCGCATCTGCCACCCGACGGCCACGAGCATCACCAGGCCTGTCGCCACGATCACGAGTCCCCTCGCGAGATCACCCTCGATCCACTCGCTCGCGGTCATCACCACACCCGTCACCACGCACACCGCCCCGGCGATCAACATCTCGGGCGCCAGGATCGTCGTGGCCGCCGCGAACAGCAGCGCCCCGGTCACGATCGGGATCAGGTGCGCCGGGCTGTCGAGGCCGGACCCGAGCGTGGCCGAACCAGCGATGACATAGACGGACCCGATCGTGCGGGCGATGAACGAGGCACCGATCGGCGAGTTGCCCGCGGTGAGCAGCACCCCGGCCGCCACCAGCATCGTGACACCGCTCAACCAGTCGCTGTTGTCGTCGATCAACTGCGCCACCACGATCGCGAACACCGGCAACGCCGCCGACATCACCACCGTGCCGATGAACCGTGAACGTGCCGTGCGCGCGAGTCCCCACGCACTCGCTGCTCCGCTCAGGACGAAGCCGATCCACTCACCCCGCATCTCCACATGGTCAAGGATGATGCCGGTCGCACCGAGCGCCGATCCGATCGCGGCGGCCTCCAGAATCTCTGCGAGGCGCTCCTGCCACGACCCGCGAGAGCGCAACTGCACCGCGACGAGTCCGGCGACGACCGTGACCGTATACAGCGCGGTCACCACCGCCCACTTCGAGGCATCCTCGAAGACCACGCTGATGATCTGCACGGCGCCGGCGGCGATGATGAGGCCGGCCAGGTAGCCCACCAGCTCCCGCACCGAGAACGTCCACATGGGCGCACTCGAGATGTCGTGCGCCTCATCGGCGCTGATCCGACCGGTGCCGACGAGGTCGTCGAGGACCTCCCTCTGGGTCTTGCGCTGTTCCATGCGGGAAGTGTGCCACGCCCCGGTCGTGTCAACGGGGACGGGCGTACCAATCCACGAAATCGGTGACCGCCGCATCCACCAGCGGCGCGATGAGCGAGGCATACGTGACGGTGATGTGGTTGTCGTCGCGGTACATCATGATGTTGCCCGCGATGTTCGGGCACACCGTGTCGGTGCAGAACCACTGGCGCACCCACAGCACGTTGTCCCCACCCGACTGGAAGTCGGCGCGTACTTCCCGCATGTCGTCGCGGTACGCCTGCGTCACGGGCTGGGAGCACTCGTCCACCGACGCAAAGTTGCGCGACAGGCACGTCGGCACGTCCTGGCCGGGCCAGGGTGTGTCCTCCATGAGAACGGGCTCGATGCCGCGCGACTCCAGCTCGTCGAGTGTTCCCCGCAGGCCGGCGCGCCACTCCTTCTGCCAGGGTGGAATCTTCGTGGCGGCCGACAACAGGCGGTCGAAGTGCGCGACGAAGACCACCTTCACCCCGTCGCTCTCCATGCGCCGGAGCACGTTCTCGCGCCACGGACCGCACTCGCGGTACACCTTGCCGAGGACCGAGCTGTAGACCTCGATCTCGGCCGGCGGACAACCGCGCTTCGTGTAGTAGATCAACTTCCACTTGCGCTTGATGGCGATCTTTTCGAACATCGGGAACCACTGTGCGGCATGCGAGTCGCCGTAGACGCCCACGACCACGTCGGAGTTCTCGTCACCGACCACGCACCTCTTCGGCACCGTGGCACCGAACCCCGCGTGGCACCCGTTCGAGTAGATGCGCGGCATGTCGTTGCGCACGTTGTCGAGATTCGGCTCGAGGTTCGAGGGGAGACCGGTCGTCGCGGCGGCGGCAACAACGGCCTCGATCGGGGCCGATGGTCCCGGCAACGTCGGTGGTGTCGGCACGGTCGTGGTCGGGATCGGAGGAAGAGTCGATGTGCCCGCCACCGTCGTGCTGGTCGATGTCCCGGTGAGCACCGGGGCCTCGGCCTCGCCGGCGGTGGGAACCGTCGGTGGGTTGTTGCGCACCAGCACGCCCGCGCCGGCAACCAGGCTCACGAGGGCGGCGGCGAACATCGCGGCCCGCGCACCCCGCAGCACCGTTGCGCGGCGCACCGTCTCCTCGGGCCAGCGCCACGACAGCTCGGACAACACGAGTGACCCCGCCGCGAACAACAATCCCTCCGTCACGGTCAGGTCGCGACCGAGTGCGGCCGCACCCACGATCAAGACCGGCCAGTGCCAGAGGTACGCCGAATACGACCGTGAGCCGAGCCACTGCAACGGTGCGATGCGCAGGATCGCCACCGGCGACCATCGCGTCGCGTCCCCACCGCGCAGCAACAGTGCGGTCGCCGCCACCGGAACGATCGCCCACGGACCGGGGAATCGGGTCGTCTCGTCGAACATGACCGCACTCGCCACCACCACGATCAGTCCGGCCCACGCAACGACAGCAGAGACGACACGATCCCGCGCACCCACCACAGCGGGAACCGCCGCCACGAGAGCACCGAGCGACAACTCGAAGGCCCGCGTGTGCGGAGCGAAGAATGCCCACGGCTGCGAGGACTCCATCAGCACCATGCAGGCGGTGAATGATGCGACGGTCACCGCGGCCGCGAGCAGACCGATCCGTCGACGCACCGCCGGTGCACCGGCCGCCCCGAGGCACACCAGCACCACCAGCAACGGCCAGACGACATAGAACTGCTCCTCCACCGCGAGGCTCCAGTAGTGCTGGAAGGGCGAGGGCGGCATCGCCGACTGCAGGTAATCGGCTCCCCGGTCGGCAAAGACGAGGTTCGCCGAGAACGTGGCCACGCCGATCGCATCGGTGGCCGCATCACGGACCCGGGTGGGCTCGAGCCAGATCCACGTCGCCACGAGTGTCGCCACCGCCACCAGAGCCGACATCGGCAGGATCCGCCGGGCCCGGCGCGACCAGAACCCGGCCAGTGAGACCCTCCCCGACTCCGACCGCTCCCGCAGAAGGATCCCGGTGATCAGGTACCCCGAGACGACGAAGAAGACGTCGACCCCCACATAGCCGCCCCCGAGCCAGGGAACCCCGGCATGAAACAAGAGGACGGCCAGAACCGCCACGGCCCGCAAACCCTCGATGTCGGCGCGCCTGTGCACGGCTTCGAGTATTGCCGCTGGCCGCGCTCGCAGACACCCATCCCGTTGGGGGCGTTGGGGCCGATTCCGCTCCTCGTCTATCGTCACGCGCACGCTCAAAGCCGCCGATCCGCATCGGCACTGCGGGTCGTGCCACATCGACAACAGGAAACTGAGAGAAGAGACAGGGAAAGACCATGTCCCGCAGGAGCACCGCACATCGGACCAGCCGAGTTCTCGCGATTCTCGCCACGTCGGCGATCTCACTCACCGCCTGTGGTGGCGGAGGTGGTGCCGACGACGGCGGTGGCGACAGCGGTCCTGCCGAGACCACACCGATCGATGTGGTCGATCTCACGTTCCAGCCGATGACGGCGGGCAAGATCACGCTGTGCACCGCGGCAACCGCGAACCCCGAGGATCCGTTCCGATTCAAGGATGCAGCGGGCAAGTGGGGCGGTCTCGAGATCGATCTCGCGACCGCGATCGCCACTCGCTACGGGCTCACCGTCGAGGTGACCGAACAACCCGTCAACGACATTCGCATCGCCCCGAGGGCTGGCACGTGCGACATCGCCGCGGCATCGCTCGTGATCGACCCCGAAGCCGGTGAGGACGTCGTCTACAGCGACAAGTTCTTCGATGCGTACCAGTCGCTTCTCGTGCGCGAGGCCGACGCCGAGACCCTGATCACCCTCGAGTCACTCGCGGGCAAGAAGGTCGGCGTGTTGAAGGGTGCCGGAGAGGAGTTCATCACGAACAATGCACCCGATCTCACCGTTGAGGCCTTCGAAGACGCGGCGGCCCTCCACGCGGCGCTCGAGTCGAGCCAGATCGATGCCGCCATCACCGACTTCTCCACGAACGCATTCCGTGCCAAGTCCAAGGGTGGCACCGTGGTCTCGACCACCTTCGAGGACCTCGGCACCACGGAGTACGCCTTCGCTCTCGCACCCGAGAGCCAGGATCTGCTGCTGGCCGTCAACGAGAGCCTGAACGAGTTCAACTCGACCGGCGTCTACCAGGAGATCTACGACAAGTACTTCGCCGTCGCGACCGAGGAGTAACCCTCCCGGCGCCTCGATG
>Ga0172376_10005272_pt1 | contig 14487 bp, 11 predicted proteins | sample Lak35m_FD_121114 | JGI IMG/M metagenome (GOLD analysis project Ga0172376, IMG submission 121114) | Freshwater microbial communities from Kabuno Bay, South-Kivu, Congo - kab_092012_35m | ecosystem: Environmental > Aquatic > Freshwater > Lake | place: Democratic Republic of the Congo: South-Kivu...
CTTCTTCTTCCCGTTGCCCTTGAGCCGCGCGACGAGGCTGCCGCGTGCGGGTTCGAGCGCGAGGATCTCGCTGGGGATGCCCTCGCGGTCGAGGAGGGCCTTGAGGAACTGCGCGCCGCGCGTCTCGTTGCCGGGCGGGTTGACGGTGTCCACGCGGATGAAGGCGGACAGGTTCGTGATGGTTTCGGCCAGCGCGGCGGGGAAGTTCGGCTGCGGCAGCGGCGCGGCGGGCGATGCGGTGGCGGCGGCAAACCCGAGGGCGAGGAGCAAAAATCGTTTCATGGCGGCGTTGCGCGAGTGGTAGCCCACGCTCCCGCCGCCCGCAAGCGGGATGGCGCAGCTTGGTTTCTTGCCCGGGCTGGCCACGGTGAATTACCCGCTTCCTTTCCCCTCACCCCGGCCCTCTCTTGGGAGAGGGAGGAACGCCGACCGCGTCCTGCCGACCGGAACGCCACCGCACTTCGAGCGCCGGCTGACGTTCCCCCTCTCCCCCGGGGAGAGGGCCGGGGTGAGGGGGAAGAGCGTGCGCTTCGCTCAAGCCGTTCCGGCTGCTCTGATGTGCCCGGCAAGAAAGTCAGCCGCGCCCGCGCAAGCGGGATGGCGGCGGGAATCTCGTGCGGGAATCTCGTTGAAGAAGCGCGCCGCTGGCGGCATAACCCGCGCCCATGAGCTCCGTCCTTCTCCGCCTTGCGTGCGTCGTCGGCCTGTTCGCCGCCGGGTCGGCGGGCCGCGCCGCCGAACTGCTCTCCGCCGGCCATCGCCCGAAGGCGCCCGGCGTCCACGCGCTCGTCGGGGCGAAGGTGTTCCTCAATCCCACCACCGCGCTGACCAACGCGACGGTCATCCTCCGCGATGGCCTCATCGAAGCCGCCGGGCGCAACCTGCCCGTGCCCGCCGACGCCCGTGTGTGGCCGGCGAGCAACACCGTGATTTACGCCGGCTTCATTGACGCCTACCTCAGCATCACCGGCACCAACGCGCCGGTTTCGACCACCCACATTGACCCGATTGACGGTCTGACCAGCGGCATCAACTTCCTCGGCGTCGAGAGCCAGGAGAAGGTCCGCACGCAACCCGGCGCGGGCTACGAGGTCGCCAGCGTCACGCCGCACGCGCGCGTGGCCCGCGATTACGCGCCGCCCGGCAAGACGCTCGAAGGCTTGCGCGAACTCGGCTTCACCGCCGGCAATGTCGTGCCCGCGAAGGGAATCATCCGTGGCTCCAGCGCGTTCGTGAACCTCAGCGACGCGCCGCCGAACGAGGCCATCCTCCGCGCGGACACCCACCAGCACATCGCCTTCGAGTCGCAGGAGGTCTATCCGCGCTCGCTCATGGGCACCATCGCCGTCGTGCGCCAGACCTTTGCCGACGCGCGCCACTACGTGCTCGACCAGGCTGACTACCGCGCCAAGCCGACCGCGCGCAAGCGCCCCGACCTCAACCCCGCACTCGACGCGCTCGCGCCCGTGCTGAACAAGGCCATCACCGTCGTCTTCGAGCCGGGGAGCGTGCTGATGGGCGACCGCGCGGCGTTGCTGGCGCGGGAAATTGGGCTGAACTTCGCCGTGGTCGCCAGCGGCCACGAGTGGCGGCGGCCCGACTTGATGAAGGCCGTCAGCGCGCCGTTCATCGTGCCGCTGAACCTGCCGTCCGCGCCGAAGCTGCCCGAGGAAGACGACTGGCTGGATGTCTCGCTCGACCAACTCCGCCAGTGGGACTGGGCGGCCGAGAACGCGGCCTTGCTCCGCGCGCAGGGCCTTGAAGTTGCGCTCACCACGCACGCGCTGGCGGATCGGAAGGTTTTCCGCAAGAACCTCCGCCTCGCGCTGGACCGGGGCCTGGCCGAGGCCGACGCGCTCGCGGCGCTCACGACGATTCCCGCCAAGCTCTGCGGCGTCGCGGACCGGCTCGGGACGATTGAGAAGGGGAAGATTGCCAACCTCACCGTGGTCGAGGGCGCGGGGTATTTCGACGCCGACGCGAAGGTGCGGCAGGTGTGGATTGACGGCGTGCCCTTCGAGACGCAGCCGGCCAAAAACCCCGTAGCAGCAGACGTGAGGAGGCTCACTTCAAAGACCACTCCGCCCGCGGCCGAGAAAAAGTCAGAGACTCATCCCGTCGTCTCCCACGACGGGAAGGACGCCGCTCCCAAAGGGGACAAGAGTGTCCCCGCCACGAAGAAGGCCGAGTTGACCGCGCTCCAAAGGCAGCGCGTCGCCCAGCCGCCGAACGCCTCGCGCGGCCCGCTCGCGTCGCCGCGCACCGTCATCGTGCTCAACGCCACCGTCTGGACCTGCGGCCCCGCTGGCCGGCTCGAAGGCATGGACGTGCGCTTCACCAACGGCAAGGTCGAGTCCATCAGCAAGCATCCCTCGCTCGACCGCGAGCGGCTCACGCGGCTCAGGGTGAGTTCGGACACGCTGGTCATCGACGCCACCGGCAAGCACCTCACGCCCGGCCTCATTGATGCCCACAGCCACACGGCGATTCTCGGCGGCGTCAACGAAGGCACCTTGCCCTCGACCGCGATGGTCCGCATCGCCGACGTGGTGAACTCGGAGACGGAGAACCTGTTTCAGCAGCTCGCGGGCGGGCTGACGATGGCGAACCTCCTGCATGGCTCGGCGAATCCCATCGGCGGGCAGAACAGCGTCATCAAGCTGCGCTTCGGCGCGGGGCCGGAAGGACTCAAGTTCACCAACGCGCCGGCGGGCATCAAATTTGCGCTCGGCGAGAACGTGAAGCAGTCGAACTGGGGCGACCGCAACACCACGCGCTTCCCGCAGTCGCGCATGGGCGTGCCGACGTTCTTCGCGAACCGCTTCACCGCCGCGCGGCAGTATCAGGACGCGTGGGCCGAGTATCGGCGCAAGGGCGGCGTGCCCCCGCGCACGAACCTCGAGCTGGAGGCGCTCGGCGAGATTCTCAACGGCACGCGGCTCATCCATTGCCACAGTTATCGCGGCGACGAAATCCTCGCGTTCCTCCGCGTCTGCGAGTCGTTCGGCGTGCGCGTGGCGACGCTTCAGCACGTTCTCGAAGGCTACAAGGTCGCCGACGAAATCGCGAAGCACGGCGCGGGCGGCTCATGCTTCACGGACTGGTGGGCCTACAAGTTCGAGGTGTGGGACGCCATCCCCTACGCCGGCAGCCTGATGCGCGACCGGGGCGTGACGATGTCCTTCAACTCCGATTCCTCCGAGCTGGCGCGGCGCATGTATCTCGAAGCCGCGAAGGCGGTGAAATACGGCGGCACACCGGAGACCGAGGCGCTCAAGTTCGTGACGCTGAACCCGGCGAAACAGCTCGGCGTGGACAAGTGGGTCGGCTCGCTGGAGCCGGGCAAGGACGCGGACTTCGCCCTCTGGTCGCACTCGCCGCTGGCCTACAACACCGTCTGCGAGCAGACGTGGATCGAGGGCCGCAAATACTTCGACCGCGCCGCCGCCGCGCTGCGCGCCGAGACGCTGGCGAAGGAACGCGCGGACTTGATTGCGAAGGCGAAGAAGGTTGCCTCGCTTTCGGGCGGTGGTGGCGGCGAGGGCGCTGCCGCTGCGCAAACGCTGTTCTTCCAGCGCGCGCTGGAGAAGCTGCACGAGCTGGGAATCGCCGAGTGTTTGGAGTGCAAGCTGAACCAGATGGTGCAGTGAGCGCCAGCTTTCTCCCTCTCCCTTTGCGCAGCAAGGGGAGAGGGCCGGGGTGAGGGGTTCTGCTCAAGCGCAAGCGGCCCCTCCCCTCATCCGGCCTGCGGCCACCTTCTCCCCTCGCTCCGCGAAGGGAGAAGGAGCTTGGCGTCGCCGGCACTTCTCACTTCCGCATCGGCACCCAGCCCTTGCCGGGGATGAACTCGCGGCTGCCGCCATCGGTCTGGCAGCCGGTGGCGGCGAGGACGACGGCGAGGAGGGCGAGCAGCAGGAGCGGTTTCATGGGCGCAGCATAAACGGGGTTGTCAGTCCCGCAAGCGTGGAGCAGATTGGCCGCGCGCGATTGCCATGCCTGCCAAGTTCAAATCGCTCAAGGGCCAGTTCCTCCTCGATGGCGGCAAGCTGGCCGGCTCCTACTTCCACCGCAGCGTCGTCCTCATCTGCCAGCACGATCCCGAGGGCGCGTTCGGCCTCATCGTCAACCGCCCGACGGACAAGAAGGTCGGCGAGGCGCTGGTGGCTGACCTGCCGGACACGCTCAAGGACCAGTCGCTGTTCCTAGGCGGCCCCGTGCAGCCGCAGGCGATGAGCTTCCTGCACGCGGACGATTTCCTGCCCGACGCGAACGTGCTGCCCAACCTCAACCTCGACCATTCACTCGACGACCTGGTCGAGCTGGGCGGCTCCTTTTCCGCGACGCAGAAGCTCAAGGTCTTCGCCGGCTATGCGGGCTGGTCGCCCGGCCAGCTCGACGACGAGCTGAAGCGCGGCGCGTGGCTCACGCACCCGGCCTCGGTGGAACTGGTCTTCGGCGAGGGCGGGAAAAACCTCTGGGCCGCGCTGGTGCGGAAGCAGGGCTGGCAATACCGGCTGTTGAGCGAGCAGCCGGAGGACTTGAGCTGGAACTGAAGGGGAAAGAGAAGTGATTAGTAATTAGTTCTTAGTGCGGCAATGGATCACTCGCATTGGCTGACTAATCACTAATTACTAACCACTTTCTGAGCCTCGCTCACTGCGGCCGGAAGTTCGCCTTCGCCTCCGGCATCCACTGCTGGATTTGCTGGATGCGGACGGTGTCGAGCGGGTGCGTGCGGAGGAAGGCCGGCGTGGCGTCGCCGCCCTGCGTGCGGTTGTGGTCGGCGAAGCGCTGCCAGAAGCCGATGGCCGCCTCGGGGTCGTAGCCGGCCCTCGCCATGTAGATGAGGCCGATGCGGTCGGCCTCGGACTCCTGCCCCCGGCTGTGCGGCAGCTCGCGGCCGAACTTCGCGCCCAGCCCATACGCGGTCATCACCAGCACCTGCGTGCGCGGGTCGGCGGTGGAAATGCTCGCCCCGAGGATGCTGCCGCCGGTCTGGAGCAGCAGGCCCTCGCTCACGCGCTCCGCCCCGTGCCGCGCGACGGCGTGCGCGACCTCGTGGCCGATGACGGTGGCCATGCCGCCCTCGTCCTTCGTGATCGGCAGGATGCCGGTGTAGATGCCCACCTTGCCGCCGGGCAGGCAGAAGGCGTTGGCCTCCTTGCTGTCAAAGACCACGAACTCCCACTGCGCGCCGGGCAGGTTGGCCACCGCCGCGATGCGCCGGCCCACGCGCTGCACGAGCGCGTTGACGGCGGGATCCTTGCTGACGGGCGTGTCCTTCTTCATCTGCGTGAACGCGCTCAGGCCGAGCTGCATCTCCTGCTGGGTGGAGAGGAGCATGACCTGGCGGCGGCCCGTCTCGGGGACGGTCATGCAGCCGGCGAGGAGCAACCCGCAGAGGAGTGGCAGGGCGCGTTTGGGCGATGGCAATGGCGTCTTCATGGCAAAACGGACGCGCCCGCCGGAGTCCGCCGGCTCAGGGCGCCTTCAAATTCTTCAGCGCGTCCCGCATCCGGGCCGCCTGCTCGTAGTCCTCGCGCGAGACGGCGTCCTGCAGGGCGCGCTCCAGCTTTTGCCGCTCGGTCAGCGGCAGCGGCTCGCCCTCGGGCTTCTCCGAGCGCTTCTCGTGGTTCGTGCGCAGGTTTTCCAGCCACTGCTCCAGCGAGGCGATCTCGCCGGACTGCTCGGCCAGCTCGGGCCGCTCGAAGGCGTTGTAAAACTCGCGGATCGTGGCGATGCCGTTCTCGACCTCGCGGGCGGTGGCGGCGAACTCCTTCTTCTCCAGCGCGATCATGCCCTTGGCCCGGGTGTGCATGAGCAGGAGCTGCGGCCGGAACTGCTGCAACGCCCAGGACAGCTCGTCCGTCTCGGCGAACTCGTCCACGAAGTCGAACACCTCCAGGTTCCGGTCCGCGTCGCGGACGACGGCCGTGTAGTCGCCCAACTGGTAGAGGCAGATGTAACGGTGGTGATACTGGATGGCCTCCTGCTGGAGCCGCGCGCAGTCCTCGCCGTTCAGGACGAACTCCTCGTCGCTGCCGCCGTGCTCGGCGCGGTGCTTCTCCAACTGGCTGACCAGGTGGTGAAAGTAGGACTCATGGCCGAGCGGACGCTTCCCGTCGGGCCGGCCCTCGGCGTTCATCTGAAGCACGCCGAGGTCGAGCCGGAGCTGGATTTTGTCGGTTCCGTCCTTCGCTTTGAAGCGGCGGACGAGCACCTGGCCGGGCTTGTAATCCCAGGTGTCCAGCAGGCGCGAAATGTCGAACTTCATCGCGGTCGAACATGGCAGCGGCATGGCGAGGCGTCAATTGCGGGAAACCGTGGGGGCGCGTTCGGCTGCGGCTTGGTGGGGCGAGCGTCCCCGCGAGCCATGCTCCAACTGGCGTGCGTGGCCCGGCTGCGGGGACGCTCGCCCCACCGGCCGGTTGAAACGCCTCACGCCGGTGGATCCACGGGGAAGCCCAGCTCGCGCAGCCGCTGAATCTTGTAGGTCAGCGCGCGGCGGCTGATGGCGAGGGCCTTGGCGGTCTCGGTGCGGTTGTAATCGAGGCGCTTCAGCGTCGCCAGAATCGCATCGCGTTCGATCTCCTCCAGCCGCTGCGGGTCGCCGGGCACGACGGCGGCGGTGCCGGTTTCGCTGGGGCGCACGCGGCCGGGCAGGTGCTCGGGCAGCACCACGCCGCCGCGCGAGAGCAGCGCGGCGCGCTCCATCGCGTTGCGCAGCTCGCGGACGTTGCCCGGCCACGGGTAACGCTCCAGCCCCTCGGTCACGGCGGGAGCGAAGCGCGTCTTGTCGCCGCCGAACTGCGCGATGAAGTGCGCGGCCAGCGGCAGGATGTCCTCGCGCCGCTCGCGCAACGGCGGCACGCCCAGCTCGACGACGGCCAGCCGGTAGAACAAGTCTTCGCGGAAGCGGCCTTCCTTGATGAGGGCTTCGAGATTCTTGTTGGTCGCGGCGAGGATGCGCGCGTCGGTGTGCAGTTCCCGGCCGGAGCCGACGCGGCGGAAGGTGCCGTCCTGCGTCACCCGCAGCAGCTTGGCCTGCAACTGCGGGGACATCTCGCTGATCTCGTCGAGGAAGATGGTGCCGCCGTTGGCCTCCTCGAAGCGGCCCGTGCGCGCCTGGTGCGCGCCGGTGAACGCGCCCTTCTCGTGGCCGAACAGCTCGCTCTCCAGCAGCGTCTCGGGGATCGCCGCGCAGTTGACCTTCACCAGTGGCCCCTTCGCGCGCGGACTCCAGCGGTGGATGGCGTCCGCCAAAACCTCCTTGCCCACGCCGCTTTCCCCCGTGATGAGCACGCGGCTCTCGGAGGGCGCGATGAGCGCGGCGTCGTGGAACACGGCGCGCATGAGCGGGCTGACGGCGATGATGCCCGCCGGCAGCGGCGGCTCGTCGCCGGCGGCGGCGGGCGCGTGGGTGCCGGTGATCTGCTCGATGGTGCGGAGCAGCTCGTCGAGGTCAATCGGCTTGGAGAGGTAGTTCACCGCGCCATCGCGCATCGCGCCGACGGCCTCGCGGATGTCGGCGTAGGCGGTGACGAGGAGCACCGGAAGCTGGGCGTGGAGCTGGCGGGCACGGCGGAGCGTTTCGAGGCCGGTCATGCCGGGCATCCGCACATCGGAGATCATCATGCTCACCGGCGCGGTGGCGAGCAGCCGGAGCGCGGCCTCGCCCGAGTCCGCCACGAGCGGGCGGTGGCCATTGCGCTCCAGAAACGTCTGCAACAGGCTGCGCTGCCCGGGGTCGTCATCCACGACGAGGATGCGCGGGGCGGCGGGTTCGCTGGGCTTGGCGGTCATGCGGTTCGGTGGGGCGAGTGTTTGGCAATCTGGCGGGTTCGTCCAGCTTGCGAGCGGAGCGTGGTAGTCCTCAAGTCGTGGCGCAGACTGTCAGTCGGCTGGGTCGCGGATTGGCAATCCGCAGGTTATCGCGCTGGGCGACGCCCCGCCGACTGCCAGTCGGCGAAACGGCAGGTTGCCAACCTGCGCTACGTGCGCTGCGGGACACGGGCGCTCCGGCTGGCCCTTCACTTCACGCCAGCGTCTTGACGTGGCTGACGCGGAAGAGCGCGCCGCGCGGCTCGTTGGGCAGGCACTCGATCTCCCAGCCGTGCGCCAGCACGATCTGCTGGACGATGGCGAGGCCGAGGCCGGTGCCTTTCTGGTGCGTGGTGAAGTAGGGCTTGAAAATCTCCTTCCGGTTCTCGGGCGCCACGCCGGGGCCGTTGTCGCCGAGGTCGAGCGTGAGCGTGCCGTCGGGCTGCCGGGCGGCGGTCACGCGGATTTCACCACCCTTGTCGAGGGCCTGCGTCGCGTTGATGAGCAGGTTGAAGAGCGCCTGCCGCAGGAGCTGCTCGTCGGCCTCGATGCGCGGGAGGTCGGGCTGGACGGTGAGCTGGATGGCCTTCTCCTCCAGGTCGTAGCCCAGCGCGCGGACGACCTCGTTGACGGCGTTGCCGAGGGGGACGGGCGAGCGCCGCACCTCGCGCGGGCGGGAGTAGTTGATGAACTCGTTCAACTGCGCGGTCACGCGGTCCGCCTCGTCCACGATGCCGCGCGACTTCTCGCGGATGGCGGCGGGGGCGTCGTCCTGCTTGGAGATCATCTGCGCGAGGCCGCGGATGATGTTGAGCGGGTTCTTGGTCTCGTGCGCGAGGCCGGCGGCGGCGAGGTTCATCTCGCGGAGGTGGGAGTTCATCTCGCTGGCGCGCAGCAGGCGGAACTGGAGGTCGGCGGATTTGCCGAGGTTGCGCAGTGCCAGCGCGACGCCCAGCGCGGCCACGCCGGCGAAGCTGACAATCAGCGTGCGGGTCCAGAAGTCCGCCTCCTTCGCCTGCAAAAACGGCGTGACGGAGAGTGCGATCAGGAAGCCGTGCGTGGTGCGCGTCTCGGTCAGCCGCTTGAATTCCGCCTCGGACAGCCACGGCGGACGGCCGAAGGAACCCGTGGGCGGGCGACGGAAGCGGTCGGGCCGGTTCGTGGAAACCACGCCGGCTCCGGCCGCGTTGGTGCCGTCGAACGCCGGCACCGCGACCGGCTCCTCGGGCCGCGGTTCGCGCGGCTCGCCGGGCGGGCGCGGCGGCGGGCGGAAGTCCTCGCGCGGCGGCGCGTTCGTGTCGCGGGGCGGCAGCACGACGACGTTGGTGCCGAGGTCCATCGGGTTGATGACCGTCAGCACTTTCTCTCCCCAGTGGACGCCGTTTTGCACCAGGCCGCGCGCCTCCAAGTCGGCGGGCACGCCGGCGGAGGCCACGACCTCGCCCGCGCGGTTGAGGAGCGCGAGCGTTTGCAGGCCGCCGAAGGTGATGACCGATTGCAGGGCCACCTCCATGCGCTCCTGCGAGACGACGCCGAAGCGCCGCTGCGACTCGATGAACTTGCCCAGCGTGCCGGTGATGTCGCGCGAGCGGCGCAGCAGCGCCTCGCGCGCGGAGGTCTCCACGCGGCTGTGCTCGACGGTCTGCCAGACAGCCAGCGCGACCCACGCGGCCAGCAGCAGACCGAAGGCAAGGCGCGGGTGGCGGATCATGCGGCAGGTGGCGCGATGTTATTTGGGCGTGGACTTGCCCGGCACGGGAGCGGCGGGGGCGGCGGGCACGTTGGGCGCGGGCTTGTTCGGCAGGGTTTCGAGGAAGCGGTCGAGGTCCTCCTGGGGGAAGGCCTTCGGCGCGATCCGTTGGTTGCCGCGTTCCTCCTGGGTCACGCCGGCGAGCTGCGCCGGGGCCTGCACGACGGTCGGGGTGAGGAAAATCATCAGCTCGCGCTTCACGTTGTCCTTGACCTTGCGCTTGAAGAGATTGCCCAGCAGCGGGATGTCGCCCAGGCCGGGCACCTTGCTTTCGGCGTCGGTCTGCGTGTTCTCCATGAGGCCGCCGATGACCACGGTCTGGCCGTTGGGCACGACGACGGTGGTGGTGGCGGCGCGGGAGTTGATGACCGGCGCGGAGACGGCGTTGGTGCCGCCGGAGATGGCGACCCACTGCGAGCGGTCGGCGAGCGAGGAGATTTCCGGCGTGACGGTCATCTCGACGTTGCCGTCGGAGGTGATGAACGGCGTGACGCTGAGGTTCACGCCGACGCTCTGGTAGGTGACGGTGTTGATCTGGTTGCCGAAGTTGTCGAAGCGGGTGTTGGTGATGAGCGGCACCTGCTGGCCCAGCGTGATGGTGGCGGACTGGTTGTTGCGCGCGAGGATGGACGGGCGCGAGAGCACCTCGGTCTTGCCCGCCGTGGCGATGGCCCGCAGCGTCGCCTGGAAGTCGCTGCCGAGGATGGAGTAGATCGCCGCGCCGGGCGCGGCCTGCGAGGCGATGCCCGCGAGCGTGGCGATGGGCGTGTTGCCAAAGCCCTGGCCCGCCACGCCGGTGACGCCCTGCAGCTTGGTGTCGTGGCTGTAGCCGCCGGTGAAGCCGATGTCCAAGTCCTTGCGGTAGGTGGCCTCCAGGAAAATGACCTTGATGAGCACCTGCGGCGAAGGGCGGTCCAGGCCCTTCAGCACGGTGCGCATCTGCTCCATCGTCTTGTCATCCGTCACGATGATCATCTGGCGCGTCTCCGCGTCGAACGAGATGTCCGCGCCGCCGAGGGGCTGGCCGCCGGTGGTGTTGGCGCGGTTGGCGGTGCCGCCGCCGCCCGTGCCGCCGCCGCCGAAGCCGCCGCCAAACCCCTGGAACTGCGCCTGCGCCGTGCCCGCCAGCGCGCCGGCCAGCAGGCAACCCATCCCCGTCTGTTTCCACAAACTCAATTTCATCATCATGCCTTTCAAGTGAACCGTCCGGTTGCCCAAAATGAATTAGCGGCTGGTGCCGAAGCCGCTGCCGCCGCTGCCAAAGCCGCTGCTCCCGCCGCCGAAGCCGCTGGAGTTCCCGCCCCGGCTGAAGCCGCTGGCCCCGCCCGTGCCGGTGCTGCGGCCCCCGTTGTTGCGGGTGGTCGTGCCGGTGCCGAAGGCGTTGCGTCCGGCCTGGTTGTTCTGAGAGCTACGCCCGCTCTGCGTCGGGAACAGGCCCTGCAGGATCTGCTGCATCTGCGCCGGGTCCGCGTTCTCCACGGGGATGACGAAGACCTTCTGCTGCTTCGAGGGATCGGAGTCGAGCTGCGCGATCATGCTGGTGATCTGCTCCATGAGCGTGGGCGAGGCGGTGACGATGACCGATTCGGTGCGCACGTCGGCCACGGCCACGACCTTGTTCTGCTTGAGGATGCGCTCGCTCTGGCCGGACGCGCCGGACGCGCCGCCGCCACCACCGGAGGAACCGGGCGGGCGGAAGCCGCCGAAGAAGCTGCCGCCGGTGCGCCCGCCGGTGCGGCTGCCCTGCGTGCTGGTGTCGGGGAAGAGATTCTTGAGCATGGTGGCGGTTTCGGTGGCCCCGGCATATTTCAGGCGGAAGACCTTCACCTCGGTGATGTCCTCGACCGGCACGTCCACCTGCTTGACCACGTCCTCGATCATGGTCATCGAGTCCTCCGGCGCGCTGACGATGAGCGAGTTGCTCAACTCATCCGCGCTGGCGACGACTTTGGGGGTGGTCACCCGGCCCCCGCTCGCGCTGCTGCCCCCCCGGCTGCTGCCGCCGCCGCCCCGGTCGCCGCCGCCGCCGCCGAACCGGCTCTGAAACATCTGCTGCATGGGGTTGACGCCACCCTGCTGCGAGCCGGTGCGCGAATCGGGGGTGACGAAGAGGTCCTTCACCACGGTCGCGAGCGCCTTGGCATCGGCATACTTGAGGGTGAACACGCGGATGGCGGAGACGCTGGCCACGGGCGTGTCCAGCGCCTTGATGATCTCGGCCACGCGCTTGATGTTGACCTGCGTGTCCGTGAGCACGAGCGCGTTGGCCCCCGCGTTCGCGGACATGATGGCCGAGGTGGGCAGAAGCATCTCCAGATTGCGGATCAACTGCTCCGCGCTGATGAACTTCACCGGCAGGATCTGCGTGATCATCTCCTCGGTGGCCGGGATGTCCTCGGCGGGCCGGCCGGGCTTGACCGGCAGGGGCTGGCGGCTCACCTCGTCCTTGTTGACGATGTTGAGCGTGCGGCCCGAGCGGTAGGCGGCGTAGCCGTTGCGGGAAAGGACGTTGTTCAGCACGGACACGGCCTCGTCCTTGGTGAGCGCGTCCTCGCTCCACACGTCCACGCGCCCGCGCAGATCGCTGACCTTGGGCACGACGATGAACCCGGCGGCCTCGGCGAAATAGTTGAGCACCAGCTCCAGCGGCACGCCGCGGAAGTTGAGCTTCAAGCCCTTCTCCGTCTCGCCGGCCACGCGCTTGACCGGCTCCTTCGGCGCGGCGGGCGTGGGCGGGCGGGCCGCTTCGGCGGCCTTCGCGGCGGCTTCCTTGGCGAGCGCGGCGGCGAGGGCGGCGGCACGCACCTCGTCCTCAGACTTGGGCGCGGCGGGGGCGGGGACCGGAGTTGGAGCCGGCGCGGGCGCGGGCTGGGTTTGCGCCAGCGCGCTGCCCGCGAGGCTGGCGGTGAGGAGGAGGGTCAGGGTGGTTTTCATAGGATTATCGGTTTTCGCGGGCACGCTGTTCCATGAGTCGGCGGAGCAAGTCGCTTTCGCCGCCGCCCGAGCTGGGCGAACCGGACGGCGGGCTGCTGGGACTGCCCGAATTGAAGCTGCCGGGGCTGCCGCCCGGCGACGAAGAGTTGTTGAACGTGCCGCCGGAATTGAAGGTGCCGCCCTGGTTGAAGGAACTGCCCGAGCTGCCCGAACTGCTGGAGCCGCCGCCAAACCGGCTCACGTAGTAGGCGGTGTATTCCTCGCCGTCCACCGACCCGTCGCCATTGCGGTCAATCTCCCGGAACCGGTCGCGCAGCCGGCTGTCCGCCTCGTCGCGCGAAATCCGGCCGTCGCCGTTGCGGTCCTGCTCGCGGATGCGCGACTGCGCCATCTCCGCCGGGTTGCTGCTCCCGCCAAAGGACGAGTTGGAGCGCGGGTCGCGGTTGAAGCTGCTGGAGCTGCTCGAACGCGAATCGCGGCTGGACCCGCTCGAAAACCGCGAGCTTTGGCTCGACCCCGAGCTGCTGAACCGGCTGGAGCTGGAGCCGAACGACGAGCCGGAGTTGAAGCCCGAACCGAAACCCGACGAGGAGCCGAAGCCGTAATCCGTCGGGCGCTCCGCCTCGCGGGACTTCCACTCGCCCTGGTCCTCGCGGCGCAGCATGTAGCCGACCTTGAGTTCCACCGGCTTGCCGTTGGCCTCCAGCGTCACGGCGGCGGCCTCGATGGCGGTGATTTTGCAGTCGCCGATGGTGTCGTCCACCTTGGCGGACTTCTTCATGCCGGAGCCGCTGCCCTCGAAGAACGCCACGCGGCCCTTCTCATACTCCAGCGTGCCGAGCAGCGAGAAGGACTCGATGACCGGGTTGCGGCGCTGCTGCGGCGGCGGGGTGTCGGTCTGCGTCCGGCCCGCGTAACGGCGGGTGTTGAAGATGTTGCGGTCGGGGATGGCCTTGAAGTCGTCGAACGTGCCGGTGGCCGGCGCGGGCGGCGCGGGCGTGCTCTTGGCGGAGGATTTGGAGGACGATTTGCCGGAGGACTTGGCCGGCGCGGGCGGGGCGGGGTTGTTCGTGCGCGACGACTGCGCGGGCGCGGCGAACGCGCCGAGCAGCAGCGCGGCGGAACACGCGAGGGCAAGGTGACGGGCCGGCTTCATGGCCGGAACATCGCACGTCTGCCGGCTGGCGACCAGCCCTCCTTCTCCCTTCGCGAAGCGAGGGGAGAAGGTGGCCGAAGGCCGGATGAGGGGTGCGGCCACCAATGCCGACGCGGCCAACCCCTCACCCCGGCCCTCTCCCCTTGCTCCGCAAAGGGAGAGGGAGAAAAACGACGGCATCGGCACCATCCGACTGAAGCCGGAGGCCAGTGTTGAGCTGCGTTCAGAGTTATTTCGCGCCGTTTTCATTTTTCTTCGGGGTTAGCACCAGGCCGCTGAGTTGCAGCGACAGGGTGAGGTTTCTGCCTTCGGTGTCCCGCGTGGTCAGCTCCACCACGTCCACCTTCATCGCCAGCGGGTCCTTCTCAATCTGATACAAAAACCGCGCGAGGCTCGACAAACTGCCGGTCGCGTCCGCGCGGCACTCGAGCGTCTGGTGCTCCTCGCGGTCGTTCGCGCGCTTCCACGCCGGCTTGAGGCCGCTCACGGTCACGTTCGCGTCCTTCCCCCAGCGCTCGAAGGCCCGCAACGCCTGGCTCTCGGCGGCGGACACGTTGTTGGTCAGCGCGGTGGCGCGCATCCCCGTCCACCGGTCGCGCACGGCGCGCTCGCGGTCGAGCTTGCCCGCGCCCTCGGCGACCTGCTTCTCCAGGTCGGCGATGCGCTTGTTGCGCGCCGCCCAGCTCGCGGTGAGCGGCTGGACGATGAACTTGTCGCCCACCATCAGCAGGACGGCGGTGACGGCCAGGAGGGCCAGCAGTTGTTCGCGGCTCTTGTTGTTCATCGGCTGGCTTGGGCGTCGGCCCAGTGAAAGTTGAAGGTGAAC
>Ga0172376_10005273_pt1 | contig 14486 bp, 14 predicted proteins | sample Lak35m_FD_121114 | JGI IMG/M metagenome (GOLD analysis project Ga0172376, IMG submission 121114) | Freshwater microbial communities from Kabuno Bay, South-Kivu, Congo - kab_092012_35m | ecosystem: Environmental > Aquatic > Freshwater > Lake | place: Democratic Republic of the Congo: South-Kivu...
GAAGTACATCAGCACGAGATCACGGCTTTCATCGGCCCGTCGGGCTGCGGGAAGTCGACGGTGCTGCGGTGCTTCGACCGGATGAACGACCTAATCGAGGGGGCTCGGGTCGACGGTCGCATCCTCTACCACGGCGTCGATCTCTACGATCCGCGCATCGACCCGGTCGAGGTGCGCAAGCGGATCGGCATGGTGTTCCAGAAGCCCAATCCCTTCCCCAAGTCGATCTACGACAACGTTGCTTTCGGGCCGCGTCTGGCCGGTCGCAAGAAGGACCTCGACGACACGGTCGAGCGCGCGCTGCGGCGCGCCGCTCTGTGGGACGAGGTCAAGGACCGGCTCGGCCGGTCGGCCATGGGCCTGTCGGGCGGACAGCAGCAACGTCTGTGCATCGCCCGGGCCATCGCCGTGGAGCCCGAGGTGATCCTGATGGACGAGCCGTGCTCGGCACTCGACCCGATCGCCACCGCCCGTATCGAGGACCTCATGCAGGAGTTGAAGGTCGATTACACGATCCTCATCGTGACCCACAACATGCAGCAGGCGGCCCGGGTCAGCGATCGCACAGCGTTCTTCACCACCGAGGTGAACTCGGAGAGCGACACCCGCACCGGTGTACTCGTCGAGTACGACAAGACCGACAAGATGTTCTCGGCGCCATCGGACGAGCGCACCGAGAACTACATCACCGGTCGGTTCGGCTGAGGGGTGAGGTTGCGCCAGCACTACACCGACGAACTCGAGCAACTCGCCCTGCAGGTGGAGTTGATGGGCGTCCTCGTCGACGAGAACGTCGAACGTATGCAAACGGTGCTCGAGACCGGCGACCTCACGAGCGCAGAGGCCGCCATCGCCTGTGATGATCGCATCGACGACATGAATGTCTCGTTGATGGAGCGCTGCTACGAACTGCTCCGCCGGGAGGCGCCGGTGGCCGCCGACCTGCGGCTCGTCGTGTCGGTCCTGCGTGTGACCGCCGAACTCGAGCGGATCGGTGATCTCTCGCTGCGGATCGCCAAGTTGGCTCCCGAGCATCACTTGTTGGTCGCCTCTCCCGCCGCCTTCGGCATCCTCGGTGCGATGGCCGATCACGCCGTGATGCAGTACCGCGAGGCGTTGCGTGCCTGGTCGACGTTCGATCTCGCCATCGCCGAGCGGGTGGCGGCCGAACCGCCGGTCCCTCTGGCAGGCCGCACCCTGATCGAGGCGTTGCTGGACTACGAGGGTCACGATGCGGTGATGGTCTCACTCCGTACGATGGTGGCCGGACAAGCGCTCGATCGCATCGCCGACCACGCTGCCGTCCTCGGGGCCCGTATCCGCTACCTCATCACCGGTGACCCCGATCATCTCGCCGCCGAGGTCCGTTGACCGCCGGCGACCGAGCCGACAGGAGACCACATGCCCGAACAGCGCAAGTCCTTCCACCACGAACTCGACGAGATCCGCGACGACCTCGTGCGCCTCGGCGCCCTCGTGGGCGAGCTCATCCCCCGGGGCACCGAGATCCTGCTGGCCAACGACATGTCGGGTGCGCAACGACTGATCGAGGACGACGACATCCTCGACGAGTTGTCGCTGCGGATCGAGGAGAAGTGCTATCACGTCCTCGCTCTCCAGCAGCCCATGGCATCCGATCTGCGCGCCATCGTCACGGCGATGTGGATGACCAGCGAGCTCGAACGTTCGGGCGATCTCATGGTCAACGTGGCCAAGGGCGCTCGACGCATCTACGGCGTGGAACTGGCTCCGCGATTGCGCGGACTCATCGAACGCATGAGTGAAGAGGCGTGTCGGCTGATGAAGTTGGCCATCGACGCCTACGCCGAGTGCAACGCCAGTCTGGGCGTCGCCATCGCCGACATCGACGATCAACTCGACCTCATCCACGGTGACTACATCGAGGCCATCTTCGAAACGCATGCGTCCTCGAACGTGGGGCTCCAACCTTCGGTGCAGTTGGCGCTCATCGGCCGCTACTACGAGCGCATCGGCGACCATGCCGTGAACATCGGACAGCGCGTGCAGTACATGGCCACCGGCTGGATGCCCGAGCACACCGGCGTGGCCCGACTGCAGGCCCGCCGGGCGTTCGCCGATGCCCACGTCGACGACGAGTTCGGGGCCGCCTGATGCTCGTCCTCCTCGTCGCCCTCGCCGCCGCCATGGCCGGTTCGATCGCCACTGCGCTGGTCTGCCGGTCCATGGCGCGTCGGACGACCCGTCGGCGTGTGGAGTCGATCGTGGCGCGCTGCGATGTTGATACGGCGGGGTCGGCGGAGATCGAGGATCCGTTCCTCGTGCTCGATCGATCGGTGCGGGCGCTGCTCGAGGTCCGGCAGGCGGCCGGGATCGACGCCCAGCGCCTTCGGGATGCGTTCGACGGCGTGCCCCATGCCGTGCTGGTGTTCGGTCCCGACGGAGCGGTGGTCGATGCCAACGTGGCCGCCACTCCGTTCCTCCAGGCCCGTCACGGTGACGCGCTGGTCGGTGCTGCCGTGGAGGCACTGGTGGCCGAAGCGGCCGGAACGGGATCGGCCACGACCACCATCGAGTTGTTCGGGCCGCCGCGACGAGTGGTGGAGGTGGTGGCCGTCCGGATCGGTGACGCCGACGTGGCGCCCGACGCCACGGGCGTGGTGGCCACGGTGGGCGACGTCACCGACCGTCGTCATCTCGAAGAGGTGCGCACCGATCTGGTGGCCAATCTCAGCCACGAGCTCAAGACCCCGGTGGGTGCGATCTGTCTTCTGGCCGAGACCATCGACGGTGATCTCGATCGGGAGGACCTCGAACGACTGACGCGACGTATCAATCAGGAGGCGATGCGCCTTGCCGCCACCGTCGACGATCTCCTCGACCTCTCTCGTATCGAGTCCATCGGTGGACACGGTGGAGGCACGGTCGATCTGGCCGAGGTGGTGGCCGAGGTCGTCGATCGCCTGGGGCAGGCGGCGCGTCGAGCTGGCGTCGAGGTGCACGTCGATCCGATCACCTCGGCGTGCATCGTCTCCGGTGACCACGTCCAACTCGTGTCGGCGGTGGCCAATCTCGTGGACAACGCCATCAAGTACTCCGATGCCGGATCGTGCGTCCACATCGCCGCGGGTGTCGTCGAGCACGAGGCCAGGATCGTCGTGACCGATGAAGGAATCGGTATCCCGTCGCGCGATATGGACCGGATCTTCGAGCGCTTCTACCGGGTCGATCAGGCGCGCAGCCGCGAAACCGGTGGCAGTGGCCTCGGGCTGGCCATCGTCCGTCACGTGGTGACCAATCATGACGGCCGGCTCGACGTGCGGTCGCGCCTGGGCGAGGGATCCACGTTCACGATGTCCCTGCCGACCGGGGTCGCCGAGGCGTCGACGCCGAAGGAAGTCGATCTGTCGTCTTCAGTGGGGACGGCCTGAGCCATGGCCGCCTCGACCATGGTGCTCGTCGTCGAGGACGAGGACTCCTTCGTGGAGGCCCTGGAGATCGGGTTGGCCCGCGAGGGATTCCTGGTGACGGTGGCCCGGGACGGGGCCGAGGCCCTCGACATGTTCGATGCCGTCGCCCCGGACCTGGTGCTGCTCGACGTGATGCTGCCCAAGGTCTCCGGCATCGACGTGTGCCGGGAACTGCGGGCTCGCTCCTCGGTGCCCATCATCATGGTCACAGCCAAGGGTGCCGAGATCGACACCGTCGTCGGACTCGAGGTGGGCGCCGACGACTATGTGACCAAGCCCTACCGCATGCGCGAACTGGTGGCTCGAATGCGCGCCGCGCTGCGCCGACAGGGGATGGACCGTCCGGCGGTCGTCGAGAAGACGCGCTCCGCCGACGTCGTCGCCGTCGGCGAGGTGGCCATCGACCACGATCGGCATGTGGTGACCCTCCGTGGACAGGTGGTGTCCCTGCCCCTCAAGGAGTTCGAACTCTTGTCGTTGCTCATGGCCAATGCCGGTCGAGTGCTGACCCGCGACGTGCTCATCGATCGGGTCTGGGGGAGTGACTACGTGGGCGACACCAAGACCCTCGACGTCCACATCAAGCGCCTGCGCTCCAAGATCGAGGACGACCCTCGTCAACCCGAGCGAATCGTCACCATCCGTGGCCTCGGGTACAAGTTCGACGTGCCCCGCCCCTGACCACACCACCAACGGGCACGGCCACGCCCGCAGGATCGGCCGGGCCCGTACGATGAAACAGTGAGCGCCGCCACCCCGCGTCCGGCGGGTCGCCGGAGTCCGGTTGCCGACCCGGCCGCCCGGGACCCGCGCCGTCCGTGGGCCCCGTCACCGTTCACGCGGTTGGCCCGGGCCCATGCCGCTTCGGTGGCCGGCGATGCGCTGTTCGCCATCGGGCTGGCCGGCTCGGTGTTCTTCTCCCTCGACTTCACCTCGGCCCGTTGGCGGGTGGCGCTCTACCTGTTGCTCACCATCGCCCCGTTCGCCATCGCGGCGCCGCTCATCGGACCGGCCATCGATCGCATAAAGGGCGGCCGGCGCTGGATCATCGTCGGCTCGATGGTGGCCAGGGCCGTGCTCGCCTTCTTCGTGGTCCGCCACATGGACACTCTCCTCTTCTATCCGGAGGCGTTCGGCATGCTCGTCATGCAGAAGATCTATTCGATTTCGAAGAGCGCAGTCGTTCCCAGCACCGTGCACAGCGATGAGGAGCTGGTGCGCGCCAATTCGCAGCTCACCACGTTGTCGTCGATCGCCGTGGTGGTGGCCGCCGTGCCCGGTGGGATCCTCTATGCCATCGGTGGTGGTGAGGCCACCGTGGCGCTCGGCGCGATCGTCTTCGCCATCGGAGTGGTGCTGTCGTTGCAGTTACCACCCACCACGGTGGCGATGCAGCCCGCCGACGAACTCGAACGTCGCGAACTGCGCAGCGCCGGCATCCTCCATGCCTCCAACGCCATGGGCCTGCTGCGCGGCGTGGTGGGCTTCCTGGCCTTCATGCTCGCCTTCGATCTGAAACAAGCCGGATCCCCGCTGTGGGAACTCGGGTTCGTGGCCGCCACTGCGCAGTTCGGATTCTTCATCGGATCGCTGCTGGTACCGAGGTTGCGCCGGTTCGCCACCGAGGAACGCATCGTGCTCGGCAGTCTGCTCGTGACCACCGTCGGCGGACTGATCACCGCGGCCATCGGCGGACTGGCGGGCAGGGCGCTGCTGTCGATGCTCGTCGGCATGACGAGTTGTTCGGCCAAGCAGTCGTTCGACGCCATCGTGCAGCGAGATGCTCCCGACGCCAACCGGGGACGATCGTTCGCCCGCTTCGAGACCCGATTCCAACTGTTGTGGGTCATCGGTGCCCTGCTCCCCGTCATCGTTCCCATCCCGGCCCCCACCGGCTTCGCGCTGATCGCCGTCGCCACCGCCATTGCCGCCGTCGTCTACCTCGTCGGTATGCGCAACCTGCGTGCCGGACGTCTCCCCACGCCGCGTCGCGGTGTGCTGCGTCGACGCGTCGTGGTGGACGAACGACATCCGTCGGCTCGCGACGACACGGCGATCATCCAGGGCTTCGCGCCACCGTTCGTCCCGGTCGGTGGCGACGATCCCACGGTGAATGACTCATCGGTGCCCGATCCGGCCCGGCGATGGATGCGGGCCCCGGTCGACGACGATCCCACCGCCTCGTTCGGCGCGACGCCGGTGCCGCCACCCCGTGCGCCCAACCCACGACCCCCGAGTCGACGGACACAGGGAGGTCGATTGTTCGACGACGAGGCGTGGGAGGACCCCCCCGACGACGGCATCCGTCCGCCGTTCTGACTTCGATGTCTTCGACGTTGGCGACCGGACTCAGTCGGGCAGGTCGATCCGGGCCAGCCACAGCCCCGGCGCATCGATCTCGGCGGGGGTGGGCAGTGTGCGTTCCGACTCCCACAGTCGAACCAGTCCGTCGGCACCGGCCCGCTCGGCCACGCCCTCGATGAACGACCGTCCGCGGTCGTAGGTGGCCTGGGTCAGTTCGAGACCGAACAGTCGCTCCACGAAGCGGTCGGCATCGGAGGACTCGACGCGTCGGCGCCGCACCGCCTCGGCGATCATCGTCGAACTGGTCAGCAACGGCGAGGTGGCGGTGTCGACGACGTGATCGACCCAACCGACGATGGCGGCCACCAACGCCTCGAGTCGGGGGAGCAACACGAGTTGCGCCGGTGAGCGAATGGCACCGAGCAGCAACTCCGGATCGCCGAAGGTCGATTCCATCGACATCGACGAGGGATCGGACAGGTCGAACGACGACAGTCGTTCCTCGAGGGCCGAGGGATCGGGTTCGAATCCCGAGGCGTACTCGGCCAGCATCGAGTCGAGGGCGACACGTACGTGGGCGATGCGCAGCACCGTGTGCACGGCGATCTCCTGCACGCACACCCACAGACGGAGATCGTCGGCGGCGATCGACCATTCCGAGGCGAAGGTGTCGAGGTTGGCCGGCACCACCATCAACTGGTCGTTCGGTGTCCGCGGGATCGGCAGGTCGTACTGACCGAAGGCGCGGGTGGCCAGATGGCCGACCATCGACCCGGCGGTCATGCCCAACAGCATCGGTGACACCATGCGCAGCAGCGGGGCCAGGAATCCGGTCGGATCATCGGGTTCGGCCGGACGTTCCGGTGGGGTCAGCGAGGAGGTGAGTCGTTCGAGCAGCGGTCGCCACGCATCGAGCGTCGTCGTCGCCCACTGGCCCCGGGTCACCGGCACGATCGTCACCCCGGCCCCGCCGTGACTGGTGGGCAGCCCCGAGATGTCGGCCACGTGCAGTTCGGCCACGTGGGCCAACCGCTCGAGTCGGATGCGCTCGAGCGGATCGACGTTGGGTTCGGCCGACCCGCCGGTGGCCACCGAGACGGCCAACTGCCGCGCTGCGTCCCATGTGGCGTTGGCCTGCTGGGACAGGAGTCGCGCGATGTCCCCGAACAACGGCATGCCGGCGAACGGATCGGGTTCGCTCCGGTCAGGGGTCTCGTCGCTCACACCGATCAGGCTAGAGCCATCCCGACTTCCTGAATCGTCGATAGAGGAATGTGCACACCAGCGCCATGAACCCGATCACGACGAAGTAGCCGTACTCCCAATTCAGTTCGGGCAGGTTCTCGAAGTTCATGCCGTAGATACCGGCGATCATGGTGGGGACGGCGGCGATGGCGACCCACGCCGAGATCTTGCGCATGTCGGAGTTCTGCTGATTGGAGATCTCGGCCATGAGGGTGGAGAACGCACTGTCGAGCAATCGCGACAACGACTCGGCGCGTCGAGTACCGCGATCGAGCACGTCGTTGGTCTCCTCGAGGTAGTTGGTCACCTCGATGGGCCATTGGCCGCGCCGTACCCGGATCAGTCGTTCCATCGGATCGTCGAGCGAATCGGTGGCCGTGGTGAACTCCCTCAGTTCGCGCTTGATCCGGTACAGCCTTCGCACCGGAGACCGGTTCGAGTCATCGAGCACTTCGCGTTCCACGTCGATGGTCCTGCGTTCCAGCCAGTCGAGCACCGGTCCGTAGTCGAGCACGACCCGTTCGCAGATCGCCGCCAGCACCATCGTCGGTCCGAGACGCATCCGGTCGGGCTCGGCTTCCAACTCGGCGCGGGTGGTCGACAACGGACTGGCCTGCCCGTGGCGAACGCTGATCACGTAGGACGGACCGATGAGGACGGTGAGTTCGCCGAGCAGCACCGAATCCATGTTCGGGTTGATGTGTGCGGTGCGCAGCACCAGCGATGTGGCGCCGTCGTGCACGCCGAATCCCGGACGGTCGTGTGGCTGCAGCAACTCGGCCACCTCGCCGACGTCGGCCCCGCAGGCCGTCACCGCCGATTGCAGTTCCTCCAGCGACGGGACCCGTAGCCCGATCCACACGAACGTGTCGGGCTGGCGAACCCAGTCGGTGAGCTCGGGGATGGTCAGTGCGCCGGTCACCCTGATGCCGTTCCGGTAGGCGGCGCAGTCGACGATCACGCCCCGAGCGTACCGATGGTGGTCGTCGGCCCCCCGTGCCACCATGAGCGCATGGGAGAGGTCGTCGTCGTCACCGGTGCGGACCTGCCCATCGGCCGTCGACTCGTCATCGCCGCCCTGGCCGAACCCGGGGTCGACCGCGTGGTCGCCGTGGGCGCGCAGCCCGCCCAGCGTCGGCTCCTGGCCTCGATCGCCGGTGAGGCGGAACTGGTGGTGGCGCCGTTCTCGCTCGACGATCCGCGACTGGCCTCGCTGTGCGAGGGCGCCACCCGACTGGTGCTGGCCGGGCCCCGTTCGGGACTCGACATCGACGGCACCGGTGGTGCCGAACTCGAACTGGCCGCCACCCGTTCGTTCCTGGTGATGCTGGCCCGGGTGGCCGATGTGGCCAGCGTGATCGTGCTGTCCTCAGCGCTCGTCTACGGCGCCCGTCTGGCCAATCCGGTGCCCATGACCGAGGACGCGCCGGTGCACCCCAATCTCGAAATCGCCGCCGCCGTCGATCGGGCCGAACTCGAACGATTGGTGGCCATCTGGGCGCGCTCCCGGGGCGCGACCTGCGCTCGGGTGCGCCCGTGTGTGGTGGTCGGTCCCGAGAACGGGCGGTGGTTGGCCCGGTCGCCGTGGTCCACCTCGGGTCTGTTGGTGAGTGATCCGGGCCCGGTGCAATTCGTGCACATCGACGACCTCGTCGACGCCATCGTCCGCATCGGCGCAGCACGAGTCGATGGTGCGGTGAACGTGGCTCCCGATGGCTGGCTGTCCTACGCACAGGTACGGGCGCTGCGCGGGCCCACGGCGCGTCTACGACTGAGTCGACCGGTGGCCATCGTCCTCGCCCGTGTCGGCGAATTGCTGGGCTTGGCGCCGGGCGATCCCGACACGTTGGTGGCGGTGTCGGCGCCCTGGGTCGTGGCCAACGATCGACTGCGGGCCCTCGGCTGGGAGCCGTCCCACACCAACGAGGAGGCCTATGTGGAGGCCGACCGCGGGGGACCGTGGGCTCGACTGACCCCGCGCCACCGCCAGCAACTGGCCATGGGGGTGACCGCAGCGGCTGCGTCGGCTGTGGTGTTCGGTGTCGTCGTCTGGTTGCGACGTCGACTCAACGCTGTCCGCTGATCTGACCGCTGAGCTGGTCGCCGACCGTCACCGCCGCTCGTCGGGTCTCGTCGTCCCGGACGGTCACGATCGACACCTGCTCACCGGCTCGGCGGGCGCGGATGGCGAGGACCACGTCGTCGGCGGTCGACACCGTGGCATCGTCGATCGACACGATGCGATCGTCGGCGGCCAACCCGGCGCGCGCCGCCGGGCCACCGGCCACCACGGATCGCACGATCACGCCTTCGCCGTCGCGATCGTCGGCCACCACTCCGATCCATCCTCGGTGGAGGGCACCGGTATCGATGATGTCATCGGCCACACGGACGATCCACGGACTCGGTGTCGCCCACGTCGTGACACGACGAGGGGTGGCCATCGAGGACGTCGGCGCCGATCGGGCGGGTGCGGCCGGTCGTCGCGACTTCGACGAGACGATGCCGACGACGGTTCCGTCGGATCGACACACCACGGCGGCCGTCGGGGTCCCCGGAGTGGTCAGCACGGTCCGCAGCATGTCGAGCAGCACCGATCCGTCGCTGGCGACGACGCGTTCACGTGGCGCATCGATCGACGCGCCCCCCACCCATGGATGAGGTGAGTCGACGAGCCGACCCACCACGTAGACGCGTTCGCCGGGACCGGGACGCGTCGATGTGTCGAGTCGGGCCACGGCGGCGTCGCGCACCGGGATGTCGAGCACAGCGAGATCGTCGGTCCGGTCGGTGCCCACCACCGTGGCGTTGAACGAGGATCCGTCGGCGACGCGCACGGTGATCGACGTCGCACCGATCAACGGCTCAGCGGCCGTCACCAGATGGCCGTCGTCGCGCACCACCACCCCGGTGGCCGAGGTGCGGCCGTCGGGCCGCTCGGCGGTGACGTGCACCAGCGCCGGTCCGAGACTGTCGAGCAGTTCGGGCGGTGCGGCCACGAGTTGGTCGCTGTCGGCCAGCGCTGCGCTCCGGCCGGGTCGGTCCTCACCGAGCACCGTGCTCACCCCGACCACCACCGCCACCATCGCCGCGGCGGCGACCATCAACGACAGGGTCCGGGCGGGCCCACGCCGGTGTCTCGAGTGGATCCCCGGTCGGGCCGAGGCTCGTTCGGAGGGGTGGCGCCACAGCCGGTCCTCGGGCGGCAGGGGCGGGACGAAGCCGATGTCGTCATCGGGATCGTCGGGGAACGCCATTCCGTCGAAGTTAGCCATGGGCCCCCCGGAGCGGACCGCGGGCCCCACTACCATCGCGGCGTGGAGTTCCCGCCCCCCTCCAGTGACGACTGGGTCGCCCTCACTGCCGAGCCACTCGATGTCGATGCTGCGTCGGCGTGGGTCGGCCTGCCCCGCTGTGGCGCAGTCGTGGTGTTCTCGGGGCTGGTGCGGGAGCACGCCGACGGCGTCACCGGTGTCACCCACATCGACTACGAGGCATGGGCCGAGGAGGTCCTGCCCCGTCTCGGCGCCCTGGCCGCCGATGCCCGTGGGCGCTGGCCCGAGATCGGTCGGATCGTCCTGTGGCACCGTGAGGGTCGGGTGGCACTGGGCGAGAGTTCGGTCGTGGTGGCGGTCTCGACCCCCCACCGAGGTGCGGCCTTCGCCGCGGCCGAGCATCTCATCGACACGCTCAAGGCCACCGTGCCCATCTGGAAGAAGGAGTTCGCCGACGGCGGATCGCAGTGGGCGCGCTCGGCCCAGCACATCACCTCCCTCACCGAGGGACCGGCCGCGCGGGTGGACGCATGAGTGGCGTGGCGTTCCTCGGGATCTTCTTCGTCCTCAGCCTGATCGGTTCGCTCATCGTCTGGTTCCGGCATCGCACGCCGCGCCGGGTGGAGGCCGGTGTCGACGAGTTCCGGCGGGGGATGGATGCCCTCAGTCGCCCGCCGTCGCCGAACCAACCGCCCCGACCGACGCGTCCGCTCGACACTCGCGACCGGAGTCGCTGAGTGGCTCGCGACCTGGCCATCGACCTCGGAACGGCCAACACGCTGGTCTACGTCCGGGGTGAGGGGATCGTCCTCAACGAACCCTCGGTCATCGCGCTCAACAGCCGCACCCAGGAGGTGTTGGCCATGGGGCACGAGGCGTGGCAGATGATCGGGCGCACCCCGAGTTACATCGTGGCGGTCCGTCCGCTGCGCAAGGGGGCGATCACCGACTTCGAGGTGACGCAGCGCATGATCCGTCTGCTGTTGCAGCGCGTCGGCGTCAACCGTTTCAATCGACCCCGAGTGGTCATCTGCGTGCCGTCGGCCATCACCACCGTCGAACAGCGGGCGGTGACCGAAGCGGCGCGACGTGCCGGCGCCGCCGAGGCCCACCTCATCGAGCAACCGATGGCGGCGGCCATCGGTTCCGGTCTGCCCATCTACGAACCCATCGGCAACATGGTCATCGACATCGGCGGTGGCACCTCCGAGGTGGCGTTGATCTCCCTCGGCGGTGTGGTCGCCCTCGAAGCGGTTCGAGTGGGCAGTTTCGACATCGACGCCGCCATCCAGGCCCACATCCGCCGCGAGTACGGGATCGCCGTGGGTGAACGGACGGCCGAGGAGATCAAGGTCACCATCGGCTCGGCCTACCCCACCGAGAACGAATTCGCCGCCGAGGTGCGCGGACGTGAACTCATGAGCGGTCTGCCCCGGACGGTCGTGCTCACGGCCGAGGAGGTGCGCAAGGCGATCGACGAACCCGTCTCGGCCATGGTCGACGCGGTGATCGCCTGCCTGGGTCAGGCCCCGCCCGAGTTGGCCCAGGACCTCATCGAGCAGGGCATCTACCTCGTGGGCGGTGGAGCGATGCTGCGCGGTCTCGATCTGCGTCTCGAAGCGGAGACCAACGTGCCCGTGCGCCTGGTGGACGCCCCGCTCGAGTCCGTCGTACTCGGCGCCGGACACTGCATCGAGTCGTTCGAGTCGCTGCGCAACATGTTCATGGACTGAGCGGGTTCATGGACTGAGCGGGTTCAGGGAGTGACCGGGGGATCGCGCAGGTCCTCGGCTGCCTGACGCACCTGCCAGTCGCGGTCGCCCAACGCCCGTTCGATCGCCGCGTCCACCTCGGGGCCCTCATGAGCGGCCAGGGCCAGCACGGCCCGACGTCGCACCGTCGCCCGATCGCCGGTGGCGGCGAGGATGGCGTGGAGTCCACCCGGATCACCGAGCGCACCCAGCGCTGCGATGGCCGCTTCGCGACATAGCGAATCGGGGTGGCCCGCGCCGATGGCACACAGGCGGGTGACGACCTGCTCGGTGGCCGGTGGGCGCTCTCCGCAGGCCCATGCCGCCGTCTCCACCACGCTGTCGTCGGCGTGGTCCAGCAGTTCGGCCACCGCGGCGGCCACGGCCGGATCGGGGGGATCACCCACGGCCCCGCCCCAGGTGGTGGAGATCGCGCAGGCGCGCTGCACGACGATCGGGGAACGGTCGCGCAGCGCGTCGAGGAGTTCACGGCGGTCGAGTCCACCGAGGCGGTGCAGGGCCCCCAGCGCAGTGGCGCGCACCGAGGGTTCCTCATCGGTCAGCAGCGCGCGCGCGGCACCGATGTCTCCGGTGTGTCCGGCCACGGCGGCCGCTCGACGTCGGGCCACGATCGGGTCGAGGTCGCGCCGGGGTCGCGGACTGTCCTCTGTCATCGCTCAGCCGATCGATGCGCCGGCCAGCGTGAGCAGCGCCAGTGCCACCAGACCCAGCGTGCCGGCGGCGGCCACGCCGAGCACCACGAGCAGGACGAACAGGCCCACCGCACTTCGGGCCTGCGCGCCTCGCGTCGGACCGATGTCGTCACCGAGCACGGGTTGCCACTGCTCGCGGACACGACGCGACGACTTCACCTCCTCATCCTCGCATCCCGTCGCATCCCGTCGCATCCCGTCGCGACCGGTATGACCCCGCCCCGTGGCAGGCTGCTCTGGCCGTCGTCACCTCGGAGTCCCATGGCCGAACCCGATCCGACCACCGTGCCCGTTGCGTCGGCGCGCCGCGCCCGGTGGACGTGGCGGCGCCGACTCGGGGTCGCCGCCATCACGATCGCCGTCGTGGCCCTGGTGGCCTCACTGATCGTGCGGTTGCCGTACTACGTGCTCTCCCCCGGAATGTCGCGCGCCACCGAGGACCTCATCACGGTGCGTGGCGCCGAGACGTTCGACAACGACGGCGCCGTCGATTTCCTCACCGTCTCGATGCGTCAGGTCACTCCGATCGAGGTGGTGGCCGCATGGATCAACGGCACCCAGCAGCTCCGCTCGTCGGAGGAGATCCTCGGACGACTCTCACCCGGGGAGAATCGCGACCTCGACCTGCGCATGATGGCCACCTCCAAGGATGCGGCGCAGTACCAGGCGTTGCGGCGGTTGGGGTACGACATCCGACGCCTCGGCACGGGTGCGGTCATCGCTTCGGTGGTCGAGGGGGGTCCGGCCGATGGCTCGTTGGTGCCCGGGGACGTGGTCACCGCCGTCGATGGTCGACCCGTCGAGTTGAGCGAGGAACTGATCGGCGCGGTGTCGGCCTCGTCGCCCGGCACCGTGCTGGTGTTCGATGTCGAACCGTTCGATGAGTCACGGGAGGGGGCGCGCCCGGCTCGGCGGGTCGAGGTCGTGGTCGGCGCCCGGCCGGACGAGCCGGCCAAGGGGTACCTCGGCGTCACCACCTTCACCCGTGACCTGTCGTTCGAGTTCCCCGTGGAGGTCTCGATCGACTCCGGTTCGGTCGGCGGGCCCTCGGCGGGTCTGGCCTTCACGCTCGGGATCCTCGACGTGCTCACCCCGGGCAGCATCACGGGCGGCTTGAGCATCGCCACCACCGGCACGATGCAGCTCGATGGCCGGGTGGGCCCGGTGGGCGGGGTGCCCCAGAAGGTGGTGGCCGCTCGCCGCCAGGGTGTGCAATTGATGCTGGTACCGGCCAGCGAGCTCGAGGAGGCCCGGGCTCACGCCGGGGGTCTGCGGATCGAACCGGTGGAGACGCTCGATGACGCGCTGGCGGTGCTGGCCACCGTCGGTGGGGGAGACGCGGTCCTGCCGCCGGCACCCCCGCGCCCCTGAGCGACCCCCCGGTGACGGGGGATCACCGGCGAGAGGCGGGACCGTCGGTACCGTTGGGGTATGTCCCCCGACGTGTCTGGCCCGGTCGATCCCGATCGAATCCTCGATCGGACGTTCTCCACCGTCCGCCGCGGGGCCGATCCGGCCGAGGTCGAGGGGTACCTGCGCCAGATCGCCGGCCAGATGCAGGCCATGACGGCACGGATCGGCGAGTTGGAGCGGGCTCTGGCCGCCGCCCAGTCCACAGCTCGCGCCGCACCCATCGATCTCGGTGAGTCGGCCGACCTCACTCGCATCGTGGGTGAGGAGACGGCCCGGGTTCTCGACGCGGCTCGCGCGGCGGCGGCCGACATCAGGGCCCGCGCCGAGGAGAGCGTC